>Ga0075156_10001263_pt1 | contig 13686 bp, 12 predicted proteins | sample JI81AbrownDNA_FD_70966 | JGI IMG/M metagenome (GOLD analysis project Ga0075156, IMG submission 70966) | Wastewater effluent complex algal communities from Wisconsin, to seasonally profile nutrient transformation and Carbon sequestration -... | ecosystem: Engineered > WWTP > Effluent > Algae...
GCCGCGCTCCGTGTCGTTGATGTATCCGCGTTGGATGGCCAGTCTCTTGCCGTCGGGCGACCACGTGGCGCGGGACTCGTCCCGCGTGGGGGGGTGTTGGTGAGCCGTTTCAGCCCGGTTCCGTCCGACTTCATCACCTACAGGTCACGACCGTCCCGCGGGCCACGGTGAAACTAGCAGCCGATTGTCTAGCTTGGCGGGTTAGTGACGGCTCGAAGGATGGCGCCATGCCCGGAGGCGGACAATTGAAATACCAATGAAGCCCAGCTCTCACAGGTCTCCGCTCTAGGCCGGCTCGCCGTGGAGCCCATTGGTATTCCAAATGTACGGTCAGCGCGTCGACCAGGACCGGGGCGTGACCTTCAGCGTCGCGGAGCCCGCTTTGAGGAGCTTCACATTGCTGCCGTCGGCGTTCATGATCGCGAGATCCGGGTAGCCGTCGCCGTTGCGATCTGCGCGGATGACGAACTTGGTTCCGTCGGGGGACCACACCAACTCAGATGAGTTAGGAACCTTTTCGTCAAAGTAGACAGCCGCTCCCGTGCTCACGTTGGTTTTCTGGGACCAGTCCCCGGCGTCGTAGTCGACTCCGGTTGATGAGATCCACGTGGCTGAAGGGTTCCACTGCGCCTGCATTCCACCTGACAGCTGCCGTCCGAGCTTGCCGGTCAGGCTCATGAGATAAAGGTTTACCGACGAATGGTCGTAGTTGCTCCACTTCTCGATCGCGAGCCGGTCGCCCTTGGGTGACCAGTCTGGCCGCCCGTAGGTTTCGCTGTACCCGTCACCGGCGACGGGATTGCGGTAGATCAGCGTTTGGGTTGCTCCCGGCGTGGCGTTCATGAGGGCGATCCCGCCCCGGTCGCCGGTCATGTAACCCCGCTCGAACGCGAGGCGTTTGCCGTCGGGCGACCAGCTGGCGAACATCTCGTCCTGCGTCGAGGTGTTGGTCAACCGGGTCACACCCGTCCCGTCGGACTTCATGACATAGAGGTCTCGGGCGTTCGCCTGCCCCTTGTGGAAGACGATCTTGGTCCCGTCGGGCGAATAGGCGGCACCCCCGATCGCGCCAATCGAGGTCAACCGTTTAAGCCCCGTCCCATCCGGGTTGATCGTGTAGAGGTTGCCGGTGATGGTGATGAGGATGGGTGGGTTAACGACCCGGGGGCTATCCGCTGTCCGGTGGCCAGCGCTGGCGGCACCGCCACCCGTCGCAAACGTAAGGGCTGCCAATGCCGTGGAGACCCCCAGAGCGCGCGCGCCGATGCGGCGCTTCCTGGGTCGTGCCGAACTGGACCGGAACGTAAACATGGCTTCCTCCGAGATGTGGGTTATCCTCCGTTGCCTTGAAGCTAGAAGTCCGAGACAGCAGGAGAAAGTCCTCCATCTGGTGGACACGGCCATGACAAACCTCATGGGTGGGTCGTGACAGGCGGTCGAAGTGACCGTGCCACGGCGGGGCGAGGCTCGAGGCATGACCACAACAGCAGGGGCAGCTACCACCGCAACGACATCCACACGGCCAGGGATCGCGAATGCCGTCGACCTGACCGGCCTCACCAAGACCTTCGGCGAGGTTCGGGCCGTGCGCGGCATTGACCTCGCCATCGTGCCGGGCGAAGTCGTCGCCTTCCTCGGCCCGAACGGGGCGGGCAAGACCACCACCATCGACATGATCCTCGGCCTCGCCGAACCGACCACCGGCACCGTTGAGGTGTTCGGGCTCAGCCCGCAGGAGGCCGTCCGCCACGGCCTGGTCTCGGCCGTCATGCAGACCGGCGGCCTCCTCAAAGACCTCACCGTCCGCGAGACGATCGACTACACGGCCTCGCTGTTCCCGCTCGCCCGGCCCACCGCCGAGGTGCTCGACATGGCCGGCCTCACGGACCTCGGCGACCGGCTCGTCGGCAAGTGCAGCGGCGGGGAGCAGCAGCGCGTGCGGTTCGCGATGGCACTGGTCTGCGACCCGCAGCTGCTCATCCTCGACGAGCCCACCACCGGCATGGACGTCAACGCCCGCCGCGCCTTCTGGTCCAGCATCCACGCCGAAGCGGCCAAGGGCCGCACCATCCTTTTCGCCACCCACTACCTCGAAGAGGCCGATCTGTATGCCGATCGCGTCGTCCTCGTCCGCAAGGGCCGGATCGTCGCCGACGGCACCTCCGCCGAGATCAAGGCGCTCGGCGCCGGCCGCTTCTGGCTCGTCTTCCTCGCCGAGCCGCTCGCTGCCGCTTGGGCGGCGCGCTCGTCGGCGCGGGGCGTGGCCGGGATCGTGGTCACGGTCGCCTTCGCGGTGGCTTATCTCTGGCATTTTCATGAGTCGCGGGGCTATATCTTCGGCGGGTCGACCCTGACGGAGGCGCGCTGGACGCCGGCGAGGCGGACCTTCCGGTATGCCGTGGTCCTCGCCCTCACGATCGCCGACACCCTCCTCGTGGGCCAGGCGGGCACCTCGACCTGGGTCTTTCTGGCCGTGTGCGGGCTGTGGACCATGCCGATGCGGTGGGCCTTCCCCGTCGGGTTCGCGCTCGCCGGGACATATGAGGGGACGGTGCGCCTCGTCGACGGCTGGAGCCGCCACGCCGGCGTGTCCATGTCGATCCTGTTGTCGATGTTTGCCATGGGCGGCGGATGCTGCCATCCGCCGCTCCCGTGACCTGTCGGCCGTGCGGCAGGAGAACGCCCGGCTGGCGGTCGAGGAGGAGCGCGGCCGATTGGCCCGGGATATCCACGACATCCTCGGTCATTCGCTGACCGTCATCACCGTCAAGGCCGAGTTGGCGGGGCGGTTGCTCGATGTCGACATTGAGCGGGCGCGCGGTGAGATCGCGTCCTTAGAGACGCTGGCGCGGGAGGCACTGGCCGACGTCCGCGGGGCGGTTGTTGGGGTGCGCGAGATCTCGTTGGCCGGCGAACTAGCCCGGGCCAAAGCCGCGCTCGCCGCGGCGGGCATCGACTCGACGATCCCGAACGCCATGGACGATGTCGACCCGGCCCTGAAGGAACTGTTTGCCTGGACGGTGCGCGAGAGTGTGACGAACGTGGTGCGCCACTCGGCCGCGCGTCACTGCACGATCACCCTCTCCCCCAACCAGATTCGGGTGACTGACGATGGGCGCGGGGTCAATCGGGAGGATGGCGGTGCGGTGAGTGGCGTGGTGGGCGGGGGCAACGGTCTGCGTGGTCTCCGCGAGCGCGCCCGCTTGGCAGGGGCGACGGTGACGACGCGACACCTGGAGCCGTCGGGCTTCGAGGTCGTCGTCGCGGGTCGGTAGCGTCGCCTCGTGATCGACTCCGTGATCCGTGTTGCGCTCGTCGATGACCAAGCCCTCGTCCGCGGTGCCTTGGCGGCACTGCTCGCGCTGGAGCCGGACATCGAAGTCGTCGGCGAGGCGGGATCCGGGGATGAGGTCGTGGCCCTAGTCGAGCGAACTCGACCCGATGTCGTGCTGATGGACGTCGACATGCCCGGCCGGGACGGGATCGAGGTGACGGGCGAATTGGTGCGGGCGGGCACGGGCATACGGGTGCTCATCGTGACGACCTTCGGTCGCCCGGGATATCTGCGCCGCGCGATGCGGGCGGGCGCCTGGGGATTCGTCGTCAAGGACACCCCCGCGCGGCAGTTGGCGGACATGGTCCGACGGGTGCACTCCGGGCTCAAGGTCGTCGATCCCGCCCTCGCGGCCGACTCCTTCCTAGCGGGCGAGTCGCCGCTGACGCCACGGGAGGCCGATGTGTTGCGCGCGGCACTCGCCTGCGGCTCGGTCGCGGACATCGCGAGCGCGGTCTTCCTGTCCGAAGGCACCGTCCGCAATCACTTGTCCAGCGCCATCGGCAAGACGCAGGGCCGCAATCGCGCCGACGCCGCCCGGATCGCCCAAGAGAACGGCTGGCTTTAAAGGGCGGCGACGAGACTGACCAGCAGTGGCGCGAACAGCAGGGCAGGCAACAGGTCCCCCACCGGGATCTGCTTGATTTCCAAGAGCCGGAAGCCGATCCCGATGAGCATGAGGCCACCGACCGAGGTGAGCGCGGCGATCTGCGCACCGTCGAGGACCGTGCCGAGGAAGACACCGAGCACGGTCAACAACCCCTGGACGACGGCGACGGAGACGGCCGACAGGAGGACGCCGATCCCGAAGGACGCGGCGAAAGCCATCGCGGCGAAGCCGTCGAGCACCGACTTGAGGGCGAGTTTGTCGATGCCATGCCCCATACCGTCATCGAGCGATCCGAGGATCGTCAGCGGACCGACGCAGAACAGCAGGGTCGTGGTGAGCCAGCCCTCGATGAACCGCTCCCGCTCCCCCGGTGCGTCGCCGGCGGACGCCCCGCCGCGGCGGCGCGCGACCAGACCTTGCGCCCACCCGGCCACGCCGCCGAGGCGGTCCTCGATTCGGGCCAGCGATCCGACGATCCCGCCGAGGAGCAGCGCGCCGAGGACGATGAGCATCCCGGCGCTGCCCACAGCCGCCTTGAGGGCGGGATCGAAGACGGCGACCGCGGACGAGCCCGCCATCAGCAAGGTGGACAGACCCAGGCCGGCGGTGACGATCGATCGGGTGCGCTCGGGGAGCCGATTGCCGATGCCGAGCCCGGCCAGTGAACCGATAACAACTGCTGCGGTGTTGAGGGCCGTTCCGGCGCCGACGAATGCCACGGAGGGACCCTAACCGCCAGTCGTATGCCGCGTCGTCGCCGCCCACGGGCGCCCATCGCTAGGGTTGGGCGCGTCGTCGAGATGGGAGGCCAGGATGCGGGTCGCGATGCTGGGCGCGGGGTCGTGGGGGACGGCACTGGCATACACCCTGGCGACAAAGGGCTTCGCGGTGTCGATGTGGGATGTGAATACCGCTGTCCTGGAGTCGATCTCTCAGCACGAGAACACCCGCTATCTGCCCGGGATCACCCTGCCCGAGACCGTTCTCGGGGTGGCGGACCTCCCGACCGCGCTTGCCGACGTCGACCTGGTCGTCTTTGCGGTCCCATCGGGAGCGATGCGGGTCGTCGCCGAGCAGGCGCAGATGCTGATCCCGCCCAGTGCCCTGATTTGCTCCGTCACCAAGGGGATCGAGGTGGCGACGCTGATGACGATGAGCGAGGTCCTCGAGGACGTCCTGCCCGCCGGTCTGCACGAGCGGTTGACGTTCTTGTCGGGTCCGTCCTTTGCCGTCGAGGTGGCCCGGGAGTTCCCGACGGCAGTCACGATCGCCGGCAGGCACCAGGAGTCCACTCTTGGGGTGCAACGGGCCTTTCACACGCCATTCTTCCGGCCCTACGCGTCCGAGGATGTCGTCGGGGTCGAGATCGCCGGCTGCGCCAAGAACGTCATTGCCATCGCCTGTGGCGCGAGCGACGGGATGGGCTACGACGCCAACACGCGCGCCGCGATCATCACCCGCGGTCTCGCCGAGATCACCCGGCTCGCCGTCGCCCGCGGCGGCAACCCACTCACCCTGGCCGGCCTCTCGGGGGTCGGGGACCTCGTCCTGACGTGCAGTTCCGTGAAGTCGCGCAACTACCGCGTCGGCTTCGGTATGGGGCAGGGTCGCCACCTCGAGGACGTCCAGGCCGAGCTGGGTCAGGTGGCCGAGGGGGTCGTCAATGCGCGCAGCGTCAACGCGCTTGCCGAGCTGGCCGGCGTCGAGATGCCGCTGTCCGCGCTGGTGCACGCGGCCTTGCACGAGGGGCGCATCATCAACGACCTGGAGCAGTTGTTCGCCGATCGCCCGCTGAAGGCCGAGCTGGAGTAGCCGCGTATCATGGTCGGCGGTGACCCACGCGGGCCACCCCGTACGCACGAGGGGAAGCCGGTTCAATTCCGGCGCTGACCCGCAACCGTGGGCCGTCAGTTGACGGCGAGCCGGATTACCTCGTCCGCGTGACGGAGTCCTGTCCACCGCCGAGGAATGCGGTACGCAGGGCCGGCTGGCCCGGCTCGACGTAGCGCGCGAGGAGCCGGAAGCCCATGAAACGGCTGACCACGATCGCCACGTTCACGGTGGCGATCGCCGGCGTGCTCGCGGCAGGAGTCGGGGCGGGCGCGGCCGCGGCGGCGGGCTCCGGTGCAGGGGCGTCGCGTTCCGATGCGGGTGCGGCGGGGGCCGGTGCCGGGGCGGCGGGGTCCGCCTTCCTCGCTCGCGAGATCAGGGCGCACGACGGTCTGCTGCCGTATCCCGGCTCCGATCAGGCAGACATCGGGCTGACGATCGATGCCGTCCTCGGCATGCTCGCCGCGGGCAGCGGGGCGGCGACCGCGCGGGATTCGACCGCGGCCATCTCGGCGCATGTGGACGACTACCTCGGCCCGACGTTCGGTGCGACCGAGTTGTATGCCGGGCCCGTCGCCAAGACCGCGATCCTGGCGTCCGCCGTGACCGGCGACCCAAGCTCCTTCGGTGGGCACGACCTCGTCGCCGACCTGCAATCCCTGGAAACCGCCGATGGGCGGTATGCCGACCACACGGCATACGGGGACACCTCGAACACGTTCACCCAGGCTCTGGGGCTCATCGCGCTGTCGCGCACGGCATCGAAGCCGTCAGTGAATGCAGTGAACTACCTACTGGCACAGCAATGTTCGGACGATGGCTTCCGGATGTTCCCGGGCGACGGCGCGTGCGTCAGCGATCCGGACGCCACGTCGTTGGCCGTCGTCGCGCTGGCCGCCGTGGGTGGCCAAGACGGCGCCCAGGACGCGGCTGCCCTGCATCTGTCGGCGGCGCAGGAGCCGTCCGGTGGGGTTGTGGGCGGCTCCGGCACGAGTGGGGTCAACGCCAACACGACCGGGCTCGCGGCCATGGCCTGGCGCAGCGCGGGGCGGACGGCCGAGGCAGACGCGGCCGCCGACTTCCTGAGGTCGGTGCAACTCGGATGCGACGCGCCGGCGACGGTTCGTGGGGCGGTTGCCTACGACCCTCAGACGTATGCCGCGCTGGTCGCCGCCGGCTCTCACGCCGTCGCCTCCGACCAGGAGCGTCGGGCTACCGCACAGGCCCTGCTCGGCCTCGGTTCGGCCGGCCTGGCAACCGTCGCGATTGCCGGCGTGACGGAGGGGGCGGACGGCTGCGCGGGCCCGACGGAGACCTCGACGAGCACGTCGACGTCGAGTTCGACGACGACCACAACGGGTTCGACGCCGGTGGCGACTATCACCCACACGGTCACGGCGACCGTGACGCAGACGGCGACCTCGACCGTGACCGCGGCTCCTGCCGCGGTGACGCACACGGAGACCGCCACGGCGACTCGGACCGTGACGAGCAGCCAGCCTGCCACGCCGAGCGCGTCGGAAAGCTCTTCTCCGGCAAGCACTTCCGCGCGGGCTGCTAGCAGCTCGGCGCCCTCGGCCTCGGTCTCGGCGACGGCTGCAGTCACGCCCGGCGCCGCCGAACCCGGCACCTCAACAGCGGCGCTTGTTGCCGCGGGAGCCTTCGTCCTCGCCGGCGCCGCCGGCGCCACCGTCATCCTCCGCCGTGGAAGGAGCCACTGATGACCGTACGCACCACCCGCCCCCCGACCCCCGCCCAGAACCGCTGGTTCGGGAGTCGCCCCCGGATCGCGGCCACGCTGGGAGCCGCGGCGCTCGCGACCTCGATGGCGGCGGTGGGGGCTGCGCCGGCGGCGAGCGCGCGGCATACGGTTGGGGACGGGGCCGCCGCCAGTGAGAAGGCGACCGCGTGCCCCCGCGGCAAGGGGGTGAGCGTCGTCGTCGACTTCGGCACCACCGAGAAAATCTCTTGTGCGAGTGGAGATCCGACGTCCGGGCTGGCTGCGCTACGGGGTGCCGGGTTCACCGTCGCGATGGTGGCGCGCTTCCCGGCGGCCGTCTGCCGGATCAACGGGCGACCGACCGCGACACAGGATGCGTGCGTGGTGATGCCGCCCACGACGAAGTATTGGTCCTACTGGCACGCCGCGCGTGGCGGGAAGTGGACCTACGCTACGACGGGCGCGGGGAGCTACAACCCGAAGCCGGGCACGGTCGAGGGCTGGGCGTATGGCGCGGGCAAACCGCCGACGGTAGCGCCGCCGAAGTGAGGCGCACCTCCGCCCGCGCTGCGCTACTCGCCACCGCCCTCGGGGCCGCATCGCTGACGTTTGCCGGCCCCGCGGGCGCGGCGACGTGCTCCGGAAAAAGCGGGGTGAGCGTCGTCGTCGACTTCGGCGCGCGCGTCCAAACGGGTTGCGCCGCAGGCGATCCCACGAGTGCGTGGGGTGCCCTGGAGAGTGCTGGTTTTGCGGTGGAAGGGACCCAGCGCTTCCCGACCACCTTCATCTGCCGAGTCGCGGGCTTCCCCACCGCCGACGTGGAGCCGTGCGTGCAGACGCCGTCGGCAAGTGCCTATTGGTCCGTGTGGTCGGCGTCCGCCGGCGGTTCGTGGGCCTACAGCTCGACGGGCGCAGCCACCCTGAACCCCGCGCCCGGCAGTGTCATCGGGGTTGCCTTCGGCGCCGGCGCGCAGCCCTCCGTGGCGCCACCCGCCCCGCCATCCGCGACCACCCCACCGGCGACGACGCCGCCGGCTTCGACGACCACGTCCTCGACCACTCGGCCGCCGACCTCACCGTCAGCCACGGGCACCAGCTCGGCGCCAGCCTCGACCGCGCCCTCGGCGACGAAGACCAGCTCCGGCGAGGCCTCATCCACTAGCGACCCGCCTGCGTCCTCAGCCTCCGAGGACACCTCGGCGGCCGGTGCGACCGAGAAGACGACGGATACCTCGGCGCCCGCGACGTCGGCGACCGCTCTCCCCGACTCGGGCACCTCGGGTGGCGCCTCCCCCGCCCTCATCGTCGGTGGGGGCGCCGGGGTGGGGGCGCTCCTCATACTCGGGGCATGGGTAGTCCGCCGCCAGCGGGACCGCGCCGCCGCGCAGTGATCCGCCATCTTCATCCGGCGGCCTGGTGGTTGTGGGCCATCGCCCTGGCCGCCAGCGCGAGCCTGACCACCAACCCGGCGCTGCTCGCCGCGCATGGCCTGGTCCTGACCGGCGTCGTCATGGCGCGCCGCGACGGGTCGCCGTGGGGGCGCGCGTTCCGGCTGTATGCCGCGCTCGGCGCCGTCATCGTCGCCACCCGCGTGGTGTTGCACGTCCTGGTCGGGCTGAAGTTCGGTGAGCATCGGCTGCTGCCGCTGCCGCAGGCGGACCTGCCTTCCTGGGCGGCCGGAATCCAACTCGGCGGCACGGTCTATCTCGAAGGCGCGCTCGGTGCCGTTCTGGAAGGCGCTCGGCTCGGCATGATGATCCTGGCCATCGGCGCCGCGAACGCGCTGGCCTCGCCCAAGCGGCTCCTGAAGGTGTTCCCGGCCGCGCTGCACGAGATCGGCTCGGCCCTGGTCGTCGCGGTGACGGTGGCTCCGCAGCTCGCCGAAAGCCTGCAGCGGGTCGTCCGCGCCCGCGAGCTCCGGGGAGAAATGACGCTGCGCTTCAAGGGTTTTCGTTCCGTCGCCATGCCCATCCTGCAGGACACCCTCGATCGCTCGCTGGCCCTCGCGGCAGCCATGGACGGACGCGGGTACGGCCGCAACGAGCGGGAGTCTGGGCGCCTCACCGGGGCGCTTGCCGCGCTGGGGTTGATGGGGACGGCCGTCGGTCTCTATGGCCTTTTGGACACGACGACTCCGGCGGCGCTCGGGATGCCAGTCCTGGTCGCCGGCCTCGCGGCGTGCGTGGCGGGACTGTGGGCCGGCGGGCGTCGAGTGCGACGGACGATCTATCGGCGGGAGCCGTGGGGTGTCGCCGAGTGGGTGACGGTCGGGTGCGGCGTGGCCGCCTTGGTCGGCTCCCTCGTCACCTTGCGCCGCGATCCCCTTTCCTTGGGTATGCCGCTGCGTCCCCTCGCCTGGCCCGCCCTCCCCTTGCCCGTGCTGGCGGGGCTCCTGCTCGCTATCGTGCCAGCCGTGGCCACCCCCGTCCCGCCGTTGTCGAGCAGCCGGGCGACACGCGAGGTGACGGCATGAGCGGGTGGAGCGACGCGGCATACGACTCGGGGGAGGCGGTGCTCGACCTCGACCGCGTCTCGGTCCGCTATCCCGAGGCGAGCGCGCCGACCCTGCTCGAGGTCGATCTCAGGATTGAGGAGGGGGAACTTGTCCTCGTCGTCGGTCGCACGGGTTCGGGCAAATCGACGCTGCTCGGCACACTGAACGGGCACGTGCCGCACTTCACCGGAGGGCTGCTGACCGGCCGCGTGCGGGTCCTCGGGCGGGACACGGCGACGCATCGGCCGCGGGACTTGGCCGACATCGTCGGGGTGGTCGGTCAAGACCCGATGGCCGGCTTCGTGACGGACACCGTCGAGGAGGAGTTGGCGTATGGCATGGAGCAACTCGCCCTGCCGCCGACGACGATGCGCAAGCGCGTCGAGGAGACCCTGGATCTGCTCGGTATCGCGGACCTGCGCGCCGCCCCGCTGCGGGACCTGTCCGGCGGGCAGCAGCAACGGGTGGCGATCGGCTCGGTGCTGACGACGCAGCCACGCATCCTGGTGCTCGACGAGCCGACGTCGGCCCTGGATCCGACTGGGGCAGAGGAGGTTTTGGCCACCCTCACCCGGCTCGTGCACGACCTCGGGGTCACCATCGTGATCGCGGAGCATCGGCTGGAGCGGGTGATTCAGTATGCCGATCGCGTCGTCGAGGTGGTCGACGGCCGGGTACGCTCCGGCTCGCCCGCCGAAATCATGCGCGACGCCACTGTCGCGCCGCCGGTGGTCGAGCTGGGTCGGTATGCCGCGTGGTCCCCCCTCCCGGTCAGCATCCGCGACGCCCGCCGCGCCGCCGCCCCCCTCCGCGCGCGGTTGGGTGGGCTGCGGGCGCCTCTCCTAACTTCTGCTAGCAGAGGTTCGTCAACTGTGGACACCTTGCAAGGTGTCCACAGTTCACTAACTTCTGCTAGCAGAAGTTCCTTGACGGTTCCGACCCCCGGAATCCGCGCCACGGGGCTGCGGGTGGACCACGGGCGGGTGCGGGCGGTGCGGGGGGTGGATTTGGCCGTGCCGGCGGGGCGGGTCACCGCGCTGATGGGCCGCAATGGCGCCGGGAAGTCCTCGCTCCTGTGGGCCCTGCACGGCACCGGCACGCGCAGCGCCGGCCGCGTCGCGCTCACCGATGGCAGCGACCCGGCCACCTTAGAACCCGTCGCGCGCCGGGCCCGCGTCGGCCTCGTCCCGCAGACCGCCAGCGACCTCATCTATCTGGATTCCGTTGGCGCCGAATGCGATCAGGCCGACGCCGAGTCCGCCAAACCCACCGGAACCTGCCGCGCCCTCCTGGACGACCTCGCCCCCGGCATCCCCGCCGACCGCCATCCGCGCGACCTCAGCGAGGGTCAAAAGCTCGCCCTCGTCCTGGCCATCCAACTCACCGCCGGCCCCGACGTCGTCCTCCTCGACGAGCCGACCCGCGGCCTGGACTACCCCGCCAAGACCCGGCTCGCCGGCATCGTGCGCGCGTTGGCGGGGCACGGCCATACGGTCCTGATCTCCACCCACGATGTCGAATTCGTCGCCGACGCCGCCGACGAGGTCGTCGTCATGGCCGAAGGCGAGGTCGTCGCCCACGGCCCGACCGCCGACGTCGTGGCCGCGTCCGCGGCATTCGCCCCGCAGGTCGCCAAGGTGCTCGCCCCCGCCCCACTCCTGACAGTCGCACAAGTCCGGCAGGCGCTGGCCGAAGCCGGCGATGTCGTATGACCGTGCCCCCCGCCCCCGACGTGCCCCACCCCCCCGCCGAACGCCCGCCCGCCGCCACATCCACCGCTATCCGACTCCGCGCCCGCTCCACCCTGGCGCTGATCCTGGTGAGCCTGGCCGGGGTCATCGCCTTCGGCTGGCCGCTGATCGTCGACCCGGGCTCGGGTCTGGCACACGGCAACGACGCCCCGTTCGTCTTCGCGCTCCTCCTCCCCCTCCTGCTCGCCGTCGTCCTCGCCGAGATCGCCAACGGCGGCCTCGACGTCAAGGCCGTCGCGATGCTCGGCGTCCTGTCCGCTGTCGGCGCCGTCCTGCGCCCGCTCGGCGCCGGGAGCGCCGGCGTCGAACTCGTCTTCTTCCTCCTCGTGCTCGCCGGCCGCGTGTTCGGGCCGGGGTTCGGTTTCGTGCTCGGGGCGACCACGCTCTTCGCCTCCGCGCTGATCACGGGAGGCGTCGGTCCCTGGCTCCCCTATCAAATGCTCGGCGCGGCCTGGGTCGGGCTCGGCGCGGGGCTCCTCCCCCGCGCGCGGGGACGGACGGAGCTGTGGCTGCTCGCGGCATACGGCGGCATCAGTGGTCTGCTCTATGGGTGGCTGCTCAATTTTTCGTTCTGGCCGTTCGCAACTGGCTCCGGAACCGGCCTATCCTTCGAGCCCGGCGCCAATCCGATCGACAACCTGCACCGGTTCGCGCTGTTTAGCCTGGCCACAAGTTTCGGCTGGGATCTCGGCCGCGCCCTGACCAATGCCGTCCTCATCCTGCTGACCGGATCCGCCGTCCTGGGCGCGCTGCGTCGAGCCGCACGCAAGGCGGCCTTCGGTGCTGCCGTCACCTTCGAACCGACCGGCCCTCGACCCGTCGACCGGTGATAGAAACGGGCCCATGAACCTGGATGTCGAACGTCGCGAAGCCTGGCTCAGCCACGAGGAGCTCGCGTCCGTCCGCGGCCGGATGCCCATCCTGTATGTCGATGCCGTTCCCGTCCGCGTCGATGGCGGGGGCGCCGTCACGTCGATCGGCCTCCTCCTGCGGGCGACCGATGGGGGCCGCATCCAGCGCGAACTCGTCTCCGGTCGCGTCCTCTTCCACGAGCGGATCCGAGACGCGCTGCTCCGCCACATCGAGAAGGACCTCGGCCCGGTGGCGCTCCCCCAGATTCCCGTGAGTCCGGTTCCGTTCACGGTCGCCGAATACTTCCCCACCCCCGGGGTCACCGCCTTCCACGACCCGCGCCAACATGCCGTCTCATTGGCCTTCGTCGTGCCCGTGGCCGGTGATTGCGCGCCGCAACAGGATGCCCTCGACCTCGCCTGGCTCACGCCGGACGAGGCGCTTGATCCCGCGGTGCTTGCCGAGATGGACGGCGGGCACGGCGTGCTGCTGCGCCAGGCGCTCGCGCACCTCGGTCACGCCATCTGACGCCTCAGCCAGCCGAAGCGTCAGAAGTCGTAGTCCACGCTAACTGGCGAGTGATCGCTGATCCGCACCCCGTCGGTCTCCCGGTCCACCCAGGCGCGCACGGCAGTCCGCGCCAACCGGGGCGACGCGAAGTGGTAGTCGATCCGCCAACCCGAGTCCACGGCATACGAATTGCCCATCCAGGACCACCAGGAGTAGGGACCGGGCTGGTCCGGATGTAGCCGTCGCACGACATCGACAAAGCGGCGCGGGGACAGCAACTCGGCCAGCCACTCCCGCTCCTGCGGCAGGAAGCCGACCGATTGGCGCGCGCGGCGCCAGGCGGCCACGTCGAGTTCGCGATGCGCCACGTTGAAGTCCCCCATCACGATGAACTCGCGTCCCTGAGCGGCGGCCACGCGCCGAGACCGATCCAGGTGCCGGCTCAGCCCCGCGGCGAACCGCATTTTCCGGTCGTATGCCGCGCCCCCGTCCGGCGCCTCCCGCATCCTCCCCGGCTTCTGCAGGTGCGCCGGCAACCCTCCTTTGGGCACGTACACACTCGCCACGGTTAGGGGACGGTCGGCG
>Ga0075156_10001264_pt1 | contig 13683 bp, 11 predicted proteins | sample JI81AbrownDNA_FD_70966 | JGI IMG/M metagenome (GOLD analysis project Ga0075156, IMG submission 70966) | Wastewater effluent complex algal communities from Wisconsin, to seasonally profile nutrient transformation and Carbon sequestration -... | ecosystem: Engineered > WWTP > Effluent > Algae...
TGGGAATTTGGAACCCGACAGGTTGTATACGGCGCCATCGGCGCAGCGTTATATGGCGTGTTCTCATGGGCTACCAATATCTTCCCCCTGCCCGCAGCCGGTAATGTAACCTTTCGCCCTGCAGTTGCCGTGTTGATCTTTTTCGCGTCAGCGTATGGCCCCTGGGTTGGTTTGCTCGCTGGTTTCATCGGCAACACCCTCGGCGACGCCTTGAGCGGTTGGGGCTTTTACTGGAACTGGAGCTTGGGCAGTGGTTTGATGGGCCTGGTCGCTGGTTTGGTAATGAGCGCCATCAAAGATTTCCGCGCACGCGGCGATATTATGAAGGCCGTTGGGTATGGTATTGCCGGTATTGCAGCGGGTATGTTGTTTGCATCGGTCACTGAAAAGTTCATCGGTGGTTTGGACTGGAACACAGCTCTCGTTGGTTACTTTACCCCTGCATTCCTCGGAAACACGGTAGTTGTCGTGATCTTGCTGCCTGTGTTGATGATCGCTTTTGCTGCTGTTGCATCTCGCAGAGGTCGTTAGTTAATTATGTTGGTCACCTGGAAGTACCGTCTTCGCGACACGTTCATTCAACGTCTTGACCCACGCACCAGACTCATTTTTATGATGAGCATCATTTTCGCCATCACACTCCCTGATATTTGGGATTATCGAATCATCCTTCCGCTGTTTTTGTTTTCGCTGACCCTATATTTGATGGCACAAATAGCGTGGAAGGATGTACGGCGTATCTGGATGTTCATTGCATTTTTGGTGTTTTTTATTGTAGGCCTGAATGGATTGTTGTCTGGGCGAGGCGGTCCTTCCTCGGTGACCGATATTGTTTCTCCAATTTTGTTCGTTGTTCCCATAAAGATCCCTTTTACTGATATTGGTTGGGATGTTCCCGTTACGGTCTCAAAATTGTGGTTCGCCCTTACCCAGATCACTCGCATGATTACCATGACGGTCCTTGCGCTGCCTATTCCGTACACTGTAGATCCTAATATGTACGGTACTGCTTTTAAGCGTATGGGCACATCAGATAATGTGTCTTTTACCATGGATCTTGCTTTTCGCTTCCTTCCCACCTTTGCTCGTGATTTGGTGATCACCATGGATGCTCAACGCGCTCGTGGATATGAAATGGATAAGTTGAAAGGCGGCCTTGTTGCCCGCATTCGAAAACTTGCACCATTGATCATTCCAGTTGTCATGCAGTCTACTGTGACGGGTGAAGAAGTGATTGACGCAATGGATCTACGCGCGTTTGGCACAGCGCCGCGCACATGGTTGAAGGGACCAAGCCTGCAGTACAAGCCGAGTGATTACATGATGCTTGCACTTGGCGTCATTATTCTTGTGGCCTGTTGTGTACTGAAATGGGGTTTTGGTATTGGAGACTTCTTTATACCGGATTTCTTCATGAACCTTTTTGTTTGAGGTTGAAAAAACGCCGCTCATTGCGGCGTTTTTTTATTGTTCTCTGTGTAGGTAGGTTTCTCCGGCTGTCACTTTGAAGTCCAGATGATTTTGTTCTGGAGCAAATACACATGTAGCAAAGTCTGTGAAGGCGCAGGGCGGGTTGTAGGCTTTGTTGAAGTCGATGAAAATTTTGTCCTTCGCTTCAATATCTGCGATGAGGTAACGGCCTGTAGGATAGGTTGTTCCGTCTTTGCTGGTGTGGTCCCAGAAGCGGATGAAGTAAGTTTCGTCATCTTCTTTGTTGATGTCAAGTTGGTAGTGATTGCCGCCAAACTCGAACGATAAATATCCATCCACGGGGAATTCGGATTTTTCACCGGTGATGTCTGGGAAGTATGCCATTTTAGGGCGTTCATAGGGGGTGTAAGCGGCTGGAACGCGGAAATTTTCGTCGATGTCGTACCAGCTGCGGGCGGGGAAAGACCGTCGCTCTTCACGTTGGTTATCCCACATGCGGACACCCATCCGATTGCCACGCTGAATGACAACGAGTTGAACATCCTGTACGCGGAGGTAACTTGGGTTTTCAGAAATATCTGGTTGAAGAAGGGCGAAATCGGTTTGTTTATTATTGATTTGAATGTTTTGACCAGCCACAGCACGGAAGGTGACAGACCTACCGTTGTATTCAAAGAAACCGATATTAGTAGGGATACGCTCGGGTAACTGAATCTCAGATTTGGGGTCTGAGCCGATTTGGTTCTTTCCAAGTTTTAGCCAATATAAGCCCGATAAAGAGAGCCATCCATTTTCTCTGCGGATGGTTTCATCGCGTTCTTTGCGCCATTCATTAATTATTTGACGATATGTTTGTGGTGTCATATTTAATATTATACCAACGAGAGCATTAATTAAAAAGGCGAACCTCAAAAAAGGTTCGCCTTTTTAATGTTGACTTGTGGTTAGACGATTATAGAGGGAACCATGAAGATGTAGATATAAAGTGCTGAAATGAAAGCGATCAGACCGAATAACGAGAACATTACACGCATTTTGCTTTCTGCGCCGAGCAGGGAGCCCCAAGCTGCGAGTGCGAGGCCGAGAGCCATGATGAGCATAACGAGTTGGAGCTGGTCGCCTTTTTCGTCATATTGTGAACCCAGACCAAAGTTGGTATCTGATTCGTCAAAGAGCTCACTGGCAGTGGCGTACATGTCGGTGTAATAGGTTTCATCCCAAATGCCATCATCACGTGCAATGGCATCCTGCAATGCCTGAGAGAAATCACCTTCGTAGTAGGCGGCTATCTCGGGTCTTTCGTCCACATTCAGATACCAATTGTCGTAGTAGGAGTAATCCTGGGTGATTTCCTGATTTGCGGTGAGGTATTCGGCGTTACCGTCGTTCAGGTTTTGCATTCCAAGAATTTCGTATTTGTTTTGTTCCGAATCTGCCATGGCGCCCTGGTAGCTGGCGATAGCGGTTGAAACGCTGAGCAGTGCGATCAAAGTTCCTAAAGCGACCTCACTAGCTAAAAAACTAAAAAATCTTTTCATTCTTCTGCCTCATTTAATTGGGTTGGGATCAGTCCAATGGACCGTTGTTTGGAGATTATATATAGGAAATTGCAATTAAAACTTTGCAATTTTGTTATAAAATCAGCAGGCATTATAAATCAAAATACGTTGAGGAGAAGAAAATGGGATTAAAGCCAGATCACTGGATTCGCACCATGGCGTTGGAACACAAAATGATCGAACCTTTTGTTGAGAATCAGGTTCGAGAGGGGGTTATCTCATACGGTGTGTCATCATATGGGTATGATGTGCGGGTTGCAAATGAATTCAAGATTTTCACTAATGTTTTTTCTGCCACAGTAGATCCGAAGAACTTTGACACTAAATCGATGGTGGATTTTGAGGGGGATGTTTGTATCGTTCCGCCCAACTCTTTTGCTCTTGCGCGCACAGTGGAATACTTCCGTATTCCGCGCAAGGTGTTGACAGTTTGTTTGGGCAAATCTACATATGCGCGCTGTGGAATTATTGTCAACGTAACGCCTTTTGAGCCGGAGTGGGAAGGTTTTGTTACCCTTGAAATTTCCAATACCACGCCGCTTCCAGCCAAGATCTATGCAAATGAAGGATTGGCCCAGGTGTTGTTCTTTGAAGCTGATGAAGAATGTACTACTTCTTATGCAGACAAAAAGGGCAAATACCAAAAACAGCAGTCTATTGTTTTGCCTAAATTATAAAACTGACCAGGTACGAGCTGAAAAGATTTGACAGTTTTACATGGTAGATTTGTGTACTTTTGCTTCATGAAAAAGGAATGCGTAAAATGAAACAACCATCCGACACAAATATTGTTCAGGATCAACTTTGGGAAATAAACAATTTATTGTCTGACGTAATGAAGACCGTTTCGCAATCAAACGGAGGACAAAATTCTCAGATCCTGCGAGACTTGACACATGCGGCAAGTACGCTGAACAAGGTCAAGAGCTCGGTGTCGAAGCAGATCCAAACACACGAGTCTCAATTTGATGCTCTGGTACAGATTGGAAGTTCGATCAACTCTTCGTTGGGATTGAAGCGGGTTTTATCTGATGTGATGGATAGGCTGGTGAAGTTGATGCGTGCAGAACGAGGCTTTCTCATGTTGAGCGAGCCGGATGGCAACCTGGCTGTCCAGGTTGCGCGCGGGTTGGATCATGTAGACCTTGACGAAGACCAATTTGCAGTCAGTAAGACGGTCATTAATCGCGTAGTGGAGACGGGGAAACTCGTCCTCACCACGAACGCTCAAGAAGACCCACGGTTTGAGGCACAATTCAGTGTGGCGGCTTACCATCTTCTGTCAATTTTATGTGTACCTCTTACTATAAAAGATAAATTGATCGGTGTGATCTATGTGGACAATAGGGCCTATTCGGGGGTGTTTCAACAGGAAAATTTTGACTTGATCACTGCATTTGCCAATCAAGCTGCAATCGCAATTCATAATGCGCGATTGTTTGATGAGCTACAGGCAAGTAATGAAGAGCTGGAGATCGCGTATCAGGCCACCCTGGAAGGCTGGGTGCGAGCGTTGGATTTGCGCGACAAGGAAACCGAAGGCCATACCAGGCGTGTCACTGCGTTGACGCAAACACTTGCCAGAGGTATGGGGCTAAAAGAAAACGAGATCGTTCATATCACGCGCGGCGCTCTTTTACATGATATTGGCAAGATGGCCATCCCAGATGGCATTTTGCTTAAGCCAGGGAAGCTCACTGAGGATGAACGGGCTCTGATCGAGAAACATCCACGATATGCGTATGAAATGTTGAGCCCGATCAAATTTCTGAATCCGGCTTTAGACATCCCATATTGTCATCACGAAAAATGGGATGGCACCGGCTACCCACGCGGTTTGAAGGGTGAGGACATACCATTTGCCGCACGTATTTTTGCCATTGTAGATGTATGGGATGCGCTTGTTTCTGACCGCCCATATCGCAAAGGAATTCACCCTACAGAAGTGAAAAAAAGTATTCGAGAACTATCCGGCTCGCATTTTGATCCCCGAATTGTCGATGCTTTTCTCTCACTTGATGACCTGTCATCCATTTTGCGTAGATTGAAACCAGCCTGACCTTCCAGTGCTATTGTTTAATGTGTGAATCTAAATCAGGTGGATATTTGATTAAAACAGCAAACCGCTTCATCCTTAAAGGGAAGCGGTTTGCTGTTAAATTGAAATGATACAACCTGAAAGTTTTTTTAAGCGCGCTAATTAAACAATGAATAATATTTCTGCTGAAATATTATTTCTCTCTCAAAAATTATCCGTGAAGGATAGTCTTGAATTTTCATTTCACGAATATTTCTTTCACAGACTTGCTATGCAAATAGAATGCGATAACCAGCATCACTAGGCCAACGATTAGAAGGAAAACTGGCTTGAAAATAACACCTGAGACAATTCCAGCGACCAAGATATAGCTATGCATGAGAAATGGAATCCAGAATGCTATAGGGTGTACAGGTTTTTGATAAAAGCGCGGTCGCTTGTAGCTGACAACTCCCAGAGCCGTGACAAGTGTAACGAAGATAACACCAGCCCGTATGCTGGTTGGTACAACGAATGTGATAAAGGCGTTTGTGCCCAACACACCGGCTAGCCCAATGACAAAGGCCAGAGGGGCAGAAAGCCATTTGCCGATCCAGCCAGTATTTTGAGCTAGGATACGATACCCGGTCGAAAAGGAAAAGATTACCCAGAACCAAGCCCAAAAATTTGCGTAAGGAACGCCAAAATATTGGGCTTGCAATCCCTGCCCCCAATCCCAAAATCCAAAGCGGATGGCAACTGCATCAAGGGCAAGATCAATATTTAAAGCGAGTAATCCATCTAAAATGGGGCGGAACCAGTATGGCAGGCTGCTTGCATCGGAAAATTCCATAGCACTGTAAATGATGCATCCCCACGCCACACCGATGCAGAGTGGCACATCCAATACCATAAGCAAAAAACGCCCATATTCATAGGCGTTTAATTGACGAATAGTTGCCAGTTCCAATGTCACCCCGAATAGAATTCCAAACCCAAGTTTGAGAAAGTTAGCAGTTGTTCCATGCTTGAGTGCGTGGCGCAAACATAAGACAAATTGGATGTAAATAATGATTTCGAACAGAACGAAATAAAAGTTTGGCATACATCCTCCTGAGTGTTTCTGAAATTATGTACCCAACCATTGCCCTGCCATTTTTGCCAGCCCAGCGGCGGCTCCCTGTCTTGCGGTACAGGGTGGCAGCGATTCAAGGAACAAACGCCCGTATTGCTTTGTCAGCACACGCCTGTCTAAAATAGCAACGATGCCGCGGTCTGATGCGGTGCGAATCAGGCGGCCAAATCCCTGACGGAATTTCAAAATAGACTCGGGAAGGTAATATTCGTGGAAGGAGTCCTCGTACAATTCTGAGCGCGCAGCGATAATGGGGTCGGAAGGCACATCAAAGGGGAGTTTTGTGATCACAACCACCGAGAGAGAATCACCCGGTACATCCACACCTTCCCAGAAAGATCGTGTACCGAGCAAAACAGCCCGCTCTGTGGATTTGAAAGACTCTAGCAAGGCATTGGGCGAGGCGCCTTCGCCTTGTTCGTATACAAAGATATCCTCGCGCGCCAACGGGCCGGTGATGGCCTGTGCCGTTTTTTTGAGTGCTGCGTAGGAGGTAAACAGCACAAGCATTCGCCCGCCAGTGGCTTTGGCTGTAGCAATAATGGTCTTGTCCAACGCTTGTTGGTAGCCATGCACATTTGGTTCAGGGATGTCATTTGCCACGTAGAGCAGTGTGCTGGATTCGTAATCAAACGGAGAACCAAGCGCAACCGTATCCACTTCTTCGGCAGAGAGTGTATTGCGGATGTATTGGAACTCGCCGTGTGTGGTCATAGTGGCAGAAGCCATGATAACGCTTGCTTTTTCGTACCAGAGATGTTTTTGAACAAGCGGACCAACTCGCAGGGGGGCAGCATTTAGTGATAATCGTTCGCCGCGCGGATTTACTTCCACCCAGTAGATCAATTCGTTGGATGGTTTGTGCATCAAACCTGAGGCAGCAGCTTCCGCTTCGGTCATACGGCGGATGACGCTGCTCATATTGCCCATAATGTCTTCAACGCTATCGTGGCCTTCGGCAGCCAACTCGCCGAGATTTTTGTATAACTCTTCAAGCGACTTGACCAGCAAGGCTAGCGTTTCGCCAGTTTGACCCCACATCTCCTCAACATCATCCCAGCCAGGCAGGGTACGGGTAGCAGGTTGGATACGCATTTGCCAGGAGTAATTGCTTTGCGGTTGTCCTTCGCGTTGAATGGCAATAAAGTCACCGAGTACATTGAAGAATTGCCTTGCAAGTTGCTCCACTCGGAAGGCTTGATCGGTGGCGTGTTTTATTTTTTGTTGCAACAAGCCAAAGTCTGAAGGACGCAGTGAGTTGTGAAGATCCGTCAGAATGCGGCCAAGCAAGCCGGCGGATGACCCGCCAAGTTCCTTCATCATGCGTTCAATATCGTTTTGTGTCAATCGGAAAGACAATGCGCCGGTGATGGCAGATTCCATGTGGTGCGCTTCATCCACGATCACATAATCATATTCCGGCAAAACTTTACTACCTGAGGCAACATCTGAAAGCAACAATGCGTGGTTGACCACAAGGATGTGCGAATTTTGCGCGGCTTGCTTTGCACGTTGGAACGGACAGGCGCCACCCATACGCCCCATGCAAGTCTCTGTGGTGCAATTATCATCTTCAGCAGAGAGGCGCATCCAGGCGTCACGCTCAGTTGGGCCGGTGAGGTTTATCTCGTTTCTATCGCCGCTGGTATTCTCGATCATCCACACCAAAATTTTTGCAAGCACGCGCATTTCAGTTGAATCTTTTGGACCATGCGAGCGCATAAAGTCTAGCCTGCGTGGGCAGAGGTAGTTGCTTCGGCCTTTCATCACCGCTGTGCGCACATCCAGGTTGAGGGCGGCTTTCAAGTTGGGTAAATCTTTTTTGATTAACTGATCTTGCAAATTTATTGTATTTGTGGATACAACAATGCGAGTGTTGTTCTGAGTTGAAAAATACGCGGCAGGAACCAAATACGCAAAGGACTTACCAACTCCGGTTCCTGCTTCGACCATGAGATGGTTGCCGGTCGAAAGGGCATTCGCCACCGCCTTGAGCATTTCCACCTGTTCAGGGCGATGTTCGTATGATTCAAAATATTGCGAAAAGGGCCCGCCGTATTCCAGCACACTAGCGATTTCTTCAGGATCAATGGGAGTTGGCTCTTCGGTCTTTTGAATCGGCGTAGATGATTCTCTTTTGGGTGAATCAAACATCGGCCCGGAAAAAGAGGCGGTTTTGACTCGCTTGGCTTGTGTCCCTTGTTTGGATCGAATCTGCAAGGCTTGTTGAAAGACCCAGCCGGCGTCCCAATCCACAAAATCACCTAGCTGGACGATCTCCGTTAGCGTTTCGAGTGGAAGTTCGCAAGCCATCTCAAAAAGACGCACATAGGCAGCCTGAGTCACGCGGGCGTCGTCTAATGCGCGGTGGGTGGCGGGCAGCGGAATGTTGAGCTGCTGGCCAAGCGAGCCAAGGTTGTAGCGGCTCGCGGTTGGCATCAGCACAGACGCAAGCTCGTAGGTATCCAACGTTTGTTGAAATTCAAATAGCCCTGCTCTGCGGAGAAAGCCGATATCGAATTTGACATTGTGTCCGAGAATAGGTGCATCTCCGACAAATGCCGTGAGTTCATGGGAGATATCGCGCAGACGTGGAGCCTGCCGTACCATGGCGTTGTCGATGCCTGTTAACCCTGTAATGAAATCAGGAATGGCTTTACCGGGGTTTATTAACGTGGAGAATTCATCTTCAACACGGCGGCCATTGAATTTAACGGCGGCAATTTCAATAATGGCCTCGCGATTTTCGTCGAGGCCGGTGGTTTCAATATCAAGAGAGACGATGATGGTCATATTAGAACAAGTGTACCATAAGTTAATGATGCTGAATTTGCTGGGATTCTACTGCGTCATTTCCAGCGATGGCAATGTCCATGACGATGATCGCAAACAACCACATACACATGCGATAGATCATGGTTGAAAAAAGAGCATGTCGATTCAGCGCCCATGTATCGCCAAGAATGGTCGGGATCAGGGTAATACCTGCGGTGAGGAATAACCAGACCGCGATCCATGCCCAGGGGCGGCTGGTCTGGTTTGTATTTTTTACTGCAAGGAGGATCAATCCGAATAAAAGAAGGATGTTTGCAAGGAAAGGGGTAGTGTTTTCAGGGTGGAGGGTGTCTCCAATATTCATCAAAAAATTTCGGAATGATTTGTGCTCACGAAGGTGGAAGTACGTTTGTTTTATTTCTGTAAATGCAAACGGAAAATCTCTAAAGATTTTTGTGGCTGGATATCCCGGATGGATAAACATATATTTTATTAATGTACTTTTGGCATTTTTTTGAAACCATGCTGGATATGCCGCCGAAGTATGCTCAGGCATGCCCAGCATGGTGAGGGTGACAATGCCCTCCTCGCTTTTGAGGAGATCATCGTTATAGATGTTGACGATTTGAACAAGGGAACGTGTGCTATTTCCAGACGTGAAAGCCCCGACGGCAAAGATTGCAATGGTAAAAAAGAGAGCACCGTAAAGGTATTTGCTTCCGCGATATTTGGGGGCAAGCAGCAAGATTCCTCCCATTCCTATCGTCACAAGTGAAGCAAATAGGTTTGTGTCACGTAAAAAAGTCCATATAAAAAAGGTGATGACCCATGCAGCGAAATACGGAAATATTTTGGTTCCCTGGCCTTTGTACAATGAGAAAACAAGTTTTACCAGCAATGCTAGTTGAAGAGCGAATAATGAAAATGTCAAAGACTCAGACATCAGAATACTGTCCCAGTCGGCCATTTGTGGGGTAAATGCGAATAGGAGGATAATAAATACACTTACTAGTTTCATGGATAAATTAGTCAGATGCTCAGATACAACGAATGCAAAAAAAGCCCATCCTGCAACGGACAGAATAAGTTGCAGAATGGCGATTCGGTTGAGGCCAGGTTGAAAATCACGGCTGGTAGTATCGATGGAACCGTTAACTATTACCTGATATCCATCTTTTGGCTCCAATACCTTGTAAATAAGATTGGTGCCGAGCAATCGCCTGCCCGTCATCATTTCACTTGAAAATAATGGAACCTGCGACGCCTGAATATAAGTAATCGTATCATTTCCGGAAATGGATAAATTTGGATTCCCGTATACCCATATTCGAATAACCGAGATAATTATGATTAGAATTGCTACAACAAAACGGCTAAATAATACGCTTGTTTTATTTGCTTTGTCATGAGTAAATTCTACCAAGTTTTTGATCATTGTATTTACCCTAGAGACTTTAGTATGTTTGGAAAAAGTAGAAATGGTACCCGAACGGTTATTTCACAGATGGATAAACAATAGATTTTGCAGAGTCGGGTTTGGAATTTGGAAATATGGGGTTCATTAAATCAAGGTGAACGAATAGGAATATCCAATTTGACAGGCGAAATAATTCCACTGACGGGTAAATATGTCTGCGTGTTCCGTCTATATCACCGAATAAGCTCAATAAAAGAGAGATGCTGCCGTAAACAAAAATCCAAACTGCCAGCCATGCCCATGTCATCGTGGTTTTGTTTTCTTGAGTGATTGAGGAGCGTATTAACGAAATTACAAGAAGAAATGATAATAGGTAAACGCCATTTGTTTGAGGGTGGAGCATTTCGCCAATAACTTGCATTTGATCGTGGAATTGATTTTTCTCCAGATTAAAATATGGCTGCAAAAAATCGGAATTTAGATATCCTGCTAAATCAAAAATTGTTTTTATTATAAAACCAGGATGAGTAACTAGAAACGTACCGTAGTCTTTGTTGGCGTGGGCATTAAGCCAGATGTTGTATTCTTCAACGGATTCTGGACTTGGCATGCCCTTGTTTATCATGGCATCTACGCGTGAAGGATAAGGAAGTATGTGATAGTTCATGACATGCGTCATTGATAATTGCCACCTGTCACTGGCTTGTGCAGTTTTTACTCCCAAGAGGAATGCCACGCCAAGGATTATCAATGTTGGGGCAAGAATTTTAATTCGGCGTATCTCGCGAAAATATAACAATGGCGCTGCTAGTAATAATGTTACGGCGATTGCATATATTTGGACATCTCTCGTGAAACACCATAATAGAAATATCAGCATCCAGAAAAAGAAAAGAAAATTTGTTGCTCTATTGCTCGATGCACCTTCCTCATAATGGGTAATTCGAAATACACTTTCCAGAAGTAAAGCAAGCATAAAAGCGAGTAAGGAAATAGATAGCGCTTCTGAACTTAGGATGCTATCCCACTCTGCAATTTGTGGCGAGAAACCAAAAGATAAAATGATTATCATTGATAGAATTTTGTAAATAGGTGACCTTAGCCATCTTGCAGTAGTTAGTGCCAGCAAACTCCAGCCAATCACAGAAAGTAGATTTTGAATTACTGCAATACTTGAAAAACACTCCAGGATGCTGCGGTCGATTTCATTTCCCTCGAAGGGAATACTAATAATAGGCGCAGGACATTCTTTTCCCAGACTTAACCTGTAAAGTAAGTTGGTTGTAAATAATCTTCTTGATGAAAAGTTCTCTAACGAGAAAATAGGAGCATTTGCAGATTCAATAAAAGTGCCTGTATCTGGCATTCCAACAGATAATCGTAAATCTCCATATTGTGATACTCGGAACCAGATTCCCATTGCTAGAATCGCGGCAATAGTTAAGTTAAGGAGTGTACGTTTGGTTAAGTCCATTGAGATTATCTTAGTTATGTGAAGCGATAACGGAATTGATTTGGTTTATTTTATCTTGGTATAAAGCCCGACTCTTTGAATTCTGACGCATGAACTCTTTCAGTTGCTTCAACTTCATCGCAGGGATGGGGGAATCACCCGCATCCAACTCGACCTCGTCACTGGTGAATACCAAAATGGCCTTAACTTCGGGGAGATCAGCCGCATTCATGTTTTTGCTAAAGAATTTTCTTATGGTGAGTACTTCATTTTCGGCATCAATATCTGGGCGCCCAATACCCTCCTGTCCAAAGATACGCATATACCCTTGTAGAAAGCCGCCGCCTTTCATTTTCCACCGATTCTTTTCAAAGAAAATCTTCCCGCGTTGATGGTAAGGCAGAAGCGCCCACACACCGGCTGGTCCAACTAGCAGGTGTGCTGCTGGGGTTGCATAGTGATACAGAGTAAATTCAGCATGCGTGCCTTTTAGTCCACTGTCCAATTTTTCATCAGGTCGCGGCGAGCGTCCCCAGCGGCTGCCCATATACATTCCTACTTGCGTCATAATAAACCCGATCAAAAGACAGATCAGGGAATATGTGAATAACTCAGGTTTGGTAAACGAAATATACATCCCCAGTCCAAGTACGGCCAGAGCACCAAGACTCAGCCACTGACCGATGACGCTGTTTCTTTTTATAAGCTTTTCATTTTTAATAATTTTCATGGTTAGTTTTTCAAACTCTCTTCTATGGCAGATTTCATTGCGTCCAATACTTTTACATCCACTGCATGCTTTGCTACACGGACGGCATTCTTGATGGCAAATGCATCCGAACGGCCGTGGCCGATGAAAACAAGCCCATTTACACCCAGCATAGGGGCGGCGCCCTGTTCACCTGGGTCAAGCAATTTCTTGATGGCGCCAAGCGCCGGTTTCACGAGCAGGCCGCCTATCTTGGTAAGAAAACTGCCATTCTTAATGATCTGGCGAATGTTATCTGTGATTAATTTGGCAACTGCCTCAGATGTTTTCAACATCACATTGCCTGTGAAGCCATCCGTCACTGCCACATCCACTGCGCCGCCGATCACTTCCTTGCCTTCCACGTTCCCAAAATAATTCAGCTTTGAGGCTTTGAACAATGGCGTAGCGCCTTTTACCAATTCATTACCCTTACCTTCTTCTTCGCCATTAGAAACCAGACCAACTTTTGGATTTTTTACCCCGCGTACTTTTTCGGCATAAATACTTCCAAGAATTCCAAATTGATATAAATTCTCTGGCTTGCAATCAGGGTTCGCACCAATATCAAGGACAACACAGGTGCCGGTTGCTGTGGGGAAGATCGGAGCTAGGGCAGGACGGTCTACACCACGGATGCGTCCCAGCCTGAACAAGGCAGTTACCATGCCAGCGCCAGTATTGCCTGCACTTACAAACGCATCTGCTTCCCCATTTTTCACAAGGTCAATGCCAACAGCCATTGAATTTTTCGCATCCTTGCTGCGCGCTTTCAAGACAAGGTTTTCGCCTTTATCTTTCATAGTCAACATTTCAGGCGCGTTGACAATGCGTATTTTCAACCCGTCCGTGTTCTGCGAAACAAGTACAGGTTTAATCAGCTTTTCGTCTCCAACTAAAATAATTTCCACACCATATTCACGCGCCGCAAGCACCGCACCTTCCACGTCGGGCGTTGGGTAGGTGTCGCTTCCCATCGCATCTACAACTATTCTAACCATGATAATTCTCCTATGTTTATATGCTTGACAAGAAAAGCAACACGATTATAATACTGCCTGCTTGCGCTGGTGCTGGAATTGGCAGACAGGCACGCTTGAGGTGCGTGTGTCGTAAGACGTGGAGGTTCAAGTCCTCTCCAGCGCACA
>Ga0075156_10001266_pt1 | contig 13678 bp, 12 predicted proteins | sample JI81AbrownDNA_FD_70966 | JGI IMG/M metagenome (GOLD analysis project Ga0075156, IMG submission 70966) | Wastewater effluent complex algal communities from Wisconsin, to seasonally profile nutrient transformation and Carbon sequestration -... | ecosystem: Engineered > WWTP > Effluent > Algae...
CCATCGCCATTCAGGTCGCCGAGTGCGTCGGAGTAATTGATGTGACCAGAGTCGAACGGGTTTGCCGTCGCGAGCTCTCCCGATCCATTTCCAAGCAAAACATTGAGGTTGGCATCCCCGCTATTCGAGGCCACGGCGTCAAGATTGCCGTCGCCGTTGACATCACCAAGGGCAACTGAGTCAGTGGTTGCACCCGTCGGTTGCAGCGTCGGTGAGCCGAAGGTTCCGTCGCCAACGCCGATCAACGTCGCAACGGTTCCGGACCCATCAGCGGTGACTAAGTCAGGGTTTCCGTCTTCGTTGAGATCGCCGACGGCGACGGTGTTGGGCGTCGTACCGTATCCGACGGGGATGCTCGCAGCAGCACCAAAGGCGCCGTCACCCGCACCTGTGAACATCGAGACATTGCCGCCGACACGATTCGCCGTCACCAGATCCAGGATCCCATCTCCGGTAACGTCCGCCGCTTGCACTGATGACGGTTCAATCCCTGTCGTGTAAAGGACCCGCGGGTCGAACCCACCGGAACCGTCTGCGATGAGGACACTCAGCTTGCTCTCGACCGAGAATCCAACGGAGTATTTGCCGGAGGCCGCGATATCGAGGTTTCCGTCGCCGTTGAAATCTGCCACGACGACGGCCTCGGGGTTCGGGGCGGTCGCGAAGTTCTGTGGGGCCCCGAAGCTCCCGTCGCCAGTTCCCAGGAGCACGCTGACGTTGTTGGACCCAGCGTTCACGGCAACGATGTCCGCGATGCCATCACCGTTCATGTCGCCCAACGCGACGCCTTTCGGCGATGTCCCGACAGCGAAGTCACTTTTCGCACCAAATGAACCGTTACCCGTACCTAGGAGGACGCTGACGTCATTGGACCCAGCGTTCGCCGACACCATGTCGAGGTCGCCATCTCTATTGAGGTCTCCGAGAGCAACGGAAACCGGATTGGACCCTGTTGGGAAGGTACTGGGGTTGCCGAAATCCGCGGAGACGGCGGCGTTCGCATTCGGAACGGCGAAGAAGAACACCGAGGCGCATAGAGAAGCGCCGATTGGGTAGCCGCAGCTTCTCGCCTTGCCGAATGCAGACATGCGCATAACCTGCCACATTTCCGGCGAACACTTGGGAGGTCGCGAAACAACCTCGCCGTTCACCCACAGATCAGCTCTGACCAGCGGGGTGCTGCGGGACTCGATGGGTCACAGCCACCACCAAGAGGTCACGCAGGTCGGGATTCTCGACATCCTCGAGCGATCGCAACTTCACGTGACGAAATAGCTTGCCAGTTCCCTCCAACAGATCACTCGGGTCAGGCAGTTCCGCCCCGTGGTTGAACCCGAGGTTCACATGCGCCTTGTTTGGCTGGATCCAACAGAAGTGTTCGGTCTGTTTCTTAGGTCCTGTTCCGTACCCGGCGATTCCTTGGCGACGCCAGACTACTTCCACGGTTCGCGGGTATACGGAGAAGATCAACTCGCGGGCAGCAGTCGCGGTTACCTGCACCACCTCAGATGATGACTCCAGGATTGACTTGAATGATTCCGCCATCCAAGCAGCCTATTTAGTAGCGGCCATCTGCCTGCCTTTTTGCGCCCAAACGGCGTACCGTGGAACTAGCCGTGTTGGGGGATCTTCACGGCGCAAAAGAGGTAGGCGGTGGCTGCCAATGGTGGGCTTCTTCCGAGCACTTGCCGCGGATTTTGATGGAACGCTGAGCCAACACGGCGCTCGTCCTGACGACCGGATCCTCGATTCCATCGCGGCACTTCGCGGCCGCGGCGGCCTCATGATCCTCGTTACCGGCAGGATCCTCCACGAACTTCACGGTGCGTTCCCCGACGTCGAAGATCACGTCGATGCAATTGTGGCGGAGAACGGCTGCGTGCTCTGGACGCAACGTGGCACCCGGCTACTGGCAGATCCCGTCGGGCCGGAATTGGCTACGGGCATCACCGCGCGAGGCGTCCACGTCAGGCCTGGAGACGTACTGCTCGCCGGAAGCGCCTACGACCGACGAGTCATCTTGGAGGAAATCCACAGCCTCGGGTTGGACTGTCAGCTGGTGTTCAACCGGTCAGAACTCATGGTGCTTCCGTCAGGCATCAACAAGGCAACTGGGCTATACGAAGCCCTCGGTGATCTCGGTGTCTCACGGCACTCGACGGTTGGGCTCGGCGACGCGGAAAACGACAGGGCACTGCTTGATACGTGTGAAGCGGGTGTTGCCGTTGCGAACTCGGTGCCCGCGCTGACGACGTTCGCGGACCTCGCGGTGCAGGAGCCTGGCGCAGGTGCCCTCGCCGGGTTGATTGATCGGCTCTTCACTGCGAACTCAACGCCGCTGCATTCACGTCGTCGGCAGCTTCGGATCGGAACTCGGCCGAACGGTTCCCCCGCCAAACTGCCGAGTTCTCAAATCAACATGTTGATCTTCGGGCCGCCAGGCAACGGCAAGAGCCACCTCGCCGGGTTGTGTGCCGAACGGCTGATCTCGCTTGGATACTGCCTGCTAGTTGTTGACCCAGAAGGTGATCATCAGGGTCTCGGTGCTTTGCGTGGTGTTGTGGTGATTCAGGTCGCCAATGGCTCACCGAGCCCGCAGCGAGTGGCCGCCCGATTTTCCCAGCGATTCATGAGCGTTGTTCTCGATCTATCACCCATGCATCCGGACGCTCGCCACAGCTACTTGGAGGCGCTCGCCGCAGCCGTCGACGAATCGCGAGCTCGGTGTGGACTCCCGCATTGGATCGTGGCTGACGAAGCGCAAGCGAACATTGTGGATCTGCGCGCAAGCTCCGCCTTGTTTGGTGGCAATGCGGAAACCGGGCAATGGGGAATGTGCCTGGCAACCCACAAGCCTGAACTTATCGATCAAGCCTCAATTTCGCGGATGGATGCGGTTGTTGCAGTGGGGCCGATGCAAGCGGATGACCCGTTGACGTTCGAGTTACTCGCTGAAGTCTCGGGCAAAGACGTTGAAGCAATCAAGCGAGATGGGGCACTGGTTCAGCGCGGTGATGCCTACCTGGCTCAACCCTCTGCACGCGGTGAATCCGGACCCTTCCACGTCGCTTCCCGGGTCACCGAACACCACCGACATTGGCACCGTTACACCGACGGAACCATCCCCGCCCATCATGGCTTCTACTTCCTCAATGGTCCCGACCGAGTTGTGGCGGTAGCGCGAAACCTGCGGGAGTTCCGCGACCTGCTCGACACCGTGCCACACCAATCGATCACCCATCACGCGCAGCGGAATGACTTCTCCAAATGGTTGTCCGGCGTGTTGTCAGACCACGCCATGGCGAAACAAACCAAGTCCGTCGAGAACCAGATTCTTGCTGGGCAAGTTAACGAGAGCGAAGGCAGAACTGAGCTCGTGGAGTTACTGCGCCGAACGTACGGCGTCTGACTTCTGCAGGCGCGAACGGCGGATTAGCCGATGCGGGATTGCACCGGTCCAACGCTTGACCCAGGTATGCCGAGTAAGCCAGCGGGTATTACTCGCCGCACATGCAACTACGGATACCTCGATGGAGCCACCAATGACCATGCCCAGCCGCCACCTGTCCATGAGCACTCTGACTGCGGGAACAATCCTCGCGGTCGCAGCGATCGGTCTCACCGCACCGAGCAGCGCCGCTGCGTCGACCGACGCCAAGAACCCTGCGCCGAACATCGAGGGGTCTCGAATCACCGTGACGTCCGGGACCAGCAATCCCATTCCTGTCGCGAGTTCCTACGAGGACTACCGGGCTGGCCGAGTTGCCACGGTGGAGCACAACCGCCCACACATCAGCGCGGGTTACAACAATCACGCCGGACCAGTCTCGAAGGTCGCATCTAAGTCCGGGAAACGGTATGCAGAATTCAGTACCTCGATCGATTCCTCGGTGTACTTAGGTCATGGGTACTGGATTGGTGCACATAACAACTGGGGCGACAGCAAGCAGCTTGTGATCGCGAAGTTCGATACGGAATCCAAGCCCAAGGACTTCGACCGAGCGCAGACGTTCTCGGTGGCACATCATGACGAAGCCGGGATCGAAGGTGGGAAGACCATCTCGATGGGCAAGTTGTCAGCGAAGGTTCGATACACCGGGTGCAACGGCGACTCCTACAACTGGAGCGTTGAACTAGTCCGCTATACCCCCGTCACCACGAAGGTTTCCGTACGCAACTTCACCGACAAGTTGGTCAAGGTCGCGAGTAACAACGAGGACTTCGTCAAGAACCCGGCCCTGCTCTACTACAAGTACAACGAACACCTCAATAGCGGATACGAGGACAAACGAGCGCCACGCTCGACTGATTGTGATGAGCAGGGGCGGCGCGATACGACGTTTTCGTCGAATAACGATGCAACCGTCTACCTGGGAGGTGGCTTCTGGCTCGGGGCAGTCTCTGACAACGCCACCACAACATTCACGTTCGCGAAGTTCGATAACACGGGTGCGGACCCAGCAGACGGGTCCAAGCCAACCTCTGCCCGAGCGTTCTCCCAACCCCTCTACCGGTGGGAACCGTATGGTCACGTTGTCGAGATCGACGGGCTGAAGCTTCGCGTCATGTTCCACGGTGTCTCAACCTCGGACGTCAGTTACAGCGTTGAGATTCTCGACCTCAAGCACCAGTAGGAAGTCGCGGAAATCTGTACCCCAGATGGGCTAAAGGTCGAGGGCAGACCGACCGAGGTACTAGGGATGGGGATTCTGGGGCGAACGGCAGCATGCGGACTGTTCGGCGTGCTCCTGATCGCCTCGGGCCCCGCTTCCCAAGCCGTGACCCCGAGCGAATCCACGACGACTCCCGCAACCGACGTCACCTCAAGCCACGCCGACTGGATGAAACAACCACAGGCCGCCGGTCTACTCGCACAGCTCACCGATGCCCAGGCCGATTTCGAGAAGGCCCACAACACGCAAGTTAAGGCCACCAAGACGATCGCCACCCTGTCGATCGAGATCAATGCGCAGCAAGCCGCTGTCGACGCAGCGACTCTTCGAATCCAGCGGTTCGCTCGCGAGGCATACATCGGCCAGGCAGACGCCGACAACCTCGGCGCGCTGTCGACCGTGATGCAGTCCGAGGGCATGGACGCGCTCGCACAATCCAAAGCATTGCTCGACGTAGTGGGTAGAACGCAGTCTGCCCAGATCCAGGCAGACAATGCAGTTCTGCAACACGTTCAGGATCTCCGCAAGCAGCAGGACGAAGCTCGGACCTCCGCCGAGGCGACGATGAAGGCAGCCGAGGAGCGCGGGCAATCGGTACTCAAGGACCTCAACGACGTGATGGGGATATCGCCCGACTTTGAGGCCACTCCGACGACGTCCACCACCTGCCCGAAGAAGGTGCCCGCGGGTGCGCTCATGGGTGGATCCGCGGAGATCGGTGCCAAGAAGCTGTGCGAGATGTCCGTGAAGCAAGCGCGATCGCCAGCTGCGGCTGCGGCAATCGTCTGGGCGTTCAACCACCTGGGCGAGCCCTACAACTCCGGTGGCGTCCCGATCGACGTCGAGAACTTCGGCTCGTTCAACTGCGCAACATTCGTGGCGAAGGCCTACTACTGGGGTGCTCGCAACGCGGGCTTCCTTGGGCTCCCATGGACGCCCGCCTATGCCTCAGCACCCGACTTCATCAAGCCGGTCGGCAACGCTCACAAAGCAGGCGACATCAACGTCATGTGGCGCAGCGGCGACATGGCATCCAGCGGCGGACAAGCGGGGCACGCTCAGCTGTTCCTCGCTGACGGCTGGTTGATCCAATCCGGTGGAACGGGTCGAGTCACGAACGTGACGCGGTATCCAAATGGCTGGGGCGGTTGGCAAGAGACGCACTTCGCCGTGGTGAATCCCGCCGCAGATCGTTGATCACAGCCAGCACAGTGAACGTTTCGTAGATTCCACCCAGGTCCAACCGAACTTGCCATGCCATCTTCTCCAGCCCTACGGGTGGGCACTATTGTCGCCAGATGGGCAACGCAATCGAGGCTGAGCAGCTGGTAAAGATCTATCGCGCGAAGCGGGGAGCCCCTGAGGTCCGCGCGCTCGACGGAGTCAGTTTGAGTGTGCCGGAGGGAACCGTCCTCGGCCTTCTTGGGCCGAACGGTGCAGGAAAGACAACCACCGTCCGCATCTTGACGACGCTGCTGCGACCAGATGGCGGACACGCGACCGTCGGTGGGTTCGACGTCGTTGAGCAGTCCAAGGATGTCCGTCGCATCATCGGGCTCTCTGGCCAATATGCGGCCGTCGATGAGAACCTGACTGGCTGGGAAAACCTCTACATGTTTGGCCGCCTTTACGAACTGTCGAAGTCCGAGACAAGGGCTCGCGTTGACGACTTGCTCGAACAGTTCAATCTGACCGACGCCGGGTCTCGGACGATCAAGACCTACTCCGGCGGAATGCGGCGGCGCTTGGACCTAGCCGGTGCTCTGATCGGTCGACCGCAGATCCTGTTCCTTGATGAACCGACGACTGGCCTGGACCCGCGCAGTCGACTCGCAATGTGGGATGTGATCCGAGGCCTGGTTCGTGACGGCACGACTCTGCTGTTAACGACGCAGTACCTCGAGGAGGCCGATGAACTTGCGGACACCATCGCGGTGGTCGACAACGGAAAGATCATTGCAAAAGGCACTGCCAACGAACTGAAGGCTCAGGTCGGTGGGGAGCGAGTCGAGGTTGTGCTTGTAGATGGTGAACAAATCGACCGAGCCGGGGCTCTGCTCGAGCCGTTGAGTGTGGGCCAGATCGAACTCGATCACCGGACAAGGAAGATCGTGTGCCCGAGCCGCGGTGGGTCGAAGAAGGTGATTGCGGCGGCACAGATTCTCGATGACCATGAAATAGAAGTTGAAGATATCGCGCTGCGACGCCCGAGCCTGGATGACGTATTCCTCAAGCTCACCGGTCACCGCGCAGAAGAGATCCCGTCCGAAGATGGAGATACCGCATGAGCGTCATCGAATCCGGTCCAGTCTCCGACGCGCTCGTCATCACGTGGCGCAACCTCAAGAGAATTCCGCGCATTCCCGAACTGGCGATCTTCGCGGTCCTGCAATCCATCATGTTTGTACTGCTATTCGCCTACGTCTTTGGTGGGGCAATTCCGCTACCTGACGGGGGGAGCTACAAGGAATTCCTGATGCCGGGAATCTTCGTTCAAACGATCGCCTTCGCCTCGGCGACAACGGCCATCGGCATTGCTGACGACATGGGCAAGGGCTTGATCGACAGATTCCGCTCACTGCCAATGGCACGCTCGGCAGTACTCACCGGGCGAACCATTGCCGACGTGATCTACCAAGCTGGGATTCTCGTCGTGCTGATGCTCGCTGGCCTCGTCGTGGGGTGGAGGGTGAACAACGGGTTCGCCAAGTTCGTCTTCGCAGTTGTGTTGTTGCTGGCTTTTGCTTATGTCATGGCCTGGATCGGCGTGTGGATTGGGCTGTCCGTTCCAAATACTGAAACGGCACAACAATTGACCTTCGTCACGATCTTCCCGCTCACATTCATCTCGAACGTGTTTGTTCCGCCAGCGTCATTGCCCGCAATCTTGCAGCCGATAGCCGAGTGGAACCCCGTCAGTACGTTGACGGCATCGTGTCGGGAGCTCTTCGGAAATCCGAACCCGACGATTGGTACGGCGTTCCCCAGCCAGCATCCGATTGAGGTGACGATCGCGTGGTGCATTGTTCTGATTGCGATCTTCGCGCCGTTGGCAGTGCGCAAGTATCGAAATACCAGTCGATAACGCCAACGATCTTTTCTACAGGTAGCGGAAGATAACCGCTGCGGCTAGCGCAGCAATGATCAGTACCGACACCCAGACGTCGACCCACCATGACAATGCCGGAGTCAGCGCACGCGTAATTCCTGCGCCGAAGTTGCCGTCGAGGATGTTCACTCGCGACATCGACATGAACACCAGAGTGGTAGTGATGGTGATCAACAAACACCACGGGCAGAGCGCGCCGATCACGAAATAGCTCTGGTAGAACAGCCACCACGCGAAGAGGAAGCCCAACGTATAGATCGCTTGCGCGGTTAGCATGAACCAGCGGGGGAATCTCACGCCACCAAGGGCCGCGACCGCGACTGTGATGACGACGGGTTCAGCGATGAGTCCGAGGAAACTGTTAGGCCAGCCGAACAGTTGGGCCTGCCATGTCTGGGCAACCACTCCGCACGAGATCTTCGAACTGATGTCGCAGGACAGCACTGCCGCAGGGTTCGTCGCCAGCGTGATCGCTTCGATCGACAAGATGAGGCTCGCGAACAGGCCGATGAGGCTGGAAATGAGCATCTCGACGTAGGCCCCAACGTGGCGATGCTCCGATGGCGGAGCAGCAGAGTCAGTGTTGGTGTCGATATCGATATCGGCCGTCATACCCAACAGTGTGACTGACGACGTTCACGAAGACGCAGCCAGTCGCGGATGGAATGTGTGGGTTCTGTAATCAGCTTGCTTTAGTACGGCGCACCAACAGCCTGCGCCCAGGCAGCATTCACGTGGAATGCACCATCAGTCACAGCCGTCACCACTACCGTTGCCGGTTCACGGTTACCGGTCTTCGACTCGATGGATACCTTGCCCGTCCACCCTTGCCAGTCCTTGACCGTGCTGAGTTGGCCGGTTAGCGCGGCAGAATCGAAGCTTCCGACGGCCTTGGCGCCATCGACGAGGAAGTTGAGCGAGTCGTACGTGTACGGGCTCCAGGTTCCTGGCGGTTGGTCGAACTGCTTCTGAAACGCGGCAACCTTGTCAGCCGCCCCAGAGAAGTCCGCCGGTGCCGGTACACCAACAACGTTGCATCGCTGCGCTGCTGCCGTCCCGGCATTTTGGATGTAGCCAGAGTCGTACGACGCATAGTCAAGAAGGCACCGATAGTTGCTGTTTCCTGCGGTCTTGGGCGTGATCTCCTGAGCGATCTTCGCACCTTCGGGGTAGTAGACAGCCGAGTAGATCATGTCAGGATTCTTCGCTTCCACCTGCTGCAACTCTGATGCGTAGGTGGACTTGCCAGGGGTGATCGCCTGGTAGCTCGTCACCTTCACGCCAGCCTTTTGCAACTTGCTCTTGACGGCTTCCGATGTCGACTTTGTGTAGTTCTGACTTGAGTCGTAGATGATGCCGACCGACTTCGCCTTGTAGAACTTCGTGAGTGCATCCGACGTAACGGGAGCGATCTGGCTCGTCATGGGCTGGAGCGTGAAACCCATCCCGTCAGTGGAGTTGTCCGATGTCAAACGAATCGGAACGATTCCCGCTTTTAGGTAAAGCGGGAGCGTCTGCGTTCCCACGCTGGAGTTGTATGGCCCGACCACTCCATTGAGTCCTGCCGCAATCGCGGCATTCGCAGCTGCGACGCCGGTCGCGGCGTTTGCGGCGTCATCGATCTTGATGATCTCGATCTTTCTGCCGAGTACTCCACCGGCCGTGTTGATTTGGTCGGCAGCGAGCTGGGCACCTTGCAACATGCCCTGGCCAAGCGTGCTCTGATCGCCTGTAAGCGGGGCCTCAACGCCGAGTTTCCAGGTGGCACTACTTGTGTCTGACGAACTGTTCGAGCTACACGCCGCCGTTGCGCCGAGGAGGACAACTCCGAGTGAAACAGCGCCCACAGTCTTCTTGATACTCGTCACGTCGTGAGCCTCTCGTGTGTGAACTTAGGGCCGCACAAGGTGCCCTGTTGTTCGTTGGCAACACACTACGGCGGCGCACCTCGCGTTGTCGGATTGCAAAATCCGCATGGAGCAGCCACGGATCGCGCCCAAGACACGCACCCCGCGCCGAGACGCTGGTTCGCCGAAATCGGCCTCGTTGTGGACCATAGTGACAAACGTGAACTGCGTGCGGAAGGTGCTGAAGCACCGAGACCGTCCCAGAAGTGTGCGTCGCGCGCGCCTGCTCACCGACACTTTCCCTCGCAAGGCAACGGTTCTTTTCTGTGCCGGCAGCATCACCGTCGCCACACTCGCCGGACCAGCAGCCATTGTGAGCAACGCATCTGTTCCGACTGCCCATTCCATGATTTCAGCGATTGCACCGGCCGATGCCAAGTCAGACTTCGAGGCGGCCAAACAACAGCTTGCTGCTGCCTCCGGCGCGGTCCAAGCAGCGGAGGACGCAGCTGACGCCGCGGCAGCCAAGCTCCCGGAAGCGAACAACGCGCTCAAGCGAGCCGAAGCAGCCGTCGCGGATGCCGTTGCCGCCCAGGGACCTGCCGAAAAGGCTCGCGCGGACGCGCTGGCAGTTCAGGCAGATGCGGAAGGAGCGCACGCCGATGCCGAGGCGGCAGTCAAGGCGGCACAAGATGCGGTTGCCAAACAACAGGCTCAAGTCACGCGAGCGCAAGAGCGGATTGATGCAGTCAAGTCCCAGATCGCGTTGCTCGCCCGCCAGAGCTACATCTCCGGCAGCGAAAGTGTGGAGCTGGGAATCCTCATGCAGTCTCAGGATCCCGCACAATTTGCCGATCAACTTCAGGCGATGGCGCGGATTTCGCGGGGCAACTCCACCGTGTTCAAGCAGATGACAGCGCTGCGAGCAGAGCTGGCGGCTCAACTCGTTCAACTCAACACCATGAAGCAGGCGGCGGCAGGGCGCGAAGATGTTGCGCAAGAGAAGGCAGCCGAAGCCGTGTCGCGAGCCTCCGATGCTCAGGACAAAGCAGACGCAATCCAAGCCCTCGCAAACAAGGCTCAGGCGGCCCGCGATGGCGCGGCGAACGCACGGGCAGCCATCGTTGCCCTCGTTGACCAACGTAAGCAGGAAGTTGCGCGAGCGCTCGCGTTGCGCCGCCAGATCAAGGCGACGTACGAGCGACTGCAAGCAAAGCTCACAAAGGCGCAGGGTGTTGCCAATACCCATGGAACGAGGCGCGACGCCAAGGCGGCGCTCGCGTGGGGCATGAAATACGTGGGGTCCGGTGCCAGCTACAACGGGCTCTGTCTGGCATTCGTTGACGACGCCTACAACCCAAGTGGTGGACGCGTCGGAACGGCAATCGCTCAGTGGTACCGCGCGAAGGCAGCCGGGTACGGGCACCCAGGTGACCGCAACCCGCCAGTTGGCGCGCAGGTCTTCTGGTGGTCTGGCAATCCAGCGAGGCACATTGCGCTGTACGCCGGTGGAGGCATGGTGTTGACCACCGGTGCCTATGGCGGCAAAGTCGGACTCGTGACGATGAAGCACCTAGATGGCTATGGCCCCTACCTCGGTTGGGCCGAGGCCTACTACGGCTGAACGAGGCGCCCCGTTCGAGGTGAGCAGGTTGGCCGCCGTTGGCTGGCCGAGAAGGCCACGAGATCGAAACCTGGATTCGGAACTGGCTCCCGCGTAGGGTCGCCGTGTGGTCACAGACTTCGACATTCACCCTGACAATCCGCAGGCGCGAACAATCCAGCAAGTTGTCAACCTCGTTCGCGACGGCGGGCTGATCGCGTACCCGACGGACTCCTCGTATGCGCTGGGTTGTCAGCTTGGCAACGCCGAGGGTCTCGCTCGGATGAAGGGCATTCGGCACCTCGATGACAAGCACCACTTCACGCTGGTCTGCCACGATTTCGCGCAGCTGAGCCAGTTCGTTCAGGTGAGCAACGCTGCGTTTCGGTTGATGAAGGCATCGACCCCCGGCGCCTATACCTTCATCCTGCCGGCCACAAAGGACGTGCCTCGACGACTCATGCACCCAAAGAAGAAGACGGTAGGCGTGCGTATTCCCGACAACGAAGTTGTGCAGGCTCTCGTGGGCGAACTCGGGGAACCGTTGATTTCGACCACACTGCTGCTGCCTGGAGATGAGCAACCCTTGTCGTCGGGATGGGAAGTCATAGAGCGGCTGGGCGACCAAGTTGATGGCGTGGTGGATGCCGGCGACTGCGGCACCGAACCAACAACCGTGATCGACCTCTCGGGGAGTTCACCTGTGATCTTGCGTCGTGGATCGGGCGAGACCGACCGATTTGAGTAAGCGCTTCTAGCCCGCAATCGAGCCCCACCTGGCAGGTACCCGCTTCGCACAACAACGACCGGAGGTCAGCATGACAAATGAGCCAACACCCGATCTCAAAATTGGCGTAGCTGAGTCGGCAACCGATCGACCGGATGGCACCGAGCCCCGAGCCGAGTTTGTTTCGGCCTACTTCCATGGCACCCGGGCTGACCTCACAACCGGCGACTTGATCTCCCGTGGCTATACCTCGAACTACGGCACGCGCAGGGAGGCGAACTTCGTCTATGTGACTGCGAACCTGGGGGCGGCCATTTGGGGCGCAGAACTCGCAGTCGGCACTGACCCCGGGAGAATCTACGTAGTCGAACCGACTGGTGAACTTGAAGATGACCCCAACGTGACTGACAAGAAGTTCCCGGGCAATCCGACGAAGTCATATCGCACTCGTGAACCGGTGCGGGTCGTTGGGGAAGTAACAGGCTGGCGGGGACACAGTGCCGAGGAATTAGCGACGATGAAGGCCGGCCTTGAACGCTTGAAGGAACAGGGCATCGAGCACATCGATGACTAAGGGTCCGCTGCGCACGCAAACTGGCAACTCCCTCACAAGGTCCTGACAAGTTGGGCACGAGTCTCGATCGTTTGTCCCGAATCGTCGCGACCGAATACGCTCGATTTGACGACGTCGGGTACTGCGGAGCCAATGGCCACCGTGGCTATCGCTGCGACGGGATGGACCTGCTGCCAAGCAACGGTTACTGCTGCGTGGATGTGGGGCTGGTCTATCACCCAAGCAGGCTGCGGAAGTCGACCACCCGAGGTTGGTTTCCGCACTCGTGGGGAGCCTAAGCCATCTCGCCGTAGGTGGGCGTGCCGATCGTTGTGTAGCTGAGCTGGAGTATCCCGCTGGTGTGGGTGACCGCTTCGGTCAATTCCAGTGCGACGGGAACAGTCCCGTCACCGAACACGCGCTTGCCAGTGCCGAGCAAGACTGGGTGCTGCCACAGATCCAATCGGTCCACGAGACCTAGCCGCAGCAGTGATTGCACGAGATCGAGGCTGCCGATGACATGAACTTCGTCATGCCTATTCTTCACCTCGGTGATGCTTTCGAGCAGGTTGCCGTCGAGACGTTTTGTGCCGTTCCAGCTGAGTGGTTCGGTCAAGGTGTGGCTGGCCACGTACTTGGGAACCGCATTGAGCAGCGCGGCGAACGGGACTTCTTGAGGCACTGTGGGCCAGTAGTTGGCGAAAACTTCGTAGGTCTTCCGGCCGAGGAGTAGTGCGTCCATGGTCTTCGCTTGCTCGAAGACGGCCTGACCAGCCTCTTGGTTCAGCAGCGGGGCCTGCCATCCGCCGTGGCTGAACCCGTCGTCGCGATCCTCGTCACGTCCGCCCGGTGCCTGTGCTACTCCGTCCAGCGTCATGAACTCGGTCACGACTAGCCTGCCCATGAGGTCATCCTCCTGCCGTGCCGCCGGTAAGTGGCGTTCGCCGCACTATACGTTGAAACGCGAACTCCGCATGGGTGCGCGGTTCGTACCTACACAAGGTTCGCCTCGTTTCGAGTGCTCGACGGCTCGACGCCGGGCGGGCGACAACTACTCGTGCGCCATGTCCACAAAACGTGAGTAGTGACCCTGGAATGCCACGGTGATCGTCTTCGTTGGGCCGTTGCGGTGCTTGGCAACTATGAAGTCGGCCTCACCAGGACGT
>Ga0075156_10001267_pt1 | contig 13678 bp, 16 predicted proteins | sample JI81AbrownDNA_FD_70966 | JGI IMG/M metagenome (GOLD analysis project Ga0075156, IMG submission 70966) | Wastewater effluent complex algal communities from Wisconsin, to seasonally profile nutrient transformation and Carbon sequestration -... | ecosystem: Engineered > WWTP > Effluent > Algae...
TGCTGACGGCGCACCACGCGTACGGCGTCCCGGGCAGCAGCCGGCGCCGGGTGTTCTCGCTGCGGTTCCTCGGCGACGACGCCACCCACGCGCCGCGGCCGTGGCGCACGTCACCGCAGTTCGACGGGCTCGAGGACGAGCTGCCCGCCGGCGCCCCGATGGACCACCCGCTCTTCCCCGTCCTCCGCGTCTCCCCCTGACCCGCGAGTGGTGAGCTGTGGCCCGCTGGCGCGCAGCGTCACGGGCCACAGCTCACCACTCGCGCACGGGGTTGACGGACTCCTAGACTCGCAGCGACGACACAACCACCTCGCTGCCCTCCGGGAGTCATCGTGAGAATCCGCCCGCTCATCGCCACACTGCTCACCACCGTGGTCGCCAGCACCGCGATGGCCGCCTCGGCCGCAGCCCCCGCCTCGGCCGCCCCCGATTCCGGGAAGCTGACCGTCTACATGTCCCAGACCGAGCGCAACGTGCTCGACCTCGGTGCCACGGGGATCACGATCGGCGACGTCGTCAGCGGGTCGGGCAACGTCAGCAAGACCAAGGGCGGCGCCACGATCGGGTCGTTCGCCTACCGCTCGGAGACCGTCCGGGTGAATATCCCCGGCGGCATCGAGAACCGGCTGTCCACCATCTGGTTCTCCCTGCCCGGCGGCTCTCTGATGGCGTCCACCGTGATCAACGTGCCCTCGGGCACCCGACCGGTGAAGAGCCAGGACTACGTCATCCTCGGCGGCACCGGAAAGTACGCCGGTGCGGCGGGCGACATGGTCTTCACGCCGCTCAGCCCCGACGACTACAAGGTCGTCTTCCGCTTCACCGACTGACCGCGACAGGTGAGGTGTGGCCCGCTGGCGCGCAGCGCCACGGGCCACAGCTCACCACTCGGCATGGGGTGGCTTTCCGCTTCGCCGCCTAGCCGAGCTGCGCGGTTAGAGTGGCCGCACGCGGGAGTGGTGGAACGGCAGACACGCAGGTTTTAGGTACCTGTGCCTTCGGGCGTGAGGGTTCGAGTCCCTCCTTCCGCACCTAGCGGCTGCGCGCCATCGCCGAGCGGAGGTCGAACGCGAGCGCGTCGCGCTCCGTCTCGGGCATCCACCGGTCCGCGTCGTCGGTCAGGTAGGCGAACACCCTCGGCCCGAGCACCTCGGGGACGAAGTCGGCCATGCGCGGCACCACATGCACGTGGAGGTGGCCGAAGCCCTCGGCCTCGGCGAACAGCATGAGGTAGGTCTTCTCGCACCCGGTGACCTCACGGAGAGCCGAGGACGCACGACGCGCGAGCAGCCCGAACTCCTCCGCCTCGGCGGCGGTGAGCTCGTCGAGCGCCGACACGTGCCGCAGCGGGACGAGCACCAGCCAGCCGGGCAGGGTCGAGTTGAACGCGAGTGCCACCCGCCATCCGGCCTCGACGTGCACGCGCTCGCGCGGCGGGGCGTCGTCACCCTGGAGGGTCACGGCGCAGGGGTAGCACTCCGGCAGCATCGCCGGCCTAGTCGCCGAGAAGGTCGGCGATGACCGGGGCCAGCGCCTCGAGAGCGCGGCCGCGGTGGCTGATGGCGTCCTTCTCGGCCGCGGGGATCTCGGCGAGGGTGCGGTCGGCACCGAGCGGGACGAAGATCGGGTCGTAGCCGAATCCGCCCGAGCCGCGCGGCTCGCGGATGATCGCCCCGTCGATCGTGCCCTCGACCACCCGCTCCGTGCCGTCGGGCAGCGCGATCGCCGCCGCGCAGTGGAAGGCCGCCCCGCGGCGCCGGTCCGGGACATCGTCGAGCTGGCCCAGCACGAGCCGCGTGTTGGCGGCATCATCGCCGTGCCGGCCGGACCAGCGGGCCGACAGGATGCCCGGCATCCCGTTGAGCGCGTCGATGCAGAGGCCCGAGTCGTCGGCGACGGCAGGAAGCCCGGTGAGCCGCGCGATCTCGCGCGCCTTCAGCAGCGCGTTGCCGGCGAACGTCGACTCGGTCTCGGGGATGTCGGGCAGGTCGGGGAACTCGGTCGCCCCGACGAGGTCGACGTCGAGCCCGGCCGCGTCGAGGATGCGATGGAGCTCCTCGAGCTTGTGCGCGTTGCGGGTCGCCAGCACGATGCGCGGCCCCACGATCACGACTCCGGCGCGAGCGGCACGGCCAGGGCGGCCATCTGCATCGCGGTCAGCTGGGCGCAGCCGCTCGACGCGAGGTCGAGGAGCTCGTTGAGCAGCGCCCGATCGAAAGCCTCGCCCTCGGCGGTTCCCTGCACCTCGACGAACCGACCGTCGCCGGTCATCACCACGTTCATGTCGGTGTCGGCCCGCACGTCGTCGTCGTAGTGCAGGTCCAGACGCGGCTCGCCGTCGACGATGCCCACGCTCACCGCCGCGATCGAGCCCTTGAGCGGGAGCGAGCTGCCCTTGATCAGGCCCTTGCCCGCCGCCCACGTCATGGCGTCGACCAGGGCGACGTAGGCGCCCGTGATCGCCGCGGTGCGCGTGCCCCCGTCGGCCTGCAGCACGTCGCAGTCGATGAGGATGCTGTTCTCGCCCAGGGCGTCCATGTCGACCGCGGCCCGCAGGCTGCGGCCGATGAGCCGTGAGATCTCCTGCGTGCGTCCGCCGAGCTTGCCCTTGACCGACTCCCGCGCGTTGCGCGTGTTGGTGGCCCGGGGCAGCATCGCGTACTCGGCCGTGACCCAGCCCTTGCCGGAGTCCTTGAGCCAGCGCGGGACACCCGCCGTGAAGGAGGCGGTGCAGAGCACCCGGGTGCGGCCGAACTCGACGAGGGTCGAGCCCTCGGCCTGGTCGAGCCAGCCCCGCTCGAAGGTGACGGGACGCAGCTGGTCGGCCTCGCGGCCGTCTGAACGGGTCATGCCGAGACCCTATCCAGCGGGCCTGTCAGCCCCCGCAGCCGTCACAGGGAGATGGCCGTCCGCCGTCACAGGCTGACGGTCATGCCCGGCCGGGCGAACTCCACCGGTCCGTCGAACTGCGCTGACGCCTCGGCGATGACCTGCGCCTCGTCGTTCCAGGCCGCATGGTGGGTGAGGACCAGCAGGCCGGCATCCGCCGCCGCTGCCGCCCGTCCCGCCTCGGCCCCGCTCATGTGCAGGTCCGGCGGGTGGCCCGTCCCGACCTCCGACGCCTCGAAGAGGGCGATGTCCGTGCCCCGGGCCAGCTGGTCCAGTGCGGGCGTGGGGCCCGTGTCACCCGAGTAGGTGATCGATGCGCCCCCTGCGGAGACCCGCAGGCTGTACGCCTCGACCGGGTGGGCGGCCGGCGACGTCTCGATGACGAACGGCCCGATCTCGACGGTCCTCCCGTCGAAGGGACGCACGTCGAACTCCAGCGACAGCCGCTCGGGATCCGGCATGCCGTAGACGGCCGCGATGCGCGCCCGGGTGTCCGTCGGCCCGAGCAGCGGAAGCGGAGCCCGGCGCCCAGCCGGCGAGTAGTGGCGCATGACGAACAGCGAGGCGACGTCGGCGCAGTGGTCGATGTGGCAGTGGCTCAGGAGCACCGCGGCGAGGGCGTCATCCTGTGACAGGTCGACGTACTGCTGCAGCGCGCCCAGCGAGCCGTTTCCGAGGTCGAGCACGATCCGGACACCGTCGTGCTCGACGAGGTAGCAGGACGCCGGCGACACCGCGCTCGGGAAGGACCCAGCGCAGCCGACGACGGTCAGGCGCACGGCATGACCTCGACCCGTCCGACCTCCGGCCCGAGGAATCGGCGTCCGAGGCGCTGGAAGTCGACCGGGTCGCCCGTGACCAGGAACTGGTGCTCAGGCTCCGGAAGGTCGGCATGCCGCAGCAGGTCGTGGCGCACGAGGGTTCGGTAGACGTCCTTGGCCGTCTCCTCCGCGCTCGAGACCAGCGTGACGTCGTCACCCATCACGTACGAGATGACGCCGGTGAGCAGGGGGTAGTGGGTGCAGCCGAGGACCAGCGTGTCGACCTGCGCCTCGCGCATCGGGGCGAGGTAGGCGTCGGCCACGTCGAGCAGGTCGTCTCCGCTGGTGATCCCCGCCTCGACGAACTCCACGAACCGCGGGCAGGCCACGGTGAGGAGTTCGACGTGCGGCGCCGCCGCGAAGGCGTCCGAGTAGGCCCCCGACGTGATCGTCGCCTGCGTGCCGATGACGCCGACCCGCCCGGTGCGCGAGGCGGCCACGGCGCGGCGGACCGCCGGGTGGACGACCTCGATCACGGGCACGTCGTAGCGCTCACGGGCATCCCGGAGGGTCGCGGCACTGGCGGAGTTGCAGGCGATGACGAGTGCCTTGACGCCGTCGTCGACCAGCTGGTCCATGATCTCGAGCGAGAACGAGCGCACCTCGGCGAGGGGTCGCGGCCCGTAGGGGCCGCGAGCGGTGTCGCCGATGTAGCGAACGGGCTCGTGCGGCAGCTGGTCGAGCACGGCGCGCGCCACGGTGAGGCCGCCCACCCCGGAGTCGAAGATGCCGATCGGTGCGTCGTTCATGTCGCCACCAGCCTAGTGGCGCGGCTCCCACCTCGCGGGCGCCCCGATCCCTACAGTGGCGCCATGACCAGACCCTTTGGCGTCGTCCTCGTCGCCGTCCTCGTGTTCATCTCCGGCCTGTTCGACCTGATCCTCGGCGCGGTGCTCATGCTGGCGCCGTTCATCGACGAGCCGGCGATCACCGACCACCTGGGCAATCAGCAGACGATCTCGGGCTTCTTCCTCTTCGTCAACGGGCTGCTCTCGTTCGTGCTCGGCCTCATGTACTTCTGGCTGACGAAGATGACGCTCATCGGCTCCGCCACCGCGTACACGCTGATCAACTTCCTGGCGATCCTGAACATCTTCTTCGGACTGTTCCGACTGCCCTTCGGATGGGGCGTCATCGTCCTCAGCGGCCTGGTGCTGATCCTCGTCAACACGGCGAAGGCCAAGCAGTGGTTCACCCAGACGCAGTAGCGGGTCGCTGACCCGCTAGGCCCACAGCTGGCCGTCGAGCGCCTCCTCGGCGTCGTCGATGGATCCTTCGTACGCGCCCGTCGACAGGTACTTCCAGCCGCCGTCGCACACGATGAACGCGATGTCGGCCTCGCGGCCGGCGCGGACGGCCTTGGTCGCCACGCCCATCGCGGCATGCAGGATCGCGCCGGTCGACACCCCCGCGAAGATGCCCTCCTGCTCGAGGAGCTCGCGCATGCGCCGGACAGCATCGCCCGGACCCACGGAGAAGCGCGTCGTGAGCAGGGACGCGTCGTAGAGCTCGGGCACGAATCCCTCGTCGAGGTTGCGCAGCCCGTAGACGAGCTCGCCGTACCGCGGCTCCGCGGCGACGATCTCGACGCTGGGCTTGGCCTCCCGGAAGTAGCGGCCCACGCCCATGAGCGTTCCCGTGGTGCCGAGCCCCGCGACGAAGTGGGTGATCGACGGAAGGTCCTCGAGGAGCTCAGGGCCGGTCGTGTCGAAGTGCGCCTGGGCGTTGGCGGCGTTGCCGTACTGGTAGAGCATGACCCAGTCGGGGTGCTCCGCGGCGACCTGCTTGGCGACCCGGACCGCCTCGTTCGAGCCCCCGGCGGCAGGCGACGGGATGATCGTCGCGCCCCACATGCGCAGCAGCTGGGCGCGCTCGACGGAGGTGTTCTCCGGCATCACGCACACGAGGCGGTAGCCGCGCTGCTTGGCGACCATGGCCAGGGAGATCCCCGTGTTGCCCGAGGTCGGCTCGAGGAGGGTGGCCCCGGGCGTCAGCAGGCCGTCCCTCTCCGCCTGCTCGACCATCGCCAGGGCCGCCCGGTCCTTGACCGAGCCGGTGGGGTTGCGGTCCTCGAGCTTCGCCCAGAGCCTGACGTCGGGCGACGGCGACAGGGTGGGCAGGCCGACGAGGGGCGTCCGCCCCACCGAGGCGAGCAGTGAGTCGAACCGCACCATCAGCCGCCGGCGACGGCGGGCAGGATCGTGATGGCGTCGTTGTCGGCGATCGGCGTCCGCAGGCCCTCGAGGAAGCGCACGTCCTCGTCGTTGAGGTAGACGTTGACGAAGCGACGCAGGCCGCTCTCGTCGACCAGTCGCTCGGCGATGCCCGGGTAGCTCTGGTCGAGGTCCGCGATGACGGCCTGCAGCGAGTCACCGCTCGCGGCGACGCTCTTCTCCCCCGCCGTGAACGACCGGAGGATCGTGGGGACGCGTACCTCGACGGGCATGGGGACTCCAGCGCTCGGGATGGTTGACGGTTGAAGCAACAGCACTTTACGAGAGCGCGGGTCGCGCGGCCAGTCGAGATCCTGCAGGTGCGAGGAGTTCGCAGGTCGGGTCAGCCCTCGAGGACGCTGATCGGCTCCTCGGTGACCTGGCCGTCGACGATCCGGAAGGACCTCAGCTCGTACGGGCCGTCCTCGGTGCCGGTCTCGCGGGTCGACACCAGCACGTAGTGGGCCTCCGGCTCGGACGCGTAGGCGACGTCGGTGCGCGAGGGGTAGGCCTCGGTGGCCGTGTGGGAGTGGTAGATGACCACCGGCACCTCGTCGCGGTCGTCGAGATCGCGGTAGAGCCTCAGCAGGTCGCCCGAGTCGAACTCGTAGAACGTCGGCGATCGGGCCGCGTTGAGCATCGGGACGAAGCGCTCGGGGGTCTCACTGCCCTCCGGCCCCGCGATGATGCCGCATGCCTCGTCGGGGTGGTCGGCGCGCGCGTGGGCGACCATGGCGTCGATGAGGTCCTGCCGGATGACGAGCACGAGGACACCCTAGACAGGGGGCCGCCGGCCCGTAGGCCGAGCCGGGATCAGCGGGGCATGACCAGCCGCACGAGGGTGTCCTGCAGGTACGTGAGCCAGTCGTAGACGTGGAACAGCCCCGCGCGCGGATCGTCCTCCGGCAGGGACGCCAGCGCGTCATGACTGTCCTCGGTCATGTCGAGGCGGCTGCCCAGGGTCAGCCGCGTGTCGTTGAGGAAGCCCAGCCAGGCCCCCACCTGGTCCTTGGGGATGTCGGAGGCGCCGCGCTCGAGTGCCGCGATGACCACCTGCGCGTGAGCCACCTTCGCCTCGCGCAGGCTGCGCTCGGTGAATCGACGGAAGTCGGCCGAGGCCTCGTCGTCGTCGATGAAGGCGTCCGGGAAGAGCCGGGCGAGAGCGGGGTCGTCGGGCACCTCGGCCGTCTCGTCGATGCCCACGAGCGCGGCGAGCGGATCCGCGTCCGGGTCGAGGGGATCGGGCGCGACGAACTCCTCGATCTGCCGGGCCAGCGAGCGCAGCAGCTCACGCTCAGGCTCGTCGAGGTTGATCGAGACCGCTCCCCTGCGTCCCTTGGCGAACCCGTAGGTCTTGGCCATCACGAGTCCTTCTGCATCGTGGCCCACAGTCCGTAGCCGTGCATCGCCGTGACGTCGCGCTCCATCTCCTCACGACTGCCGCTGGAGACCACCGCGCGGCCCTTCTCATGGACGTCGAGCATGAGCAGCTCGGCCTTGGCCCGGTCGTAGTGGAAGTAGGTCATGAAGACGTAGGTCACGTAGGACATGAGGTTGACCGGGTCGTTCCACACGAGGGTGATCCAGGGCCGCTCGGTCTCCTCCGACAGCGCCGCCAGCTCGATCTCGCCGGGGGCGACCGTGGGGGCAATCGACATGCCTGCATCCTCCCACTGTGGGCCTACGCTGAATCCCGTGTCGTCGATCAACGTCCCCGCCAAGGACCCCGGCCTGCCCGACCCGCCCATCCTCACGCGCATCCGCGAGGGCGTGATCGGCGACGACCAGGTCATGTGGGGGCCCTTCGGCGCCCGACGGGTGACCTACGCCGACTACACCGCCAGCGGTCGGGCACTGTCCTTCATAGAGGACGTGATCCTCCACGAGGTGCTGCCGCGATACGCCAACACGCACACCGAGTCGAGCGGCACGGGCCTCCAGACCACGCGGCTGCGCGAGGACGCCCGGCGGATCATCGCGCGCGCCGTCAACGGCGACGACGACACGTGCGTCATCTTCTGCGGCTCCGGCTCGACCGCCGCCATCAACCGCCTGATCGGCATTCTCAACCTGCGCATCCCGGCCGATCTCGACCGCCGCTACGGGCTGTCGGATGCCATCCCCGCGAGCGAGCGTCCCGTCGTGTTCATCGGCCCCTTCGAGCATCACAGCAACGAGCTTCCGTGGCGCGAGTCGATCGCCGACGTTGTCACCATCCATGAGGATGCGGACGGCCACATCGACCTGGCTGATCTGGAGGAGCAGCTCGTCCGCTACCGCGACCGGCCGCTGCTCATCGCCTCGTTCAGCGCTGCGAGCAACGTCACCGGCATCGTCACCGACACGCACCGCGTGAGCCAGCTGCTCCACGAGCACGGTGCCCTGGCGTTCTGGGACTACGCCGCCGCCGCGCCCTACGTCGACATCGAGATGCAGCCGCGCTGCGACGAGCACCCGCTCGCGTACATGGACGCGATCTTCCTGTCGCCCCACAAGTTCATCGGCGGACCCGGCACGCCCGGCGTCCTCATCGCCCGCCGGCAGTTGCTGACGAACTCCGTCCCCGATGTCGTCGGCGGCGGTACCGTCTCGTACGTCAACCCCGAGCACCACCGCTACCTCTCCGACCCTGAGCACCGCGAGGAGGGCGGCACCCCGGCGATCGTCGAGTCCATCCGCGCCGGCCTGGTGTTCCAGCTGAAGGAGGCCGTCGGCGTCGACGTGATCCGGGCGCACGAGCACGACTTCGTCCGGCGCGCCATCTCCGTGTGGTCGACTCACGACGACATCCAGGTCCTGGGGAACCTCGACGCGGAGCGGCTGTCGATCGTGTCGTTCGTCATCCGCCGCCCCAACGGCCGCTACCTGCATCACAACCTCGTCGTCGCGATCCTCAACGACCTGTTCGGCATCCAGTCGCGCGGCGGCTGCAGCTGCGCTGGGCCCTACGGGCACCGCCTGCTGGGCATCGACCTCGAACGGTCGCACGAGTTCGAGCGGGAGATCAGCCACGGCTGCGAGGGCATCAAGCCGGGCTGGGTGCGGGTGAACTTCAACTACTTCATCTCCGAGCAGGTGTTCGCCTACCTCGTCTCGGCGGTCGTGCTGGTGGCCGACCACGGCTGGAAGCTCATGCCCCAGTACCGCTTCGACACCGCCACGGGACGCTGGCATCACAAGGACGGTGCGGTCGAGCCGCCCCTGCGGCTGTCGATGCTGGCCTACGACGACGACGGCGTGCTGCGGTATCCCGAGCAGCACGACATGGCCGACGAATCCGCCCTGGCGGGCTACCTGGCGTCGGCGCATGAGCTGCTCACGTCGCTGCCGGACGACCTCGGTCCGCCGGCCGCATCGGCCGACGGGATCTCGCAGGACTTCGCCTCGCTGCAGTGGTTCGACCTGCCGGCCGTCTGCCTACTTGATCTTGATGCGGATCTCCGCTGACGCACCGCTGAGGATCGACGCCTTCCCCACGGCCACCACCCGGTAGGTGTACCAGCCCTTCACCCGGGGCGGCGCCGCGACCAGTCGGGCCCGGCCCTTGCCGTTCGCCTTGGCCGTGTCGACGTTCTTCCACTTCGTCCCGCGCTGGATCTGGAGGGCCAGCGACTGCCCGTCGATGGCCGGCAGCGCCCGGGCGCGGACGACCACCGGATCGCCCTTCGGGACCTTGACGACGGCGGGGGTGCCGGTGACCTGGGAGAGGATCTGGGTCGTGAAGGGCGCGCTCACGCCCTCGGTGCGACCGCCGGCGGCGGCCACGTAGACCTGCCAGTCGCCGGTGCCGGACGGTGTCACCTGGAAGGCCACGGTGCCGTCGGCCGCCGTCGGCTGGGCCTGGACGTCGATGAACTTCTTGGTCCCGGCCGCCCGGAACTGGAGGACCGCGCTGACCCCTGCCAGCGGTGCGCCCAGCGAGCCCACCGTGGCGGTGAACGTCAGCGGGGTGCCGAAGACCGCGCTCGGGACGCCGACGGTCGCGACGTCGGTGCCGGCGGGCGCCAGCGACTGCCCGTACGCCCGAAGGACGGGCCACTGCGCGGGATCCTCCCCGCCGATCGTCCAGTAGGCCGCCGCGCTCAGGCCGAACTCCCCGACGAGCTGGGTCCTGGCCAGCACGCCCTGGGGACCGAGGAACTGGAGCACGCGCTTGGCCGTGCAGGTCTGGGACGCCCCGGACGAGTCGGTCCACTGGACCGCCTTGTCGTAGAAGGCGGTGTACTCCTGCTTCTCGGCATCCCATTCGACCGAGCCGGTCGCGCCGACCGACGCGAGGAGGGCGGGGATCGTGGAGCCGCTGGGCGACTGCATGCCGGTGAGCGATCGGTAGGCAGAGGAGCTCTTGTCGGTCGGGCACACCCCGCTGAGCCGGTAGGCGCCGGACGACGTCAGCCGGGTCCAGGCCCGTCCGTACGTGGGCACGCCGATCTGCAGGCGGGCGGGATCCATGACCGACGCCGAGTACTGGACGATCGCGCGGACCCAGGGCATCGGGGCCAGCGGGCCGATCCCCCTGACGCTGTAGTCGTAGGCCATGATCCGGATGCGATCAGCCGACGGGGCGATGCCCGTCATGTTGTAGACCCAGTAGCCGGTCGCCTGCGAGCAGGTGCCGGACATGCTGCACGGCGGCGGGATGGTGACGGCGAGCAGTTTGCCCTGCGCGTGCAGGGCCGCCCCCAGCTCCTGGATGAAGGCGGTCCAGTTCGGCTTCGTCGCGGCCCAGGACGACGATCCGTCGGTGAAGGCGAAGCCCTCGTAGTCGAGGTCGATGCCGTCGTAGCCGTTGCTCACCACCAGGTTGACGATGTCGGCCACGTGGGCCGCACGCAGGCCCGGGTTCGCGAGGGTGGCGGCCATCCGGCCCTTGCCTGAGCTGTCGGCGATGGCCGGCAGCACGGGGATGCCCGCCGCCTTCAGCTGGCCCATCGCCCATGCCGCGTTCGCGGCGCCGTTGCCGAAGTTCGCGTTGAACTTCACCTGCACGCCACCGCCGGACTTGGCCACGGCCGAGTACCAGAACGGCGACACGTCGGTGAGCAGGTCGGCGTTCTGGACCAGCGAGGTGACGCCGCCGGGTGACGAGGGCGAGCTCATCCAGTAGGGGATCCAGCCGCTGACGATCCTCTTCGGCGGGGCGCCGTCCGCCTCGGCGCTCGTCGGCACGACGACAGCGGTCACCGCGAGGACGGCGGAGAGCAGGGCGATCGCGGGACGGCGCACAGGGACGGACCTCACGGTGGGGGGCGTTTCGTCCATTCTGCGACACGCCGACCCGGACCCCGGACACCGGTCTCCGCTCGGCCTGTCGCACCATGGTCACCATGCGCATCACGCCGAGGTGGATCACGCCTGCCCTGATGGCGGCCGTGGCCGTGTCGACGGTGGTGCTGGCACCGCCCTCGGCCGCCCAGCCCGACGATCCGCGGGTGGACGCCCTCCTGCAGGAGCGCCTCGTCAATCCGCGCATCGGGGACGACGTGGGGATGGTCGTCCTCGACGGCGCCACCGGGGCGGTGGTGAGCGCCCACGACGCTGACGCCCTCATGCTCCCCGCCTCGAACATGAAGATCATCACGGCCGTGACCGTGCTGGCCACCCTCGGCTCGGAGGCGCAGTTCACCACGAGGGTGCGCAGTGGTCCCGTCGCCGGTGAGCTGGTGCTCGAGGGCGGCGGAGACCCGCTGCTGACCACCGGCGACCTGCAGGCGATGGCGCGCAAGGTGGCCAAGGGGCTCGCTCCGGACTCCGTCGTAGTCGTGCGCGTCGACGACGACCTGTTCCCCGCCACCGGCCGCGGACCGGGCTGGACGAAGGGCTACCTGCCGTACGTCGCCGCCCCCGTGGAGGCGCTGGCCCGCCTCGGCGACTACAGCCCCGATCCCAGCACGAACGCCGCGAAGGTCTTCACCCAGCGCCTGCGCGCCCTCGGCATCAAGGCCACCATCGGGGAGCCTGTCAATGTCGATCCGGCCGCCCCGACCCTGGTCGAGAGGCACAGCCGCGTCGAGGATGCGGTCAGCGTCATGCTGAGCCGCTCGGAGAACAACGTGGCCGAGGTGCTGTACCGCCAGGTGGCCGTCGCCTCCGGCATCGAGCCCTCGTGGGACGGCGCCCGGGTCGCCGCGGAGCGCGCGCTGGGGGCCCTGGGGATCGACGCCACCGGGATGGCGCTCCTCGATGGGAGCGGGCTGTCACGCAAGGACCGGCTGAGCCCGCGCTTCCTGGCCGACGTGCTGCGCCTGGCACGGGTGACGCGGCCCGAGCCCTTCGTCACGATGTTCGAGCCTGAGGCGATGCCGGTGTCCGGTCAGACCGGGACGCTGGCGACGGCGTACGGCCGCTACGTCACGAAGCACGCGCGCTGCGCGCAGGGCGACGTCCACGCCAAGACCGGCTCGCTGTTCGACACGATCGCCCTGTCCGGGGTCGCCGAGACCACATCCGGCGGCGAGCGGCTCTTCTCACTCCTCGTGAACGACCGGCCGCAGCGCTACTCGGCCCTCTCGACGCGGCAGGCGCTCGACGGACTGACGGCGACCATCACCGGCTGCTGGGACTGATCCCGCCGAAACCTCCGCCAACCGGGTCAGCGGAGTGCGCGGGCGATCTCCCCGGCCGCACGCGCCACGCGGGGTCCGACGTCCGCCTCGTTGAACTCGCGCAAGGTGAGCACCCCGACGCTCGCCTCCAGGCCCGGCACTCCCAGCACGGGCACCGCGATGCCGAAGGCTCCCTGTGGTCCGTCGCCGCTGGCGACCACCCACGGCGGGTCGAGCGGCCGTCCTGCCGCGGTTCGGGCGGCCAGGATGGCGCGGCCGGCCGCACCGTGCTCGAGGGGCTGCCGGCTGCCGGCCCGGCTCGCCACGTGCAGGTCGGACCGTGAGGGCTCCACGACGACGGCGGCGAGGGCCTCCAGCCCGTCGACGACGGTGAGGACGGCGGTGGCGCCCACGGCGTCAGCGAGCAGCCGGAGCGCGGGGAGAGCGGTGTCGCGGACGACCGGCTGCACCTGACGGCCCATGGCGAGGATGCCGAGCCCGAGCCGGCAGCGGCCGTCGGCCGAGCGCCTCAGCAGGGCGTGCTGCTCGAGGGTCACCACCAGCCGGTAGACGACGGTGCGCCCGATGCCGAGGGCTGCGGCCAGCTCGGTGACGGTGAGCCCATCAGGGGACTCAGCCACCACCTCCAGGACACGCAGCCCCCGGTCGAGGGTTTGCGAGGTCTCCGCCGCCATGGCGGTCCCTCGTCAGGCCTGCCGCTCCGTCAGGCTGTCTTCTTGAGGAACGAGCGCAGGCGGAACGCGGCGATGATCTCGAAGATGCCGCCCACGATCAGCCAGATGCCCGCGACCCAGGCCAGCGTCACCAGCGAGATCGCCGGCCACACGAGGATGACCACGCCGCCGATGAGCATGATGATGCCGCCGAAGATGTTCCAGCCACGGCCTTCCTTCTCCTCGGCAGCGAGGAAGATCGCGCCGAAGCCGCGGAACAGGAACCCGATGCCCACCAGGATGGCGAGGATCTCCACGGCCTGGAAGGCGCCGCGGAACATGAGCAGACCGAGGATGACGGACAGGATCCCGGTGATGAACAGCAGCGCGCGCATGCCACCGGAGAGCCCCGACCCGAAGCCGCGGATGATCTCGAAGATTCCCGAGACGATGAGGTACACCGCCAGGAGGACCGCCAGCACCAGAACGGTGACGGCGGGCCATACGACGGCGATGATGCCGACGACGAGACTTGA
>Ga0075156_10001270_pt1 | contig 13671 bp, 8 predicted proteins | sample JI81AbrownDNA_FD_70966 | JGI IMG/M metagenome (GOLD analysis project Ga0075156, IMG submission 70966) | Wastewater effluent complex algal communities from Wisconsin, to seasonally profile nutrient transformation and Carbon sequestration -... | ecosystem: Engineered > WWTP > Effluent > Algae...
GCAAAACCCACCATGAAATTCAAAGTGATGGCTGCCGAGGGTGAAGAAAACCAGGATTTACTTGGCCGCATAGTGGATGTGGTTGTGGAATCCCTTCTGAAATGGGCGTTGGAACAGGCAAAACAGCGCCGCATTGTTATCACTGATCTGGTAATCAAGGAATTGGCCGGGGAATTCGAGCTCGTCACCTTTGAAACCAAGTGGACGATGAACATTGAAATGCAAACCGAATGGGACGACACACTCGTCGTCTTTGTTGGCCAGACGCCCTATCAGTTTCGCCCCGGCGAGGGAAAGAACATTCAACGCAATGTTGAAATCAAGGGCCCCAATGCAGAGCAACGGGGTGAAATCCACGTCGCCATGTACAACACCGCCGGAAAGATTATTGAGATCATCGGCAACTGGAGCATAGATGTACGCTTCAAGGTAACGATGAATGACAAAGTGGCAGGCGAAGCGCACCGCAACGGCTGGGAAGGTCGAGGCGCACGCTTTGATTACGGCCCGTATTATTTTGGTCTGAAGGCATAAGCTGCCAGAGCACGCGCAACATACCCGACCATTGAACGAAACCCGGGTCTATACATCGTGACCCGGGCTTCGGCGCTACACCACCGTGCAAATCTGCACGTTCTTGATCTTGATATCCGCCTCGCAAACGCTTCTGAGAAAGACGTTCTGGCTGTGCACCTTGTGGTCGGTGTACAGGCCCATGTGGTAGCTGATGCCGTCGCGCACCGGGTAGGTTCTTGTGGTGGTTGCCACCAGCGTGATTTCCGATCCCGCGGCCAGCATATCGACGGTGCGGCTGTAATTTGTTGAACCGCTCAGGTTGCGCCTGGCGAGTTCGAATTTGAGAATTTCGTTACCGCCCGGCAGCAGCACATGAAACTCGCACAGGTAATCGAAGCGCGAACCGCGGCTGACGGCGCTTCGCCAGCGGCGTGTGAAATCATGCGTCAATTTATTGATGCTGCAGACAATGGTGAATTTGAGGCGGTGCGCACCGGTCGCCTGATAGTTGAAGCAACGGTAGCTGTCCCGCAACGAAAGAAAATGCGTATGAAAGCCATTGCCATTATTGCCGACATCAGAATCGGAAAAATGATAAAGCTCGCTATGAATTCGTAGTCCGCCCACGGCCCGGTCGCTGCGCCCGAAATTATCGAAAAGGCCAAAGGTAATACCGCCGGTACCGCTACCGCTCCTCTGTCCGGTGCCCGGCACTTCGTCCTGAAACGGCGGCCGATGTATTTCGCACAATGAGGTATTCGGACGGGTGATGTGCGGTGGAGTGGTGATCGTTTTCTTGGCAACTTTCCTGACGGCTTTCGCCGCCTCTTTCTTGATCACTGCTTTGGCTGCCTTCTTGACTGCTTTAGGCTTTGGCATCTGACTCCCCCGAATCATTGGTAACTCTGAGGAATACGGGGTGAAACGGAATATGCGGACACAAGCGAAAACCCGTAGGGTGGAACCGCACGCTCTTGGCGATTCCACCAAACATCCGGGCAAAACTTGGCGGATACCGCTGCGCGGGATCCACCCTACGCAAACGTGATTTTTGAATGCAACTTACAGCCTTGATTGCGGCTTACGGCCTTCCAAAATTATTGACGAACGAATCATGATGATATTTCCCTGCCTGGTTTATTTCGCAAGCGATAAAGGTAAAACTCCACCAGCAGCAGATTGGGTACAAAACCCAGCCAGGCCACGAGCCGGTAGATATCCATCGGCGGCAATTCAAAATAATGCGCCAAGCCCAATTTCCAGACCCGAAGCGTGATTGCCGACAGCGTCAGGGCGAAACTGCGCAGCATGTGGGCACGGTGTCTGGAAAAATCGCGATCGACAGCAGCGCGCCATGCTTGCCAGGTGAAATACCACCATAAAACCGACAGGGTAAAAAACGCCAGTTGCGAACCCATGCCGCCGTTGGCATAGAACGACATCAGCAAACCGGCCGGCCCGGTGATCAGCAGAATGTCGATCACGTAGATGCGCCCCGCCAAACGATGGATTTGCGGGGCGCGCTGGCGAATGCGTTTGGAAAATTGCGTGAAACCGGCAAGTAATGCAAACAGGCTGGAAAATACATGCACGTAAAATGCCGTAAGCCAGACTTTATTGCCGATGAAATCCTGCTTGATCTGCAGGAAACTGGCATTGGTATCGAAGGTCACGTAGCGCAGGATGATGTTGAGCATCAGATAGCTGAAAAAAGCCAAAACCACGATGCCTAAATACTTTAGTATCTGCACATATTGTCCACGGGGTACGATCATGAGCTCATCGAAATTGAAAACGCTGGCCTGCAGTTTATCGGTAATTTCAGGCTTGATGCTGGCGGGCTGCAGCGAAAAAGCCGCCGAACCCCCGGCCGCTACGAATGTGCCTGCGACTGCCGCTTCGCCCAGTGCCACGCCAGCCAGCACTCCACCGCCCGCCTCGGCTGAAACATTCGAAAAGCTCGGCTTGTTCTCCGGTAAATTCGAACCCAATGATGAGTACAACACCGCGAAGGCTGAATTCGAAAAGTGGGCCGAAACACACGGCGAGGAAGGCGACTACGACATCAAGGCAGTACCCGAGCACCTTCGACGCTTTCTCTATAGGGAACCGATTTATGGCTACTACCTTTTCATTTCACCCAATCGCCTGAGCATAGTCATCGACGACATACGCGACGATAAGACGTTCACTGCCCACAGTGTCGCCGCCGGCAATCAGCGCGAAGTCACCGGCACCTGGGAGCAGATCGACACAGGCTTGCACATGACCGGCAACGAGCCTGGCGATGAACCCAATGACGGCAGTTTCGACATGACGCTTACTGCACAGGGACTCAATGGCACATGGACGCCAAAAACGGCCAGCGGCACGCCAAAGGCTTTCACGCTTGTGAGAACGAAGTTCGAATACGACCCCAAAGTCGCCCAAAGAGCCAGCGAGAACGAAGATTACATCGACCTGGGTGTTGCCGATTTCGACAAGAACCCCTCCATCGATAAATTAAAGAGCAAAGATGTCGAAAACCTGACCCAACCGCATATCCGCATCATCCGCAACCTGATTTTTGCCCGCCATGGCTACTCTTTCAAAGGCAAGGATCTGCGGCTGACGTTCGAGGGCTATAACTGGTACGTGCCGGTCAGCAACGACGTGAAAGATCAACTTACCGAGATCGAAAAAGCCAACATCGCGCTGCTCAACCGTTACGAAAAATACGCTGACAAGCATTACGACGAATTTGGCCGTTGATGTGGTGTGGGCCGGACACAAGCCGGCCCGTCCATTTGTCGCCCGAACTGCACCACCAAACATCCGGTGGAAACTTGGTGGATACCGCTGCGCGGGATCCACCCTACGTCAATGTGGTTTTTGAATGCGGCTTACGGTCTTGATCCTTGAGTGAGTATTGGAATAAACAGGACGAGGTTAATTTGGAGCGAATTAAATAGACACATTGGCAGATATGCAACATTCGTAGGGTGGAACCGCCCGCTCTTGGCGATTCCACCAATCATCCGGCGAGATTTTGGTGGATACCGCTGCGCGGGATCCACCCTACGTCAACGTGATTTTTGAATGCGGCTTACGGCCTTATAGGTTCGATGCTCCTTATGGCCTTATAGATTCGACGCACCCATGACCTTACATCACCTCAACTTGTTAACAAAGTATTAGAAACGTATGCAGTTAGAATTTTGCCCCTCGCCTGCAAAAAATCTTCATAACTTGCACGCGAATAATTAAATTCTGACGGTAGTGGCAATAAATTGGATTTGAAAACTGCGTCACTTTCAGAACCAAGACTTTTAACAATATCAGGAATATATTTTTCAGGGGGATTGTCGGAAATGATTTTATTTGTGTTCGAAGTAATCATGACAATATTGCCCAAAACATTCGAGGCGTCACCATATCCGATAGCTTTCAAGTAGGCGCGTGGATAGAAGTGGTGATACTCCTTCTTATTGAATCCAGACAGTGCATATTGCACATCAACCGCCATTCCATTTGAGAGATTTCGGGGGCCCGCAGACGCTAATGCCAGAATATAAGCTCTAGAACGAGATACATTATTCCTAAACTGAGCTTTACCCCACTCAGGCTCATTTGGCACACCTCCAAACTGCTCGCCACTTCCTTCATCTTGAAGCACATAACTCTTAACTATCTCTAGATCCCGAGAAACAAAGTTTTCTCCACCGATTTTATATCTCTCGCCAAAGGATGCCCGCCAAAACCATTGACTTAAACGCTTGGCCTGCGCAGCAGATAATTCTTTGCAATCACGAAATATGTAAGAAGCAATCAACAGAATTGCTTCGTACGATAGAAAGTCCCAACTATGAATTCTGAATTGTGTACTTAATGCATCAACAGCGGATTTTAGTGCCTGCTCAGTTTTTTCTGCTAGAGCCTCAATCTCAATAGTTGATAATTCTCGAAGCGCCCTCAAAGATTTATCTTGAATGGAACCTAAATGCATTGCGGATAGCGCTTTCAGCACTGTTGCACGTTCCGTACTCCCGTAGCCCTTAGAATCAAGAGCTGAAAGCACGCTAGCTACTTTCTCATTTAAATCGAAGTCTTCAGCCCAAGTCGCCGCAACCATGAGATCGTATGTTGACAACCTAGTTCCAGAACTATTTATTCGTTCAAAAATTGGGCAAACCTCCTCAATAGTAAGATCTTTAAGAGTAACGACCGGAAGTTTGTATTGAGTAAAAGCAGTTAAAAGTCCGTCCAGGCGCTCCTGAAGAATAGAGGCATCAGGAAGGGATAATAATGACGTGCGATAGTTGAGCAAACTGGTGGTATGCAACATTTTTCGAAGGGGGAAAATTTCCGGCCTAAAATTTTCCTGCTTTAACTCCAAAAACTCTTCTTTTGAAAGGTCATACCCAGCTGTGTACCCACCTTCATTTTCATCAGCACCTAAACATGAATAGACAACAGTTAGCCTTTGCTGTCCATCCAGAACATAGTTTGTAGGTGTAATCTCGTCAGTTTTAGGCAGCCTAAAGCTTCCCAAATCTCTTGCCGCATTCAATTTCTCAACCGTTTTCCAGAGCAGAACACTTCCTATTGGATAGCCGTTCGCGATGGAATCAAGAAGCTCAAGGGCTTGATTATCTTTCCATACAAACTTTCTTTGAAACTGTGGAATTTTAATCTCACCCTTTTTGATGTCAGCAATAAGTTGACTAAAGTAAGAAGTTTCAGTTGTAAGCTTAGTCGAAATGCCATGCTTCATGATTCAAATATCCTTTTGATACATTTGTACTGCGTATGCGAAAGATTAATCTACACTGAAAAATATTTAAAGTTAATACAATCACTCCTCACCTAGAACTGAAAAATTCATGTCATGGGTGATTGTCTTCAATTCGATTTTTTCAATTTTGCAGAACCGCCGTATGTCGAGCCACAGATTCCAACCAGACTTAAGCGACATAACTGCAATAGCTTCCATATTATATTCATCTGGCCCGTCATCCTTAATGAATCCATGCCTATCAAGGATAGCTATATGGGCTTTTAATTCATCAAAGCTTAAATTCGTGGCTTGTCTAATCTCCAAAACAGGATTCGAAAGTTCCGTTCCATAATATCCGCGCTTACCGCGTTTCACGAGAACATCAAATAGAGTTCTCGCAGGAAGTGGAATCGCCGAATACTTCTCGATAACAAACATGAGCTCTTCCATAATTTCCGTCAATTCGTCGGAGTCATTATTCCAGCCCAAGACGCGGTTCATTTTATTGAGATTTTTTGGGAATGAAGCCGATACTAATTCAGTCAGATCTCTAACAGTATCAAGCATAGTCTCGACGACATCAGAGAATTTACTTTCATGTACCATCTTCAACTTCCACAACGCCTCAACTGGGAATCTGACAACATCGTCCGTTTCAACATGATGGTCATAGCACATTAACATTAAGTTCGATGCCAACCTACGTTGCTCGTTCGACTGACTCGCATTAAACCGTTTTCCTCCTGGCTCCGCTGCTTCAATATGACAAATCTGTCCTATAAACACACCCTTGATATTGAATAGCCGCCTCTTGCATCCAGGAAACGCACAATTATTCCCGGATTTTAGATATAGCTCGCGCACTGTAGAGCTTAGTGGCGGCAATCTTTTAGGTATTTCTTTCATGACTTCATGACCACAGATAGTGAATTAGATTTTGAATTCTTAGACATGGTAAGCCATATATTGATATCTCTTGAAATTCATACCACGCCCCTTATTTTCGGGCGGTCGGCTGAGCTCAAAGTTCTAAACCCTTACGTTCTAGGCATTGCTTGAGTTCAACCTTCTTTATATTCCATCTTCGTTGGCAAAAAGGGAGCCGGCTTCCCGGCTCCTAAGTACTACTAAACCCTCAACTCTTCATAAGTACTAAACGCCACACTAGCCGACGCCCTCCCCTGCGTCATCGACCTCAACGCCGTGGTGTAACCATCCAACCTGGCCAAAGGCGCATGGGCAATCACATCCGCCCGCGTGCCCTTGTCTTCGATGGACACCACACGCCCAGCCCGTTTCTGCAAATCACCGACGACATCGCCGACGTTGCCGGCGGGGGTGTCGACGGTCAGTTGCATGACCGGTTCCAGCACGGTGGTGCCGGTGCGTGCCAGCGCCGAGCGGATAGCCTCGGCGGCGGCGCGTTGGAAGGCCATGTCGTTGGAATCGACGGCATGGGTTTCGCCGTCCACCAGTGTCACGGTAATGCCGACCACCGGATAGCCTTTCGGGCCTTCCGCCAGTGCAGCGCGGATGCCTTTTTCGGTGGCGTTGACGAATGGCTTCGGCATGACGCCGCCGGTGGTTTCATCCACGAACACGATATCGGGGTCGTTGCGTCGTGCGACATCAATCACCACCTTGGCGTACTGGCCCGAGCCGCCGTTCTGTTTCGACAACTTGCCTTCCACGCCTTGCACATCGGTGCTTGGCGTTTCCTGGTAAGCCACGCGCGGCGAGCCGGTGCGAACATCCACATGCCATTCGGTACGCAAACGTTCGATGCTGACCTCCAGATGCAGCTCGCCCATGCCCCACACGAGGGTTTCACCGGTTTCCGGATCGGTACCGACGCGGAACGAGGGATCTTCCTGTGCAAGACTGGCCAAACCCTGACCCAGACGAATCAGGTCGCCGGATTTTTCCACACTCAAGCGCCATGACAACACCGCAGGCTGGGCCTGGATTGTGTCGAGCAGCAAAGGCGTGTCGGCACGGCTTAAGGTTTCACCGCTGACGGCATCTTTCCAACCCAATACCGCGACGATTTCACCGGCCACGGCATGGTCCACATCTCGCGTGCGATTGGCCTGGATAACGGCCAGCCGACTGATGCGTTTCGTGCGTTGCTGATGCGAAGACCACACGCTGTCGCCGACGCGCAAGGTACCCGAATATACGCGCACGAACGTAAGCGGCCCATGTTCCTGATGCACGATCTTGAACACGAGGCTCGCGAGCGGGCCCGTTGCATCGGCTGACAACATCGTTTCGTCCTGCTCACCCATGGCTTTCACCAAAGGACGGTCAGCTGGCGACGGCAGATAATCGACGATGGCATCCAGCAAGGTTTCGATTCCCTTGTTCTTGAATGCCGAACCCGCGAGCACCGGCACGCCGGCGCCTTTCAAGGTGGCGCGACGCAAAGCCGACTTCAACGCGTGTTCGTCTATGGCCAGTTCTTCGATGTAGGCGCGAGCGAGTTCGTCGTCGTGTTCTGCCACGGCGGCGATGAGTGCATTGCGATGCTTTGCATAGGCTTCGGTTTCCTCCACCGACCAAGGGCGACGTTCGGCATTGCCTTCATCGTTCCACAGCATGAGGGTTTGACCGACCAGATCGACCCAGCCGTTCAATGCGTCTTCCGCACCCAGCGGCAAACCGATGGCCCAGGGATTGGCATCGAGCTTGCTGCGCATCTGTTCGAGTGTGTTGTCGAACGAGGCACCGACGCGATCCATCTTGTTGACGAAGGCGATCATCGGCACATCATGACGACGCGCTTGCCGCCACACGGTTTCCGATTGCGGTTGCACGCCATCGACGGCCGAAAACACGGCGACCGCGCCATCGAGCACGCGCAGGGAACGTTCAACTTCAATCGCGAAATCGATATGGCCGGGTGTATCAATCAGCGTAAGACGATGATCTTGCCAATGCGTTTGCACGGCGGCCGCACCGATGGTGATGCCGCGTTGGCGTTCGATATCCGAAAAATCGGTAGTCGCATTGCCGTCATGCACTTCGCCCATGCGATGGATCGCACCGGTTTTCCACAACAGGCGTTCGGTCAAGGTGGTTTTGCCCGCATCAACATGCGCGATGATGCCGAGATTGCGCCAGCGGGATAATTTGTTGTTCGTGGTGTTCATAAAAATAATCTCTTGTTGCCAACTCATGAGGCCGCACGCCCCTGTTGGCAACAAGGCGTACGGCTAGGTTTCGGTATCGGCTTCGAAATGCATGGCACTTTCTCCGGTGTTTGTGGTTTTGTGTTTATGAAAAATGACGGGCAATAAAAAAGCACCCGATGGGTGCTTTGTTTTGTGTGTTGCCTGGATGTGTCGAATTATTTCGACATGCCATCGCCCATCACCAAAAACAAATGCACCCGCCCCGCGCTTGCGCGCTGGGTGTTGGTTAACATCAGTAAAGGTGTGAACAGCAGCATAAAAATCTCGTGGTGTTGTAGGTGTCGAGTACGTCGCCAGCAAGCGGCCTCCTACGTTTGTTGTGGTCGCCCGCAAGCGGCCTCCTACCGTAGGAGGGCCCTTGGGCCCGACCGACGGTGGCGCAGTATGACGATGGGGGTTGGAGCAGTCAACTGCGTATTCGTGATAGGAAGATGTGGCGGGTTGATACGTAATTCAAGGTCTACAAAAAATACCGTCATCCCGGCAAAAGCCGGGATCCAGAAGCGTGTACGAAGCAAAGTCTAAAACACGCTTTGAACTGGGCTTCTGGGTCCCGGCTTTTGCCGGGATGACGGAGTTTTTTAATTCTTGCGCGGAATCCCCGTTAGCACGGACTTATCCAGCTTCGCCGAAACACCGACACTTCTGCCAGCGAGATTCGGCACCGAGTAATGCACGGAGCTACCGAGAATGATTCCGCATTCGGAAAGACTGAGCCCGTAATCCTGTTGCAGCCACTGGATCAAACCTGCAGTCGCGGATTTAAGCGCATCATCGAGTGAACCGGCCTGCCCCAACACGATCAGTTGCGTGGGAGATTCGATTCGAGGTGACGAAATCGATTTGCCTTTGATCACATCGACGGTGAATTCGACCTCCATCGATGTTTCAAGACCATATTGAGAAGTTTCGCCATCACCTTGCAGCGCATGGGCATCGCCGAGATACAGCAATGCACCGGGTTGCTGCACGGTCAAATAAATCGTATTTCCTTCGATCACATCGGGCCAATCCATATTACCGCCGAAGCGGCCGGTGTCGCCGGTGGAGATTGCGGGCATGCCGTTACCGGGTGCGACACCCAAACCACCGAGCATAGGCCGGACGGGTAAGGAAATATTTTTGAGTTTGTCACTTGGGTTTTCAAGCGTCGCGATATTTTTGACTCGGTCGAGTTTCCAGCGCACCGGCTTTCCCAACTCACCGGCTTGCATTGCGAAGTTTGCACCGAGCGAACGACCGACGATGGAATCGAGACTGTCTGCGTAATCGCGATTCAACCGCACGCGATTGAGTTTGATAGCGAGCGAATCGCCGGGTTCTGCGTTCACGATAAAAAACGGCCCGGTTTGCGGATTGCCGAACAGGGCTTTTGTTTTTCCGTTTTCATCGACACCACCGGAATCCAGTGTGGTGGTTTTTACAGTGTCGCCTGGCCAAATTGTCAGCACCGGTAAACGATCAGGATCGAAAGTATTGGAATAATCGGTCGGTTTGAATTCATGATGACGTGCCGCGCTGGATGTCCGCTCGGGAACTAACCATGCGGTGAAATCATGCAACGTACGGACATCGGGATTGTTGGTGTCGGGCATATCGACACGGCCCTTCATTTTGCCTTCCGTGATATTTCCTTTGTAGGAATAGAAGGCCTTGCTGCTGTCTTTCACGACAAACTCGATGGTGGAATTTTTGAGCGTCCCGCTGAGATTGTCGCCATCGAGGGTACCGGTGATATTGACGCCATTGATGTCGAGATTTAGCGTCTGATACATCGGGCTTCCCCAGCGTACCGTTTTCACAATCCAGCTCTGCGCTGTTTTCGGCGGATCATTACGCTGGGCGTGGGCAAACGGTGCAATAAGCAGAAATATACTGATTATGAGAATGTGTTTTGCGATGCTTTTGAAATCGAATAAATAGAACATGCCTGCTTTCCCATGATGCGTGAATACGCATTCGTCTCAATCAGGATGCACTTGGCACTGCTTTGGTCGCGAGATTGGTTATTTCAACAAGCAACAAGCAACAAACAACAAATGGGGCCAGGTTCATTCATTCGCAGTTTTACCAGGCCGACCGCGGTATCAATTATCTTTGCGCGACCGGTTACAGCAACGGGCGAATGCAGGTTTTGGGAAATAACCGAACCGCGTAACTCAATGCTTACTTCGACAAAAACTTGATCCTAATCAAAGCACATGCGCAGCAGCTGGCTAACATTTCAAGCGAGCAGTTCACTTCTGGAGCTCATCTCCATGATTATTTGTTTAAAGCCTCACCCGGCGCCGCTATCGCGATGTCCGGTGATTTTGCGGATGATGATCTTGTGCGCCAGTTTATAAACGGCTGGTGGGTTTGCACACGGGCTGTGTTCGCCATCAACGCTCTCGGCCGCATTGGCGGGCAGTTGCCTGCTCCATACGCCGCACAATGGTGGCAAGGCTCGCATGCCGAATTGTTTTCGTACATGCAGACCCCTTCTTCCAAAACGAAACCAATAAGAATCCTTTTCCCACATCCATGTCCGTTTCCGGAGCGAAAACCCGTCTCTATATCTATGCGCATCCTTAAACACAGCTCGTGTCGGGCAAATTCCATCTATTTCCCCTGAATCATTTTTCTCCCCTCCCATACTCCATCCAACTAAAAGAGATATTTCGTCATGAAAAAAAATAAACGATCTACTCCCGTGCAGCGGCTGATTTTGAGCAGTGCAATTGCTGCCGGGATCGCCACCATGCTGATGCCGACGCAAAGCTGGGCGACCTGTACCGTTGGCGCGACCACGGTTCAATGCAGCACCACCTCGACGACTGATACAACATTTCCCGTTGGCACACCCAATGACCGCAATTACCAGGGCAACTTGGGCGTACCCGTTGTGTTGCTGGTAGATCCCGGAGCGACCGTCAGCGGTAATGGTTTGGCGGTTTCCAATGCGGGTACTGGCGGCATTAGCGTTACCAACAGCGGCGCGATCGTTGTGGATGCGGGCAACACCCCTACAGCTGGCGGCACAGCGGCCCTGTCGCTTAGCGCGGCCGGCGGCCCCATCACTTATACCGGCGGCAGCATCACCAATAACGGCACGGGCAATGCATTTAATGCGACGCAAACAGGCGGCGCAGGTTCTGTAAATATCAACATCAGCGGATCGGTGACTGCAGCGACAGGTGAAGGCGTTGTCGTTCGGGATGTTGCGACCAGCACCGGCATTTCGGTGACCACCAATGCGGTAACCGCACTGAATGCCGGCCAAGATGGTATCGATGTACAAACCCAATCGCTGACTGGCAATGCAACAGTCATAGCGAACGGCAACATTCAGGCTGGCAATGCAGGCATCGTCGCTGCGGTTCTCAATGGCGCTGCGACCGGTAATATTGACGTAACGGCCAACGGTTCAATCGATGCGCGTTTCGGTATCGATGCCGAAAACTTCGGTTCTGGTTCGACGAGCGTAACGACAGTCGGCGCCGTCAACACCACAAGCGGCAACGGTATTTTTGCGAGCACCTCTGGCGGCAATGTGACTGTCAATGCAGGTGCGGTCACGTCCACGGGCAACACCGCCATCATCGCGCAACAAAACGATGCTGCACAGGCCGGTACGATCAACGTGACGGCCGGCAACACCTCGGGTACGACCGGTATCGTGGCAACCAATAGCGGCACCGGAGCAACAACGATTACCGCCAACGGTACCGTTACCGGTACCGCGGCACAGGGCATCAGTGTCACCGGCAATAATGCCGTGACAGTGAATGTTGCCAACACCGTCACCGGTGCAACTCGCGGCCTGGATTTGATTGGTGGTACGGGCGGTACCGGCAATATCCTGGTGCAAGGTACCGGCAGTTTTGTCGGTGGTACTGGCAACGCTGCAACAATACAAAATAACGGCTCCGGCACGGTGACGGTGAATATCTCCGGCGGCGCCAGCTCTACCGATGCCGAGGGTATCGTGGTGCGTGATACGGCAGTGGGCGGCGACATCAGCGTTACGACCGGCGCGGTCACTACCTTCGCACCAGGCACTGATGCGATCGACGTTCAAACCCAATCGTCCACCGCGAATATCACGGTGGTAACGAACGGCGCCATACAGCCAGGAAATGCCGGTGTCGTCGCCGCTATTTTCCCTGGGGCGGCAACCGGCAATATCAATGTGACGACAAATGATGTGGTCAACGCCCGGTTTGGTATCGATGCAGAAAACTTCGGCACCGGTTCGACCTCGGTCACGACGGTCGGAGCAGTCACCGTAACGACCGGCAACGGTATTTTTGCTCAAACTTCTGGCGGTAACGTCACCGTCAACGCCGGTGCCGTGACATCCACCGGCAATACGGCCATCATCGCTCAGCAAATCGATGCTGCGCAGGCAGGCGCGATCAATGTGACCGCAGGCAATACCTCGGGTACAACGGGTATCGTTGCGACAAACAGCGGCTCCGGAGCAACAACGATTACCGCCAACGGCACGGTAACCGGCACTGCGGCACAGGGCATCAGTGTCACCGGCAATAATGCCGTGACAGTGAATGTCGCCAACACCGTGACCGGTGCAACTCGCGGCCTCGATTTGATTGGTGGTACCGGCGGTACCGGCAATATCCTTGTGCAAGGTACCGGTGGTTTTGTCGGCGGTACCAATGCAGCGAATATTCAAAACAATGGTTCGGGCACGGTAACGGTGAATGTCTCCGGTGCGACCAGCTCGACCGCTGGCGCTGGCATCGTGGTGCGCGATACCGCCGCTGGCGGCACCATCAGCGTGACCACCGGTTCCGTCACGGCATTAGCCGTCGGTCAAAACGGCATCGATATTCAAACCCAATCGGCTACCGCCGATGCGACCATCGTTGCCAACGGCAATGTGCAAGCTGGCAATGCCGGTCTCGTCGCTGCGATCTTTCCTAATGCAGGCACGGGCAATATTGATATCACTGCGAACGGTTCCATCGACGCCCGCTTCGGTATCGATGCAGAGAACTTCGGTACCGGTTCCACCACGGTGACCACTGTTGGTCCCGTCAATGCGACCAGCGGCAATGGCATCTTTGCCTTGACGTCCGGCGGCAATATCACCGTCAACGCAGGTGCAGTGACATCCACAGGCAACACCGCCATTATCGCGCAACAAAACGATGCTGCGCAGGCCGGTACGATCAACGTGACCGCAGGCAATGTGTCGGGTAC
>Ga0075156_10001273_pt1 | contig 13662 bp, 12 predicted proteins | sample JI81AbrownDNA_FD_70966 | JGI IMG/M metagenome (GOLD analysis project Ga0075156, IMG submission 70966) | Wastewater effluent complex algal communities from Wisconsin, to seasonally profile nutrient transformation and Carbon sequestration -... | ecosystem: Engineered > WWTP > Effluent > Algae...
GCATCCTCCAGAAGCTAGATTGCCCCCGCGCTCGGGCGGCGTGCGCGCGGTTGCGGGGGGGGGGGTTGCAGCGTTGCCGAAAGCACACGGACCAGCGCGCCTCTGTTTCTTAGCGATTCAAGAGATGCTCAGCTAATTCGTCCAGTTCCGACTTCCACTTCTGCCAATCGGGTAGCAAACCGCTCAACAGACTGTAGAATCTGACGCTATGATTGTGCTCTTTGAGGTGGCAAAGCTCATGGAAGATCACGTAGTCCATGCAAGGTCCGGGCGCTTTTACCAGTAATGGGTTAAGCAGAAGGCCTCCCTTGGGTGAGCAGCTTCCCCACTGGGTTCGCATCGTACGCAGGCGAAAGCCGGGCGCAGTCTCGAGCCATGGCACTGTCGCTGCGCACGCTGCAACTCGCCTGGCGAACACGTCCTCGGCGCGCTGTCGATACCAGGCATCGAGCAAGACGCGAACGCTGGTCGCGTCCCTGCTGCGGGTTGTGACCTCCAGCTTGCCGCCCCGGAGTTTCACGCCTTGGGGCTCCGATGGGCACACGAACACTTTCAACACGTAACGCTTGCCCAGATAGAAGTGGCTTTCCCCGCTCACATATTCCCTCGGCAAGACGTGTCGGGCGCGTTCGTGGCAGGCGCGCAGGCGCAGCCAGATCCAGCGCACGCGGCTGCGCACGGCCGCCACGACCGCATCGACCGCCGCACCTTCCGGTGCATCCACCGTTATTTTGCCGTCGGGCATGACGTGGATGGAAACCCGCCGCATCGGGCGAGGCAGGAAGCGGATCGAGAAGCCGATGCGGTCCGTGCCGTAGCTGATGTGGCGACGCACGCCTACAGCTTTCCGCGGGCGAGGCCGACGCGGACGATGTGGATCACCCGCTCGATGACTTCTTTCGCCTTTTCCAGCCCCATACGTTCGAACAGACGTGGTAACAGGGCCTTGCGGATGGCCGCCTCAATGTTCTGCGGGTTCAGGGAGTTTTCGGCGACTGCGTTGCGCACGGCGGTATCGATGGCGACGGCTTCATCGACATAGATGCGCATCTCGTTGCCAGCGGGGAAGGTGTCGCCAAGCGCCAAGCGAAATGCCCCGAAATAGGCTCGCGCATGAAGGTTATCGCCGAAGGCATCGGGAATACCTTCCACATCGTGCTGCTCCACCCGTTCCTCGAATTTCCTGAACAGGGCATACTGCTTGAGCGGGTGGTCGAACATCGCCTCGGCCTCGGCGATGGCCTGTTTCAGTAGGTCGGCGAACACCTTCTGGGCGTAGGGGTCGTCGGCGAGTTCCTGTTCGATGGTCTTCTTCAACCGGGTGCGGATCAGGTCGGTCTCGTTGCGGGTCTTCTCCTCGCTCCAGGTAGCCGCATCGTCGGCCTCGCCGAGCTTGTGCACTAGGTAGACGCCTTCCGGCTCGCGTACCTCCTGCCCGATCACCTGCTTGTCTACCATGCGCCTGATTTGCTCTTCGTAGACGCTGTAGTCCACCGTCTCCAGCGCGTCCTGCCGCGCGATCCTGCGCAGACTGGAGAAGAAGCGCAGGTCTTCCTTGTATGTGCGCACGTCCTGCTCGGAAAAGCTGTTGTCCTCGAAGAAACTGCGCGACGACAGGGCGGTTTGCAGGCATAGGCCGAATCGGGTCAGCGCCTCGTAGAAATCCTCGCGCAGCCTTTGCCGAGTATCGTAGGTTTCTCCCGCTTCGCCATTCGGGTCCGGTGCGTACTTGGGCATCAGCACCTGGCGGTACTGCTCCAGGTCCTGACGGTTCTTCACCTCCTTGAAAAAGGCCCAGACGGCTTCGTGCAGTGTCGGCAGGCGTTTGTACTCGGTGCCGAACTGGCGGTAAAGGCCAGACAGGTCGTCCACGTCGAAGCCGCCCTGCGTGTGGCTGGCCAGGTCCTGGTAGGCGCGGATAGCCGTGTCCAGCTCCTTAAGGATGCCGCGGTAGTCCACCAGCACGCCATAGCGCTTGGCATCGTGCAGGCGGTTCACCCGCGCCACGGCCTGAATCAGGTTGTGGCCCTGGAGCGGCTTGTCGATGTAGAGCACCGTGTTGCGCGGCTCGTCGAAACCCGTCAGCAGCCGGTCCACCACGATCAGCAGGTCCGGCTCGTCGTCCTCGGCGAAGCCGGCCAGCACGGCCTTTTCGTAGCCCTCCTGATCATGGCCGACGTGCTTCTTCCACCACTTCTGCACCTCGGGCAGCTTGTCGTCGTCCACCTCGCTGTTGCCCTCGCGCGTATCCGGCTGCGAGATAACAACGGCGCTACTCACCAGCCCCGTGTCGTCCAGCGCCTGCTGGTAGCGGATCGCATCCAGTTTGCTGTCGGTGGCGATCTGACCCTTCAGGCCCATCCCCAGTTTCTTGATGTTTTCGTTGAAATGGACGGCGATGTCCCAGGCGATCAATTCAATCCGATTAGCCGCGCCGTAGATGGCGCCCTTGCGGGCGTATTTCTTCTTCAAGTCAGCTTTCTGCCGGTCGGCCAGTCCGGCCGTGATTTTGTCGAACCAGCGGTTCACCGCCGCCTCGTCGATGGTCAGCTCGGGCACCCGCTCCTCGTAGAGCAGGGGCGCCACGGTTTCGTCCTCCACCGCCCGCTGCATGGTGTAGGCATGGACAATGGGGCCAAACTTGTTGGCCCTCTTCTCCTCCTTGAGCAGCGGCGTGCCGGTGAAGCCGATATAGGCGGCGCGGGGTAGCGCCAGCTTCATGCGCTCGTGTGTTTCGCCGCCATGGCTGCGGTGGCCCTCGTCAACCAGCACGACCAGGTTGGCCGAATCGTTGCGGCACTCGGGCAGCTTCGAGGCTGTGTTGAACTTGTGCACCAGCGTGAAGGTGATGCGCTCCGCGCCCTGGCCAATGCGCTTGGCGAGATCGCGGCCCGACGTGGCCTTGCTCTTTTCGCCTTCCCTCTTCGTCGCCAGCAGCGAACCGAAGGCGCCGCTGGAAATGAAGTTCTTCGCCAACTGGTCTTCCAGGTCGAGGCGGTCGGTGACCACCACCACCCGGCATTCGGCCAGGACCGGGTCGAGCAGCAGTGCTTTGCTGAGGAAGACCATGGTGAAGCTTTTGCCCGAGCCGGTGGTATGCCAGACCACACCGCCCTCGCGCCCGCCATCGGGGCGTACGCGGTGGATGCGCGCCAGCAGCGCGCGTATGCCGAAGAACTGCTGGTAGCGGGCGACGATCTTGCTCACCTTACGGTCGAAGAGCACGAAGCCGCGCAGAAACTCCAGCAGCCGCGCCGGCGTCAGCAAGCTCACCAACAATCGATCCTGGTCCGTGGGCAGCATGGGCTGCGACCACAGCGCTTCGAAATAGGTGCGCAGCTTTTGCGGCTTGCCACCGAAGAGCGCGACGCGGGTAGCGAACGGCAGCGGCTGGTTCTTGATGCGGCTGAAATGAGCTTCGTCGAATTCCTCTTCACGCCAGCGCGCCCAGAACTTCGCCGCCGTGTGGGTAGTGCCGTAGCGGCCATCCACCGGGCTGATGGCCATCAGCAACTGGGCATAGGCGAACAGCGGCGGAATCTCGTCCGGCCGCTGATTGCGCAAGTGCTGGCTGATGCCTTCCTCGACCATGGCCCTGCCGTCGCTGCTCGATTCCGGTCGCTTGGCCTCGATCACCACCAGCGGCAGGCCGTTCACGTAGCCCACCACGTCCGGTACCCGGTGGTGGGTGCCCTGGCTGGAGAGCACCTCCAGTTCCTCGGTCACTTCCCAGCGATTGGCGGCGGGGTCGGCCCAGTCGATGACGGGAATCGTCGGCTGGTGTTTCTTGCCGTCCGGCATGAACTCGGTGACCGTGATGCCCAGGGCCAGCTTGCCGTAGAGCCGCTCGTTGGCCGCCAGCAGCCCTTCGGCTAGACTCAGGGCCGACAGCTCGCGCACGATCTGGTCGATTCCCGATGGCGAGAGGGGGTACCACTCTCCCTTGTACTCAAAGCGGCGGGTCTGCAGCACCTCGATCAGGCGCGGCTTGAGGATCACCTCACACGTCGAGCCGCGCAGGACCAGGCAGTCCGCCGTGGAGAGGAAGAACCAGCCCAGGTTGCAAAGCAGATGCAGCGCTGGCACGTGCGCGCTGTAGTGCTCGCGGGTTTGGGGAATGGTCATACGAATGCTTCGTGCACAAGATGACTGTTGTAGCGAGCGTCGTAACACAGCCGTTCTCGCAATGCCCCAAACTCCTTTACAAGGCTGGCTCGGCAGTCCTCGAAAACATGGATTTCTAGATCTGCGAGGTCAAGTAAGTCGGCAACTTCTTTTTGTTGTGCCTGCGTTTGCGGACACATGAAGCGGAACGATCTAATGAAGCTGGACGAAATCCGCTTCTGTCCTGCGGAACCTTCCATTTCTGACTTCCCCCGTAGGCGAAACTCTCGACTTCCAACTATGTGCTTAATCAATCCTGCATACACGTCACCCCTTGGGCGGAGCACATGGAATTCAGTGCTTCCAAATCCAATGCCGTTTGTCAGACCCATAACGAGCGCCCCCTTGCCGTTCTCGAAACAGGGTGTGATTTTCGCAACGAGAATGTCGGCGTCCTGGAAGGCTGAATAGCCTGTGCATACGTCGTCATATTGCCTCTCGGTTGGTCGGATTACGTGACCATCCTCGGAAACGCTCTCCATGGCGAGAAAGGACACCCGTCCGTCTTCCGGCCTCTTGCTCTTGCGAGGATTGAATGCCACGACGTCTTCCAGCCGGACTAGGTTCCAGCCAGCGTGCGCCGTCTTCGGCGTGTGTGGTCTTGGTAGTAAGCGCTGCACTAGCGCACGCTTCTGTCGCCTGGCGCCTCGAATCAAATGCTCAACGGTTTCAATGGATCGCTCCCATACCTCTAAACAATTAGCGACTTGTTGTTGAACCTCAATCTGGGGGACCTGGCAAGGAATCCGCGCGAAGTCTGGGAAGTAGAGACGTAGGCGATCATCTGTCAGCCCATAGGAATAGGCCCAAAACAAGTACAACATCCTCTTGGTCTTGAACCAGTACGAGGCATAGCGCGGATCAACCGCCTTGGGGCGCAAGATAACGTAAGCTGGACTGACGAGTCCTTGGCCATTCGCTAGTCCAAATGCACCCTGCCACATGCGCATCATGTTGTAGGCGATATCGCCGGGCTTAACGAGTAGGTGCTCTTCCGGCGCGAGGTTAGTCTCCTGCTTGCGATCCAGGTCTTCTCGATTCACCAATCCGTCGTTAAGCGTTACAGATAGCGTGGGTAGGCCAGGACGCCCTTTTTCCCTGCGACTGCTGAACAAATCACCGAGGCGGCGGTTTCCCGAATACGTCATTTGGCGCTGCCCTTTTCCTTGGAGAGTTGCTCCAACTCCTTTATGTCGTCCGCATCCGCCAGCCGCGCCTCTTCTCCGCGCCGTTTGGCGTCGAAGGTCTCGTAACGCTCGTGGGCCACCTGGATCATCTTTTCCCGGCTCATGGCACCGCCGCCTTTCAGCAACGGCCGCTCGTTGAAGATCAGGAAGTTGGCGGTGTATTGCCGCCAGTCGGCGAGGGCGATGTCCTGGCGCTTCCTGGCGCGGTCTTCGGCATAGTCGAGGAACATGCCGACCAGGCGGTTCAGCTCGTCCACTTCGTCGGCGTTCAGGTAGTTCTTGGCGACGATGACGTCGGCCTTGCGCACGCGGCCGGCCTTCCAGGTGGTCAGTGCCATGTTGGGCTGGCTTGGGTCGGCGCGGGCGACGACGATCTCGGCGGCGGTGTGGTCGGTGACGGCGTAGAGCAGCTTGTTCTGGACTTCGGCGAAGAAGAGGTCGGTGTCTTCGGGCGCATCCCGGTAGTCGCGCGAGAGGGCGAAGAGTTCGCGCACCTTTTGGTAGAAGCGTTTCTCCGAGGCACGAATCTCCCGGATGCGTTGCAGGAGTTCGTCGTAATAGTCCCAGCCGCCGGGTTCCTTGAGGCGGGCGTCGTCGAGGACGAAGCCCTTGACCAGGTACTCCTTGAGGTGGGTGGTGGCCCACTGGCGGAACTGGGTGCCGCGCGGCGAGCGGACGCGATAGCCGACGGCGAGGATGAGGTCGAGGTTGTAGAGCCGGGTGCTGTAGCTCTTGCCATCGGCAGCAGTTGTCAAGTTTTCCTTTACAACTGCTTCGGCCGGCAATTCGCCTTCGGCCAGGATGTTCTTGATGTGCAGGCTGATGTTCTGTTTGCTGGTCTGGAACAGCTCTGCCAGTTCCAGTTGGGTCAGCCAGACGGTGCCGCCCTCGGCGCGCAGGAAGAACTGACCACCGCCGTCTTCGGCGGTGTAGAGGAGCAGTTCGCCCCGATCTGTCGTCTCGGCGGCAGGCGCGGCAGCTGTTGCCTTTTTTTCAATCGCTGGGCGTTTGGCTTTGCGATCACTCATAGCCCAACTCCTTCAGATAGCCAGCCATGCGCTCTTCCAGCACGGCCAGCTCCGCCTTGAGCTTTTCGCGCTCGGCGCGCACGGCCATGAGGTCGATTTCTTCTTCTTCCTCGAAGGTGTCCACGTAGCGGGGGATGTTGAGGTTGTAGTCGTTCTCGGCGATCTCGGCGCGGCTGGCGAGGTGCGCGTATTTCTCCACGTCGGTGCGGGTAATGTAGGTGGCGAGGATTTTTCGAAGGTCCTGTTCGCGCAGCAGGTTCTGGTTCTTGCCGTCCTGGTATTCGCGGCTGGCGTCGATGAACAGCACCTTGTCGTCGGCCTTCTTCTTGCGGAAGACGAGGACGGCGGCGGGGATTCCGGTGCCGTAGAAGAGTTTTTCCGGCAGGCCGATGACCACGTCGAGCAGGTTCTCGTCGATGAGCTTCTGGCGGATCTTGCCTTCCGCCGCGCCGCGGAACAGCACGCCGTGGGGCACGACGACGGCCATGCGGCCGCTGCCTGGTTTCATGACTTCGATCATGTGCAGGATGAAGGCGTAGTCGCCCTTGGTGCGCGGCGGGATGCCGCGGCGAAAGCGCTTGTACTTGTCCGCCTCGGCGCCTTCCTGGCCCCATTTTTCGAGGGAAAAAGGCGGATTGGCGACGACGATGTCGAAGTGCTTGAGCAGGCCGGTGTCATCCAGCAGCTTGGGGTTGCGCAGGGTGTCGCCCCATTCGATGCGGTGGTTGTCTTCGCCGTGCAGGAACATGTTCATCTTGGCCAGCGCCCAGGTGCTACCGATGGCTTCCTGGCCGTAGAGGGCGTATTTGCGGGTACCGCTGTTGTGGCGAACGAGCTGGCCGCACTTCATCAGCAGGGAGCCAGAGCCACAGGTGGGGTCGCAGACTTCGTCGCCCGCCTGCGGCGCCATGAGTAGGGCCATGAGGCGGGAGACTTCCGGCGGGGTGTAGAACTCGCCGGCCTTCTTGCCGCTGGTGGACGCGAAGTTCTTGATGAGGAATTCGTAGGCGTTGCCGATGACGTCGAGGGTGCCGATACGGCTGGGGCGCAGGTTGAGCTCGGGCTTGGCGAAGTCTTCCAGCAGGTGGCGCAGGATGTCGTTTTTCTGAGCCTCGTCGCCCAGCTTGTTGGCGTTGAAGCTGATGTCCTGGAAAACGTCACGCAGCTTGGCAATGTTGGCCTCCTCAATGGCGTGCAGGGCCTTGTCGATGCGCTCGCCGTTGCCGGGCTGGTGCCGTGCTTCATGCAGGGCGTAGAAGCTGGCGGCTGGCGGCAGGACGAAGCGCTCGTTCTTGAGCATCTCTTCGATCAGTTCGGGGTGGTTGCCGTACTTGGCCTTGTAGGTGTCGTAGTGATCCTGCCAGACGTCCGAGATGTACTTGAGGAAGAGCATGGTGAGGACGTAGTCCTTGTAGATGCTCGGATCCACAGTGCCGCGAAAGGTGTCGCAGGCGTTCCAGACGGCGGCGTTGATGGCGTCCTGGTTGATTTGAGTGTTCGACATGGCGATTACCGATGGTGGGTTTGATGGGCGTGCAATTCGACAGCCAGGGCGTCCAACTGCTTGTCGCGGTTGCGGATTAGCGCTTCCAGCGCCTGGCGTTCAATGATGGCGTCCCGTGCGAGGGCGACCACCTGGCGTTGTTGCTGCAGAGTCGGGACGACAATGGGCAACGCTTCCAATACGCCTCGGCGAATGCTGAGCTGGTCCGAGCCCTCGGCGTTTTTGGCGAGGTAACGCTGGGCGGGCGCCCGGTTGATCTGCCAGGCGAGGAACTCGGGAAGCAGGCCCGGTGATTTGACACGCAGCAGGAAGAAGTACTGGGAGCAGACGGCTGGCACCGGAACGACATCCAGACAGAGGGCGTAGTTGCGCATCCCGCGCGCGACAAAGACGACATCGCCTGTCTGCAGCCACGCGGCGCTCTTGTGCTTATCCAGCAAGGTGCGAGTCAGTGCGCTCCAGTCAACCACGCCCTCCGGGCTGACATCCCGCATCTGCAAGGCGTGGGCATTGCCGCCGGGGTCCGGAGGCACACTGCCGCGAAACGGATGGCCAGCCTGGAGCTCAACGAGGTGTGTTAGCGTAGAAATCATTTTGCACCAATTGGGTTGATGCACAAATAGTGCTTGCAATTCGATGTCGATGCAACTAATATTTGGTTTTCTGCATCATTGTGATTGATGCGATAATTTGATTAAATCTAAGGAGCTTCTAAATGGATGAAGGCTACGAGATCGATCTCCTTGCGGTAGGCAGCGGCGAACGCAGCGGCGACGCAATCTGCGTTCGCTACGGTACGCCCGGTAACTATCGGGTAATGATCTACGACGGTGGGACCAGGGAATCCGGCGAGAACTTGGTAAGACACGTGCGCGAGCACTACGGGACAAACTACGTCGACTTCGTGGTTTGTTCGCACCCCGATGCTGACCATGCTTCCGGGCTTACCACGGTGCTTGAGAACATGACGGTCGGAGCACTGTGGATGCATCGGCCCTGGATGTACTCGGAGGCAATCCGGCAGTATTTCAAGGACGGTCGGATTACCGACAACAGCCTGACAGAGCGCTTGAGAGGCAAGTTGTCGGCCGCTTATGCCTTGGAAGAATTAGCGGCTACGAGGGGCATCCCCGTGCACGAGCCGTATCAGGGCGCCCAAATTGGCGCCTTTCATGTGATGTCGCCCAACAAGACTTGGTACGTCCATACGCTAATTGCGGATTTCGCCAAGTCGCCCGACAGCAAAGGCGCATTCTCCTCCGCGGAAAACGCCTGGGTCAGGACAATGTACGCGGCCAGCAAGGAAATGCTTGCCGGAGTGGCCGAGTCCTGGGGGATCGAAACCCTCCGGGAAGATGTCAGCACGTCAGCCGAAAACGAAAGCAGCGCCGTACTGGTCGGCGAAATCGGGGAACGCAAGATCCTTCTGACGGGTGACGCCGGAATCGAGGCGCTGGGTGTCACCGCAAGCTATGCCGAAGCCCGGGGCATTTCATTGCCGCAAACCGTCAAATTCATTCAGGTTCCGCACCACGGCAGCCGCAACAACGTATCGCCCAGCATCCTCGACCGCCTGATTGGCCCGCGAAGCTACAGCCCGCTCAGCGAAACCAGCCTGACGGCGTTCGTATCGGCGGCGAAGGAATCGAAGACGCACCCGCGCAAGGCTGTCGTGAATGGATTCCTCCGGCGCCGCGCAGAGGTGATAGCCACGAAAGGTCAGTCGATTCGGCACCACTTCAAGATGGGACCCAGAGATAACTGGGGGGCGGTTCAGTCCTTGCCCTTTTATCAGGAGGTCGAGTCATGGGACTAAACAGTTTCGCGGCGCTCATTTCTGACCCGTATGAGCGAGCAGCGCGTCTCTATCCGGCGCTGCTCGCTTTGCTCCCCTTGTTGATTGTTCTGGCAGTGACATCGGTATTCAGCAAGCCGTTGGTAACACAGCTCCTGACCTTGTCTGGGGCGTGTGGCGCCGCGTATCTGGTAGCAAACATATCCAGAATGCTAGGTAAAGCGCGGGAAGAAAAAATGTTCGCAAAGTGGGGGGGAGTCCCGACGACCCAATTGCTAAGGCATAGAAGTGCGTTCATCGACCCGCATACGAAACAGCGTTATCACTCATTCCTAGCCCGTAAGCTGAAGATCTGTTTTCCAACCAGAGACGAAGAGCATGCGTCGCCTGAGGCCGCTGATGAACTCTATCGAGCGGGAGCTAAATGGTTGTTGGAAAGAACACGCGACAAGAAGCGGTTTGCGTTGCTCTTCAAGGAGAACATTTCCTATGGTTTCCATCGAAACGGCTTCGGGCTCAAGTGGTTCGGAACGCTCCTCGGGTTTGGTGCGACTGTGTGGTTGGTAATTGCCTTTCACGCAGACGTCCCGGAAAATTGGTCAGCATTGCCAACTGACCAGATAGCAACGCTCGGTGTCGAGGTCGCCATCACAATCGCATGGGCATCCTATTTCAATGAGTACCGCCTCAAGCAGGCGGCTCGCGCCTACGCGGACATGCTGTTGCGAACATGCGATTCCCTGCGCTAACGCAATTGCGGTTCGAGCGACGCACGAAACCATGGTTTTGTCATGCTTCAAGCGCCCAATGACCTTGCCGGTTCGGCAGTAGGATTTTGTGCTTGCCTCGCTCAGCATATGAAAACAAGATATCACCTCGGGTGGCCTGGACTTGGGCTGCCGAAACGAGAACAAGAATATGCCCGCCCAGATCTTCATCAGCTACCGCCGCAACGACGCCGGCGGCCACGCCGGCCGGCTACGCGACCGACTGGCCCATTGGTTCGATGCCGAGTCGCTGTTCTACGATCGGGGCAGCATCGACAGCGGGGGCTGTTTCCCCGACGCGTTGGCTGAAGGGCTGGCCAGCGCGCGGACGATCCAGGAACAGGCGCTGGCGGGTGCTGGTCGAGGACATCGAGACCGCCAGTGTAGTGCTCCGTGAGCATCTACTGTGGCTTACCAAGCGCCATCCGGCAGGGCTTGGCGGTCATCAGCAAGCAATTCGGCGCAGGGTCAGGGAGCGTACCGGTCCCGATGACTGGGAATCGTCGTCGTAGTCGCACGACCGAGGCGGCGCGCCATTGACGTGCCTTTCCCGCCATCCCCTCGGGGGTTGGGGCGTACGCTGTTGGAACTTTGCGCGGGGGGCCATGCGGCGACGACTTTGCGAGTAACCAAGAAGTTTGCACTGGACCCTGATGACACCGAACGCCTGCGAGGTAACTAGATGCAGAAATTCTTCCTGAGGCGTAGGGTTTTGGACCCTCAGAAATCGTTCGAAATTAGCCAAGAAAAATACAAGGCTTTGGCGGATGCAAGGACGACGCTCGTCGATGCGTTTGCCTTCGAGCAGAAGTTTGAGCTCCTTCTGGGCAACTATCGGGACCTTGAGCTTGCAGCAGCAAAGTGGGCTTTAGCCCGCGTCATTGAGACTCTGAACACGTACTCCCAGTTCGGAACGATCATGACAGAGGCCAACCGTCTTGTCGTGAATCTGCTTTCAACCGCTCGCCTTTACGGCGACCAGGTCAAGCGGGCGTTTTCTAACCTAAAACTAGACAGGACTTTTAAAACAATTGCCACTGAAAGGTTAGCGACGGCCTACGATTCATCATTCGACTACCGTTTTCTGGAGGCCCTCCGCAACCACGTTCAACACAGGAGTACACCAGTCCACAGCATGGGGGCACGGGAGCTCCTGCGTGCAACAACCGATGGGTGGGCCGATTCTTTCACGCTCTGGGCGAATCGTGACATCCTTGAGGAAGAGGGCGATTTCAAGGCTCAGGTGCTGCAAGAGATGCCTGCTAAGGTCGATCTTCGGGATGCGGTCCGAAAGTACGTAACACAGTTAGGGGAGGCGCACCTGGAACTTAGAGCACAGGTAGCGCCTACCGTTCAAGCAGCCAGAACCCTCGTTGACGAGGAAATTACTCGGTACCAAGTAGAGTCCGGTATGTCGGCAGTCGGACTCTGTGCTTGCATTGAAGTCGATAGTGACTATTCGGATTGGGTCCCAGTATTCCTCGAATGGGATGATGTGCGAATGGAGCTTGTCGCGAAGAACCAAGGCATCCGTATCGAAGTTCGACCGAAAGAACGGGCTAGGCCGTAAGCAGCCATCTCTGTCGAATTATGATGGATTCAGAAGGGGGCATCTCAGAAAACGGATCACAAAACACGCCAAGCCGTTTGCAGAGGCAGTCACAAAATTTTAGCCGCTAAAATCTGGCTCGCTGGAATCACGGCAGGGCGTTGCGGATCAACTTCCGCGGAACATACCCGGAAGTTTCCCGCGTTGTCCTGGTCCGTGGTTCCGCGTCCGTCGCTGTCGCCGCCACCAGCTTGCTCATTTTGGTAGCTACCAAAGAAGGAAGCAGTCGAGTCACCGGCAGCGAGCGGACCGCACCCGCCTTCGTCATCACATCCACCGTAACAAAACGAGCTTCCAGCCAGTCCGCCCACTCGGCAGCCTTCACGCGCAGATCGCTCCGGTACACCGCGTTGTATCGCGGCGTCCGGGAATGGTAGTTGGCCGCCCGGGTCCAGAGGTCGCCCTTGTCGTTCTTGAGGTGTCCGCGGATCCGCCAGGCGGCTAGGTCGAACGCGTAGCACCCGGCCGTGGCGACATCGTCGGCCGCGATTCCGTAGCGGGACAAGTCGCGGAGGTAGGACGTGTTGAACTGCATCGGCCCTACGTCATGCGTGCCGTTGCTGTTGCGCACCCATTGACCCGGCTTTCCCGCTTCTTTCTCAGCCACGGCCAGGACGATGTTCGCGGGAACCTCGTATTTCACGGCCGCCGAGATCGAGCACACGATGCGCTCTTGAAGCTGTGGTGGCAGATCGACAAAAGGCATTTCCCTCCCCTTTTACTGGTTCCTGCCGTGATTACAGAAGGCGCCGCTGCGCTTCTTCTGCTGCGATTCGGGCGTTGTACTCCGCCCGTGCCCGGTCGTAAGCGTTGGCTTCGACCCAGTACCCTCCCCTTTCTGGCGTCCCCACGTAACGCGGTTGCGTGCCGGAAAAGTCGGTGTAGGCGTGGCCGGTATAGACCGCGCAATAGCCTGGCATCTGGTTGCCGATGAGCACCGTTTCACTGTTCCAGTCCCATGAAAGAAGCGTCACGTTCAGCGACGCCGCGTCGCAGCGGCCTGCGCCGTTCGCCATTGCGGTGACCAGCAGACTCATTTCAGGGGTTTGGCTGGCCACCGGACACAGCTTCAGGAAGTTGCCCCGCGCGCGGATGGTGTCGCTCAGTTTCCGGTGCGAGATACTGAAATACCGATGCAGCGACGGCGAGCACTCGCCGGGGCGAGTGCCGGTCGATAGGCACAGGATGGCTTCGCACGCGAGACGGGTATCGCCGGTCAGTGCCTCTTCGGCGCTGGCCGATGCCGAGATTGACGCAGCCGCGGCCAACGCGACCGAAGCGAGAACAAGTTTTGGTTTCATGTGTAACGCCCCTGGCGTGATGGAGAGTGAGTGTCGCGGTCGCGGAATGCGGAGACTTCCGAGTCAGCGTCCACCGACGTGTCGCTGGCCCCTGCCAGGCTGTTGCCGTCAAACATGGGTTCCGGCTTGAGCTGCTCGCTGGATGTGGCGGTCGTCCCCTGGGCCTTGATGGCCGCGGCCACTTTGCCGCCGACGGTCTGGCTGAGGCGTTCCTGTGCAGCCTCGGCGCTGGCATTGGCTCTCTCCTTGGCGACGTCCCAAGTGCCTTTGACCAGGTTGGCGGCTGCGTCGGTGGCGACCCGGCCGA
>Ga0075156_10001274_pt1 | contig 13656 bp, 11 predicted proteins | sample JI81AbrownDNA_FD_70966 | JGI IMG/M metagenome (GOLD analysis project Ga0075156, IMG submission 70966) | Wastewater effluent complex algal communities from Wisconsin, to seasonally profile nutrient transformation and Carbon sequestration -... | ecosystem: Engineered > WWTP > Effluent > Algae...
CCCCGTGCGGGCGCTGATGCCGACGGGCGTCACCGGGGTCTTCGGGAGCACGAGGCGAAGGGGCGAGGAGCGGGCGGCGAGGTCGACGCCGTCGAGCGCGCCTGTGACGCCGAGCGCCGACGTCAGCCGAGCCGGCCCGCGGGCGAGGTCCCGATCCGAGGCTGCGGACGGCCGGCGGCGTCGAGCAGCGTCGAGCCCCGTCACCACCTCTCCCGCCCTGACGAGGACCGCGCCCGCCGTTCCCTCGGCGCCCGTCACGACGCACAGGCACCAGTGCATGCCGTACGTGAAGTAGACGTACGCCAGACCGGCGCGGCCGAACATGGTGGCGTTGCGGGGCGTCATCCGGCGGTAGGCATGCGATCCCGGATCCTCGGCCACGCCGCCGTATGCCTCGACTTCGGTGATCCGGACCGCGACCTGGTCACCGCCCGCATCGGACGTCAGGACTGCCCCGAGCAGCCGCGGGGCGACATCGACAGCATGGCCACTCAGCCAGTCTCCGCGCATGCAGACAAGGGTACGAGGCACCGCGCGATGGCGTCCGGGTCAGCCTGCGAGCGTGTCGACGACCTTCGCGATGCGCCGGGATCGCGTCTCCGGCTTCTTCGCCTCATCGACGCCCCGCACGAACTCCTTGCGGTTCGTGTACGACTGGCGCTCCCAGGCGTCACCCAGGTCGGCCGCGGCGATCGCAGCCATGAGGTCGGTGGGGACGTCGACGGTGCGCTCGGCCGTGTCCACCTCGATGTCGACGGCGTACGTTCCGGGCGGAGTCATTCCTCCTGCCCGCATGGCCTCGTTCACCACCATCATCCACTGGCCGCGGTAGACGGAGATGCTCGTCCGGAACACCTGCCCTCGGAAGGTGATGGCCAGCATCACCCGGCCGCGTCCCGGTGCCCCGCGCAGTGCATCGACCTGCTCCTGCGTCAGCACCACGGTCGCCGTCGAGGTGCCGGTCGGGACGACGTCCAGGTCCATGCGCACGGCCATACGGTACCCAGCCGGCCGCCGCCCCGGCCATCATTCGCCGGGGCTGTGACCGGCGGCGGCCGGGATGCGGGCGCCCGCGGAGGCGATGCCGAGCCACGTGTGGAGGTTGCCCTCCCAGCACCAGCCCAGCTTGGGGGCGCGCTCGGAGATCCACAGCGCGGGGACACGCTTGTCCGCGCGTCGTGACCCGGCGAGCATGTAGCAGTGGTTGCGTTCGAGGGATGCTGGCTGCAACATGGCGAAGGCCAGCCCCTCGTGGATCGTCAGCGGAGTGCGTCCGCGGCCCGCGATCACCGGCACGGCATCCCGAGGCCGCACACTGCGGAACTCATCGCCCCGGTCGACATCGAACACGACATAGGCCGGGGCGTCGGGGACTCCGAGCTCCGGTAGGGGCAGGTACTGGGCCAGCGGGTCCCCGTCGTGGTTCCGGTCGACGACTCCGGGGCGGTCGCTGCCTGACAGGCGCAGGAGCGCGACAAGCTCCTCGGCACGGATGAGGCTCGGCGAGACGACGATCAGCCATGCGGCCGCGCCGGGGCCGTCCGCGGCACGTCCCTGCACGTGATGGTCGTGGACGCAGCTGCGCAAGGGCTCCATCATCGCTTCGAAGTCCGCGGCAGGCACTCCTGCGAGCCGCGGGTAGCCGGCCTCGAGCATCACGGTCACCTGACGATCGAACTCGGCATCCATCTCGACCGGCATGACGCTCCCTTCCCCGGAGTAACAGCGCAACAGGGCCGCAGCCGGGCGCATTCCCGTCGCGCGCTACGCGCCGTCGCTCCGTGCTCGTCGACGCTCTGCGAGCCGCATCGGCCATGCCACGACGACGACACCGATCGCCGCACCCAGTGCGTCGGCGTAGAGATCGGCGAGATCGAACGTCCGGTACGTCGTGCGATCCTGGAGGACCTCCATGAGCAGGCCGAAGGCGGTCAGCAGCAGCACCGTGAGGATCACGCGCGGTCGGCGCTGCGCCAGTGCTGCCACCACCCCGAGCACGGCGTAGGCGATCCCGTGGAGCAGCTTGTCCGACAGGGCGATCTCCGACGGCAGGTCGTCCGGAGGAGCGAGGGACGACCAGGTCACGGCCGCGAGGGCGCCCACGAGCGCGATCCGGCTCCCGATGAGGAGGACGCTGCGGACCATTGCGCCGCTCAGGACCATCTCCCCCGCTGCGTCTCGATCATCCCCGCGAGCAGGTCGAGCTGCTCGATCACCCTGGCCGGCGCGGTGCCCCCGAAGGCGGACCGCGAGTCGAGGGACCCCCGCACGGTCAGCACCGACCGCACGCCGGGGGTCAGCGACGGCGAGATGCTGGCGAAGCCCTCGTCGGTGATGTCCCACAGCTCGATGCCGTCCGCCTCCGCCCGGCGCACGCACGCGCCCGCAATCTCGTGCGCCTCCCGGAAGGCGACCCCATTGCGTACGAGCCACTCCGCGATGTCCGTCGCGAGAGCGAAGCCCTGCGGGGCCGACTCGGCCATGCGCTCGGTGTCGAAGCGAAGCGTGGCAACCATGCCGGTCATGGCGGGCAGCACCAGGAGCAGTTGCTCGACGGTGTCGAAGACGGGCTCCTTGTCCTCCTGCAGGTCGCGGTTGTAGCCGAACGGGAGCCCCTTGAGCGTGGCCAGCAGCCCGGTGAGATTCCCGATGAGGCGGCCGGACTTGCCCCGGGCCAGCTCCGCCACGTCGGGGTTCTTCTTCTGCGGCATGATCGACGACCCCGTCGACCACGCATCGTCGAGCCGCGCCCACCCGAACTCGCGCGAGGACATGAGGATGACCTCCTCGCCCAGCCGCGACAGGTGCACGCCGATCATGGCCGCCACGAAGAGGAACTCGGCGACCCAGTCGCGATCGCTGGTGGCGTCGATGGAGTTCGCGAGCGCTTCCGAGAAGCCGAGGTCGAGCGCGACGGCCTCCGGGTCCAGGCCCAGGCTCGAGCCCGCGAGCGCACCGGCGCCGAGCGGCGACCGGGCGGCCCGGACGTCCCAGTCGACGAGCCGCTCGACGTCGCGTCCGAGGGCGTGCACGTGCTTGGCCAACTCGTGGCCGAAGGACACCGGCTGGGCATGCTGCAGGTGCGTGAAGCCGGGCGAGTACGTGTCGACGTGCGCGCGCGCCTGGTCGAGCAGGGCGGCCTGCAGGTCCGTGACGGCCAGGGCGACCTGTGCCGCGTGATCGCGGAGGTACAGGCGGAAGTCGGTCGACACCTGGTCGTTGCGGCTGCGGCCCGCGCGCAGGCGGCCGCCGAGGTCCCCGAGGCGCTCAATGAGCGAGCGCTCGATCGCCGTGTGCACGTCCTCATCGGACGGGTCCGGGTGCAGCGTCCCCGAGGCGATCTCGTCCGCCAGGGCGTCCAGGGCACCCTCGACGTCGGCGAGCTCGTCGGCGGAGAGCAGGCCGGCACGGTGCAGGACGCGGGCATGCGCTCTCGTCTGCATCACGTCATAGGGCGCAAGCCTCCAGTCGAAGTGGGTCGACAGGCTCAGCGCCGCCATGGCGTCCGAGGGGCCGTCGGCGAACCGGCCGCCCCACAGCCGCGTCGGCTGCTCCCCCGCCACTACAGGCCCGCGAGGTCGCGCCGTGCCGCGATGGCGCTCGACATGCCGAAGATGTCGATGAACCCCTTGGCCTTCGTCTGGTCGTAGGTGTCGCCGGTGTCGTAGGTCGCGAGGTCGAAGTCGTACAGCGACGAGTCGCTGCGCCGGCCCGTCACCACGGCACGGCCGGCATGCAGGGTCATGCGGACCTCCCCGGTGACGGTCGCGTTGAGGTCGTCGAGGAAGCCGTCCAGGGCGCGCTTCAGCGGGCTGAACCACAGCCCGTCGTAGACGAGCTCCGTCCAGCGCTGCGAGACCCCGCGACCGAAGCGTGCGAGCTCGCGCTCGACGGTCACGTTGGACAGCTCCTCACGCGCGGCGAGAAGGGCAACCGCCCCGGGCGCCTCGTAGACCTCGCGGCTCTTGATGCCGACGAGCCGGTCCTCGACCATGTCGATCCGCCCGACGCCCTGGGCGCCCGCGCGGGTGTTGAGCTCCTGGATCGCCTGGAGCATGGTCACGGCGCGGCCGTCGATGCTGACCGGAACGCCCTTGTCGAAGGCGATGACGACTTCATCGGGCTCGCGCGGGACGCTCGGGTCGGAGGTGTAGGCGTAGATGTCCTCGATCGGCCCGTTCCAGATGTCCTCGAGGAACCCGGTCTCGATCGCGCGGCCCCACACGTTGGCGTCGATCGAGTAGGGGTTCTTCTTGTTCTGCTCGATGGGCAGGTTGTTGCGCTCGGCGAACTCGATCGCCTTGTCGCGCGTCATCGCGTAGTCGCGGACGGGCGCGATGCACCGCATGTCGGGGATGAGGTTCGCGATCCCCACCTCGAACCGCACCTGGTCGTTGCCCTTGCCGGTGCAGCCGTGGGCGAGGATGGTCGCGCCGTGCTTCTTCGCGGCGACCGCCAGGTGCTTGACGATGACCGGGCGCGACAGCGCGCTCACGAGCGGGTAGCGGTCCATGTAGAGCGCATTCGCCTTGAGCGCCGGCAGGCAGTACTCCTCGGCAAACTCGTCCTTCGCGTCGGCCACCTCGGCCTCGATGGCGCCGCACGCGAGCGCGCGCTCGCGGATGACGTCCATGTCCTCGCCGCCCTGGCCGACGTCGGCCGCGACGGCGATGACCTCGGCTCCGGTCTCCTCCTTGATCCAGCCGATTGCCACCGACGTGTCGAGGCCTCCGCTGTACGCGAGGACTACGCGCTCCTTCACCGTGCTCTCCTTCGATCGTCGATCATCAGTGTTCTGCCATTCTCACGAGCGTGCTGCAGAGCTCGACCGCCTCGGCCGGGGTTCGCATCACCAGGAGGATCGTGTCATCCCCCGCGACGGACCCCACCGCGTCGAAGCTCATGCTCCGGTCGATGTGCCCGGCGAAGTACTGCGCGGCACCGGGCGGCGTGTGCAGCACGGCGATGTTCCCGGCGGCCTCGGCCCGGACCAGGAGCTCGGTGGTGAGGCGGGCGACGTTCGCGTCGGTGCCCAGGGCCGGGATGGACGTGTCGCTGGAGCCCTGCACCCCCAGCACGTAGTGGGCGGCGCCCGTCTCGTCCGTCTCCTTCTGGGCGCCGATCGCGTCGAGGTCGCGCGACAGGGTCGCCTGGGTGACGGTGATGCCCTCGGCGGCGAGAAGCTGGCCGAGCTCCTCCTGCGAGGCGACGACGTGGGTCGCGATGATGGCCGAGATGCGTGACCGCCGTCCCGTCATGGTGCGCGGCGAGCCCGGAGTGAGAGCCGTCATGCCGCCCCCCGACCCTCATGTACGGCCCGGCACGCCAGGGCCCAGCGATCGAGGGCGTCGTCGATGTCGGAGTCGGAGATCGTGAGGGCGGGTGCGAGGCGGATCGCGTCCGGTGCCACCGCGTTCACGAGGAGCCCGTGCTCGCGGGCCGCCTTCTCGAGGTCCGCCGACACCGGGGCAGACAGGACCGCCGCCAGCAGGAGGCCGCGCCCCCGGACGTGCGTCACCAGGCCCGCCGACCGCGCCGTCAGCCCCGCAGCCAGCACGGAGTTCAGGTGGGTGGCCCTCGCCAGGAGCCCGTCGTCCTCGATGGCGTCCAGGACCGCGAGGGCCGCCGCGCAGGACACCGGATTGCCGCCGAAGGTCGATCCGTGGGACCCCGGTCCGAAGAGCCGGGCCGCGGCCCCCGTGGCGATGCACGCCCCGATGGGGAGCCCTCCGCCCAGGCCCTTGGCCAGCGTCATGATGTCGGGCACCACTCCCTCACGCTCGTGCGTGAACCAGGTGCCGGTGCGCCCGATGCCGGTCTGCACCTCGTCGAGGACGAGGAGGGCACCCGCGGCGTCCGCGATCTCCCGGACAGCGCGCAGGTAGCCCTCGGGCGGCACGATGACGCCCCCCTCGCCCTGGATGGGCTCCAGAACGATCGCCGCCGTCGTGCCGTCGACCGCGGCGCGCAGCGCCTCGACGTCGCCGAACGGGACGACGGTCACGTCGCCCGGCAGCGGCCGGAAGGGATCCTGCTTCGCCGGCTGGGCCGTGAGCGACAGGGCTCCCATCGTGCGGCCGTGGAAGCCGCCCGAGGCGACGACCATCCCCGCTCGACCTGTGAGGCGCGCCAGCTTGAACGCCGCCTCGTTCGCCTCCGCCCCGGAGTTGCAGAAGAACACCCGTGCGTCCGGCGCGCCCAGCAGAGCCAGCAGCCGCTCGGCCAGGGCCATGGCCGGCTCCGTTGCGGCGAGGTTGCTCGTATGGCCCAGCGTCTCCAGCTGCCCCGTCACGGCATCGACCAGGCGCGGGTCGGCGTGGCCGAGGGCGTTGACGGCGATCCCGCCGACGAGGTCGACGTACTCGACGCCATCGCAGTCCCAGACGCGCGAGCCGCGTCCGCGCACGAGCATGACCGGCGGCGTGCCGTAGTTGCCCATGAGGGCCGCACGCCACCTGTCCGACCACGGTGTCGACGGGGCGGTCATCCGCGCACCTCCTCCGGAAGGACCATGGTGCCGATCCCGGAGTCGGTGAAGACCTCGAGCAGGACGCAGTGGGCGACCCGGCCGTCGATCACATGGGCGCGGCTGACGCCGCCATCGACGGCGCGCAGGCAGGCCTCCATCTTGGGCACCATGCCGCTCTCGAGCTGAGGCAGCATCGTGCGGAGGCGCTCGACCCCGATGGTCCGGATCACGGACTCGGGGTTGGGCCAGTCCGCATACAGGCCCTCGACATCGGTGAGCATCACCAGCTTCTCGGCGGACAGGGCGATCGCGAGGGCCGCAGCGGCCGTGTCGGCATTCACGTTGTGGGGCACGCCGTCGATGTCGCGGGCGACCGTGGAGATGACCGGGATGAACCCGTCGTCGAGCAGCCGCACCACGAAGTCCGGGCGCACGTCGATGACATCGCCGACCTGGCCGACGTCGACCTGCTCGCCCGCGACGGTCGCCGTGCGCCGCTCGGCGGTGAACAGGGACGCGTCCTCGCCCGACAGCCCCACGGCCAGCGCTCCGTGCTGGTTCACCAGTCCGACGAGCTCGCGCTGCACCTGGCCGACGAGCACCATGCCCACGACGTCCATGACCTCGGGCGTCGTGACGCGCAGGCCGCCGGTGAACTCGGACGCGACCCCCAGCCGACTGAGCATCGCGCTGATCTGCGGCCCGCCTCCATGGACCACGACGGGGCGCAGCCCGGCGAGGCGCATGAAGACGATGTCCTCGGCGAAGCTCGCCTTCAGCGCGTCATCCGTCATCGCGTTGCCGCCGTACTTCACGACGATGGTCGCGCCATGGAACCGCTCGAGCCACGGCAGCGCCTCGGCCAGGACGGACGCCTTGGCCGCGGCCCCGGCGAGGACGGTCGAGCGATCGTCGGCCGTCATGTCGCGTACGCCGAGTTCTCGTGGACATAGTCGGCGGTCAGGTCGTTGGTCCACACCGAGGCAGACTCGGACCCCGCTCCGAGCTCGATGTCGATCCTCACGCTCCGGCCGGACATGCTGACGAAGTCACGGCTCTCGCCGATGCCGCCGCCCCGGCAGATCCACACGCCGTTGATGGCCACGTCGACCTCGGACGGCTCGAAGACGGCAGCGGTCGTCCCGATGGCGGACAGCACCCGGCCCCAGTTGGGGTCCTCGCCATGGATGGCGCACTTCAGCAGGTTGCTCCTCGACACGGCACGCGCCACCTCGACCGCATCCTGCGTGGACGCCGCCCCGGAGACGGCGATCTCGATGTCCTTCGACGCCCCCTCGGCGTCGCCGATGAGCTGGCGGGCCAGATCCGCGCAGACGGCCGTCACCGCGTCCGTGAAGGCCGGTGCCGAGGGCGCGACGCCACTGGCTCCGCTGGCCAGGAGCAGCACGGTGTCGTTGGTGCTCATGCAGCCGTCCGAGTCGATGCGGTCGAAGGTCAGCGCGCAGGCGGCCCGCAGTGACGCGTCCGCCTGGGCCGCGTCGACGACGGCGTCCGTCGTGACGACCACGAGCATCGTCGCGAGGGCGGGCGCGAGCATGCCCGCGCCCTTGGCCATGCCGCCCACCGTGAAACCGTCGACGGAGACGGTCGACGTCTTGGCGACGGTGTCGGTGGTCATGATCGCGGTCGCCGCGTCGGGCCCGCCCGCTTCGGACAGGACGGTCACCGCGGCGTCCGCGCCGGAGAGCAGCCTGTCCATGGGGAGGCGCTCGCCGATGAGGCCAGTGGAGCAGACCCCCACGTCACCGGGTCCGACCTCGTGGCCCGCCTCGGTCAGGGCCTGCGCGACGTGCTCGGCCGTGCGATGGGTGTCGGCGAAGCCGTCGGGGCCGGTGCAGGCGTTCGCCCCTCCCGAGTTCAGGATCACCGCCCGCATCTGGCCATCGGCCACCGCCTGCCGGGTCCACAGGACCGGCGCGGCCTGGAAGCGGTTCGCCGTGAACACGCCGGCCACCACGTCGAGGGGCCCGTCATTGACGACGAGTGCGACGTCCGGGTTGCCCGATGCCTTGATCCCGGCCCGCACCCCTGAGGCACGGAATCCCTGGGGGCTGGTGACGGTCATGGCGCGACCCCGTCCGCTGTCAGGCCGGCCCGCTCGTCGAGGCCGAGCACGAGGTTCGCGTTCTGCACCGCCTGACCGGCCGCCCCCTTGCCGAGGTTGTCGATCGCGCTCACGACGATGATCCGGCCGGCATGGGCGTCGAGGGCGACCTGCAGCTGGGCGGCGTTCGACCCGGCGACCGATGACGTCTGCGGCCACTGGCCCGGTGCCAGGACATGGACGAACGGCTCGTCGCGGTAGGCCGCAACCAGCGCCTCGCGGACATCCTCGGCGGATGCTCCGTTCGCGGCCACCGCGGTGCACGTGGCGACGATGCCCCGCGGCATGGGCGCGAGGAGGGGGGTGAACGACAGCGTGACCGGGGCGCCGGCGACGGCCGACAGCGACTGCTCCATCTCGGGGGTGTGCTGGTGCACGCCGCCGACCTTGTAGGCCGACATCGACCCCATGACCTGCGTGGCCAGGAGGGCGTCCGTGGCCTTGCGACCGGCGCCGGAGGTTCCCGAGGCCGCGGTGACCACGACATCGCGCGGCTCGGCGAGCCCCGATGCCAGGAGCGGAGCGAGGGCCAGGGTCACGGCGGTGGCGTAGCAGCCCGGGTTGGCCACGCGGCGCGACGAGGCGATGCGGTCGCGCTGCCCGGGCAGCTCAGGCAGCCCGTAGGTCCACGTGCCGGCATGAGCACCGCCGTAGTACGCGGCCCACGCGGCCGGGTCGATGAGCCGGAAGTCCGCCCCCAGGTCGATGACGGCCGCCCCCTCGGGCAGGGCGGCCACGATCGAGGCGGACTCCCCGTGCGGGAGGGCGAGGAACACGACATCGGCCGCCCCGAGGAGCTCGGGGTCGGTGGTCGAGAGCACGAGGTCGCCGAGACCGGTCAGGTTGGGGTGGACCGCCGAGACCGGCTCCCCCGCGCGGGACGCGGCCGCCGCGGCCACGACGGTGATGTCCGGATGGGCGTCCAGCAGCCGCAGCAGCTCGCCGCCCGCATAGCCGGAGGCACCGGCGACTGCTGCCCGCATCATGCGTGCAGTATACGCATACGCGCATACTGCACGTCGACTCAGGTGCGGAGCGTCGCCCCGCAGGTCTCCCCGGCTCGAGCCAGGGCACCGGCCCGGGCCCCCGCGGTCTCAGCCGCATCGAGGGTCCGATCGGGCGCCCGGAAGCGCAGGGCGAAGGCCAGCGACTTCTTTCCCTCGGGCACCTGGGGCCCCTCGTACACGTCGAACAGCCGAACCGACTCCAGCAGCGGCCCCGCGCCCTCGGCGAGGGCGGCCTGCACGCTCGCCGCCGGCACGGCGCGGTCGACCACGACGGCGAGGTCCTCCTTCGCCAGCGGCTGCGTGCCGACCGACGGAGCCGGGCGCACGGGCGGCGACGCCGCCATGACGGCGTCCAGGTCGAGCCACATGGCAGCCGTCCGCTCGGGCAGGGCCGCGGCCTCGATCACCCTCGGATGAAGCTCCCCCGCAGCGCCGACGACCGCGCCGCCCACCGACAGCTCGGCGCACCGGCCCGGATGGAACGACGGGTCGGATCCGGCCCGGGAACCGAGCTCGACACCACAGGTCTCAGCGACGATCCGTGCGACCTCGATCGCATCCGCCCAGCTCGCTGCCCGGGCGGCGCCCCACCAGCCGTCCGGCTCGCGCTGACCGGCCAGGAGCGCCGCCACCTGTGTCGGCTGGTGCGGGAGGAGTCCATTGAGTCCACGCCACTCGTCGTCCGTCGGCCTCCCGCTGACGGCCGGTCGCAGCTGCGTGCTGGCCTCCACCTCGCCGAGGAACACCGACCCGATCTCGAACAGGGCGAGGTTGGCGGCCCCGCGGCCGGTATTCCGCCGTGCGGAGCCGAGCAGCCCGGGCAGCAGCGTGCCCCTCAGGTGAGGCTGCTCCTCGGACAGCGGGTTCGCCAGCCGAGGGGTGCGGCGTCGCGCGTCGTGCGCGGGGAGCAGCAGCGCATCGAGCTCAGCGTCGCCGACGAAGGGGTAGTTCAGCACCTCGACGAGTCCCCGCGCGGCCAGCACCGTGGCGACCCGGCGTCGCAGCCGCTGCTCGTGCGTGAGGCCGCGACCCGGAGGGGCCGTGGGCAGCGTGGACGGGACCACGTCGTACCCGTGGAGCCGGACGACCTCCTCGACGAGGTCGATCGGATCGGTGAGGTCGGGGCGCCACGACGGCGGTGTGACGGAGAGCCTCCCGCCCACCGAGCCCACCTCGCAGCCGATCGCCTCCAGCAGGCGCACGACGGTGGTCTCGTCGATCGCGACCCCCGCCACGTCGCCGGGCTCCGTGGCGGGCATGACGATGCTCCTGTGCTCGGCAGCCGACTCCACCGCGGTGAGCCCGACGTAGTGCCCCCCGCCGAACTGCAGCAGCAGCGCCGCCGCGCGGGCCGACGCGTAGGGGGCGAGGTCACGGTCGACGCCGCGTTCGTTGCGACGACCAGCCTCACTGGTCACCTTGTGCCGGCGCCCACTGCGGGCGACGACCTCGGGGACGAAGTGAGCCGCCTCGAGCGCGATGCTCGTCGTGGCGTCGTCGATCTCGGAGTCCAGACCGCCGATGACCCCGGCCAGGCCGATGACGCCGCGGTCATCTCGGATGACGAGGTCATCGGGTCGCAGGATGCGGCTCACATGGTCGAGGGACTCGAACGGCTCGCCGTCCGTGGCCCAGCCCGCGCGCACCGTGCCCCGCAGCTTGTCCATGTCGTAGGCGTGAAGCGGCTGCCCGAGCTCGAGCATGACGTAGTTCGTGACGTCGACAGCGAGCGAGACCGGACGCATCCCGCAGGCGACCAGTCGCCTCTGCATCCAGGACGGCGACGGCGCCGCCGGGTCGAAGCCGACGATGGTGCGCATCGTGAACAGGTCGCAGCCGCCAGCGTCGTCGGTGCCGCACTCCTGCGGGGCGCGGTCCGGCAGCGGAGCCGGAAGATCCGCGAGGGCCACCCCCGGGTCATCGAACGCCAGGCCGTAGGCAATCGCCGCCTCCCGCGCGATGCCGCGGATGGACAGCGCGTATCCCCGGTCAGGCGTGATGGCGATGTCGAGCACCTCGTCGCCTACGCCGACCACGGGAGCGGCGTCGTCGCCGGGCTCCCCCGTGCCCGCGGGCAGCACCATGATGCCGTCGTGGTTCTCGCCGAGGCCGAGTTCGCGCTCGGAGCAGATCATGCCGTCCGAGACCTTGCCATAGGTCTCGCGCGATGCGATCCGGAATCCGCCCGGCAGGACCGTTCCCGGCAGCGCCACGACGACGAGATCGCCGGCCGCGAAGTTGCGGGCCCCGCAGATGATCCCGCGCACGCCGCCGGATGCCGGCCCGACATCGACCTGGCACCAGCGGATGGGCTTCTTGAACTCCGTGAGCTCCTCGATCTCGAGGACGCGGCCGACGACGAGGGGGCCGTCGACGCCGGCACCCACGGTCTCGACCGTCTCCACCTCGAGGCCGGCACGGATGAGTCGTGCTGCCACGTCGCGGCCCGATTCGCCTGCAGGGATGGCGACGAGCTCACGCAGCCACGACAGGGGCGCGCGCATCAGGCCTCCAGACCGAACGCCAGGGAGAAGCGAATGTCGCCCTCCACCATGTCGCGCATGTCGCTCACTCCGTTGCGGAACATCAGGGTGCGCTCGACGCCCATGCCGAAGGCGAATCCGCGGTAGACCGACGGGTCGACTCCGACCGCCGTGAGGACGCGCGGGTTCACCATGCCGCATCCGCCCCACTCGATCCAGCCCTCGCTGCTGCACGTGCGGCACGGCCGGTCCGGGTTCCCCACGGAGGCGCCACGGCAGACGAAGCACTCGAGGTCGACCTCGGCGCTCGGCTCGGTGAACGGGAAGTACGAGGGACGCATCCTGGTGTGGATGCCGTCGCCGAACATCGATGCCGCGAAGTGGTCGAGCGTCCCCTTGAGGTCGCCCATCGTGAGCCCCTTGTCGACCGCGAGGCCCTCGATCTGGTGGAACACCGGCGAGTGGGTCGCATCGAGCTCATCGGTGCGGAACACGCGTCCGGGCGCGACGACGTAGATGGGCAGATCGCGGTCGAGCATGGCCCGAATCTGGATCGGCGACGTCTGGGTGCGCAGCACGACGCCACTCTCGGCCGAGGCCACGAAGAACGTGTCCTGCATGGTGCGCGCGGGGTGGTCCGGCGGCACGTTGAGGGCGTCGAAGTTGACCCACTCGGCCTCGACCTCGGGTCCCTCGGCGATGTCGTAGCCCATCGAGATGAAGACATCGGCGACGCGTTCCATCAGGGTCGACAGGGGGTGACGCGCGCCCAGCGGGATTCGATCAGTCGGCAGCGTGACGTCGACCGCCTCCTCGACGAGAACCCGCTCGTCGCGCTCGACCTCGAGAGCGGCCTCACGCGCCTCGAGGGCGGCCTTCACCCGCGAACGGGCCTCCCCCACGCGCTTGCCCGCGTCGGCCTTCGCCGCCGGAGGCAGGGCCCCGATCTCACGGTTGGCAAGGGCCAGGGGTGAGCGATCGCCGGAGTGCGCCAGCCGGGCATCCTTGAGCGCCGCGAGGTCGGCTGCTGCCGCGATCTCCGCGAGGGCGGCCTCCACCATCCCGGAGACGGCGTCGGCGTCCAGGCTCGCCACCTGCTTGGGGTCGAACGAGGTGTTGGGGCCGGACACGGGTGGCGCCTTTCTGGTGCGTCGGGGCTGTGCGCGGGAGGTGCAGGCTACTCGCCGAGGATCACGCGGACGAGGGCATCGACCGAAGCGTCGAGGTCGCCGGTGCCATGCAGGACGAGGTCGGGCGACTCGGGTGCTTCGTAGTCCTGGCCGACGCCCGTCAGGTTCGGCAGCGCGCCGGCGGCCGCCTTGGCGTACAGCCCCTTGGTATCGCGTCCGGCGACGACGTCGAGCGGGGTGTCGACATAGACCTCCAGGAACTTCCCGGGCTCGAACAGCTCACGAGCGGCGCGCCTGTCACCGGCGAACGGGGAGACCAGCGCGACGAAGACGACGATGCCCGCCTCGCACATGAGCTTGCTGACCTCGGCGACGCGCCGGACGTTCTCGGCACGGTCCTCGGGGGTGAAGCCAAGGTCCTTGTTGAGGCCATGTCGCACGT
>Ga0075156_10001275_pt1 | contig 13655 bp, 9 predicted proteins | sample JI81AbrownDNA_FD_70966 | JGI IMG/M metagenome (GOLD analysis project Ga0075156, IMG submission 70966) | Wastewater effluent complex algal communities from Wisconsin, to seasonally profile nutrient transformation and Carbon sequestration -... | ecosystem: Engineered > WWTP > Effluent > Algae...
CCCCGCTCGTCGTGTCGAGCGGCTGCCCCTTGGCGAGGGCATTGGTGAGGAACCACTGCTTGGCCGCCTGCGCCCCGTTGATGGGGGCGACCACGGCATCCGCCTCGCCATGCAGGACGAGCGTCGGGATGACGCGCGCGCGCCCCGCCATCGCCGCGAAGGCCGACTCGGCGAACGGTTCGGGACTCGGCACGCCACGTTGCATGACGCCTAACGCATCCATCACGTTGCCGGCCGCCATGTGCACCAATCCCGAGTGAAGGGCGAGGGCCGAGTACTGCTCGGGATAGGCCGCCGCCACCAGCGACGCCATCGCCGCCCCGGCCGAGATGCCGGCAAGGTAGACGCGACGCGGGTCGCCGCCGTGGTCGGCGACGGCCTGCGAGGTCATCCCCGCGATGAGCGACGGCTCACCGGCATCACGCCGCTGGTGCGCGGGGTCGTACCAGTTCCAGCACTTCCGCGGGTTGTACTGCGCGGGTTGCTCCGGGTAGAGCACCATCCATCCGCGCTGCGTGGCAAGTTCGTGCAGGCGTGTCCCCTTGGCGATGTCGTCGGCGTCCTGCGTACAGCCGTGCAGCATCACCACGAGCGGTCGCCCGGTGGCCGGGGCGTCCGCGTCGGGCAGGTAGAGCGCCCAGGGACGCTCTCCCGCCGCGTTGCGAAAGACCCCGCGCACCACACGCGTTCCCACGGGGGCGGCGGCGGTGGCCGTCGCCGGCACCGCCCCGCCCCCTCCGGCGACCGGCGGGGCATCCAGCGCCCCGACGGCCGCCGCCAGGAGAATCATGTCCGTCATCGGCCTAACGATCGTACCGCACGCCGACGAACAGCATCGTCCCGATCGTCGGCATGTTGATCATCTCGAGGTGGCGCTTGCCGATGTTGCAGCCACGCTTCGGAACGAACGCGCCCGGCGAGGCCTGCCCCTGGCGCAGCTCGTAGCTCCCGCTGGAGCACGCCGCGATGTTCTGCAGCGATACGTTGACCTGCGCCCCCAACGACGGGATGCGCTTGCCCAGCGTAAGGTCGAGCGTCTCGAACGTCGGGATGATCCCCGCGTTGATCCCCGAGCGGAAGTTGTAGCCGGTCACGTGACGGATGGTGAAGCCGCCGAGCAGGTTGCGCTCGGGCGAGTTGAAGTCCATCCCCACGTTCCACTTGGTCGGCGTCGTGTTGAGGGCGGTCGCTTCCACCACCGCCGCCGGATCGGTCGGCTTCTTCTCCACGCGGCTGAGCTTCGTGAGGGAGAGCGTCCCCGACGCCGCCACCTTCTCGGTCAGCACCCAGCGCACGCCGGCGTCCATCCCCTTGAGCTTCGCCTTGCCGAGGTTGAGGTACGTGAGCACCGACTGCGCGCCGTTGGGCGACACGATGCGCTGGCCGGCCGCATCGTAGGCGAACGTCCCGCCCAGGTGCGAGTTGATCGTCACCAGCGGCGAGATGAAGTCCTTGTAGTCGGCCTGGTAATACGCGGCGTCGATGAAGACCTTGTCCTTCAGGATCCCCTTGTAGCCGACCTCGTACGTGGTGTTCTCCTCGGGCACCAGCGGCTGGTACGTGGCCAGCGTGGTGCCGGCCGCGTTCTTCACCGTGAATCCTTCCTTGTTGCCGAACACGCCGAAACCGCCGAAGCCAGCGGCCAGCTTCACGAAGTCGTTGATCGAGAAGTAGTTGTTCAGGATCGTCGGCGTCTTGAAGGCGCGGTTGTACGTCAGGCGGATCGTCTGGTCGTTCACCGGCGTGTACAGGATCGCCGCCTTGGGCGAGAAGTTCGCGTCGTACGCGGTCGACTTGTCGTAACGCCCCGACAGCACCACGCGCAGCTGCGCCGACAGCGGCGTCTCGGTCTGCGCGTACACGCCCTGCTGGTTCAGGATGATGTTCTCGTTGGTCACGCGATCGGCGAGCCATTCGCGCTTCGAACTCACGTCGTCTCGACGCACCTGTGCCCCCCACACCACGCGCGTGTCCAGCAGCGGCGCGATGGTGAAGTTGTTCTGCAGCTCCGCCGCGTAGAGCCGGCCCTCGGCCGGCCAGTCGGAGAGCTTGGCCACCGAGTCGTCGCTGATCGTCGCCGGCGTCGTCAGGCGCGCGCTTGCATAACGATTGATCGCGTAGCTGTCACCGGAGAGTGACTGCGTGGCGTACGCGTTGGCGTACCAGCGCGGCGCCGTCCACTTGAGCTGCGCGTGGCGATACTGCCAGTTGACGAGCTGGTTGCGCCCGACGTTCGTCTGCCCCACGCCATTCGACTTGCTCATGCCGGCATTGGCCTCGAAGCGATTGGCCCCGGCGTAGTACACCAGCGCCCCCTCACCACGCATCACGTCCGTCTTCCAGTCGACGGCGCCGCCGATCCCCTGCTCGCGCACGTTGCCCGCGTAGCGCAGCTCGTTCTGGAACTCGTTGGCCGACAGGTACTCGCCGCTGAGCTTGTAGCCGATCTTCCCGCTCGAGGTGACGCCGGCGTAGCGCCCCTGGAAATCCATGAAGCCGCGCGAGCCGCCGGCCACCTCGACCGTCGTCCCCTGGAACTGCTTCGGATCCTTGGACTGCAGCGTCAACACGCCGTTCGAGGCGTCCGGTCCGTACAGCGCCGAACCCGGGCCGATGAGCACCTCGACGCCCGCAAGGTCGACCTTCGGGATCGAGGTGAAGCCGCCGACCGGGAGGCCGTTCTCGGGGAGGACGGCGACGCGCCCGTCTTCCATCATCAGCATGCGGTTATTGAACGAGGAGTTGAAGCCGCGCGCATTGATCGCGACGGCCGTCATCCCCACCTGGATGTAGTCGATCCCCTTCACTTCCTTGAGCGCCCCGGCAAACGAGTTGCCGACCGAGTTGGCGATCTGGGCCGCCTCGAGGCGCGTGACCGTCGCCGGCGCGTCGGTGATCTTCTCCACGCGGCGTGACGCCGAGACCACGACGCCACCCAGCTGCAACGCCGCTGCATTGAGCGACACGTTCACCTCGGCGGTCGCACCGGCCGTCACCACGACGTTGGGCACTTCCACCGCCTTGTTCCCGATGCGCTGGACGCGCACCGTGTACGTCCCGGCGGGGACGTTGTTCACCGTGTAGCGGCCGCTGGCATCGGAGATCGCGCCATACCGCGTGCCGACGACGCTCACGCTCGCATTGTCGAGCGGGCGTTTGGCCGAGTCGGACACCGTGCCGGCAATGCGCCCGGCCTGACCCTGTGCCGCCAACGGGATGGCCAGCAACGCCACCAGCGCCGCCAGTCCCCGGGCCGCCTGTCGCAGACAACGTGACACACTCATCGTACGTCCCTCCCTCGAGGAAATGAGATCCTGCATGGGTGGCCAGTGCCGCAGACGCTGCGCACCGGCCGCAACATCACCGGCCTGTGCCGGCGGATTCGTCGGGCACCATCACCAGTGCCTCACCTTCGATGACCGTTTGGTCCTCCTGGTTGCGGCACGTCGTCGCCAGGCGGGCGCGCCGTTTCCCTTCGTTCCACTCCAGCACCTCCACACGCGCCGTCACGGTATCGCCGATCTTCACCGGACGCGTGAACCGGAGCGATTGCGTCAGGTAGATCGCGCCGGGGCCCGGGAGCTTCATCGCGATGCACGCCGAGATGAAACCCGCCGAGAGCATGCCGTGGGCGATGCGACCGCGTAAGCGCGACCTGGAGGCCTCCACCTCGTTCACGTGCGCGGGATTGAAGTCCCCCGTGATCCCGGCAAAGAGCACCACATCGCTCTCCGTCACGGTCTTGCTGAACTCCGCGAACTGTCCCACCTGCAGCGTGACGGACATGATCAGACCTCCATGACGAAACGAACGTCGTCGGACAGCGTGGACGCGGCCGTATGGCGCGTGAACCACGAGACGACGAAGAACACGAGCAGGGAGCTCACCAGCGCGAGCGCCGTCGCGGTGACGCCCGCCGGAAAGCTGAACACCTTCATGAAGGCCAACGTCTCGAAGACCAGCGTCACCACCAGTCCGGTGGAGATCGAGGCGATCGCGCCAGCGCGCGTGGCACCTGTCCAGTTGAGCCCGATCGCGAGCGCCGGGACCAGCGTGGAGGCAAACAGTCCCCAGCCGAAGATCCCAAGGAAGGCCACCAGCGTCCCCGACATCCCCGCCACGAACGTCGCCACCAGCGAAATCGCCACGGTCGAGATGCGCCCCCACAGCAACTCGTTCCCCACCTTGCGCCCGAAGGCAATCGGCAGGTCGTGGGTGAGCGCCGCCGCTCCCACGCTCATGAATGAGTTGACGGTGCTCATGATGGCCGCCGCGACGCCGGAAAACACGATGGCCGACAGCAGCAACGGCGTGAACCGGAGCAGGAACGCGGGCGTCGCGTCGTCGGCACGGGCCAGCGGGGGCAGCTCGCCACGCACCACGAGCGCCTTCACCGCCAACCCCACGCCAATGAACAGGAGCTGCGAGATCACGATCGCCGCACTCATGATCATGGGGTACCACTTGAGCTTTCGCGGGTCGCGCAACATGTAGAACTTGTGCACGACATGGGGTTGGCCTAACGACCCGATCCCGAAGACGAAGAAGAACGACAGCGCCGCCAGCGGCGTCATCTTCCCCCATGGGGCCAGGAACGGTGCGTCGGCCGGGAGGATCGTTCCCGCGAAGCCGGCCGGTCCGCCCCCCACCTTGATGGTGTAGAGAAAGACCATGATGGACGCCAACGCCATCACGCCGCCCTGGAAAAGGTCCGTGTAGACCCCCGCCAGGATGCCGCCCGAGACCGAATACGCCAGGGTAATCGCCATCCCGATCCACAGCCCGGCGGTGAGCCCCGTGCCGAAGATCGCATCGATCACCAAGCCGAGCGCCAGGATGTTGGTGGCCATGTAGCCGATGATCGCCACCAGCATCGCCACCGCCGACAGGCCGCGCGCCGCGCGCGACTGGAAGCGCGCCGCGATCGCGTCGGGGACGGTGATCAGGCCGCGCACCTCCCCGAGTAACCGCAACCGCTTGGCCATGGTCCAGGCGCCTAACGTACCCGTCACACCGATGGGGAGGATGATGAAGACGGCGCCGAGCCCCACGTTGTACAGCAGCCCGGGTCCGCCGATGAAGGCGAATCCCGAGAGCGTCGCGGCCATCGCCGCGATCGCCATGGTCCACAGCCCAATCCCCTGCCCGGCGACGAAAAAGTCGCTCGCGCTCTTCGTCTGCCGCGTCGCCCACACGCCGATGGCGGCGACCACGGCGAAGTAGAGCAAGGCCACCCCGATGATCATCGGTTGCGCCAGCGGCGGGAGCGATCCCGCCTGCAGCAGCGGCCACATCGCGGGCGCCATCAATGTCCCGCCCTCCCCTGCTTCGCCGCATGCGCCGCCCCCAGCGCCTGCACGCGCCTGAGATCCTCCTCGCTGAGCGTCATGGCGTCGAACGTGAGGGCATAGCTCAGCGGGAGCACCAGGATCGGCAGCAACCCTACGCCGTAGAGTACCAACGCCGCGCGGAGCGGCAGACCGAGGTAGACCCGGGCCCCCGCCGTTTCTGACGGCAGCAGCAACGCGGCGGCGAACCCCCCAACCAGCACCACGAAGGTGAAGGCCAACGGCACCGCCAGCGCCCCCACACCACCGCCGCGGCGCGACACGCCTAACGCCATGAGGGCGACGACCATCGTGGCCAACCCCAGCACCATGCACCACACCCCCCAGCGCGTTCCCCCGTCGATGAAGGCGGAGAGATAGGCGAGCGCGATGCAGCACGTCGCGAAGACGGTCGCCCAAATGGCCATCCGTTTGGTCATGCCGGCTCCAGGTAAAGGGACTCGAGCAGCGGACGATAGCGATCGATCACCACCGACCGCCGCACCTTGTGCGTGGCCGTGATCTCGTCGGCTTCCACCGTGAGGTCGTCCGGGAGGATGGCGTACTTGCGTACCTGCTCCGGTCGCGAGACCTCGGAGTTGGCGCGCCCGATCTCCGCGTCCAGCGCGGAGCGCAGCGCCGGATGCGCCACGAGCTCGGCCCGCGAGGCGTGGATCCCCATCGTGCGCTGCCATCGCTCCACCAGCGACCAGCGCAAGGCGAGCAGGGCCACGAGGTACGGATGCCCCTCGCCATGCACGACGGCGTGCGCGACCAGCTCCGCCGCGCACAACCGCGTCTCGAGCGCGAGCGGCGCGACCTTCTTGCCGTTCGACAGCGCGATCAACTCCTTGATGCGTCCCGTGATGCGCAGGAATCCTTCGGCATCGAGCGTCCCCAGGTCGCCGGTGCGCAACCACTCGCCGTCGTCGGTGAAGGCCGCACGCGACTCCTCCAGACGCCGATGGTAGCCGGAGAAGGTGAGCGCCGAACGCTGCAGCTGCACCTCGCCATCCTCCCCGATGCGGAGCGTCGTGCCGGGCATCGCCATCCCAACCGAATCGTGCCGGTAGTGACCAGGGCGATTGAAGGCCGCGCACAGGTGCTCGGTCTGCCCGTAGGCGCCCAGGACCGGCACCCCGCACGCGTCGAGGTACTCGGCCACTTCCAGCGGCAGCGTCGCGCCCCCCGACGTCGCGAGCCGCAGGCGTGCGCCGAAGTGACGGTCCAGCGTCGGTCGGATGACCGAGAGGTCGAGGCGCCACGCCGCATCCACCGGCGCCGGAAGCGCGATCCCGTCCTGACGCAACCGGGAACGCTCGCGCCCCACGGCGACCGCACGATCCCACCGGGTGGCCACCTCGGGCGACGCGTCGCTGCGCGCCGCGAGCAGCGCTTCATGCACCTTCTCGAAGAAGCGCGGCATCCCGCCGAACAGGGTCGGAGCCGCGGCGACCTGCGCCTGCCAGATCTCCGACGGATCGCCCACCAGCGTCGCCGACATGCCGCACAGGATGCGCGTGTACAAGCCGAAGAGGCGCTCCCCCGCGTGGCAGTACGGGAGGAACGAGAGCGACGAATCCTCGTCGGTGAGCGCCAGCGTGTCTCGCACCGAGCGCGCCGACTCGATGACGCAGCGCTGCGAGATGCGGGCCCCCTTGGGCTCGCCAGTCGAACCCGAGGTATAGATCAGCATCGCGATGTCCTCCTCCGCGATCGACCCACGCCGCGCCTCGAGCGCCTGCGCCGCCGACGCCCGCGCCGCGCGCAGGCGTGCCCCGTCAGCCGCAAATGCCGCCCAGCTCACCTCACGGACCGCTCCGACGGCAGGGCGCAAGCAATCGTCCGTCACATCGGCGACCACCAGGAGCGGCGTGTCCCATTCCGCCGTCGCCTCGCGCACCTTCGCCAGCTGCTCGACCGAATCCACCACCAGCAGCGACACCTCGGCGTCCTGCAACAGCGCCCGCACCTGGGCCGGCGCCGACGTGGGGTAGATCCCCACCGTCACCAGTCCGGCCAGCGCCCCCCCAAGCTCGGCGAGTGGCCAGAGCACCCGGTTCCCCGCCAGGATCGCCAGCGCGGCGCCGCGTGCTCCGCCAGCCGCAATGATGGCGGTTGCCGCGTCGAGCGCCGCCGTGTGCCAGGCGCGCCACGACAGCTCCCGCGCGAAGCCGCCCGTGCTGGCGTCGAACTCGCGAAGCGCCAACGCATCACCGCTGGCCGCCACGCGCGCCTCGAAGAGCGCCGGAATCGTCGTGCCGGACTCGATCACCGCGGCTCCCGCGCCACGTCGCGCCACGTCAGCGCCACGCACCCCATCGCCAACCCGGCGCCTGACCCCGTCATGACGACCAGGTCGCCGTCGTGCAGGCGCCCCGCGCGCCGCGCATCGTCGAGCGCCATCGGCAGGCAGGCGGCCCCCGTGTAGCCCCACTTCTCCATCACGGTGTGCGCCTTGGCCATCGGCTCGCCTAACGTCTCCATCACCGCCTTGATCGTCGACAGGTTCACCTGCGTCCAGAGCCACAGGTCCACGTCGGCGATGGCATGGCCGGCGCGCGCCGTCACCGACCGCACGATGCGCGGCCACCCCGCCTCGTTGATCTCCTTCGGGTACTTCTCGACGAAGCGCAGCCGATTGCGATAGCCCGACGCAAGGACGTCCTCGGTGATCGGCTCGGCCGTCCCGCCGGCGAACACGCCCATCCCCTCGCAGTAGCGCCCATCGGCAAAGAGCTCGCTGGCCAGCACCCCCGCACGATCGCTCACTTCCACCACCGTCGCGCCAGCGCCATCCGCGAAGATCGTGGCCGTCTTCTTGTCGTGCAGGTCGAGGTATTTCGTCATGGCGTACGCCGCCACCACGAGGATGCGCGAGTATCGCTCGTCGGCCCGGATGAACTTCGCGGCGATGTCCAGCGCGGTGACGTAGCCGGCGCAGCCGCAGTTCACGTCGAACGTGCCGGCCCGCAACGTCCCCAGCCGGCCGTGCAGCACCGATGACGTGGCGGGGGAGATGTACTCCGGCGTGTCGGTCGCCACGATGAGGAGGTCGATGTCCTCCGGTCCCAGTCCCGCCGCCGCCAGTGCCTGGCGCGCCGCCGGTTCGCACAGGTCGACCGTAGACTCGTCAGGCGCACAGAAGCGGCGCTCGCGGATGCCTAACGTCTCCGAGACGAACGGTTCGACGGACGTGCCGAGCACCCGCTCGAGATCGGCGTTGGTCACCACGCGGGAGGGGACGAAGCTCCCCGTGCCGGTGATGATGGCATGTCGCACGGCACTCATGCGGCCTCCGGAACCACCGCGGTCGTCCCGCGGGCGACGAGTCGGACGGGGAGCGGGCGCGTCGGGCGCACCGCCGCACCTGCGGCGTCGCCCGCCAGCTGCCGGATGAGCAATCGTGCGGCCCGGGCCCCCATCTCGCGCGCCGGGATGGCAATCGTCGTGAGTTCCGGCGTCACGAGCTGCGCCAGCTCGATGTCGTCGCACCCGACGATCGACAGGTCGCGTGGGACCACGACCTTGGCCATGGCGCACGCCTTGAGCGCTCCGATGGCCACGAGGTCGTTGGCGCAGAAGACAGCCGTCGGGCGGGGCCGGAGCGCCAGGATCGCCCGCATCGCCTGCATCCCCCCCGCCACTGTCGCGGGGGCCCGACGCCAGGCCGCCGAGTCGATCGCTATGCCGGCACCGCGCACCGTGCGCGTGAAGCCACGCTCGCGCAACCTGAACGCACTTGCGTCGACCGCCGGGCCAATGAAGGCGAGGCGTCGATGACCGAGCGAGAGCACATGCCGAGCCGCGAGCTCGCCCGCCTGCTCCGCATCGCTGACGATTCCCGGGTAGTCGTCGAGCGATTCGTCGACGAGGACCACGTTCATCCCCGCGAGTGATTCGGCGGAGAGCGCCGCCGCACCGACCGCGTCCAGGATCACGCCATCGATCTGGCGCGACTTGAGCGCGTCGAGGTGCTGCTCCGCGGAGGTCTCGCCAGCCTCGCACAGGAAGACCGCGTACCCTTCCCGGGATGCGACCTTCTCGGCGCCGCTCACCACCGCGGCGAAGAACGGGTTGCCGAGGTCGGGGACCACGACGCCCAAGGCGAAGGAGCGGCGCCTGACCAACCCCTGCGCGAGGATGTTCGGGCGATACCCCAGCTCCTCGGCGGCGCGCATCACGCGGGCCCGAGTCTCGGCCGACACTCGGGCCTTCGGATTGCCCGAAAGGACGAGGGAGACGGTCGGCTGCGAGACTCCGGCGCGCGCGGCAACGTCGTGCGCGGTCGCGCGGGCGGTTGGTTTCGGCGTTGGATTCACGGGGTGCTAATACGTATTAGCACAACCGTTCTGTCAAGATCTTGTAGAGTGCCGAATGCGGTGCTGAAAAGTCGCTGTCAATCGGCGACGGTCGCGGAACCCCTGACGTCGGAGTGGACTCGCGACGGGACCTCAAGCACTTTCTCGCCTTCGGAATGGGCCGTTGAAGCGGATTGTACCGGCGCTTCTGGCCCAGCTGCCGGCGACAGTTTCGCTCACTTGACCCACATAAATGGCGCCACTAACAAGTATTCGTGGCGCCATCAACGAGATAGTGTGAGATCCTCTTGCCGTACCGAATCGCGAGACACCTTCCGCCCGCTCCGGGACGCCCAGACCCGCCATCCGAGCAGGAGCGCGAAGACTATTCCGAAGACGGCGGGCTCCGTGATGTCCTTCTTCACCGACATCCAGTAGTGCACAAGCCCCAGCACGGCGCTGGCGTAGACCGCTCGGTGCAGCGTGTTCCACCGCCGATTCCCCAGGCGCCGGATCCACCCCTTGGTGGACGTCACGGCGAGTGGAAGCATGAGCGCCAGCGCCGTCATCCCGATGGTGATGTAGAGGCGCTTCGCCACGTCCTCGATCATGTCACTCCACGTCAGCTCGACGTCGAGCACGCCGTAGATCGCCAGGTGCGTGCACGCGTAGAAGAAGGCGAAGAGCCCCAGCGTCCGACGATAGCGGATCAACCACCCCTTCTTGAGGAGCCGCACGGCCGGGGTCACGGCAAGCGACAGCGCCAGGAATCGAAGCGCCCACTTCCCGGTGAAGTGCTCCGCTTCCTTGATCGGGTTGGATCCCAGGTAGCGCGTTCCCTGAAAGAAGTCGCTGGCGATGGCGCCCGCCACGTAGACGAAGGGGACGAGCGCGAGCGCGAAGACGAGCGCCGGGAGCCAACGCGGCGATTTGCTACGGTCCGCACGCTTTCGATCACGCCCCCCGCGTCGGGCCGGGCTATCGTGTTCATTGGGGGGGGCCCCCCGCGTCACGTCAGCCGACGTCACGACCACCTCGACTCGGCAACGTCACGCCAAAGGTCGGCACCCACCGCCATGCCGACCTCCCCCCACGCTTCCCCCCTTCGCTGCCCGCCTCGCGCCAGCCGAACGTTCCATGCCGTCGCCGGCACCCTAGTACGACTTCCGCAGGTCCATCCCGCTGTACATCGACGACACCTGCTGCGCGTACCCGTTGAACATCAACGTGTCACGACGGCGGAACTCCCCGATGCGGCGCTCCTTGCCCTGCGACCAGCGCGGATGATCGACCTCGGGATTCACATTGGCGAAGAAACCGTACTCGCTCGGATTCGCCACGCTCCACGCCGTCCTCGGCATCACGTCGGTGAACCGGATCTTCACGATCGACTTGCAGCTCTTGAAGCCGTACTTCCACGGGATCACGTGCCGCAGCGGCGCGCCGTTCTGGTTCGGCAGCATCTTCCCGTACACCCCGACGGCAAACAGCGTCAGCGGGTTCATCGCCTCGTCCATGCGCAGCCCCTCGACGTAGGGCCACTCCAGCACCGGCGAACGCTGCCCCGGCATCTGCTGCGGATCGAGCAGGGTGGTGAACTCGATGTACTTCGCCGAGCCTAACGGCTGCATCCGCTTCACGAAGTCGGCCATGGGAAAGCCCAGCCACGGGATCACCATCGACCAGGCCTCCACGCAGCGGTGCCGGTAGATGCGCTCCTCGAGCTTATGCGGCTTGAGGAAGTCGTCGAGGTTGTAGCTCCCCGGCTTGGCCACCATCCCCTCGACCTTCACCGTCCACGGCTTGGCCTTGAACTTCTTCGCGTTTTCCGCCGGGTCGGCCTTGTCGGTGCCGAATTCGTAGAAGTTGTTGTAGCTCGTCACGTCCTCCCACGGCGTAAGCTCCGGCTTGAGCTCGGCCCCGCCAATCGAGGTCCCCTGCTGGACCGGCTGCGCCCCCGCCCGCGTGGCCCCCAGCGCCATCCCCGCCACTCCGAGGCCGATCAGCCCCACCTCCTTGAGGAACTGACGCCGATTCTCGTACTGCGCTTCGCTCGTGATCTCGGAGGAGCGAATCGGGTGCTCGGGCGTGATGCGAATCAGCATGAGGGGGCCGACGGGTGAGAAGGAGAGGGGGACGCCGCATCGTGGCGGCAATCGGATGTAGTACGGCAGCGGCCATCCGGTTCCTGAGAGTATACGCCCACGAGCGCCGGTCGGTTCTCCCGACCTGCCGACCCCGGGCCCTTCGAGCCAGACCGGGACGGCGACGCAAGCGCGCGAGGGCCCGCCGTTCCTCCCCGGCGAGCCCTCGCGTTCTTCCCGTCATCCCGCCCTCTCCCCTTCCGCCCCTACGGCGTGGGGCGCTTGATCTCGAACCCCGCCGGCGGCACCGCCCCCATCAGGTTCCGCACGAAGTAGTCCCACGTGCGCCGCACCATGTATGGCTCCCCCGCGAAACCGTGGTTGCGGTTGGGCATCACCAACAGGTCGAAGTCCTTGTTGGCCTTGATCAACTCGTCGATCACGAGCTGCGTCGCCACCGGGTGCACGTTGTCGTCGAGCGTCCCATAGGCCAGCAACAGCCGCCCCTGCAGGTTCTTCGCCTTTCGCCAGTTGGATTGCGAATCGAACGAGTCGGTGCTGTCACTCAACTTCTTGAGCAACCCCTGGTACTTCTCCCCCCACGTGTAGTCGTAGCTCCGGTTGTCGTGATTCCCGGCGCTCGACACCGCCACCTTGAAGAAATCCGGGTACGTGAGGATGGCGTCGGTCGACGAGAAGCCCCCGCCCGAGTGCCCGAAGATCCCAACCTTGTCGAGGTCGATCTGCGGGATGCGGCCGGCGAGCTGCTTGATCGCCGTCACCTGGTCGGGAATCCCGTTGTCGGTCATGTTGCCGTAGTACGCGTCGTGGAACGGCTTCGAACGCCCGGGCGTCCCCATGGCATCGACCTGCACGACGTAGAAGCCGAGTTCGGAGAGCGCGGCCCCGTTGCTGGCCGAGCGCCCGGCAAACTGCCGCGAGCCCACCGACCCCACCTGCGGTCCCGGGTAGATGTAGTCGATGATGGGATGGCGTGTCGTCGAATCGACGTGCCGGGGGCGCCAGAGCAACCCGCGCAGCTCGGTCACCCCGTCGCGCGCCCGCACGGTGAACGACTGCGGGGGACGCCACCCCGCGGCCACCAGGCGGGAGATGTCGGCCGCTTGCAGCTGCTTGACCACCGTGCCATCGATGCGGCGCAGGATCGTCACCGACGGCTGATCGGGACGGGCCACGTTGTCCACCACGAACTTCCCGCCAGGCGCAACGCTGATGTCATGGTCCGCGTCCTCGGGGGTCAGGAGCTGCACCGCCGACCCATCGAGTTTGGCGCGATACAGGTGGCGAAAGTACGGGTCGCGCCCCGGCTCGCGCCCGACCGCCGTGAAGTAGGCCCACCGCATCGTCTCGTCGATCCACAGCAGGTCGGCGACCAGCCAGTCGCCACTCGTGATGCGGTGCTTGATCGCACCGGTCGCGGCGTCGACCAGGTAGAGGTGCCCCCACCCGTCGCGCTCCGACCACCACACCACCTCGTTGCCGCCGGCGAGCGGGCGCCAGTTGGGGACGCCGCCGGAGAACTGGTTGGTCTCGACGTAGGTCTTGCCACTCTCCTTGAGGATCGCGCGCGCCGAGCCTGACGAGGGATCGGCGCTCACCAGCGTGAGTTCATGGTTGCCGCGCTTGGGAGCCGTGAAGAACAGCCGGTCGCCCGTCGGCCCCCACTTCACGTCCTTTAGCACCGTGTCGGTCGTGAACCAGCAACACGTCGTGTTCACCGCATCCATCGTCGGCCAGTCGATCTTGACCCCCTTCCCCGACGTGACGTCGAAGACGTGCAGGTCGAAGCGCGGGATGACCGAATCCCCAGGCAATGCATAACGATAGGAGTGCAGCACCGGACCGGGATTCTTCGTCTCCAGCAGGTGCATCAGCCGCACGTTCCGCTGGTCGAATTTCGTCGTCACCAGCCGCTTCGAGTC
>Ga0075156_10001276_pt1 | contig 13653 bp, 24 predicted proteins | sample JI81AbrownDNA_FD_70966 | JGI IMG/M metagenome (GOLD analysis project Ga0075156, IMG submission 70966) | Wastewater effluent complex algal communities from Wisconsin, to seasonally profile nutrient transformation and Carbon sequestration -... | ecosystem: Engineered > WWTP > Effluent > Algae...
ATCTCGATGGAGCTCTTCCGGCGGAACATGGCTCGGGAGGGCTATCGGTCGATGCCGAGGGCCGCCACGATGCGCGCCGACACCTCGTCGACGTCACCGAGCCCGTCGACCCCGATGAGCAGCCCCTGGTCGGCGTACATGGCCAGCAGCGGCGCCGTCTGCTCGAGGTACACCTCGAGACGCCGGCGAATGACATCCTCGGTGTCGTCGCTGCGGCCCTGCTCTGCGGCGCGCTTCACCAGCCGCGAGACGACCTCATCGATGTCGACCTCGAGCTCGACGACGCCGTCGAGGGCGTGACCGGACGAACGCAGCATGGCCTCGAGCTCGCCGACCTGCTCCACCGTGCGCGGATAGCCGTCGAGCAGGAAGCCGGGAGCGCAGTCGTCCTGCGACAGGCGGTCGCGCACCATCGCGTTCGTGACGCCGTCGGGAACGTACTCACCGGCATCCATGTAGCGCTGGGCCTCGAGGCCCAGTGAGGTGCCCTCCGAGACGTTCGCGCGGAAGATGTCACCGGTCGAGATGTGCGGGATGCCGAGCAGGCCGGCGATGACCCCCGCCTGCGTGCCCTTCCCCGCCCCCGGAGGGCCCATGAGTACCAGTCGCATCAGCGCAGGAACCCCTCGTAGTTGCGCTGCTGCAGCTGCGCCTCGATCTGCTTCACGGTGTCGAGCCCGACGCCGACCATGATCAGCAGGCTGGTGCCGCCGAAGACGAACTGGCTGGACACACCGAGGAAGCCGAAGGCGAACAGCGGCAGGATCGCGATGAGGCCCAGGTAGAGCGAACCGGGAGCCGTCAGGCGGGTGAGCACGTAGTCGAGGTACTCGGCCGTCGGCCTGCCCGCCCTGATGCCGGGGATGAAGCCCCCGTACTTCTTCATGTTGTCGGCCACCTCGACGGGATTGAAGGTGATCGACACGTAGAAGTAGCAGAAGAACACGATGAGCGCGAAGTACATGAGGCTGTACCAGGTGCCCGTGCCTGTGCCCAGGTTCGTCTGCACCCAAATCGCCCAGCTCGCCTGGCTGCCGGTGAGCTGAACGAGGAGGGTGGGCAGGAAGAGCAGCGACGACGCGAAGATGACCGGGATGACGCCCGCCATGTTGACCTTGAGCGGGATGTAGGTCGACGTGCCCCCGTACATCCGCCTGCCCACCATGCGCTTGGCGTACTGCACCGGGATCCGGCGCTGAGCCTGCTCCACGAAGACCACGAAGGCGATGACCGCGAGGCCGACGAGCAGGGTCAGCGCGAACGTGAACGGGCCGCTGGTGCCCCACACGGACACGAACTGCGCCGGGATGGTCGCGATGATCGAGGTGAAGATCAGGACGGACATGCCGTTGCCCACACCGCGCTCGGTGATGAGCTCGCCGAACCACATGATGATGGCCGTGCCTGCCGTCATGACGATGATCATGACCAGGATGACCCACACCGAGTCGTTGGGGATGATCGCCTCGTTGCAGCCGCTGAAGAGCGCACCGGGGGTGCGTGCCAGCGAGAGGATCGCCGTGGACTGGAGGACCGCCAGGCCGATCGTCACGAAGCGCGTGTACTGCGTGATCTTGGCCTGGCCGGCCTGACCGTCAGCCTTGAGCGTCTCGAGCCTCGGGATCACCACGGTGAGCAGCTGCAGGATGATGCTCGCCGTGATGTACGGCATGATCCCGAGCGCGAACACCGACAACTGCAGCAGCGCGCCGCCGCTGAAGAGGTTGATCAGCGCGTAGATCGAGTTGTCCTGCACGACGTCGATACACCGCTGGATCGCGGAGTAGTCGACGCCGGGCGTGGGCACGACCGACCCGAGGCGGTAGAGCGCCAGAAGGCCGAGGGTGAAGAGGATCTTCTTGCGAAGGTCCGGTGTACGCAGGGCAGCCCCGAACGCACTGATGTGCACTGTGCCTCCTGCTTAGACTTCGGTAGCGGAACCGCCTGAAGCAACGATCTTGCCACGGGCCGTCTCGGAGAACGCATCCACAGTCACCTTGACGGCGACGGTGATGTCCCCCTGGCCGAGAACCTTGACCGGATGCCCCTTCCGAACCGCGCCCTTGGCGATGAGGTCGTCGACCGTGACCTCGCCACCCTCGGGGTAGAGCTTGGAGAGCATCGCGACGTTGACGACCTGGTACGTGACCTTCGAGGGGTTCTTGAAGCCCTTGAGCTTGGGCAGGCGCATGTGCAGGGGCATCTGACCGCCCTCGAACCGGGCCGGCACCTGGTAGCGCGCCTTCGTGCCCTTGGTTCCACGGCCAGCCGTCTTGCCCTTGGACGCCTCGCCGCGGCCCTTGCGGGTCTTGGCGGTCTTGGCGCCCGGTGCCGGGCGCAGGTGATGGACCTTGAGTGCCATCGTTACTCGACCTCCTCAACAACAACCAGGTGCGTCACGGTGTTCACCATGCCACGGATTTCGGGGCGGTCCTCCTTGACGACGGTGTCGCCGATCCGCTTGAGGCCGAGGGAGCGGAGAGTGTTGCGCTGTCCGCTCGTCCCGCCGATCTTGGACTTCGTCTGGGTCACCTTGAGCCGCGCCATCACGCACTCGCCCCTGCGGCCCGGGCGCGCAGCAGCGCAGCCGGAGCCACATCCTCGAGCGGGAGCCCCCGGCGGGCCGCGACGGCCTCCGGCATCTCCAGCATCTTGAGTGCAGCGACCGTGGCGTGCACGACGTTGATGGCGTTGTCCGAGCCCATCGACTTGCTCAGGATGTCATGGACTCCTGCGCACTCGAGGACGGCGCGGACGGGGCCGCCGGCGATGACGCCGGTACCCGGCGCGGCCGGACGCAGCATGACGACGCCCGCGGCAGCCTCACCCGTGATGGGGTGCGGAATCGTGCCCTGGATGCGGGGAACGCGGAAGAAGGACTTCTTCGCCTCCTCGACGCCCTTGGCGATCGCCGCGGGCACCTCCTTGGCCTTGCCGTAGCCGACGCCGACCATCCCGTCGCCGTCTCCGACGACCACCAGGGCGGTGAAGCTGAAGCGACGCCCGCCCTTGACGACCTTGGAGACGCGGTTGATGGCCACCACGCGCTCAATGAATGCGGACTTCTCCTCGCGGGGAGCGCGGTCCTTGCGCTCCCGGCGATCGCCGCCGCCGCTTCCGCGGCGGGCAGTTTCAGACATGTCGTACCTCTTCCAGTTCAGATGTCACGCGGTTAGAAGGACAGGCCACCCTCGCGGGCGCCATCAGCGAGGGCAGCCACACGACCGTGGTAGTTGTTCCCGCCGCGGTCGAAGACCACGGCCTCGATGCCAGCCTTCTTGGCACGCTCGGCGACGAGCTCGCCGACCTTGCGGGCCTTGGCGGTCTTGTCCGAGGAGGCAGCGCGGAGGTCCGCCTCCATCGTCGACGCCGACGCCAGGGTCACGCCCTGGGAGTCGTCGACGACCTGGGCGAGCATGTGACGGGCCGACCGCGTGACCACGAGGCGGGGGCGCAGCGCCGTGCCGGTGACCTTCTTGCGGACGCGAAGGTGGCGACGCGCACGTCCCACCGACGAACGCGTGCGCGTTCCCAGCTTGGGGGCGAAGGAGCTCATCACTTACCAGCCTTTCCGGCCTTGCGGCGCACTACTTCACCCTCGTAGCGCACGCCCTTGCCCTTGTAGGGCTCCGGCTTGCGCAGCTTGCGGATGTTGGCGGCGACTTCGCCGACCTGCTGCTTGTCGATGCCCTGCACCTTGAACTTGATGGGGCTGTCGACCTGGAACGAGATGCCCTGGGGCGCCTTGACGACCACGGGATGGCTGAAGCCGAGCTGGAACTCCAGGTCGGTGCCCTTCGCCGCGACACGGTAGCCCGTGCCGACGATCTCGAGGCCCTTCTCGTAGCCCGTCGTGACCCCGGTCACCATGTTGGCCACCAGCGTGCGGGTGAGTCCGTGCAGGGAGCGCGAGGCCCGCTCGTCGTTCGGGCGGGTGACGACAAGGCTGCCGTCCTCCTCCGCCACGACGATGGGCTCGGCCACGGTGAGGCTCAGCGTGCCCTTCGGGCCCGTGATGGTCACCTCGTTGCCGTCGACCTTGGCGGTCACTCCGGCAGGAACGGGAATCGGCTGACGTCCGATGCGAGACATGTCGATCCCTCCTCTACCAGACGTAGGCGAGGACTTCCCCACCCACGCCCTTCTGTGCGGCCTGACGGTCGGTCAGGAGCCCGGACGACGTCGAGAGGATCGCGATGCCCAGTCCACCGAGGACGCGGGGCAGTGCGGTGCTCTTGGCGTAGACGCGGAGTCCCGGCTTGGACACCCGGCGGAGCCCGGCGATCGAGCGCTCACGCGAGGGTCCGTACTTGAGGTCCAGCGTCAGCGTCTTGCCGACGGTGGCGTCCTCGACGTGCCAGCCGGCGATGTAGCCCTGGGCCTGGAGGATCTCGGCGATGTTCGCCTTGATCTTCGAGTGGGGCATCGCGACGGTGTCGTGATACGCGGAGTTCGCGTTGCGCAGTCGCGCAAGCATGTCCGCGATCGGGTCGGTCATTGTCATGGCCTTCTCGGCCTTCCTCGCTGTGGTATCCCACCGGGCATTGTGCCCATCGGACCTGCAGCGTCGTTGTTTACCAGCTGCTCTTGGTGACGCCCGGCAGTTCGCCGGCGTGTGCCATCTCGCGCACGCAGATCCGGCACAGGCCGAACTTGCGATACACCGAGTGCGGACGGCCGCACTTGGTGCACCGGGTGTAGGCCCGGACCTTGAACTTGGGGGTCTTCTGCTGCTTCTGGATCAGAGCTTTCTTCGCCATGTGGCTCAGGCCTCCTTGAAGGGGAATCCGAGAAGGCGAAGCAGGGCGCGGCCTTCGTCATCGTTCTGGGCAGTCGTGACGACCGTGATGTCCATTCCGCGGACGCGGTCGATCTTGTCCTGGTCGATCTCGTGGAACATCGACTGCTCGTTGAGTCCGAAGGTGTAGTTGCCACGTCCGTCGAACTGCTTCGGGGACAGCCCGCGGAAGTCGCGGATGCGGGGCAGCGCGACCGACAGCAGCCGGTCGAGGAACTCCCACATGCGATCCCCCCGCAGCGTCACGTGGGCGCCGATGGGCTGGCCCTCACGCAGCTTGAACTGGGCGATCGACTTGCGGGCCTTGGTGACCTGCGGCTTCTGGCCGGTGATGTCGGCCAGGTCGCGGATCGCGCCCTCGATCAGCTTGGAGTCGCGGGCGGCGTCGCCGACGCCCATGTTGACGACGACCTTGGTGACCGTCGGCACCTGCATGACATTGGCGAACGAGAACTCCTCGCGCAGGGCGGGGACGATCTCCTCGCGGTAGCGCACCTTGAGGCGCGGTCCCGTCGTCTCGGTGGTGGAGGTGGTTGTCATTGGAGTTCCTTAGATGTCTTTGCCGGTGCGGCGGGAGATGCGGACGCTGCGCTCGGCGGGATAGGTCGAGCCGTCGGTGCGACGCTTCTCGACCTCCTCCTTGCGGAAGCCGATGCGCGTGGGGCGGCCGTCCTCCGGGTCGATGATCATGACGTTCGAGACGTGGATGGGTGCCTCGGTCGTGATGATGCCGCCGGTCTTGGCACCGCGGGCGTTCTGGCCCACCTTCGTGTGCTTCTTGATCCGGTTGACGCCCTCGACGATGACCTTCTCGGTGTCGGGGTAGACCTCGATGACCTTGCCCTTGACACCCCGGTCCTTGCCCGAGATGACCTGGACGAGATCGCCCTTGCGAATGTTCAGCGACATGGCTACAGCACCTCCGGCGCGAGCGAGATGATCTTCATGAACTTCTTCTCGCGCAGCTCGCGGCCGACCGGCCCGAAGATGCGGGTGCCGCGAGGCTCGCCGTCACCCTTGAGGATGACCGCTGCGTTCTCGTCGAAGCGGATGTACGAGCCATCCGGACGGCGCCGCTCCTTGCGGGTGCGGACGATGACGGCCTTGACGACCTCGCCCTTCTTCACGTTGCCACCCGGGATGGCGTCCTTCACGGTGGCGACGATGACGTCACCGATGCCCGCGTAACGGCGGCCTGAGCCGCCGAGCACGCGGATGCAAAGGATCTCCTTGGCACCCGTGTTGTCGGCGACACGAAGTCGCGACTCCTGCTGAATCACTGCATTCTCACTTTCGTCTGCCGGTTCTCGCGAGAGCCTGGCGGAACTAGTTGGCTACTTTGCCTTCTCGAGGATCTCGACCACGCGCCAGCGCTTGGTCGCGGACGTGGGCCGGGTCTCCATGAGGAGGACGCGGTCGCCAATGCCTGCGGCGTTGGCCTCGTCATGCGCCTTCAGCTTGCTCGTCCGACGGACGACCTTGCCGTAGAGCGGATGCTTGAAGCGGTCCTCGACTGCGACGACCACCGTCTTGTCCATCTTGTCGCTGACCACCAGGCCCTCACGGGTCTTGCGGTAGCCGCGGTTCAACTCTGTCACGCCTGCCTCATTCGAGCTCATGCGGCACCCTCAGTGCCGTCCGTGCCGAGTCCTTCGTAGGGGGTGATCCCCAGCTCGCGCTCACGAAGGATGGTGTAGATCCGCGCGATGTCCTTGCGGACCGCGCGCAGGCGACCGTGGTTCTCGAGCTGGCCGGTCGCACCCTGGAAGCGGAGGTTGAACAGCTCCTCCTTCGCCTCCCGGAGCTTCGAGACGAGCTCGGTGTCGTCGAGGTTGCGGAGCTCGCCCACCTGTGTACCTGCGGCCATCAGTTGTCACCTGCTTCATCGCGCCGAACGATCCGGCACTTCATCGGGAGTTTGTGCATGGCACGAGTCAGGGCCTCGTTGGCGACCTTCTCGTCCGGGTAGGACAGCTCGAACATGACGCGCCCGGGCTTGACGTTGGCCACCCACCACTCGGGCGAGCCCTTGCCGGAGCCCATGCGGGTCTCGGCCGGCTTCTTCGTGAGGGGGCGGTCCGGGTAGATGTTGATCCAGACCTTGCCGCCACGACGGATGTGACGCGTGATGGCGATACGGGCCGACTCGATCTGGCGGTTCGTCACGTAGGCGGGCTCCATGGCCTGGAGGCCGTACGTTCCGAAGGTCACCTCGGTGCCGCCCTTCGCCACGCCGCGGCGCGTCGGGTGGTGCTGCTTGCGGTGCTTCACCCTGCGGGGAATCAACATGACGGCTAGCCCTCCTGGCCTTCTGCTGCCGCGGCGGGCGCGGTCGCGGCGGCGTCGACGAGGACGTCCGCAACCGGCTCGCTGGCACGCTCGGTTCCCTCGGCGTCGGCACGACGGGGACGGTCAGGGCGCGCACGCGGGCCGCTCAGGCGAGCGGTGGCTGCTGCCGCCTCACGCTCGGCGCGCGACGCCAGGGCGTCGCCCTTGTAGATCCACACCTTGACGCCGATGCGACCGAAGGTCGTACGGGCCTCGTAGAAGCCGTAGTCGATGTCCGCGCGCAGCGTGTGCAGCGGGACGCGACCCTCGCGGTAGAACTCCGTGCGCGACATCTCCGCACCGCCGAGGCGGCCCGAGACCTGCACGCGGATGCCCTTGGCGCCGCTCTTCATGGTGCTCTGCATGCCCTTGCGCATGGCGCGACGGAACGAGACCCGGCTCGACAGCTGCTCGGCGATGCCCTGCGCGACCAGCTGCGCCTCGATCTCGGGGTTCTTGACCTCGAGGATGTTGAGCTGCACCTGCTTGCCGGTCAGCTTCTCGAGGTCGCCGCGGATGCGGTCGGCCTCGGCTCCTCGGCGGCCGATGACGATGCCGGGGCGTGCGGTGTGGATGTCGACGCGGACGCGGTCACGCGTGCGCTCGATCTCCACGCGCGCGATGCCGGCCCGCTCCATGCCCTGGGAGAGCAGCTTGCGGATCTGGACATCCTCCGCCACGTAGTCGCGGTAGCGCTGGCCCGGCTTGGAGCTGTCGGCGAACCAGCGAGTGTTGAAGTCGGTGGTGATGCCCAGCCGGAAGCCGTGCGGGTTTACTTTCTGGCCCACTGTCGGGTCACCCCTTCGATTCTGCGTCGTCTGCCGGAGCAGTCGCCGTCGTTGCCTTGGAGGCGGTGGTCGCCTTCTTCGCTGCCGTGGTGGTGGCCATCGAGGCCGCCGTCGTGCTGGCCTTCTTGGCCGCCGCCTTCTTGGCGGGAGCAGCCTCGGCCGGCGCGGTCTCGGCCGGCTTCTTCGGTGCCGCAGCCTTGGGGGCCGCCTTCGCGGCCGCCTTGACGACCGGCACCTCGGGGACGCCGTCGGAGACGATCACCGTGATGTGGCTGCTGCGCTTGCGGATCCGGTAGGCGCGGCCCTGGGCGCGCGGACGGATGCGCTTCATGGTGGGGCCCTCGTCGACGAATGCCGCGCTCACGACCAGCGCGCGGACGTCCATCGCGTGGTTGTTCGCCGCGTTGGCAATCGCACTGTCGAGCACCTTGCCGATCGGCTCACTGGCCGCCTGCGGCGCGAACTTCAACACCGCCTGGGCGTCAGCCGCGTTCATGCCTCGGATGAGGTCGATAACGCGACGCGCCTTCATGGGCGTGACGCGGACGTACCGCGCCTGGGCCCTGGCTTCCATGTCTATCCCCTTGCTGCTACGTGGTTAGTGATCGGTTGTTGTTCGTGATCGGAGCGAGTGCGCCGACTAGCGCTTGCGCGCCTTGCGGTCGTCCTTGACGTGCCCGCGGAAGGTGCGCGTCGGTGCGAACTCTCCGAGCTTGTGCCCGACCATGTTCTCGGAGACGAAGACCGGAACGTGCTTGCGTCCGTCGTGGACGGCGATCGTGTGACCGAGCATCGCCGGGACGATCATGGACCGACGCGACCATGTCTTGATGACGGTCTTGGTGCCGGCCTCGTTCTGGACATCCACCTTCTTCATGAGGTGGGCGTCGATGAAGGGGCCCTTCTTCAGGCTGCGTGGCATGTCTTTCCCTATCGCTTCTTGCCGGACTTGCGGCGGCGGACGATGAACTTGTCGCTGGCCTTGTTGGCCGAGCGCGTGCGGCCCTCGGGCTTGCCGTTCGGGTTGACCGGGTGACGGCCTCCCGACGTCTTGCCCTCGCCGCCACCGTGCGGGTGGTCGACCGGGTTCATGGCCACGCCGCGGACGGTCGGGCGCTTGCCCTTCCAGCGCATGCGGCCGGCCTTGCCCCAGTTGATGTTCGACTGCTCGGCGTTGCCGACCTCGCCGATCGTCGCGCGGCAGCGCAGGTCGACGTTGCGGATCTCGCCGGACGGCATGCGCAGCTGCGCGTAGGGGCCGTCCTTGGCCACCAGCTGGACCGAGGAGCCCGCCGAGCGGGCGATCTTCGCGCCGCCACCCGGCTTGAGCTCGACCGCGTGGATGACCGTGCCGACGGGGATGTTGCGCATGGGCAGGTTGTTGCCCGGCTTGATGTCGGCGCTGGGGCCGGTCTCGATCGGGTCGCCCTGCTTGAGCTTGTTCGGCGCGATGATGTAGCGCTTCTCGCCGTCCGCGTAGTGCAGCAGCGCGATACGCGCCGTGCGGTTGGGGTCGTACTCGATGTGCGCGACCCGGGCCGGAACACCGTCCTTGTCAGCGCGACGGAAGTCGATCAGGCGGTATGCCCGCTTGTGCCCGCCGCCCTGGTGGCGGGTCGTGATCTTGCCGGAGTTGTTGCGCCCGCCCTTCTTGGGCAGCGGCCGCACCAGCGACTTCTCCGGCGATGACCGGGTGATCTCGACGAAGTCGGCCACGCTCGAGCCACGACGGCCCGGCGTTGTCGGCTTGTACTTGCGGATTCCCATAGCTGTCTTTCCGTCTCGTGAGTGTGCGGTCGGTCAGAAACCCGGTCAGGAGACCGGGCCCCCGAAGATGTCGATGCGATCGCCGGCGGCGACCGTCACGATGGCGCGCTTGGTCGCGGCCCGACGGCCGAAGCCGGTGCGGGTGCGCAGGCGCTTGCCCTCACGGTTGAGCGTGTTGACCGAGGTCACCTTCACCCCGAACACCTGCTCGACCGCGATCTTGATCTGCGTCTTGTTCGCGTCCGGCGACACGACGAACGTGTACTTGTTCTCGTCGAGGAGCGCGTAGCTCTTCTCCGAGATGACCGGCGAGATCAGAACGTCGCGGGGATCAGTGATCCTCATTCCGACACCTCACTCTCAGTGGCAACAGCCTTGACCGACTTGCCCTTGACGGGGCCGGCCAGGAAGACGTCGAGCGAGGCGGAGGTGAAGACCACCTGATCGCTCACGAGCACGTCGTAGGTATTGAGCTGGTCGACGTAGATCAGGTGCACGTCGGGGACGTTGCGCAGGCTGAGCGCCGACACGTCGTCGCCGCGGTCGATGGCGATGAGCACGTGGCCCGTCAGCCCCAGTGAGGACAGGGTCGCGGTCGCCGCCTTGGTCGACGGCTTGTCGCCCTCGACCAGCGCCGTGACGACGTGGATTCGGCCCTCGCGCGCCCTGTCCGACAGGGCCCCGCGCAGTGCCGCGGCGATCATCTTCTTGGGGGTGCGCTGGGCGTAGTCGCGGGTCGAAGGGCCGTGGACGACGCCGCCGCCGACGAACTGAGGCGCACGGATCGAGCCCTGACGAGCGCGACCAGTGCCCTTCTGCTTGTAGGGCTTGCGACCACCGCCGCTGACCTCCGCCCGCGTCTTGGTGTTGGCCGTGCCCTGCCGCGCGGCCGCGAGCTGCGCCACGACGACCTGGTGGATCAACGGGATGTTGACCTGCACGTCGAAGATCTCAGCCGGCAGCTCGACGCTGCCGGAGGCCGCACCCGCAGGGGTGCGAACGTCTACCGCGGTCATGCCTGGTCCTCCTTGACAGCCGTGCGGACGAACACGAGTCCGCCCTTGGGGCCGGGGATGGCGCCCTTGATCAGCAGCAGGCCGCGCTCGGCGTCGATGCCCTGGACGACGAGGTTCTGCGTGGTCTGCCGGACACCGCCCATGCGGCCGGCCATCTTCATGCCCTTGAACACGCGGCCCGGGGTTGCGCAGCCGCCGATGGAGCCCGGCGAGCGATGCTTGCGCTGAACGCCGTGCGAGGCCTTGAGGCCGTGGAAGCGGTGACGCTTCATGACGCCGGCGAAGCCCTTGCCCTTGGTGGTTCCCACCACGTCGACCATCTGGCCCGCCGCGAAGACGTCGGTGCCGATCTCCTGGCCCAGCGTGTACTCGGTCGCATCGTCGGTGCGGATCTCGACCAGGTGGCGGCGCGGGGTCACGCCGGCCTTGGCGAAGTGGCCGGCATCCGGCTTGTTCACCTTGCGCGGGTCGATCGCACCGAAGGCGATCTGGACGGCTGAGTAGCCGTCGGTCTCAGGCGAGCGGACCTGGGTTACGACGCACGGCCCAGCCTTGACCACGGTCACGGGGACAACCTTGTTGTTGTCATCCCAGACCTGGGTCATGCCGAGCTTCTCGCCCAGAACGCCCTTCACGTTGGTGCCCATCTGATGTGTCCTTGCCTCGTTAGTCGAAGTCGCTGTGACGGATGCGGTTAGAGCTTGATCTCGATGTCGACGCCAGCCGGCAGGTCGAGGCGCATGAGCGAGTCGACGGTCTTCGGCGTGGGGTCGAGGATGTCGATGAGTCGCTTGTGGGTGCGCATCTCGAAGTGCTCGCGGCTGTCCTTGTACTTGTGCGGCGAACGGATCACGCAGTAGATGTTCTTCTCCGTCGGCAGCGGCACCGGTCCCGCGACCTTCGCGCCGGTGCGGGTGACCGTCTCCACGATCTTGCGCGCCGAGGAGTCGATGACCTCGTGGTCATAGGCCTTGAGCCGGATGCGGATCTTCTGTCCCGCCATGATGGCTTGGTGTCCTTACTCGTGTAGTGCCGCTGCGAATGGTGTTTCTGGACTGACGTACGGGTGGTGCGGGTGGATTTCGTGGGGGGCAGCGGGTCGCGCCGCCCCCCACGAAGTTCCGGGGATCCTCGGAACTACTTGAGGATCTTCGTGACGCGTCCGGCGCCCACGGTGCGTCCACCCTCACGGATGGCGAACCGGAGTCCGTCCTCCATGGCGATGGGCTGGATCAGCTCGACGTTCATGTTGGTGTTGTCGCCGGGCATGACCATGTCCTTGCCGTCCGGCAGGGTGACGACGCCGGTGACGTCCGTCGTGCGGAAGTAGAACTGCGGACGGTAGTTGTTAAAGAACGGCGTGTGACGGCCGCCCTCGTCCTTCGAGAGGATGTAGACCGAGGCCTCGAAGTCCGTGTGCGGGGTGATCGAGCCCGGCTTGCAGCAGACCTGGCCGCGCTCGACGTCCTCGCGCTTGATGCCGCGGAGCAGGAGGCCGACGTTCTCGCCCGCCTGGCCCTCGTCGAGGAGCTTGCGGAACATCTCGACGCCGGTGACGACGGTCTTGGTGGCCGGTCCGGGGTGGATGCCGACGACCTCGATCTCCTCGTTGACCTTGACGATGCCGCGCTCGATACGACCGGTCACGACGGTGCCGCGGCCGGTGATCGTGAAGACGTCCTCGACGGGCATGAGGAACGGCTTGTCGACCTCACGCTCGGGCGTGGGGATGTAGTTGTCGACGGCGGTCATGAGCTCGAGGATCGACTCGGCCCACTTCTCGTCGCCCTGGAGCGCCGGGAAGGCCGCGACGCGGACCACGGGGATGTCGTCGCCGGCGTACTCGTACGTCGACAGCAGCTCGCGGACCTCCATCTCGACGAGCTCGATGAGCTCGTCGTCGTCGACCATGTCGCACTTGTTGAGCGCGACGACGATCGACGGGACGCCGACCTGGCGGGCCAGGAGGACGTGCTCCTTGGTCTGCGGCATCGGGCCGTCGGTGGCGGCGACCACCAGGATCGCGCCGTCCATCTGGGCAGCGCCGGTGATCATGTTCTTGATGTAGTCGGCGTGGCCGGGGCAGTCGACGTGCGCGTAGTGACGCGCCTCGGTCTGGTACTCGACGTGCGCGATCGAGATCGTGATGCCGCGCTGACGCTCCTCAGGAGCCTTGTCGATCATGTCGAACGGCGTGAACGGGTTCACGTCCGGGTACTTGTCGTGCAGCACCTTGGTGATGGCTGCCGTCAGCGTCGTCTTGCCATGGTCGATGTGACCGATGGTGCCGATGTTGACGTGCGGCTTGGTGCGCTCAAACTTGGCCTTCGCCACTTGAGTTCTCCCTTGTCCTCTTGCCGTCCGGCGTTGTCGCGGATCGGTGTGCTGATCTGTTGGTTATGGGTGGTTGTGTGATCCGCGACTATTCGCCGCGAGCCTTCGCGATGATCTCCGTCGCCACGTTCGTGGGAACCTGCGCGTAGGAGTCGAACTGCATGCTGTAGCTGGCCCGGCCCTGCGTACGGCTGCGCAGGTCGCCCACGTAGCCGAACATCTCGGACAGCGGAACCAGGGCCTTGACGACCCGGGCTCCCGAGCGCTCCTCCATGGCCTGGATCTGGCCGCGGCGGGAGTTCAGGTCGCCGATGACATCGCCCATGAAGTCCTCGGGCGTCGTGACCTCGACGGCCATCATCGGCTCGAGGAGCACGGGTCCGGCGCGGCGTGCGCCTTCCTTGAAGGCCATCGAGCCGGCGATCTTGAAGGCCAGCTCGGAGGAGTCGACGTCGTGGTAGGCGCCGTCCTGGAGCGTGACGCGCACGTCGACCATCGGGTAGCCGGCGAGCACGCCGCTCTCCATGGCCTCCTGGGCGCCTGCGTCGACCGACGGGATGTACTCGCGGGGGATGCGTCCGCCGGTGACCTTGTTGACGAACTCGTAGCCGCCCTCGCCGCC
>Ga0075156_10001277_pt1 | contig 13650 bp, 13 predicted proteins | sample JI81AbrownDNA_FD_70966 | JGI IMG/M metagenome (GOLD analysis project Ga0075156, IMG submission 70966) | Wastewater effluent complex algal communities from Wisconsin, to seasonally profile nutrient transformation and Carbon sequestration -... | ecosystem: Engineered > WWTP > Effluent > Algae...
TGCCAGCTTTCGGGAGGCTAGGGGCGGCACCGACGTTCATCCCTAAGATTTGTTGTAGGTCTTCTTCTCTTGGTAATGGCATTGGCTGAATCATCTTCCCTCTTCCGGCTGCCATCTGCTGTGGGGCCATTTTAGAGCCGAACATCTCAGCAAGCCCAGACATGTCCGTGTCTTGTGGTAATTGTGCAGGTCTTGTAACTAACCCAGAGAGAGCCGACCCCTGGGGGAGCGGAGCTGGTCTTGCGACAATCCCCTCTATGTCCCCAAACAGTCCCCGCAAAAACTCGTCGTATGTCTTAGTTTGTTTCATGCTACACCAACATTAAATCTGGATTCTCTAGCTGGATGGAGTCCTCGTCTTTGTCCGGCATCCTATAAGACTCTACAATCTCACGCTCTAGGTCCAGCTTCTCTTCTCGGAATAGCTCGCTCTTCTCTCTAGTCGCAGCATCACGAGATAGCGCCTTCCAGTTCATGTAGGCTACTAGGTATCTCTCGCAAACATCCTTGAGCTTGGAGTGAGTGGTTGTATAAGCGCCAATCGTTAAATATCCGTCAGCAAGATTAGCAAGTGTGTACGTCCCAACTAGGTAGGTAGACACGTTGGCAGCTAGGGTAATTACATCCGTCCCAGCGTTGTAGCTAGATACCACCCCATTTCTAAGCATTACGTTGCCGAAGGCATCCGAGATGCAAACGTAAGCGTTGACTACTAAGAGAGCCTCATCCGCTGCGCTAGGAGCTAGGAAGGTCCCGTGAGTAAGGTCTATGGTGGCCCCAGATGGGGTGCCATTAACTTGACCACGCCTAACATCAAGCGCATCTATCTGGCGCTCGTAAGTAACTCTAAGAGTCCCACCAGACTGGCTAGGAGTCGGCCTGAGAAGCACCTGTCCGTTTCGCCTAATGTAGTTCTGAGGTCTAAGAGATGGGTAGGTATTGCGGAAGCTAAGAGCCACCTCAAATAGCTTGAAGTAGTCCCTTTCTAGGCCACTAGAGGAGAATTCGACATTCACGATCCTCTCGCCAAGATAAACATTGTCAGGGATGGAGTAAGCCTCCTGCTCCGCGACAATGCTTATCTCGGACTCTGCCTGGAATGACATGGGGGAGGTCTGGAGTATCTTTCCAAAAATCCCCTCCTGTCCATAATTGGCATATCGGAGAAAGTCCTCTGTAGATATACCAGTCGTGTCCGTGTTGTTTGAGTCACGTCTAGACTGAGATATGAGGTCCCCGACATACTTCATTATGCAATCTCGCAGGTAACGATAATAAGGTTCCAGTTGTAGGTCTTGGAAGTTTCGCCAAGGACTCGAACAAGAAGTGTGTCTGCCGAGTTATCAGCTACTACCGTAACCGCAGGAGAACCAGCTCCGCTCTCTACGTTAGAACCACCAGAGGCCCCAACCACCGCAGTAGTCCCAGCAGCGTTCTTAACAGCGTTGTAGACAAAAGCTACAAGGCCGTCATCTGAAGTATCTTCCGCATTGGCTGCGCCAAACACCCAAGCTGCTACAGTTCTAGAAGCTGGGCACGACACTGTAAGGACAGTCGTGACAGTGTTGTCAGTGGTTGTCACTGTAACTGGGGTAATCTTGAAGTTCCCGGTCTGCAACACCTTAGAGTTAAGGTCGAGTTCCCCCCCAGTTGGGAGGTTTAGCTGCATACCTTTACCGTTAAAGAAAAATCCAAGTGGATCTGCCATATATTTCTCCTAAATATTCTTTTTCATACCTTGTTTGATTGAAGCCGACGCGAGTTTGAGCATCTGCGACTTATCGCTAGATTCGCCCATCTCCTCGCCAGACTCCTCCTCCTGGGATTCCATTTCACCAGATCCGCAAGCCTCTACCTCGTCAGCCAAGGCCCGAATCCGCTTTGCTAGCTCTGCCATCTTTCCACCGTCTTCCATATCTCTCCTATGTTACCTTCTAAGAATATTTAGCCACGGATTCTCTCTCCAAGGAGTATTCCCCGTCACGCCTTGATTTTCCTCGAAAATGCGCTTGTAAGCATCAGCTATTTTGGGATCTGTTTCTGGCATAGTAGGCGAGACAAGCGGGGGTAACTCGGCTAATGGGAATTTCCCAGAAGCCCTTTTCTTCCCACTAGGAGCCCCCTGCTTATCTCGTGTCCCTTGGCTGGTAGTCTGTTGTTGGGCAGGAGGAAGAGTCGCAGCAAAAGCCTTCAAATCCTCCATGTTGCTAATGTCCATCGTCCCGTCTCTTTCTCTTATCGATTTGGTATCAATAGCTCGCTGCGCTATCTGCCTCCGCTGATCCTCTGAATACTTGCCAAGCCAATCATTGCCCATCCCCTCGCCCCAGGCAGAGTAGCCCCATATATCTTCCGGTTTTAAGTCAGCCTCATTGCGGCTCTGGGCAAATTTATTATTAACCCATACGCCTTGCGGGTCTTTCCCAACGAAATCAGCCGCCAAATCTTTCCTAGTGAGTTCATCTTTAGATCTTCCCTTAGACAGTTTTGGCATTGTAGCCATGAGCTGATCCCAGCCAGTAACTCCTTTCTCTGCGAGCTTCTCCCCCCGAAGGCCCTCAGTTAGATACATATCCTTGTCGCCAAAAGCTGCGCCAACTAGCCCAGTTGGGAGCACCCAATTGACTGGGTCTTTTATCGCCTGTTTGAAGGCTTTCCCGCTTGTAGTTGTTTTGTACTTTTTGGAGTTGCGATTATAGTTAATCCCGTTAGCTGCGATGGCTGCAACAACAGCGGCATACGGCCCTAAAGGCGCAAGAGCTGCTAACCCTGGGCTAGCTGCGGCTGTGGTAGTAGCTGCCGTTGTCCCTGCTGCGGTAGCACCAGTAGCGGCTGCTGTCCCACCCCCCAGACCTAAAGCCCCAGCCCCAGCACTAATAGCCTCCTTGGCTGCCATGGACCCCAAAGTGGATTTGGCCATATCCATCGCAGTTTTACCTGCGGAAGGTTTAGCTGCGGCCTGTTGTGCCATCGCCTCACGTTGTAGATCTTTTAGGGTCTGGGCGAGCTGCATCGCCTCTGCCCTAGATGTACTACCTGCCATAAGCCCTCATGTAGTTATTAACCCACTGATTCAAAGCTCCAGACTTGTTCTTGTATCCGCTACGGACGGCATCAATAATAGCCTGGTTTGCAGCGAGACGACTATTGCCGCCTCCACCACCACCGCCACCAGTCCCGGCCTTTAGCTTGGCCATAGCGAGAAGCATGTTGTTCTTTTCGGTAAGCCTGTCTGCCTCTTCCTTCTTCTTGGCCAGGTCTAGCTGTCCTAATCCGTTGTAGAGTCCCAGCCCTGAGCTTAGGATCGCGTTAAGGCCGGTAGGAGATAGAGCTGCGTCCCCTACCTTGTCCCAAAAGCCACTAGGAGGTGTTGGGGGTGTTGGAGTAGTCGTCGGGACATTTGATAATGCCGTTTTACCTACATCGGCAAGCGTTGAGGTTACAGGGCTATCGCTATCAAACCAACTTGGGATTGTGTCTGTGACAAAATCGCTAATCCCCGAAAATATACTGTCGATTGAAAATGACATTTTATCCAACTCCCATCAAACACATGCCGTTATGGTTCTGCTGTCCAGCCGCTTCCCCATTGGCTCGGTACGTTAAGTAATCAAACGACCAAACAAAGTTCTGGCAGATATGCTTACCAAGAAGCCCAGTGGTAGAAGTCCCCCCAAGGAAAGCCCCAGAAGTATGAGAAGTTCCTGTGTAGACCGATACCCCAGCATTGAAAGCAGCATCCCCAATGTCTCTCCAAGCAGTATTGCCTGTTTTCCAATATAACCAACCGTAGGTAGGAAGTATAAGCAGGTTCAAATCAAGCTGTGGGTCCAGGTCTTCAGGTAGCCCCATGTCCCTGTCGGTATAATTCCAACTAGAAGCCCCAGCGTCCCAAGTAGAAGACTGCGTATAAGTTAATAGGGTCGCTATCGCCGTAGGGATGCGAGCATCCTGGGAGATGTAGTTCCAGTAATGGATTAGAGACCTGGCAGTCAAAGCCCCCATGAAGGGACGAAAGAAGTCTGCATCTACAAGCGTACACCAGCGGTTAATATGGTAATCAATTGCGTTATCAACCAGCGTTGTAATTCTAGAGCGCCTAGCCTCCCCACATCTCTCTGCGTTGATATGCGCCATTAGGGCGTAAGCGTTCTCGCGGGAAAGGTTAGGGTCCCTAAGCTCTACCAAAGTATCTGGGACTTCCTTGTGGTAAGCCGCTGTAGTGCTAAGAGCCACGCAAGAAGCCCTGGCCGCTGCGTCCCCGTTTCTAAGCCAGTCCTCAGTCAGCCCGTGAGTAAAGGACCAGTAGCCTGGGACGTTGCCGCTATTAGGGTCTACATAGTAACCGGCATAGGCAGCTTGTGCCTTAGCTGCTGCCGTATCCCATTTAGTATCGCCGGTGTAGTCCTTAAACTTATAGAACACCGCCTCAGCGTCGTAGTACGAGTTTAGAAGCGAAGTGTCGTCGTTTACCGCTGCATCATCGTAGGCAGCACTAAGAAGGTCGCCCCAGAAGTCGATATTGTCTTCAAACTGGCTAAGGGCGGTTAATGCCATTAGAAGCCAACTCCTAACAGTAAAATACCGCCAGCCTGGCCTGTGGAAGCTGCCTGATACTCAACAGCTCCAATCGTTACCCCGTCATGCCCAGCGTTCTGAAGCGATACGTTGGTAGGGGCAAATCCTGCCCGTATGTAGGCAATTAAGTTCTGGGTGGAATAGTTAGAGTTCCAGGTAGAAAGCCCACGCTTACGAAGCTCCGTGATCGCGTTCGAGTCTGTGCCAGCACCACCTAAAGAGGTGTCCCATTTTGCGAAATCACGCGCCGAGTCCACGAAGTTTGGATTAACAGCCAGGTCGTTCGCGCCAGGAGAACCAGCAGAGAATTCTAGGTGGTGGTAGCCCTTGAGGTTCGAGCCAGCAATGTTATTGTAAGCATTGTTGTAGTTTGCGTTACCAGAAGTAACCAAATTACTTACGGAGTCGTCAGTCCCGCTATCTGCCATCATATAGCCTCGCGCCGAGGTGTCCCATCCAAGGTTAGATCTGAAAGACGAGACCATCCCCGTGTGGCCGATGTACGTTTCCCCGACGGTCAGCATTTGCTGCGTCCCAAGTAACGCCGTGTTGTGATTAACAATCACGGTCAGGTTGGCGTTGCCGCTGTAGCTTGTTAGAGTGCAAGAGTTGTCACCGATTGCGTTTGGTAGTGCGATCTGATTCTGAATCGTCAGAGTAGCCGCCGATCCTGGCACATCGCCCAGGATACAATCACCCTCTCCCGCTACCGTCTGATCGCTCTCGTAGATGTCCCCGTCCATCGTCAGAGTGGTCAGTCCTGCTTGGTTAAACTTCGGGTTCGCCTCTGAGGGGGCATCCCAATACCAGAAGTTGCGATAAGTGCTCCCACGGATTAGGACCGCATTGTAGGGGCCTGTTAGTCGAATGAAGTTATGCCGGAAGGTTGTCCAAGCCCCCGCTGTAGAGGCTAGAGCTTCATGGAAATAATTATCTTCAATCGTGAAGCCGCCAGGGGTGTAGAAAAGGACGTGCTTGTCAAAGACGTTGCGTAGGACAGTCCTAGTCCCAGAAGCGTAGCTAGTCGCGTTCTCAACCCTCCAAGCCTCTGTCGCTGCTGTGTTTGTGAAGTTGGTATCCTCGATCCTAAAGGTCCCAAGATCGGCGTTCATGTTGTAGGTGCCGCCAATCCCGCCTGTAGTGTCGAAGGTACAGTTCAGAATCTTAACCGAATCGCCGGAGTTACTAGGGCTTGTGCGTATGGCCCTGTTGCTACTATCTCCCATTCGAAGGAAGTCAACGTAGTTTAGGTTAAGAGTCCCAGCACCCCTTAGCCATGGTCCTGTCCCGTCGTTTATCCAAGCGTTACCACCGCCAGCGTTGGAGCGGATAGTTACATGAGAGCCGCTAGTGCCATTTGCCACGAGTTGTGGCACTTGGTTATGACTTGTCCCTAGTCTTAGCTCGTACTTCTGTGAGAGCGGGGTTGTAGCATTTGAAGCGTCAAACTCAAGTATCGAGCCAGCTTCAAGGGTGAAGATGTTAGTAGAAAACTCCATCCCGCCACGGACGGTTAGAGAGATGCCAGAGTTGACCGTGAGGGAACCAGCACCGCTGACAGTTACTACTGTGTTCCCGCCAGCCGGAGAGGTCCCAACTGTGGTGTTACCTGATACGGTTACAGCGTGAGTGATTGAAGCAGTATCGCCAATCCCAGGAGAGCCGCCACCGCAGGATGTCCAAGTTCCCGCTGTGCTCCAAGGCCCGGCAGCGTTAGACGCGCAAGCAGCCGCCCATGCGTTTACACTTAGGAGGATAGAGCAAAGCAGCCCAAGGGCAAAGCGGAGCATCTCATCTCACTACTTGTAGAGAAAGTTACAATCCATCGCCGTAGCTGGAGCAGTAGACCCACCAGCCGTAGTTGTTGCCGCTACTTTAATCGCGTTCGCAAAGTTTACACCGTTTGAAAACTCTAGGTTCCCAGCTCCAGAAGCAGGGAGACCGAAAGATAGAACGGGGGTTGTGGTTCCAACCGTTACAGCCCCAGAGGTGTCGTATATCTGGATATAGGTAATCGCTGCCGCTGCGTTTAGACAGTGATACCCGCCTAAGTTGCCAGCCGAAGCCTTAACTGTTACTGCCGAGTTGGTAAGGGCAGAAGCCTTGTACGGACTCCACCCGCCAGTTGTCGAGGGGGTTAGGGTAGCCCAGAGAGCGCCTGTAGAGGTCTGATTGATAAATCCAGCATCACCGACAGCGCCCGGATTGGCTGCTAGGGTGTCAATACGCCGGGCACCTGCCATAATCAAGGGACCCCCCTCTGATATTGAGGCATCCTCAACCCGAAGTAAGCTGGTCCCAGTCTGGAACGATGAGTCAATATTTACCTGTAACGCCCCAACTGAGTTTACAGCACAAAAGGACCCATCCCCTACAGCAGAGGTCCCGTAGGAGGCTGAGTCAGACCTGACACACAACATCGGAGTCCCCTTAGCCCCCTTTATCAGCGGCAAGTCCTCAACGTACGGTTGTGCCGACGCAAGCATCGGCGTAAATGCTAAAGCCAGCGTCAGCCCAACTCGTTTAATCATCGTTCACTCGCGTTTTCGAAAACAATTACCATCCCGTGAATTGTCCGATCTACCCCAGTCCCAGCATCGTCATTGACTTCAATCTGGAAGCCAGTAACGCTGATAGAGCTTAGGAGTACGTTTGCAATCACCTCTTCGCCTGTGGAGTCAGTGGTTGCGGTAACAAGGATGATTGGGCTTCTTGCCGAAGCTCTCGTAAGAGTTACGGTATATAACCCAGTTCCCCCGTCTGCTACGGTCATCTCGTTCTTACCTTCGCCAACTGAGGGAGTCCCCGCAGTATTAACAATGGTAAACGGGATTATCGAAGCCCGACTCTGTCTGCATTGAACAATATCTTTCATCGCTATCTCCTTTAAAAGTAAGAGGGGGGAGATTTCCTCCCCCCTCACTCAGCTTATGACACTGCGTTGTTGGAGATAACACCCTGGTAGAGGGGGTTAATGAAGTTCTCGTAGTAACCACCGTAACGAGCCTCGTAAGCATCGTCGTTGGCCATACGGAGAAGAACCGTACCATCGTTATCAAACCAACCGAAAGCCTCGGCGTGGTCTCGGAACATCTTCTTGGTATTAACAAGAAGCACTTGGTCGTTTCGAACATAACGAGATGACACAATCGGAATCGGGCCATCTACGCTCATGAACTCAATACCCTGGAAGGAGACAGTCGCCTTCTTCGAGAGTTTGTTAGACGAGCTATCAAGTGTGCAGTACCGCTTCTTATCCTCAAGCTGGTTCAGCAAGAGATTCATCTGAGTTACAGATGGGATAATGAGGTTCGGACATTCACCAGAGCTATTCTTCATCTGAAGAACCGCAGCGTTTAGGTCGTCCGTGGTCAACAGCGTCGCAGCCGACTTGGTGTTGATATAGGGAGCAAACCGACGTTGGTAAGCTACGTTGTAAAGGGTCCCAGTAGTAAATCCTACTGCTGAGAGAATCCCTTGAGGAGCAACGTCCTTAGAGTTCTGGAGGTATACGCTATGAGTACCAGCTCCGATACCAGTCAGGTCAAGCGACCCAGACAAGCGGGAGAGGGTAACAGTGGTTGAAGTAACCGCTGTGATCTCGAATACAGAAGCATCCGAGTTCACGTTTACATAGTCGCCCTCTTCAAGGAATCCAGAGCGGTATCTGTATGTTCCAGTCGTAAGGACTGTGATTACAGGAGCCGATGCTGTACCTGAAGTTGAGCCAGAGAACTGGAAGAGAATCCCAGTACCGTCATTAAAGAGCGTCATTGCCTGAGCACGTCGGAATGACTTGAGTTTGCCCTCAGTCTCTTCCTTAGTTGCTTCAATGAAAGCGCCCATCTTACCGCGAGATTGAACGATGGTCTTACGATCAAGGTTCAAACGAGCGTAAGCTTGCTTGGTTGTGTAGTAAACATCTACGTTCTTAGAGCGGTTCGCAGCAGGAAGGCTTCCGAAGCCTACGCCACCACCGAATCCAACCTTCAAGGGGAAGTGTCTCTCGTTACCTACGAAGTCGAATGTCTTCGGGATCTGAGACTCAAGAACATCTTCTACGCCAGACCCGTAAAGCTGGTCCCCGTAGTCGCCATAAGCGCGTTTAAATAGCGCGGAATAATCACTATCTGTTAATGCTGTAATTGCCATGTCGGCTCCTATTAAAATCTAGGAACCGACACGATTTGTCGATTACCTAGTGAATCCAAAACTCTCTCGCATTTCGCTGAGAGACCTATACTTCTTTGGTTTCACTTCGGTTTTCTTTTCAGGGGAGGAGGTTTTTACACCAGCCTTCTTACTCAAGTTCGAAGCCACGACCTTCGCCTGTTCACCAGAGACCTCTCTGATAATCTCGGCTATATCGTCTTCAGTAAACTTAATCGGGTCGGTATTTTCATACACAAGCCGAACAAGCTTCTGGTTGTTAGCTAACTTAGGGTTGACCTTCTTAATCGCCCCATCTATTAGCCCCAGGTGCTTATTATGAAGCACATGGTTAATAACGGACTTTGCTGCCTCCTCCGGGTTATCCTTGCTCAGTTGCTTAGACTGCTCAAGTTCGGCGACTGCTTCAACAAACTCCTCTTCTGAGACTCCTACGCTAGACCGCATCTCGTTTATCTTGCTTGTAAAGGCTTGATAACCCTTTGCGGCTTCTTCGCTCTTTCTCCTCTCCGACTCCTTATCCTTGTGCCATTGGCTCTCAAGGTTAAGGAAGTGGTTCTCTATCTGTTCAGGAGTCCTTCCTTCAAAATTCTGTACCGCCGTGGCAAGATTAGCAAGCAATTTCCTATACATCGCCACTGGAGAGGTCCCAGATTGCTCAGCAAGGTAGACTAGCGCCATGTCGGGACGGTTCTCTTCAATGTACTTGAAAACCTTTTCCTCTCGCTCCTTTACCTTCGCTTGCTCAGCCTGAATCGACTCTGAGTGTTTCTTAACATCCTCATAGAACGATGCCACCTTAGAAAGCCGCTGGTTTACCGTAATCTCCCCAGCCGCGATGTTGAGCGCCTCCTTTAGAGGGATTCTCTGCATCTTCCCGTCTATCTGTTTTTCAACGATAGCATCATCAGGCAGAGAGAATTCTTTTCCGTCTTTTCCAATGACCTTGAACGCCTTGCCTTTTTTCTTCTTATCTTGAGCTTCTTCCTGGGGTTCTTCCTCGGCATCCTCTTCACCCTCCTCTTCGGATTCCTCTTCTTCGGTCTCCTCCGACTCCTCTTCTGAGTCCTCCTCTGCTGGGATCTCATCCTCAGAGGGGGTCTCTTCGACCTCACGCTCTTTGGCAGAAGCAGAGCTACGAGCCTCGTTCTGAGCCTCTTCTTCTCCAGCATCTACCTCTGAGTCGGCCTCTTCAGCCTTAATATCATCAATCCCCTTGCCTTCTGTCCGTCTTAGAAAGCTGTCTAGGGAGATATTCCCAGGCGTATTCGCGATTACCTTGCGAGTTTCTGAGCCTGTGGCTCCGGCAGGGGCAGAAGCCCCTGTGCTATTTTCATCTGCCATGTTTTACCTTTGCTCCGTTGGTACGTTTTGCGTTGATTCCTCCGGGGGAGGAGGTGGCACAGGCCCGACATTAGGAACTGGTACACCTTCTTCTGGGGGAGGAGCTTCTTGCGCTAGCTCATCTGGGGCCATTGCTGGTTGTCCCATCGGCATAGCATTAGGGTCGCCCGGAGGTGGCATAGGAGCCTCTCCACCTGGCATCGCTTGCTGCGGAGGAGCTGGAACATCTGTAACAGCCGGGAATCCCTCTAGCGCCATAATCTTCTGCATGTAGAGAGGGTTGGCGTTAGCCTTTCTCCACATCCACATTTCGTGAGTTCCTAAGTGGGCAACGGCAGCCTTCTTTATCTCAGGAGGTGCATCTTCCTTAAAGCTAGCACTCTGCATGAACTTAAAATGTGAGGTCCAGTGAGTAGTATGTTCCTCCCATTCATCTGGAGGCAACACGTCGGCACCCTCTACCATCAGCTCGTTCTCTCTCTCCGAAGCTTCAACAGCTACCGCAGCGAGGTTGTAGTACTTCTTGTCGTTGGCTAAATCCAACATGTCAGCTACATGCTCCCACGGGACCTTCCCAGGGAATCGCCCCTCAAGGGCTAGAATTTGGCTCAGGCGACCCGACTTGCTTTCGGATAGGGCAGTGGTCCTTTGGACCCTAATGTCGTAAGGGCCGCCCAATTTGGCCACGTCAAGGGCCTTTACGGAGAAGGTATTGTTCTTTCCGACTATCCGCATCGTTCTTGCGTGTTCAGGCTTGTAGTAATCCCCGGCTGTCGAGAGCGAGAGTCTCGCAATCTTCTTAATCAGAGCGTTGTGTTTCTTGATGTCGGTATTTGCCCGTTGGTTCTCCTGCTCCTCAAGGAAGGCTAGAGCTACACCTGCTTCAATCCCGGCAGGAGGCTCTCCTCTTGATACAGACTGAATCCCGGCAGGGCGCTGAATCGCCTTGTCTACGAGTTCAATCATCTGGAAAATCTCAGGCCCTACAGTCTTAAACTGCTGAAGCGTCGGAGGCATCCCACCTGCAAACTTTAGGACCGACGACCCGTTTCGAATCTTCGTGATATCTACGTTGGCACTGTTTGGAATCATCCAGTAAAGATGGGCTCCAAGCGCGATATTCGTATACCCAAGGCTGATAAGGTTATTGTAGACCACGTTTAGAAGCATGATCTGCTCTACTACGCAGAAAGCCTCTGCTACCCCTGGAACATCGATATTACTAAGCCTAGCTGCCGGAAGTTCCCCGTGAGAATACTGTAGGTCTTTATTCTCAAGAACCACACCGTCGATAAACTTAATGTACCGACCCTTTTCTAGAAACTCAGAAGACTTGTGGTAGAGTTCGAATACAATAGCCTCATCGGTCTCTCCTGTGACTTCGAAAGTGGAGAGGAGCGCAGTTTGCTTGCCAGCTTTAGGATCAATATCTTCTGCTCGGTCTGGATATTTGGCCCTAAGCTCATCGACTGAGGCTGAAGAGATTTTGATAACGAAGTTTGCGTCAGACCATTTGACATTGGGCTCCCTAAGCAAGAAACGACGTGGAACTACTGAATACTTAACATCCCCCGTCCTTGGAGCTTTTGTCACCCTAAGAGGCTTGCCATCCTCGCCAATAACCTCATTTCCCTCTGAGTCTACTACAGGGATTCTTACGTCGCTATTGAGCATTTCCTGAGCATCGGGCTGGTAGTCGCCCTTAGTCTCATCCCACTCAACAAATATGTACGCTTCTGCCTCAATACGGCAGAGTCTCGCAGCTTCCTCTAGAGTCTCGTCGATGTCGTTTACATAAAACAGGTAGTCGATAAAATCTTTCGACATCTTCGCAGCAATTCTGTCGTTGTACTCCTCATTGTTTGGAAGCACGGCAATTGCTGGAGGGTAGCGGGTCATTTTGCTAACCCACTGCTCTACTATCTCGTAAGCTTGCGGAGCTACGACCCTAGCAAACTTCTCCATGGGCTTTCCTTCCATATCTCTTGGAAAGCCTGTCTGGCCCATCGCCAAACTCTGTATCCCCATGTAGAAATCACGGCACCTTAGATCTTTAGCTGTCCTGGCTGCGTGACTATCGTGAATAGCCGAGCAAAAATCCTCTGCCCACTTCAGAAACTCTTCCTCATCCTCAAACTCCACCGTCCAAAGCGGCTTGTATGGTTTCGGGACCGATATTTTCTGGTAGTTCAGAGCGCCTGGAATCATATTTGTGCCTCAATATCCTCGTCTAGCGGAAAACCATTCCTTTCCAGACTATCCTGCAAATCTTTCTGCCCTGGCCCGACAATCCCCTGGATCTTCTTCTCGAATTCTTCCATTGAGGTACTAGCGCCAACAGGGACTACGGTATGCGTACTCTGTTTTAGCGCATTTACCGCAATTGTAGCGTCAAGGCTCCGAGCTAAAGCCTCCCTACACAGATCATACGCTGCCCAGCATCTCATCGCTACTATAAGCGCAGAAACACCCAGGATAAGGTTAAGACAAACAAGCATTTCTACCAATCCCACATTTCCTCCAAGTATACAGGCTCAATCTTCATGTCGTTTTTAGGAGCAAAGTCGCCATCATCACTCGCGTTCTTTATCAAATCCGTCTTCGTCGTCCAGTGGCTACTAGGCTCAGCGTTGATAGGCTGATTAGTAAACGAAAACTCCGTTTCCGCAACCGCATAAAGAAGGCAGTCCACAAGGTCGTCATCCTTCTTCACCACCATACCCCGGTCATTCGTGTGGTAACTCTGAATATCTCGTATAGTCCCAGGACATTCCGTACTAATGAACATCTTCTTTCTGTAGAAAGCCTCTCGGACCAGCGAGATGTTGTTACTTTTCTGGTTGTGCCTCTTCTGGGTTGCAGACATGTGATAGCCGTAGTTCCCGGCTTCTAACGCAAACAGAGCCGCCGCCTCGTCATACACCCTTAAAGGCTCAGACACTTGGCCAAAATGCTCTGCTTCCAGTTTTCGCGCCCTATCAATAACTGCACCAGCAAAGATCTTTGTCCGGTCTGTCTCCAGTATCTCTCCGACCTGATAGAAAGTGGAATTGTCCCGGTCATAAATGTAGAAGCCCATAGCAAACCTAGTGCTACTAGGGTCAGCCGTAACAATCAGCTCGCAGCTATTAAGCCTTCCCTGGAGTCTACCCCTGATCCAGTCGCCAGGGCGCACATTCTCTGCCTCGGTGAACTGGGGAAAGATACCCGCAGCCCCCCCTTTAATAAACTCTGCAAGGTACTCACGTTTCCAGATAGCCTCTTCCCCTCTAGCGAAATACCCCCGCTTCAGCTCATCCACTAACGCAGCAGGAATAAGCGGATTGTCGTGAATCGTCTGCTTGGTATAGAAATACCGGGGATTGCCCCCCTTCATTTGCGCCTGGAAATCAGCCCCCAGCTTAGTGAAAATATTCTCCTGGTCTGGAGGTGTACCAATAAAAGTGATTGGAGCATCAACAGCCAAAAAGTTCGGCTCAATTGAAAACCAGCTTTTGTCGCTCCACTCCTGGAACTCGTCCAGTGTTGCCCCAGTCGGCTTAATTCCCCGTAAAGCGC
>Ga0075156_10001279_pt1 | contig 13649 bp, 12 predicted proteins | sample JI81AbrownDNA_FD_70966 | JGI IMG/M metagenome (GOLD analysis project Ga0075156, IMG submission 70966) | Wastewater effluent complex algal communities from Wisconsin, to seasonally profile nutrient transformation and Carbon sequestration -... | ecosystem: Engineered > WWTP > Effluent > Algae...
AACTGGAAAAGATCGTGGATGCCCATCGAGACGGATTCAGGCAAAGGTTGCAGGCTCGACCGTCTGCCGTCGCGGAGTTCGTCCGGCCAAGCGTTGCGGTGTGCTTGCCTACTCACGTGGACACCCGCCAGCACGTCGCGTTGAATCAGGCCAAGCCCTACTTGGCAGGCCACTTGGCCCGCCGTTTCTATCCCCGCCAAACCCCCGTCGAAACCTTGATCGAAGAGGGCTTCGTGCTGATCGGCACGCCTGCCCATGTCAGGCAATCCCTCGCCTGGTATCAGGAGATCGGCATTACGGAGGTCATGACCATGCATGCATTTGGCGGCATGCCTGGCAGCGTCGTCCAGGCGTCCATGCGCAAGTACGCCGAACGGGTTTCAAGCCTGGTTTCTGGTCAATCGGCCGAAAGCAGTGGAGAGTCTGCCTGAAAAGGCCGGATGGAAGGCGCACCCGCGCATCCCCCCCACCTGGCTGTGTCGGCTTGAATTTACGATGTGCAGATCAAACCGCAAAGACCGGAAACACCTCGTCGTCGGCCATGTCTTCCTTGACTGCGCCCGCAGTGCATCCGCCTTGGACCGGATCGGGAACGCAGTTGCCGCAGCTTGCGTGTGGCAGTGCGTGCCGAAAGGGGGGCAAGTTTGTGGCCGTCTCGCGTCTGCATTGCCAGTATCCCAGGAGCCCCTGCTCTGCGTGATCGACATTGCCTGACAGAATCGACTGTCGTAGCCTTTCCTGCAAAGCCTCTGGCGGCTGCATCGCCGGAGACTCGAATACCGCACCCAGTGCCAGTTTGAGATGTGTAAGCACGCTATCGATCTGGGCCGCCAGATAGCCGTTTCCTGATGCTTGGCAAAGCCCAGGCCAGAAAGGGCAGCCCTCGTCAGGCAGGCTACGGGCGTTTGCAGCCTGATGCACGGTCAAACGCTCAAGCTGCTCCAAAATGTCGAATAGCTGTGCGACGTCCTGGCTGGACGGGCACGCGACATGGAACCTGCCCTCCGATTCAAAGCGCACCAATCTGCTCCTGTCCAGGACGCAGAGGGCATCCCGAACCACGCTGCGCCCTACCCCATATGATGCGGCTATCCGGTGCTCGTCCAGGGCCTCTCCAGGCATGAATTCATGCGCACAGATCCGCTCGCGCAAGGAGTCGGAAAGGACTTCGAACACGGGGCGGGGTCGGGCAAGCATGCTTCTTGTTTCCTGGTTCATGACAACTCCAACAAAAGGTTTTCGGCTTCGATCCCAGTGATCATTTCATCCCGGCAGCCCTGAGTGCCTGTGCCAGGTGAACGCCACGGCTATCTCGCAATATACGCAGCCAAAAAAATGGATCCACCCCTGAATGAGCCGAGTTTTGCGAACGTGAGCATGCGCGATTGCGAATGTTGCAAACCATCTTGGGAATGAGGCTGAACCACTCTTGCACCGTTGATTGAGCGTCGCAGGAGGTGGCTTTCGGTACGACTCGAGGCGATGCATAGGCCGCGTGCCGTATTGATCTTTTTGGCGATGCCTTCTTGGTTGGTAATGACAACGCCACCCCGTGGGCCGCGCTGGCTCTTAAAGCGCGCGCTCGAACATGGGAGATCCTTGAAGAATGAGTCCCGGCACCAGGCCGGGACGATGGATGCTGGAGACGCCTTTCTCAGGCAGCACGGGTGCGCAAGGTTCTCGCCGCGGCGACCATGTTGGTCAGCGCGGGCGTCACCTCTGCCCACTGGCGCGTCTTCAGGCCGCAATCCGGATTGACCCACAGGCGTTCGGCGGGGATGCGCTCGGCCGCCTTCTGCATCAGCGCAACAATGTGCTCCTGGGTCGGGATGTTGGGCGAGTGGATGTCATACACACCGGGGCCGATCTCGTTGGGGTACTTGAAGTCGTCGAAGGCATCGAGGAGCTCCATGTCGGAGCGGGCGGTTTCGATGGTGATCACGTCGGCGTCCATGTCCGCAATGGAGGCGATGATGTCGTTGAACTCCGAATAGCACATATGGGTGTGGATCTGGGTCTCGTCGCGGACGCCGTTGGCGGTGATGCGGAAGCTCTCCACTGCCCAGTCCAGGTAGTCTTGCCACTGGGCCTTGCGCAGCGGCAGGCCTTCGCGCAACGCGGCTTCGTCGATCTGGATCACGCGGATGCCGGCCTTCTCCAGGTCCAGCACTTCCTGGCGGATGGCCAGCGCAAGTTGCCTGCACGACGCCGAACGCGGCTGGTCGTCGCGCACGAAAGACCAGTTGAGGATCGTCACCGGGCCGGTGAGCATCCCCTTCATCGGTTTGCTGGTGAGGGACTGGGCGTAGGTGATCCATTCAATAGTCATCGGGCGGGGACGGCTGATGTCGCCGAACAGGATGGGTGGCTTCACGCAGCGGGAACCGTAGGACTGGACCCAGCCGAACTGACTGAAGACGTAGCCTTCGAGCTGCTCGCCGAAGTACTCGACCATGTCGTTGCGCTCCGCCTCCCCATGCACCAGCACATCCAGGCCCAGGGCCTCCTGCTCGCGTACGCTGCGTTCGATCTCCCGGCGCATCGCTGACTTGTAGCCGGCCATATCCAGATGGCCCGCCTTGAACTCGCTGCGTGCCTGGCGGATCTCCGCCGTTTGCGGAAAAGAACCGATGGTGGTGGTGGGAAATATGGGCAGCTTCAGCCATTCAGCCTGCTTGGGGGCCCGCTTGTTGTAGCGGCTTTCGCGCATGCCCAAGTGGGTATCGATGCGCGCGACGGCGGCCTGGACGGCGGGATGGGTCACCTGCGATGACGTGCGCCGGGCGGCGAGCGCAGCCTGATTGGCGGCAAGTGCGTCGCGGACGGCGTCGCGGCCATCCCGCAATGCGGCGCCCAGCAGCTTCAATTCGTCGAGTTTCTGCAGGGCGAAAGCCAGCCAGGACTTCACTTCCGCATCCAGCTTCTCCTCGCTGGCCAGATCCACCGGCACATGCAGCAAGGAGCACGAAGGGGCAATCCACAGGCGCTCCCCCAGGCGCTGGGCAATTGGCTCCAGCCAGTCGAGCACTGCCGTGAGGTCGGTCTTCCAGATGTTGCGGCCGTTGATCACGCCCAGGGACAGCACCTTGCTGGAAGGAAGCAGGTTGAGGATGGGCCCCACGTCTTCACGACCATTGATCGCATCCACATGCAGCCCCGCCACCGGCAGATTGGCGGCCAGGTACTGGTTCTCCTGAAGTTGACCGAAATAGGTCGCCAACAGCAGCTTAGTTCGGCTGCTCTTGAGTTCGTGATAGGCAGTGTTGAAGGCGTGCCGCCAGTCCGCATCAAGTTCGGTGACCAGCAGCGGTTCGTCGATCTGCACCCATTCCACGCCCTGCTCCGCCAGAGTATCCAGCAGTTGGGCATAGACCGGGAGCAGGCGTGGCAGCAGCGCCAGCTTGTCGGAATCATCCTTGGCCTTGCCAATGGCCAGGTAAGTCACCGGGCCGATGATGACCGGCTTGGCCTTCACGCCCTGGGCCTTGGCTTCGGCGAGTTGTGCGAGCAGGCGCGAGGCATCGAGCTGGAAGTCGGTTTCTGCGGTGAATTCAGGGACGATGTAGTGGTAGTTGGTGTCGAACCACTTGGTCATCTCACCGGCGGTCACGCCACCGCAGCAGCCGGTATGGACCTCCGCGGCCTGGGCTGAACGGCCTCGGGCCACGCGGAAGGTATTGTCGAGCACATCCCCGTGAAAGCCGCGCACCCGCTCGGGCAGGTTGCCGAGGGTGAAGCTCATGTCCAGAACCTGATCGTAGTAGGAGAAGTCGCCCACGGGCACCAGATCAATACCGGTCTGATCAGCCCAGTGGCGCTGGCGCAATTGTGCGCCGAGAGCCTCCAGGGCATCGCGGGAAGAATCCCCCTTCCAGTAGGACTCCAGCGCGAATTTCAACTCGCGCCTAGCGCCGATGCGGGGAAAGCCAAGAGTGTGGGTGGTGGTCATGTGTTGCTCCGGGATGCGATGAAGCATCGAATGGTAGGGAGCAGAGTCAATGAAGTAAAATGGTCTTATCTCAAAAATCCATGAATTTTTCTCACTCAAATGCTTGAGCGAATTCACCTAGCCGTCATTCTCGAAGTGGAAAACCGGGGTTCCCTGACGGCCGCTGCCGACACCCTGTGCGTTACCCAGTCCGCCCTCAGCCACAGCATGAAGAAGCTGGAACAGCAGCTTCGCACCGACATCTGGCGGCGCGAAGGACGCAGCTTGCGTCTTACCCAGGCCGGTGAGTACCTGCTTGCGGTCGCCAACCGGGTGCTGCCGCAGTTCTCCCAGGCAGAGGAGCGCCTGCGCCAGTTTGCCCAGGGCGAACGCGGCACGCTGCGCATCGGCATGGAATGTCACCCCTGTTACCAGTGGCTGCTCAAGGTGGTCTCTCCTTATCTGGCAGCCTGGCCCGACGTGGATGTGGATGTGAAGCAGAAATTCCAGTTCGGCGGCATTGGCGCCCTTTTTGGCTACGAGATCGACCTGCTGGTGACGCCTGATCCGCTGTTCAAGCCGGGGCTCATTTTCGAGCCGGTGCTCGACTACGAGCAGGTGTTGGTAGTCGCCCGGGATCACCCCTTGGCGCAGGCGCCCCATGTCACGCCCGGGCAGATCGCGCAGGAGATCCTGATTACCTATCCGGTTGCGCCCGACCGGCTCGACATCTATACCCGCTTCCTTCAGCCGGCGGGCATCGCCCCCAGGCGCCACAAGACCATCGAGACCACCGATATCATGCTGCAGATGGTTGCCAGCCGACGGGGTGTGGCCGCCCTGCCCCGCTGGCTGGTCCTGGAGTACGCCAGCAAGGTCGATGTGGTCCCCGTCCGTCTTGGGCCCGACGGTATCTCCAAGCAGATCTTCCTGGGCGTGCGGGAAACCGACAGCGCCATCGACTACCTCCAGGCCTTCATCGAACTGGCCCGCCAGCCGATGGCAGCCGCCGTTATGCCCTGACGCCCTTCAGCAGACTGATGATGCTGGAGAAGTCCAGCCCGCCATGGCCGGCCCGGCTGTGGGCGGCATACAGGGATTCGGCCAGGCTTCCCAGGGGTACCGGCGCGCGCCGGGCGATGGCCGCCTCCAGGGCGAGGCCCAGATCCTTGAGCATCAGGTCGCTGCCGAAGCCGCCAGAATAGCCGCGGGAAGCCGGTACATTGTCCATCACGCCCGGTACCGGGTTGTACTTCTCGAGCACCCAGTTGCCGCCGGAGCTCGTCCTCATGATGCCGGCAAGCACCGCCGGATCCAGGCCGAGGGACTCGCCCAGGGACAGGGCCTCGCTTGTGCCAATCATTAGGATGCCCAGGAGCATGTTGTTGCACAGCTTGGCGGCCTGGCCGGCCCCGGCATCGCCCGCATGGGCGATGTTCTGCCCCATCTTGCGCAGCAGTGGCTCGGCCCGCGCCAGGTCGTCCTTGCACCCACCCACCATGAAGGTCAGGGTGCCAGCCGCAGCGCCGGCGGTGCCACCCGAGACGGGCGCGTCCAGCACCGCGATGCCGGCAGCCCGCCCCGCCTGGGCCAGCTTCTGCGAACTGGCCGGGGCGATGGTGCTGCAGTCGATGAGCAGGGTTCCGGCAGGCAGGTCAGCCAAAAGGCCGGGGGTCTCGCCGTCGCCGAGGAACAGCCCTTCCACGTGGTGGCTGGCCGGCAGCATGCTGATGACGACGTCGGCCCCGGCAACGGCGGCCCGGGCTGACTCGGCGATGTACGCGCCGTGTTCGGCAAGACGGTCCCGAGAGGCGGGATCGAGATCGAAGCCCCGCACGGACAAGCCTCCTTTGGCAAGGTTGGCGGCCATCGGCCCGCCCATGTTGCCCAGACCGATGAAAGCGATGGTGTGGTCGTTCATGTGTGTCTCCTTGATGTTGTCAGCCGAGATCGGCCAGGGGGTGTGAGCCCGCAGCGCGAAGACGGAAATGCGCGCCAATCTCGTCCGGCCCGACGTCCCGCAGACTGGCGTGGCGCCAGCGCGGGTTGCGGTCCTTGTCGATGAGCAACGCCCGCACGCCTTCGGCGAAATCACCTTGCACCGTGCACCCCACCGAGACCGCGTACTCCAGCCGGAACACGTCGGCCAGCGACAGATGCTGTACCCGCTGCCACAGGGCCCAGGAGAGGTGTGCCGAACTCGGCGCGCCGCGCGTGAAGGCCTTGCCGGCCGTTGCGAGCCAGGGATCGGCATCGTCGGCCAGGGCCGTCAGGCGTTCGGCGATGCCGTCCAGCCCATCGTGGCCGATCAGCGCCTCGATCCGGTCGAAGTGGGCCCGCAAAGGGCCCGCCAGGTTGTCACGCGGCGTTGACAGGCGATCAAGCAATGCGCCCAGGCGGGCGTGGTTGGCCTCGTTGCCGCCAGCGACCTCTGGCGCCTCCCAGCGCGTGTCGCCCAGCAGTCCCGCAACACGGGCTCGCTCAGACTCATCGACGATGAAATCCGCCAGGCCGGCAAAGCGCGCATCGGCGGCGCCGAGGGGCGCGCCGGTGAGCGCCAGGAACAGCCCCACATGGCCGGGCATGCGGCGCAGGAACCAGCTCCCGCCCACGTCCGGGTACAGCCCGATGGAGATCTCCGGCATCGCCATGCGGGTGGAAGGCGTTGCCACCCGGTGGGAGGCCCCTGCCATCAGCCCGATCCCTCCCCCCATCACAATGCCCTGCCCCCAGCACAGCACCGGCTTGGGATAGGTGTGAATGCGATAGTCGAGGCGGTATTCGCGCTCGAAGAAAGCCGCTGCCGCGGGCGCGACTTCGCCGGCCGGCACGGCCTTGATCGCCCGGTACAGGGCCGCCACGTCGCCGCCGGCGCAAAACGCCTTTTCGCCACTACCGTCAAGCAGCACCCCGACAATGTGGGGATCCGCGGCCCAGGCATCCAGCTGCGGCGCCAGTCGGTCGATCATTTCCAGGGACAGGGCGTTGAGGCTCTTCGGTGCATTGAGGGTGGCGTGCCCGAAGCGCCGGCCGCAGGCCGTGGGGATCTGACGCAGGATCACGCATTCATTGTCCATCGTTCGCTCCTTCATGCGTTGAGCGATTGCGGTTTGCGCTTCTCCAGGAAGGCAGCGACACCTTCACGCTGGTCCGCCGTATCGAAGAGCTTGACGAACTCGGCCCGCTCCACGGGCAGCGCCTCAACCGGAGACATGCTGCGGGCTGCCTGGATAAGGCGCTTGCAGGCCGTCACGCTGGTGGGGCTCTGGCGCTCGACGGACCGGGCCAGTTCAAGGGCGCGAGCAAGTGCTTCGCCCCGGCCGGTAACCTCTTCCACCAGGCCGATGCGCAGCGCCGTGGACGCATCCAGACGCTCGCCGCACAGGATCAGGCGCTTGGCCCAGCCCTCACCAACCAGCCACGACAGCCACTGGGTGCCGCCCGCGCAGGGCAACAGGCCTACCGCAGCCTCCGGCAAGGCGAGCACCGACTGCTCCTCGACCACCCGCAGATCGCAGGCGAGCGCACATTCAAGGCCGCCACCCATGGCGTAGCCGTTGATCGCGGCGATGGAGACACCGCGAAACCCGGCGAGCGCCTCGAAAGCCCGCCCAAAGGCATGGGACATCCCGGCGGCAACGGCCTTGTCGCCATCGGCGAAGAGCTTGAGGTCCGCCCCGGCCGAAAAGAACTTGTCGCCCTGGCCGGTCACCACCAGGCTGTAAATGTCTCTGTCGGCGTTGAGATGGTCGACCAGCTCGACGAGGGCCATCAGGCTCTCCTGGGTCCAGGTGTTGGCCGGCGGATTGGCCAGGGTCAGAATTGCGGTGTGGCCGCGCTTTTCGAGCTCGAGCCCGGGATAGGTCCGTGTGTTCATTGCAGTGTCTCCATGGAGTTGTCGTTGAGCATGCGGCGGGCGATGATGACGCGCATGATTTCGTTGGTGCCTTCGAGGATCTGGTGCACCCGCGCATCGCGCAGGTAGCGCTCCAGCGGGTATTCCCGGATGTAGCCGTAGCCGCCATGGATCTGCAGTGCCTCGTTGCAGATCGAGAAGCCCAGGTCGGTGGCAAGGCGCTTGGCCATGGCGCAGTAGAGGGTGGCACTGCCGGCGCCCGCATCCAGCCGGCTTGCCGCCAGGCGCACCATCTGCCGGGCAGCAACCAGTTCGGTGGCCATGTCGGCGAGCTTGAACTGGGTGTTCTGGAAGTCCGCCAACGTGCGGCCGAACTGGCGTCGCTCCTGGGCGTAGGCCAGCGCCGCGCTCAGGGCACCCTGTGCCGCCCCGACCGAGCAGGCGGCGATGTTCACCCGGCCTCCGTCCAGGCCCTTCATGGCAATGGCAAAGCCCTCCCCTTCGGCCCCCAGCATGTGCTGTGCCGGCACCCGCACACCATCAAAGGTGATCCCGCGGGTAGGCTGGCTGTTCCAGCCCATCTTGTCTTCCTTCTTGCCATAGCCGATGCCGGGGCTGTCAGCCTCGACCAGAAAGGCCGAGATGCCCTGAGGGCCTGCCTCACCGGTACGCGCCAGGACCACCAGCAGGTCGGTGGCACCGGCGCCGGAGATGAAGGCCTTGGCGCCATCCAGCACGAAATGGTCGCCATCACGACGGGCCCGGGTGGCGAGTGATGCCGCATCCGATCCGGCACCCGGCTCCGTGAGGCAATAGGAGGCCAGCAACTCCCCCATCGCCAGGCGCGGCCCCCATTTGGTGGCCACCTCCGGCCGGGCGAAGCGGGTCACCATCCAGGTCGCCATGTTGTGAATGGTCAGGTAAGCCGTGGTGGACGGGCAGGCGGCGGCCAGCTCTTCAAACACGATGCTGGCATCGAGCCGGGGCAGCCCCAGGCCACCATGTTCGGGCTCCGCATACAAGCCGCAGAAGCCCAGCTCACCGGCGCGTCGCAGGACGTCCACCGGGAAATGCCCCTCCGCGTCCCAGCGGGCGGCCTGGGGCGCAAACTCCCGCGCCGCAAACTCCCTTGCGGTATCACGGAAGGCGCGCTGATCTTCGGACAGTTCGAAGTCCATGATTGTGGCTCCGCGCCCGTGCCTACTTGAGGCTGATGGTGGTGTTGACCGGCGCCGCCACGTCGTCCTCGAACCAGCGCGCGGTGACTGTCTTGGTCTGGGTGTAGAACAGGACCACCTGCTTGCCGTAAGGGCCCAGATCACCGAGCTTGGACGCCCGCGAGCCGGTGAAGGAGAACAGCGGGACGGGCACCGGAATGGGTACGTTGATACCCACCTGACCCACGTCGATCTCCTCCTGGAACCTGCGGGCCGCCGCGCCGGACTGGGTGAAGATGGCAGTGCCGTTGCCATTGGGATTGGCGTTGATCAGGGCAATGGCGGCGTCAAGGGTGTCCACCGCCATGGTGCACAGCACCGGGCCGAAGACCTCCTCATCGTAGATCCGCGTCCCCGGCGTGACGCCGGAGAACAAGGTCGGGGCGATGAAGTTGCCCTTCGGGTAACCGGCCACCTCCGGCTGACGGCCGTCCAGCTCCAGGCTGGCGCCTTCGTTCACGCCCGCCTCGATGAGATCGAGGATGCGCGCCCGCGCGGCGGTGGAGATGACCGGCCCCACATCGGTACCCGGCTCGTGGCCGGCATTGACCTTCAGGCCACGCGCCCGCTCCACCAGCTCGGGCAACCAGGACGCTGCCGCGCCGACAAAGACCACCACGGAAGAGGCCATGCAGCGCTGGCCTGCCGCACCGAAGCCGGCACCCGCGAGGGCGTTGAGGGTTTGCTCCTTCTGAGCATCGGGCAACACCACCACGTGGTTCTTGGCGCCCATCATGCACTGGGCGCGCTTGCCGGCCTGGGTGGCGCGGTTGTACACGTGGGTCCCGACACGAGTCGAGCCCACAAAGGAGATGGCCTTGATGTCCGGGTGGTCGCACAGGCCATCCACCACCTCGGCCGCGCCATGAACCACGTTGAGCACGCCGGGCGGAATCCCCGCCTCCACCGCCAGCTCGACCAGACGCATGGTGGACAGGGGATCCTGTTCGGAGGGCTTGAGCACAAAGGTATTCCCGCAGGCGATGGCCATCGGGAACATCCACAGGGGGATCATCGCCGGGAAGTTGAAGGGGGTGATGCCGGCGCAGACCCCCAGAGGCTGAAGCAGCGTGTAGGTGTCCACACCGCCGGCCACATTGTTGGCCAGCTCACCCAGTTGCAGGCTGCCGATATTGGCGGCGTGCTCCACCACTTCCAGCCCGCGGAACACATCGCCTTCTGCATCGGCCAACGTCTTGCCCTGCTCGGCCGTCAGGATGGCAGCGACTTCCTTGAGATTCTCGCGGATGAGCTGCTGGTACTTCAGGAAGATCCGTGCCCGGGTGCCGACCGGTGTCGACTTCCAGGTGGAGAAGGCCTTCCGTGCCGCGGCGACGGCCGCAGCCAACTCATCGCTCGTCGCCATTGGCACGCGGGCCAGAACTTCCTGGGTCGCGGGATTCACCACATCACGCCACTGGGTCGTGCGGGATTCAAGGAACTCGCCGCCAATCAGCAGCTTGACGGTAGGCACAGTACGGGGGGTGGAATCGATCATGCGTGTCTCCTCGACGTGTTTGTCATGACGGACCGGTTTGTCCCGGCACGTTCGGAGAGATCGTATTTACAGCTGCAGGAAACAACAATAAGCTATTGATGTAAAAGAGAAATGTTGCGAATAAATTCGCACGTGGAATGATGATTCTGCGAATTGAGTGAATCCACCGGAGGAGACCCGAATTGAATCAAAAACTGTTCATCGGGCCACGCCTGAGAAGGCTGAGAGAGCAGGCCGGCTTGAACCAGGCGGCCATGGCCGGCCGCCTGGGCTTGTCCCTGAGTTATGTGTGCCAACTGGAGAACAACCAACGGCCGGTGAGCGCGGCCGTACTCCTCAAACTGGTCGAGGAATTCCAGTGCGACATCGCGGAGCTTTCGGAGGATCAGGACAGACGCCTGCTTGGGGAGTTGCAGACCATCTTCCGCGATCCGTCACTGGTCGGCAGACAAGCGGATCGGGTCGACATCGCCCGAATGGTGGAGCAGGTACCCGAGCTCGCATCGGCATTCATCGGCCTGGCCCAGAGGCACCACATGCTGCAAGAAGAATATGCGCTCATGGTGGATCGCATCCACGGCGACACGCAGCCTGCCACCCTGGCTCCGCTGCCCCACGAGATCGTTCGCGATTTCTTCAATCGTCGAAACAATCACATCGACAGCCTCGACCGCCTGGCCGAGGCGCTGGCCGCCGAGTTGCAGCTACGCCCCGGTGAGCGCGTCGCAGCCCTGCGCGAAGCACTGCGCAAACAGCACCGGATAGAGCTGATCCGCCTGGAGGAAGTGAAGGACGGAATACTGCGGCAGTTCGACGAGCGGAGAAGGCGCCTGGGTATCGCCAGTGGCCTGAGCGACGCCCAGCAGTCCTTCCAGATTGCAACCCAGTTCGCCCTGATTGCCCACCAGGAGGTGATTGATGCCGAGATCGCCGCGGCCGGCATCAATGAAGCCCAGGGGCAGGCCCTGGCCCGGCAAGGGCTGGCCCACTACTTCGCGGGTGCCCTGCTCATGCCCTATGCCGACTTTCTGGATGCGGCGCGCCGCGAGAAATATGACATCGAAGCCTTGCAGCGGCGTTTTGCCGTCGGCTTCGAGTCGGTCTGCCACCGGCTGTCCACGCTGCAAAGAAGCGGCGCCCGCGGTGTGCCCTTTTACCTGGTCAGGGTGGATCAGGCGGGCAACATCTCCAAGCGGCAAAGTGCCACCGCCTTTCATTTCGCCCGCCATGGTGGCGCATGCCCGCTCTGGCATGTGCACGATGCCTTCTCCCGCCCCGGCGCGATCATCACTCAGGTGGCCGAGATGCCCGACGGATCACGTTTCTTCGGTATTGCACGCACCATCAGCCGCGGTGGCGGCGGCTACGGTGCCCCCCGGAAACTCTTCGCCATTGGCCTGGGCTGTGAATTGAGTCAGGCCCGCCATTTGGTCTATGGTGATGGACTCGATCTCGATGCTCCGCACCGGGTGATTCCCATCGGCCCAGGTTGCCGGGTGTGCCCGCGGCAGAACTGTATCCAGCGCGCCTTCCCGCCCGCCGGACGAACCCTGGACATCCGGGTGGATCAGGAGTCCCTGGTGTCCTATCGCTTCGACGACGAAGCGCCAAGGGCGAGGCCGATGAACCTGTTGTAGCGGAACGGTGAGGGGAGGTGGATCGAAGGCACCTTGCCGTTCAGATGTTCGGCAATCATGAAGGCGTCTTCATCACCCGCTTGGCCACTTCGAGTCGGCGCCATACAAAATAATCAGTGAGTGCCTTTCTGGCTGCCTGACGGGCCCGATCCGGAGGGGCCTCCCTTTCCGTCAGCGCCTGCCTGGCATCGAGATCGGCCGTCAGAAAGCCGGGGCCGAGGGCCAGATAGATCTTGTCCGTCACGCGCTGCAATAGATCCTGCACGAAGGGATTGGTCTCCCAGTCATGATGAAAAGCCTCGAGATGCTCCGTGATCCTGAGCAGATCGGCCAGCTCGAATGCACTGAACTCGGTGACCGTGCAATGGTTGATGCGTCGATGAGCCACCGTGACCAGGCCGTCCCTGGCCAGTACCTTGATGGCCTCCCTGACCGGTGTGCGGCTGACTCCGAGCTCTCTTGCCACCGATGTCTCGTCGATGGCCGCGCCCGGAGGCAGCTCGTGATTCAGGATCCGGTTGCGCAGGGAATCGGCAATGGCCTCAAAGAGTGCTTTTGGACGAGGAATGGACTCAATCTGTGGCGCGGACATGCTCAATCCCAATACAAGCACCCTCCCCCTTCCGAATGGCTGATCCCGTTCGGAAGAGGCGAATAAAAGAGCCGCACGAACCCAGGTCCTGGAGAGACCCGCTCGGGAGAGAAGGAATTGGTTCGGCGGCGAAACCGTGGATCGATTTCCGGATTGCCGGGCTCGATCACCCGGCAATCCGCTGCGATCAGATGTAGCGTTTTTCGAGCGCGTCCCAGCCCGGTTTGCCCACCAGGCGCTGGCGCTCCGCAAAGGGCGTCACCAGGCCGCTGGACTCCAGGATCTCCTTGTCGTCACGCAGCACGCCCAGGGCGGTCTGCATGCCCATCCGCACCCTGCAGCGCGGCATTGGCATAAAGGACGATGCCGAAGCCAAGCTCGCCGAGCTCCTCGGCGTTGAAGATCGGTGTCCTGCCGCCAATGACCATGTTCATCAGCTGCGGGGTGGCCAGGCGCTGCGGGAGGGCCCGGATCTCTTCGGCCGTGGTGACCGCCTCGACGAACAGGATGTCGGCGCCAGCCTCGGCGAACCGCTGGGCGCGCTCGACAGCCGCCTCGAAGCCATGGACGGCGGCGGCGTCGGTGCGGGCCATGACCAGGAAATCCGGATCCCGGCGCGCATCCACAGCAGCCTTGATCTTGCTCACCGCCTCTTCGGTGGAGATCACGTCCTTGCCAGCAAAGTGCCCGCAACGCTTGGGCGCCACCTGGTCTTCGAGCTGGATGCAGTCGGCCCCGGCGCGCTCCAGGGTGCGCACGGTGTGATACACGTTGAGCGCGTTGCCAAAGCCGGTGTCGGCATCCACCAGCAGCGGCAGCTCGACGGCATCGCGGATGCGCGCGGTGTGGTCGGCAATTTCAGCCAGGCCCATGAAGCCCTGGTCGGGCATGCCGAACCACATGTTGGTCACGCCGGCACCA
>Ga0075156_10001282_pt1 | contig 13638 bp, 16 predicted proteins | sample JI81AbrownDNA_FD_70966 | JGI IMG/M metagenome (GOLD analysis project Ga0075156, IMG submission 70966) | Wastewater effluent complex algal communities from Wisconsin, to seasonally profile nutrient transformation and Carbon sequestration -... | ecosystem: Engineered > WWTP > Effluent > Algae...
CCGGCCTCGCATGGGTGCATCCGCGTCACCGTCGCGAACTCCGACTGGCTCTATCACAATGTCGACCGGCTGCCGATCTTCATCAGTGGCAGCTACTGGGGCTGAGCGCATCGCGGGCTGACCGCGACGCGGGCCGATCCAGGTCCCGGCCTATACTGCGGCCTGCGCGCTCACGTCGCTGCCGGGGATCATGCCTTCTTGATCATGACCCACCGGCACCTGGACTGGCTGCCGGACCTCGTCTCGGCGCTTGATCACGAGCGCTCACGCTTCGTCATTCACGTCGATGCGAAATCGCCGGACTTCGAGTCGGCACCAACGGAGGCTGCCGTCACCAAGGGCCGCATTCATTGGCTGCCGCGCCGCCGCGTCGGCTGGGGCGACTTCACCCAGGTGGCCTGTGAACTCGACCTCTTGGCGATGGCACGTTCGCACGGTCAGCACGCCTATTACCACCTGCTGTCCGGCAGCGATCTGCCCATGCGCCCGATCGCGGAGCTCCTGGAGTTCTTCGATCGGGCACAGATGCGCGAGTTCATCCACCTCGAACGGCGCGAGTTGTGGGCAGGGCGCCATGAGCGCTACCGGTACTTCCGATGGGCGGGACCGAGGTCGAGGCCGGTGTGGCGGCGGGTGGATGGGTGGTCGCGCCGCGGGCAGAGATTCCTCAGGATCGATCGCGCCCGCGCTCAACCGAACGTGACCTTTGCTGTCGGCTCCCAATGGTTCAGCGCAACGCAGCAGTTCGTTGACCTCTTGCTCGCGCGCCGCCGCTGGATCACCCGCACCTTCTCGCGCACGATTTGTCCCGATGAGATATTCGTCCAGACCGTGGCGCTGAACTGGGCTCCGGATCGGCTGGCCGCGGATAATGCGAGATTGATCGACTGGGAGCGGGGCGATGGTTGCAGTCCCTACGTGTGGCGGCAGGACGATTGGCCGACGATCCAGGCGAGCGATGCGATCTTTGCGCGCAAGTTCGATCCGAGCATCGATGCGCAGGTGATGCGGCAGGTCTTGCAGCGCCACCAACTGCCCGGTGCATGATCGCCGGGACGCTCCAGGAGCGTGTGGCCGGATAGGGTCGGCGCCATGTTCCGTGATGTCACCCTCGGCGATCTCGCCCTGTGCGTTGTGGCCCTGTCCATTGCCTATCTCGTCTATCGCCTCGGATCGCTGATCGGCAAGGCGGGCAAGATCCTCGATGAGACCCAGCTCTCGTTGCGCACCACCACCGAGAACGTCCAGCCGACGCTCGTCAAGCTCACCGACACCGTCGCCTTGACCAATGACCAGCTCGCCCGGGTTGACGGCATCACCGCGAATGTCGGCTCGATGGCCACCAATGCCAACGCCCTGACCTCACTCTTCGCCGCGAGCGTCGGTCAACCCTTGGTCAAGGCAGCCGCCTTCTCGTATGGCGTTCGGGCGGCCCTTGCTGAGCGACCCACCGCACGTGGTGCCCACCGTCGCCCGGAGTCGTCATGACCAGGCGTCGGCTGACGCTGGTGGCCAGCGCGATCGCCGGTGCCGGCGTGGCATACGGCCTCTATCGGTTCGGGGCCCGCTATCGCCCCGACGATCCGATCGCCGGTCTCGGCGACTTCGTCGAGCGCGTGCGGACGGGAGCGGCGCAGCGCGAGTCCCAATTGCGCGACGCCCTCGGCTACGAGGCCAATGAGAACCTGCCGGCAGCCCCCGGCGACGGGCGTGGGCGGCGCGCCGAGGCCCCGACAGCCGGGCCCCGCCTGACCCCCGAGCAGGCCCGCGAGCTGTTGCGCGACCCCGCCGGGCCGACGCCGGAGCGAGCCCGCGAGGACGACTGAGCCGAGCTGCGCCGACGCAATGACGGTGCCTGCGGGTCTGCGCCTGAACTAGGCTGGACCGTTGTCTTCTCCGCCACCCACAAGAACTAGGGCACACCGATGGAAACCGCGCAGATTCGGCGCCGCTGGCTGAACTACTTCGAGAGCAAGGGTCACCTCGTGGTGCCCTCGGCTCCGCTGATCCACGACGACCCGAACCTGCTCTTCGTCAACGCTGGCATGGTGCCTTTCAAGCCCTACTTCCTCGGTCAGGAAGTGCCGCCCGCACCACGGGCGACCAGCGTGCAGAAGTGCGTGCGCACCCAGGACATCGAGGAGGTCGGCAAGACCTCCCGGCACGGCACCTTCTTCCAGATGAATGGCAACTTCTCTTTCGGCGACTACTTCAAGGCCGGAGCCATCGAGCTGGCCTGGGAGCTGATCACCGGCAGCATCGAAGACGGGCGTTTTGGCCTGGACCCCGAGCGGCTGTGGGTCACCGTGCTCGACAATGACGACGAGGCCATCGGCCTGTGGCGCGAGCTGACCGGGATCCCGATGGAGCGGATCGTGCGTCGCGGGCTCGCGGACAACTATTGGCATATGGGCGTGCCCGGCCCCGGCGGACCCTGCAGCGAGATCTACTACGACCGCGGCCCGGCATACGGCCCCGAGGGCGGGCCGGCGGTCGATGAGGACCGCTTCCTGGAGTTCTGGAATCTCGTCTTCATGCAGGAGTCGCTCGCCACCGTCCGTTCCAAGATCGACTTCGATGTCGAGGCGCCGCTGCCGAAGAAAAATATCGACACCGGCATGGGCCTCGAGCGGATGGCGAGCATCCTGCAAGGCGTCGACAACCTCTACGAGATCGATGAGGTCAAGCCCGTCCTGGTCACGGCGGCCGAGATGACCGGCAAGACCTATGGTGCTCACTCCGGTCCGTCGGCCGGCGAGAGCCACCCCGATGATGTGCGCCTGCGCGTCGTCGCCGACCACGTCCGCTCCTCTTTGATGCTCATCGGCGATGGCGTCACCCCGGGCAATGAGGGCCGCGGCTATGTCCTGCGTCGGATGCTGCGCCGCGCCGTGCGCTCCATGCGCCTGCTCGGGTATGACGATCCGTGCCTGCCCGAGTTGCTGCCGGTCTCGCTGGCCAAGATGAAGCAGTCCTATCCCGAACTGGAGACCGGCTTCGAGCGGATCAGCCAGATCGCGTATGCCGAGGAGGAGGCCTTCCGGCGCACCCTCGCGGCCGGGACGACGATCCTCGACGTCGCGGTGAGCCGCACCAAGCATGAGGGCGGCGAGATCCTCAGCGGAGCCGACGCCTTCTCCCTCCACGACACCTATGGCTTCCCCATCGACCTGACGCTCGAAATGGCGCAGGAGCAAGGCCTCAGCGTGGACCGCGAGGGCTTCCGGCTGCTGATGCAGGAGCAGCGCGAACGGGCGAAGGCCGATGCCTTGGCCAAGAAGTCCGGGCACGCGGACACCGCGGTCTGGACCGAATTGCGCGCGGGCGGCCCGACCCAATTCCTCGCGTATGAGGCTCTGGACGCCGAGGCGAGCGTGCGCGGCCTGGTCGTCAATGGCATCCGGGTGCCGGAACTGACGCTCGGCCAGCGCGGCTCGATCGTGCTGGACCGCACTCCCTTCTATGCCGAATCCGGTGGCCAGGTCGGCGACGAGGGTCTGATCACCACAAGCTCGGCGACGCTGCGGGTGTATGACGTGCAGCGCCCCCTCAAGGGGCTCATCGTGCACTCCGTCGAGGTCGTGGACGGCTCCGTCGAGGACGGCGATTCCGTTCTCGCGCAGGTCGATCCGCACTGGCGGGTGGCGGCGCGCCAGGCGCACTCCGGCACGCACGTGATCCACGCGGCGCTGCGCGAGGTGCTCGGTCCATCCGCCCTGCAGTCCGGCTCCTACAACAAGCCCGGCTATTTGCGTTTGGACTTCGCGTGGAATCAGGCGCTCTCTGCGGCGACGCGCAGCGAGATCGAGGAGGTCGCCAATCTCGCGGTCCGCGACGACCTGCCCGTGCGCGCGATGTACATGCCATTGAATCAGGCGCGCGACTTCGGTGCGCTCGCGCTCTTCGGCGAGACCTATGACGAGGAGGTGCGAGTCATCGAGATCGGCGGCCCCTGGTCGCGCGAATTGTGCGGTGGCACGCACGTGACCCACTCGAGTCAGATCGGCGCACTCACCGTGACCGGTGAGTCCTCGGTCGGCTCCGGCGTGCGCCGCCTCGAGGCCTTCGTCGGCATGAACGCGCTGCACCACCTGGCCAAGGAGCGAGCGATCGTCGCCGAACTCAGCGGCCTGGTCGGCGCGCGGCCCGGTGAACTCACCGACCGGATCGGCGCGATGCTCACCCGGCTGCGGGACGCCGAGCGGGAGGTCGAGCGGCTGCGCAAGGAAGCCCTGCGGGCTGCGAGCGGCGAGTTGACCGAATCGGCGCGGGACATCGCCGGCGTGACCTTCCTTGGTCATCACGCCGAGGGCGCCACGGCGGACGACGCCCGCACGATGGTGCTGGACGCGCGCGCCAAGCTCGGCAATGAGCGCCCGTCGGTGGTGGCGATTGCCGCGGACGGCGGCGGCAAGCCCGTCGTTGTCATCGCGACGAATGAGGCGGCGCGCGCGGCCGGCCACAAGGCCGGCGCCCTGGTCAAGATCGCGGCGGGCGTGCTCGGCGGCGGTGGCGGCGGCAAGGATGACATCGCCCAGGGTGGCGGGCAGAATGCCGCGGCTATCCCGGACGCGCTGGTGGCCGTCGAGGCGAGCCTGCGAGGCGGCGCCTGAGCGTGCGCCGGGGTGTCCGCCTCGGCATCGACGTCGGCAGCGTTCGGGTCGGCGTGGCCGCGAGCGACCCCGAAGGCATCCTCGCCTATCCGGTGGCGACGCTGGCGCGCACCAGCCAGGACGGGAACCCGCCCCCATTCCGTCGAGAGGACACTCTGACCCCGTCGAGAGGACACTCTGACCCCGTCGAAAGGGCAATCTGCGAGATTGCCCTTTCGACGGGGTCAGAGTGTCCTCTCGACGAGCGGGGGTCAGAGTGTCCTCTCGACGAGCGGGGGGCGGGGCCGCATGACGAGCGGGGGGCGGGGCCGCATGACGAGCGGGGGGCGGGGCCGCACGGCATACCTGCTGGTGGGGAACCTGCCGAGCCGGCGGATGAGGTCGGGCAGATCGCGGATCTCGTCCGGGAACACGCGGCCATCGAGGTCGTCGTCGGGTTGCCGCGCTCGCTCGACGGCGGCGAGGGTCCCGCCGCAGCGCTGGCGCGCCGTTATGCTCAATCAGTTGCGTTGGCCATCGCGCCGGTCCCCGTTCGCCTCGTCGATGAGCGGATGACCACCGTCGATGCCCATCGCAATCTCCGCGCCAGCGGCGTCGCAGGGCGTTCCCAGCGGCGGGTCGTCGATCAGGCGGCTGCCGTCCTTATCCTGCAGACGGCACTGGAGCGGGAGCGGGCGACCGGGAACCCTCCCGGGACCCCGGCGATCGGAGCACGGCGCAAGCCGCGACGGAAGGGCACGACCTAAGTGACGCAGCGACTCGATCAGGAGATCTTCGGCGGTGCCAACCCGCGCACCGGCGAGCCGGTCGGCGAGCCACCCCGGCGGCGCTTCGTGCCCAATGTCTTCGCCCTCTTGCTCTCGCTGGCCGTCGTGCTCGGTGGCGCGTATGGCGTCTATCGCGTGGCCGCGCCGGCCATCTCCGACTTCGTGGCCAGCGAGGACTATCCCGGCCCCGGCTCCGGTTCGGTCGATGTCGTCATCAACGATGGGGACTCCGGCCGGGTCATCGCCGCCACCCTCGTGCGCGCCGGCGTGATCAAGACCTCAAGCTCGTTCGTGGACGCCTCCGGGGATGAGCCCGAGCTAGCGAAGAAGATCCAGCCCGGCACCTATACCTTGCAAAAGGAGATGCGGGCGGTCGATGCCCTCGGCCTCCTCGCCGACCCGAAGAACCGTTCCGTGGATCGCGTCACCATCCCCGAAGGACTATGGGCTTCGGAGATCTATGAGCGGCTCTCGAAGGCGACGGGTGTTCCGCTGAAGAACTACACGGCCGCGGCCAAGGATGCCAAGGCGCTCGGGCTGCCCGCCGCAGCCAAGGGCAACCCCGAGGGCTGGCTCTTCCCCTCCACCTATGAGTTCGGTCCGAAGGCCACGGCGACCGAACAGCTTGCGACCTTGGTCGATCAGGCCATCAAGGTGATGACCGCCGAGAAGATCCCGGAGAGCAAGTGGGAGGAGACGATGATCATGGCCTCGATCATCGAATCCGAGGCAGGCAGTTCTGCCGATCGACGCAAGGTCTCCAGGGTCTTCTACAACCGGTTGGAGAATCCGAGCGCCGAGACCGTCGGCATGCTCCAGTCCGATGCCACGGTGTCCTATGGCGCCAAGCGCCGGGCGGTCGCCCCGACAGCTCAGGAGCTTGCGGACAAGTCCAACCCCTATAACACCCGCCAGCACAAGGGCCTGCCCCCCGGCCCCATCTCCAATCCCGGGCGCGACTCCATCGACGCCGCCGTCAAGCCGGCCAAGGGGCCCTGGTTCTTCTTCGTGACGGTCAACCCGGACACGGGGGAGACAAAATTCTCCGAGACCTATGCCCAGTTCCTGCAAGACAGCCAGGAATTCGCCCAGTGGTGCGTGGAGAACCCGGAAGCCAAGTGTTGAGCGCGCGCTCCCGCTGATGCCGCAGGCTTTCGTCTTCGGGTCACCGATCGCTCACTCCCTCTCGCCGGTGCTGCACCGCGCCGCATATGCCGCCCTGGGCCTGAGCGATTGGTCGTATGCCTCGCGCGAGGTCGAGCAGGCCGGCTTCCTCGATGTCGTCACCGGTCTCGGCCCCCAGGTGCGGGGCTTGTCGCTGACGATGCCCTTGAAGGAGGTGGCCTTCGCCATTGCCGACCCGGTCTCCGATCGCGCGCGGCTGGCCGGCGCGATCAACACCCTGGTGCGGCGCGGGGACGGTTGGGCCGGGGACAACACGGATATCGCAGGCCTCGTGGCTTCTCTGCGCCCGCCAGGCGCCCCGCCCGAGTTGGGACCCGGGATGATTCTCGGGGCTGGCGCCACCGCGCGCTCGGCCCTGATCGCCCTGCATACGCTCGGCTGCACCTGCGTCACGGTGGCGGCGCGGGACCCGGCCAAGGCGCACGCCTCGCTCGGTGAACTCGCCAAGACCCTCAACCTTGACCTCACGGTGCGACCGCTGACGGACTGGCCGGCCTCGCCGGCCGCCCTGATCGTCTCGACGCTGCCCGCGTCCGGCGCGCTGGTGGCGACGACCGCGCTGCTGGCGTCCGAGGCGGCGTTGGGCGGGATTCGGCTGCTCGATGTCGTCTATGCCGACTGGCCGACTCCGCTCGCGCAGGCGGCTGCGGAGCGTGGTGCGTCCGTCGTCAGCGGTCTGGACATGCTGATCCACCAAGCCGTCGAGCAAGTCGAACTCATGACGGGGCGCCGCCCCGACTGGCGCACCTTGCTGGCTGCCGTCACGCCGTGACGCGCGGGGCTCAGCCCGCGGAAGGCCGTCGTGGACTTGCGGCGCCCATGCGAGGATTCCAGGCATGTTGCGTTGGTTGACGGCGGGCGAGTCGCACGGTCAGGCCTTGGTCGCCACGATCGAAGGGCTGCCCGCCGGGGTCGAGATCACCACGGCCGATGTGGGGGCCGCGCTCGCGCGACGCCGGCTCGGCTTCGGACGCGGCGCCCGGATGGCGTTCGAGCAGGACCAGGTGACCTTCCTCGGGGGAGTGCGCCACGGGCATACGCTCGGGTCGCCCTTGGCGATCATGATCGATAACAGCGAGTGGCCCAAGTGGCGCACGGTGATGTCGGCCGACCCGGTGAGCGCCGAGGATTTCGCCGCGGCCGATGATGTCAACGCGCCGCAGGAGATCGGGCGCAACCGCCCGCTGACCCGGCCCCGGCCGGGGCACGCCGATCTCGTCGGGATGCAGAAATACGGCTTCACCGACTCCCGCCCGATCCTCGAGCGGGCGTCGGCCCGAGAGACCGCGGCGCGGGTCGCGCTGGGGGAAGTGGCCTCGCAGTTGCTGGCTCAGGCATACGGGATTCGCCTTGTCTCGCACACAATTTCGATCGGGACCGCCTCGGTGAGCGCGGCGGCCGGGTTGCCGGAGCCCGGCGATGTGGACCGGCTCGACGCCGACCCGGTCCGCACCCTCGACGCCGCCGGATCGGCGGCCATGATCGCCGAAGTGGAGGCGGCCAAGAAGGATGGCGACACGCTCGGGGGAATCGTCGAGGTGGTGGCCTATGACGTGCCGCCCGGGCTGGGATCGCATGTGCATTGGGATCGCCGCCTCGATGCGCGGCTCGCCGGGGCGCTGATGAGCATCCAGGCGATCAAGGGCGTCGAGGTCGGGGACGGCTTCGAGACCACACGCCGGCGCGGCTCTGCCGCCCATGACGAGATGGAGCGCGACGCTGATGGCGTCATCCGGCGCCGGACCGGCCGGGCGGGCGGCACCGAGGGCGGTATGTCGGCCGGTGGCCTCCTGCGCGTCCGCGCGGCGATGAAGCCGATCTCGACCGTGCCGCGCTCGCTCGACACCGTCGACGTGGCCGATCCCACCGCCGAGGCCAAGGCGATCCACCAGCGCTCCGACGTCTGTGCCGTGCCGGCGGCAGGGGTGGTTGCCGAGGCGATGGTGGCGCTGGTGCTCGCGCAGGCGTGCCTGGAGAAGTTCGGCGGCGACTCCCTCGCCGAGACCCGCCGCAACTTCGCGTCCTATCTCGCGGCGATCCCGGCGGAGATGCGCACGTGGTGACGCCGGCGGCGATCCTCATCGGCCCGCCCGGCGCCGGCAAGTCGACCATCGGTGCTCTGCTGGCGGCGCGCCTGGACCTGCCCTTCGACGACACCGATGCCGCGATCGAGCAGGTCGAGGGCCGGCCGATCCCCGACATCTTCATCGACTCCGGGGAGAGCTATTTCCGCGAGGTCGAGCGGGCGGTCGTCCTGCGCGATCTGGGCACCCACGAGGGCGTCTTGTCCCTCGGCGGTGGCGCGCCGATGGACCCCGAAGTGCAGCGGGCGCTGACCGATCTCCGGGTCATCTTCCTCGATGTCGGCATCGCCGATGCGGCGAGGCGCGTCGGCTTCGATCAAAGCCGGCCGCTGCTCAGTGTCAATCCGCGCGCGAGTTGGGTGGCGCTGATGAATGCGCGCCGCGCCACCTACGAGAACCTCGCGTGGCGGCGCGTGGACACCGCGGGCCGGACCCCGGATGAGGTCGTCGAGGAGATCGTCGTCCTGCTCGCCGAGGCCGCGCCGTGAGCGCCGATTCCGGTGAGTTGGCGCGCGTCCGAGTCGGCACGGCATATGACGTGGTGATCGGGCGGGGACTGCTGGCGGGCGTGGCCGACCTGGTCCCGGACACCGCCCGGCGCGCTCTGATCGTGCACAGCGGACGACTGCCGGATGTGGTCTCCCGCGTCGCCGATTCGTTGGCGGACAAGGGAATTGACGTCGTCGAGGGCCTGGTCCCCGATGCCGAGGCGGCAAAGTCGATCGACATCGCCGCGGGCCTGTGGGCACTGCTCGGGCGGGAGTCCTTCACCCGCACCGATGTCGTCATCGGCGTCGGCGGCGGGACGATCACCGACCTCGCCGGCTTCGTCGCGGCGTGTTGGCTGCGCGGCGTTGGCTTCGTCAATCTCCCCACCACGGTGCTGGCGATGGTCGATGCCGCGGTCGGCGGCAAGACCGGCGTCAACACGGCCGAGGGCAAGAATCTCATCGGCGCCTTCTATGAGCCGCTCGGCGTCATCTGCGATATCGACCTCCTCTCGACCCTCCCCGAGGTCGATTTCGTCGCTGGGATGGCGGAGGTCATCAAGGCGGGCTTCATCGCCGACCCGCGCATCCTCGAGATCATCGAGGCAGACCCGAGCGCCGCGCGGCGGATTGGCCCGCACACGGTCGAGCTCATCGAGCGCGCGGTCGCGATGAAGGCACGCGTGGTCAGCGCCGACCTGCGTGAGGCCGGCCTGCGGGAGATCCTCAACTACGGGCACACCGTGGGGCACGCGATCGAGCAGCACTCGGCATACCAGATGCGGCACGGTGAGGCCGTGGCGATCGGCATGGTCTTCGCCGCGGAGTTGGCGCACCGCAGCGGGCTCATCGATGACGTTCTGTTGCAACGACATCGAGACGTGCTGACCTCCGTCGGCTTGCCCACAGCATACGAACGGGCGGAGTTGGCCGACCTGCTCGCGGCGATGGGGCGGGACAAGAAGACCCGCGGCTCGATCTTGCGTTTTGTGGTCCTGGAGGGGCCGGCCCGCCCGACCCGGTTGGTCGGGCCCTCGCCGGAGTTGCTTCACGAGGCGTATGCCGCGCTGCGCTGAGGCAGCGCGCGAGGGGGTTTTGCGAAGGCCAGTTGACCCTGCCTGAATGCCGGCTCCCACGGGGACTGTTGCACAGGCACCATGGGCTGGTTTGCACAGTTCTGCCCTGACTGAGCCCGAGCTCTGCCCTGAGTGAGCCCCAGCATGATACGCGTCGCCCGCGCCGGAGCGTCCCCGCCGGCGCGGACAGCATCGATGACTTGAACGTGCAGCGCTACGGCGGCATGACCAAAGTTCTCGGTGGGGTGCGGGCGCCCTCGATGTATGGCACGTTCCTGCGCGTGTTCACCTTCGGCCACGTCCGCCAGCTCGACGCGGTCGCCGACCGGACCCTGGCCGGGCTCGCCACCGCGGCACCGCGGCTGCTGACCAGGCCCACGGCCGGTCAGACGCGTCGGGTACGGCGTCGACTGGAACGCCGACTAAGAGGCCAGCGGGGGATTCGGGCCGACGCCCGGAGTTTCGCAAGAGCAAGGATCGAGCTTTCGCAAACCCCCCGGCGTGCGCGAGGCGGGACTCGAACCCGCACACCCGAGGGCACCAGAACCTAAATCTGGCGCGTCTGCCAATTCCGCCACTCGCGCGCGAGGCATCACTCTAGTGTGCCGGGCGCATGGCGTCGGATAGGTTGACCCCATGAGCAGGCTTGAACCGGGTGATGCCGCACCGGACTTCACCGCGACCGACGACACCGGAGCCTCGGTGAGTCTGCGCGACTTCCGCGGCCGCAAGGTGATCCTCTATGCCTATCCCAAGGCGATGACGCCCGGGTGCACCACCCAGGCCTGCGATTTCACCGAGTCGCTCGAACGATTGCGCGGGGAGGGCTATGAGGTGCTCGGCGTCTCGCCCGACAGCCCCTCGGCGCTGGCAAAGTTCCGGGAGCGGGACGGTTTGGGGATCGTGCTGCTCTCCGATCCCGACAAGGCGCTCCTGACCAGCTACGGAGCGTTCGGGGAGAAGAAGAACTACGGCAAGATCGTCCAGGGCGTGATCCGCTCGACCTTCGTCATCGATGAGGACGGGACGATCAGCCACGCGTTCTATAACGTCAAGGCCACCGGGCATGTCGCAAAATTGCGTCGTGATCTCGGTCTGGACTGACCGGCGGCCAAGGAGAAAGTCATGAGTGAGAAGTCTGTCGAGCAGTTGCGCGCCGAGATCGCGGCCAGCCGCGAGCGCCTCGCCGGCACCATTGATGAGTTGACCACGCGCGCGGCCCCCAGGGCCCTGATGCAGCGACAGAGCGAAGCCGCCAAGCAGCGCTTCGCCGCCGCGACCACGACTCCCCAGGGCGATTTGCGCACCGAGCGCATCGCCGCCGTCGCCGCGGCCGTGGCGGTGCTGCTCGTGGTGCGCTGCATGTTGCGCCGCCGCGGGCACTGATCCACGTGGCCAAAGGCAAGCAGGAGGAGCATTCCGAGGGTCTCCCCATTCGTATGCTGCACGATCGCCTCCTCGTCTCCCTCGACGGAGATCAAGGCGAAAGGCGCTCTGGCGGAGGGATTCTCATCCCTGCTACCGCCAGTGTCGGTCGTCGTCTCGCGTGGGGCGAGGTGGTCGCCACCGGGCCGAACGCCCGGCAGGTCGAGGTTGGTGACCGGGTCCTCTTTGACCCCGAGGAGCGCGCCGAGGTCGAACTGGGGGCTCGGGCATACACCCTCTTGCGCGAACGCGACCTGCATGCCATCGCCGCCCGCCGGGTCCGCGGCGAGGGCAACACCGGTCTCTATCTGTGAGGCCTCAGGAAGTCGGCCGACCGAGATCCGTCACGATCTCCGCCTGCGGCAGGTCGGCCAGTGCCGACCCTGGCACCAGCAGTTTGCTGCGCCGCAGCCCGCTGCCGATGACCACGACCTCCTGATCGAGCAGACGCGCGTCGATGAAGAGCCGCCACGACGGCGGCAGACCGACGGGAGTGATCCCGCCATACTCCATCCCGCTCTCGGTGACCGCGCGATCCATGGGGTGGAAGGAGGCCTTGCGGACGTCGAGGCGGCGCTTGGCGAGATTGTTGACATCGGCGCGCGTGTCGGCGCCGACGACGCAGGCGGCAACCCGCTCCTCGCCGGCTCGAGAGCCGGAGATCACCACGCAATTCCCGCTGCCCGAGGCCGGTATGCCGTAGGCCGCCATCAGAGCCTCGGTGTCGGCCAGCTCCGGGTCGATCTCGATCACCGCGAGGCGGTCAGCGAGATCGGCGCGCCCCTCGAGGAGGGCCCGGACGGGGGCGGCGAGCAGGTGCGGATGCGCCAATGGGACAAGGGAGTCGGAGCGCCCCGGCAGGGCTGGCAGCGGCATAGCACGCAACCTATCGTGGGCGCAGGGTGGCGGAGTCGGCACAATAGGCGGGTGCGTCGTCTCCTTCTCGCGTTGGTCGCCCTGTTCCTCTGGCCGCTGTGCATCATTCTTCCCGGTGGCGCCGCGAGCGCCCATTCGGAGCTGGTGTCGAGTTCGCCTTCGACAGGGGAGGCCTTGAACGCGGCCCCGACCGAGGTGGTCTTGACGTTCTCCGAGGAGGTGAACAAGGACCTGAGCCGAATTCAGGTCACCGATGGCGAGGGCATCGAGATGACCGATGGCGATCCCGTCGTTGACGGCCCGACTGTGACCCAGGCGCTGCTGCCCGAGGTGCATCCCGGTTCGTATTCGATCACCTACAAGGTGGTCAGCGCCGACGGCCACCCGATCAGCGCCGTCATACCTTTCTCGGTCGCGCCGTCCGCGACGACGGGCTCGACATCCGCGAGTTCGAGCTCGGAAACCACCTCACGCTCGGCGACGACCTCGGCCACGACGCAGCCGTCGAGCACCCCGTCGGCCGCGACGAGCGCTGAAACCGCCGGGGGCGATGATGGCGGGTCGTGGTTGCTCCCGGCGCTCTTTGTGTCGCTCGGGCTCTTGGTCGGGCTCGCCCTGGTCTGGACCCGACGCGGCGCGAATGCCGATGCCAGGCACCGGCGGTGAGGATGGCATCGGCGGCGCCGAGGCGTCGGCCCACCAGTTCCTGCTGTGGCTGATCGTCGCGCTGGCGATGCTCGCCGCGAGCCCGGCCAGCGCCGACGCGCAACTGATCTCGGTGTGGCCGGCCGTGGGAGCAAGCTTGGGACGGCGCCGTCGGAGGTGGTCTTGACCTTCAGCGAGGCCTTCAAGCCCGACCGCTTGGAGGTCCGGGTGTTGAATTCGCAAGGCAAGGTCGTGAGCAAGGGCAAGCCGGCGATCGCGGGACCGGCGGTGAGTCAAGCCCTTCACATTGGTGGCCGCCACCATCGGCGCGATCGGCATTTTCGCTTCTGTGGGCTGCCCTGGCTCTGAGCCGTGGGGGCACCGGGGGCCAGCATCGCAACTGAGAGTGGGGATTTCGCGCGCGGGCAGTTCGGGTGCTAACGTTTTCCCTCGCGCGCCATTAGCTCAATTGGCAGAGC
>Ga0075156_10001283_pt1 | contig 13631 bp, 11 predicted proteins | sample JI81AbrownDNA_FD_70966 | JGI IMG/M metagenome (GOLD analysis project Ga0075156, IMG submission 70966) | Wastewater effluent complex algal communities from Wisconsin, to seasonally profile nutrient transformation and Carbon sequestration -... | ecosystem: Engineered > WWTP > Effluent > Algae...
GAGCGGGGCACTGTTGGTGGCCGACCTGCCCTTCGGCTCCTACGAGGCGAGCGATCTGGACGCCGTCCACACCGCGCAGCGCTTCGTGAAGGAGGGGGGCGCCGACGCGGTCAAACTCGAGCGCGGCGGCACCACCGTCGACCGGGCCCGAGCGGTCATCGCAGCGGGAATCCCGGTGATGGGACACGTGGGCCTGACCCCGCAAGCCGCCACCTCACTCGGCGGCTACAAGGTTCAGGGACGCACCGCCGATCGCGCCGAACAACTCGTCCGAGAGGCCCTCGCGCTGCAGGACGCCGGGTGCTTCGCGGTGGTGATCGAAGCGGTGCCCTCGGCGGTGACGGACCTGCTGGTTCCGTTGCTGCACTGTCTGACCATCGGCATCGGTGCCGGGGCTGCCGCCGACGGCCAAGTGCTGGTGTGGCATGACCTGCTCGGCATCACCACCGATCATCGGGCGAAGTTCGTTCGCACGTTCGCCGACCTGCACGCCGAGTCCCTGCGCGGGGTGAGCGCTTACGCAGCGGCCGTGCGAGAACGCGAGTTTCCGGCGCCGGAGCACACCTACGCGATCAGCGAGTCAGAACTCGACTTGCTGCGAACGGCTCTCGCGCAACCCTGATCGGGTCGGTCGTTCATCCAGCCTCGGTCGGTCGAGCGTGTCGAGACCACTCAACGGCGGATCGCTGGTTTCGACACGCTCGACCACCTGGGTTTCGACGGGCTCAACCAGTCGAGTGACGCTCAGCGATACCGAGCCAGTGGTCCGTAGAAGACCTGTTCGATCGGCTCCGCGTACGCGATCTCGGGGTGGCGGATCAGGTGCCAGCGAGCGAAGAAGCGTTTGGTTGCCGGCAGCCAGAGTGGGGCGGCCCCGAGCGCGACGAACGCAATGCTGACGGCCGCCGTCGGGCTGAGCAACAGCGAGGACAACGACACGCCGATGGCCACGAGGGCACCGATCCGGGTCCATCGATAGCCCGCGAATGCGTAGTAGCCGACCACCGACGCCACACCTGCCACCAGAACCGCGATCGCGCAGCACACGATGGCGAAGAACACCCGCCAGGTGCTCGCCGGCTCGGAAGGAAACTGGGCGGTCAGCCACGTGGCCTCGTTGAACTTGTCGACCTTGCTCCACTCGTTGTCGCCGACCTCGACCCATGGCGACGCCATCGCCCACATCGCCACCAGCAGGCCGATGGTGACCGTGATCGCTGCGGCGAACATGAGGGCAGCGGTCACCCAGATCGTCCAGGGCCGGACGGGCTGACCTGAGCGTTCGCTGACCCGCGCCAGCCCGGACGAATCGGCGTCCGCAACCTGCTGGGTCGGAATCGGGCCGGACGACTGTGCCGGAATCGGCATCGTCGGCACCGGCTGAATCACCGTCGGCGGTAGGTGCGGTTGCGGAGGCGCCAAGCGAGCCGGACCGGGCGGGGGCTGACTGTTCGAAGGTTCGCCGGGCAGCGGACCTGAACCACCCGCGTCGGGGCGGATCGGTTCACCGGTGGGTGCGGGCCAGCTCATCGTCCTCCTGAGTCCGGGCCCAGCCTACCGAGGCACCGAATCACCTCCTCACCAGTCCTCGACGAGAATGCCCTGCATCGCCCGCCCCATTCCTCGCACCAGATCGGGATCGGACGCCGACGCCAGCGCGCGCAGTTTGAGGATGTAGCGACTGAGAGCCATGCCGAGCACCAGGCTGACCGCCAGCTGAGCCCGCAGTTTGTAGTCGCGGTGCCCGAGTTGCTCGGCGATCGGGCCGAACACTTCCTTGGTCATGAACTCGCTCAGGGGTCGATGCACCATGTCTTCGCCGACGGACGACCGCAGCATCGCCGTGAAGCGCTCACGACCGCCGTCCGGACTGTCGTAGGCCTGCATGAACGCGGTCACGGCACGCACTCCGATCTCTTCGCGTGGGCCCGCGAGCACCTGGGCGACCACTTGGTCGGCGTCCAGCGGCAGGTCGAGTACCGTCTGTGCGAAGAGATCGGACTTGCTCGTGAAGTAGTGGTGGATCAGCGCGGGGTCGACCTCAGCCTGGCGCGCGATCGCCCGCAGTGACACCTTGTCGTACCCGAGGGACGAGAACAGAGCAAGGGCGGCCCGCTGAATGGTGGCCCTCGTGTCGGCCCGGCCCGGCCGCCGTCCGCGCGGCTTACGGGGGGTGTCCGTCATGCCGCCGTCCTTTCCTGTTGCCCTCGGGTTCACCAATACGCTGGACCAGTGAATTTACCCGTCCCGCGCGTTGTTCTGTTTGACCTCGACGGCACCCTAGCGGACACGGTCCCGCTCATCATCGCAACCTTCAAACGCACCCTGGCTGCCCAGCTGGGTTGGGAACCGACGACCGAACAATGCAAGGAATGGATCGGGCGTTCGTTGACCGACACCTTCCGCACGCTCGCTCCCGATCGGGTCGATGAACTCGTGGCCCACTACCTGGAGTGGAACCTGGCGAACCATCGAGACCATGTGCGGCCGTTCGCGGGGGTGAGCGAGCTGATCGACGCTCTCGAGTCGTCCGGCCGGACCTTCGGAGTGGTCACCTCGAAGCGGCACAAGTCGGCCTTGCTGAGCCTGGATTGCGCACAGCTGACCGGTCGAATAGCTCTGTTGGCCACCGAGGAGGACACGGCCGCGCACAAGCCGGACGCCGAGCCGCTGCTGCATGCCCTCGCGCTGATCGGCGCTCAGCCTGCGGATGCCGTCTATATCGGCGACGCCGTCGTCGACCTGCAGGCAGCCAACGCAGCGGGTGTGGCCGCGGTCGGGGTCACCTGGGGCGCGGCGAGCGAGCAGGAGTTGGCCGCCCATGACCCGGTCGCCATCGTGCACAGCATGGCCGAGTTGCGAGCGCTCCTGCAGGTGTGAGTGCCCAGGTCGTAGGTGCGGTCTCGCGTCCCTGCGGTGAATTGCTGGCTACGGTGGTCGGCATGACGAACGCGGCTTTCGGCGCCTGGGAATCACCGCTCACCGCTCGAACGCTGGCACTGGCCGGTGTGCGGCTGGGCGAGCCGCGCTACGACGGCGACACCCTCTATTGGACGGAGGCGCGTCCGGCTGAGCGGGGCCGGGTGGCGTTGCTGCGGGAGCATGCCGGCGAAATCTCCGAGATGGCTCCCGGGCTCAGCGTGCGCACCCGGGTGCACGAGTACGGCGGCGGCGCGTGGGATGCGCGCGACGGAGTGCTGGTGATCAGCTCGGACCCCGAGGGGCAGTTGTTCCGCCTCGGCGATGGTGGGCCGGTCGCGTTGACCCCGGCCGGCAGCGGCTGGCGGTTCGCCGATTTGCGCGTGCTGCCGTCGGCGGCACTGGTGCTCGCCGTGCGTGAGGATCACTCCGGCGCGGGGGAGGCCGTGAACACCCTGGTGGCGCTCAGCCTCGACGGAAGGAACGCGGACGGCGGCACGGTCCTGGCCCAGGGCGCCGACTTCTATGCCTGCCCCGAGTTCAGCGATGCGGGGCAGCTGGCCTGGATGGAATGGCGGCACCCGCACCTGCCGTGGGATTCCTGCCGCATCGTCGTGGCGACGCTCGACCGCCACGCGCTGGTGCTGGGTGAGTCGACGGTGATCGCGGGTGGCCCCGGCGAATCCGCGACGCATCCGCTGTGGCGGGGCGAGGAGTTGGTGTTCTGCTCGGATCGAAGTGGTTTCGCGGAGCTCTACGCCCGTTCGGCCGATGGCTCGACGGCACAGTTGACTCAGCTCGGGGCCGATCTGGTCGAGCCGTTCTGGGTGTTCGGGCGCCGTCCGTTCGCTGTCACCGGAGACGGCGACCTGGTGATCCGGCCCCGGGTCAACGGCTGCAGCCGACCGATGCTGCTTCGGCGCGGAGAGTTTCTGGGCCTTGCGGCCGAGGTGGTCGACTGCGACAGCCTGGACGCAGCCGACGATCGCATCGTGCTGCTGGCCGAGTTCGCCGACGTGCCGAGTGCGATCATCGAACTGACACCTGGTCGCCGGCGACTGGTTCGCTCCTCGGCGCCCAGGGCGCTGGAGCCCTCCTGGGTGAGCCATGCGGAGGCCGTCACCTGGGCCGGGGATGCCGGGCAGGTGCACGGCTGGTTCTACCCGCCCACCCGTCCGGCTGACCCGACCCTGCCCGGCGAACTCGTCGAGACCGGCGAACGACCGCCCCTGATCGTGATGAGTCATGGCGGACCGACCGCTTTCTCGTCCTGTGGCTTCGACCCTGGCGTCCAGTACTGGACGACCCGAGGCTTCGCGGTGCTCGACGTCAACTACTCCGGCAGCAGCGGCTACGGCCGGGACTACATCGAACGACTGCGCGGGCAATGGGGCGTGCTCGACGTGTCCGACTGCATCGCCGGCGCCCAGTACCTGGCGGCCAACGGAGACGTGGACGGCCGGCGACTGGCGATCCGCGGCGGAAGTGCGGGCGGCTACACCACTCTTCGCGCGCTCACGACGTCCACTGCCTTTGCGGCCGGCTGCAGCAGGTACGGCATCGGCGACCTGGCGTCGCTGGCGTCCGATACGCACAAGTTCGAGGCCCGCTACCTGGACGGGCTGATCGGACCGTGGCCCGAGGCGTCCGAGCTGTATGCCGAACGGTCGCCGATCAACCATGTCGACCGATTGAACTGCCCGATGCTGATCCTGCAGGGCGCGGACGATGCCGTGGTGCCGCTCAACCAGGCCGAGACGATGGCGGCGGCGGTGGCCGCCAAGGGTCTCGAAGTCGAACTCATCGTCTTCGAGGGGGAGGGCCACGGCTTTCGCCGGGCCGAGACCATCGAGCGGGCCTTGGAAGCGGAACTGGCCTTCTATCGACGGGTGTTCGGCCTGTCGGGCTGATCGCTGGCGGGGGTCAGAGCTCGGCGATCTCGATGCGTTGCGACATCGTCCAGTGCTCACCGGGTAGCAGGGTGACTGCCTCGTTGAACGCGTTGGCGGCCTCGACGCAGAGCAGGGTCTGCCACTCGCCCTCGCCGACATCGGCCATCGTCGCGGCCGTTTCGGACCACGGATTCCAGACCACCACGTTGGCCGAGCCCGACGTGCTGATCACCAGGCGTCGCCCGTAGCCGGGATCGTCGACGGTCACCTCGCCCGCATGGGCATAGACCCGATCGGTGCGTCCGGTCAGCACCAGCGGTCCGTCCTGCTCGTTGTCGAAGCTCGTGTCGCCCAGCACCTTGTCGAGGTAAGCGGCGCCGTTCAAGCCGTCGACCGTGACGGTGCGGACGTCGCTGACGGCCAGGTAGGTGTGCAGAGCCTCTTCGATGGTGAACGGTTCCGCATCATTGTTCTGCACCCGCAGGGACAGCTCGAGGTGATCGGCCGAGAAGCTGACGGTCATGCGTGCCTGGTACGGAAAGGGAAACTCCGGCTGCTCGCCGGAGTCGGTCTCGTCGATGACATAGCTGACCTCGAGGGTGCCGCCCGACTCATCCACCGAATCGCGGCGCCACGAGGTCAGCCGGGCGAAGCCGTGCATGGGGGTGCGGTCGCCCGTGAAGCCCGGGCCGAACCACGGAAAGCAGATCGGCACTCCACCGCGGATCGGCTTGCCCTCGGCGAAGGCGGACGCGGAACTCATCCACAGCACCGGATGCGGGTGGCCGTCCGGCTGCCAGGCCCACACGTGCGCGCCGTGATCGTAGACGCCGTAGTGGCCGCTGCCGGGGTGTGCCTCGACGCCTGGCAGGGGAGAGCTGGTCTTGAGGTCGGTCATGGCCCGAGCCTAACCAGCGCCCTCGTCGCCGTCGAGGAGTGCCCCATCGGGCGTGCACAGAACGAAACCCTGCGAGGCCGACTGGGTTGGCCGGCCCCGCAGGGTTTTGCAAGAGCCGATTTGGGAAAGGGCTCTGGTACGGACGGGTGTTGAGCGACGCGGGGGCGCCGCGCCGTCCGGGACAAGAGACACTGCGGGACCGGAAACCGATCCCGCAGTGCCGGGTGAGAGCCGGGGGGTGGCTCTCAGTTCGTGGTGTCAGTACGCGCCGCGCGAGCCGAGAACGGCTCCGGCGGTGCGCATCAGGATCGAAAGATCCTGCATTACCGACCAGTTGTCGACGTAGTAGACGTCGAGACGGACGGTGTCGTCCCAGCTGAGATCGGAGCGACCCGATACCTGCCACAGGCCGGTCAGGCCAGGGCGGACGTCGAGGCGCCGGATGGCGTCGCGGTCGTACTCGGCGACCTCACGCGGCAGTGCCGGACGCGGGCCGACCAGGCTCATGTCGCCCCGCAGGACGTTCCAGAACTGGGGCACCTCATCGATCGAGAAGCGACGGATGAACTTGCCGACCCGGGTGATCCGAGGATCACGGGCCATCTTGAACAGCACGCCGTTGCCCTCGTTCTGAGGAGCGAGAGCAGCCTTGCGAGCCTCTGCGTCCACGACCATCGAACGAATCTTCAGGCACTCGAACTCTTCGCCGCGCAGACCGACCCGGACCTGCTTGAAGAAGATCGGTCCGCGGTCCTCGAGCTTGATCGCGATCGCGACGGCCAGCAGGATCGGCGAGACACACAGCAGCAGCAGGCTCGAACCCGCGATGTCGAAGGCCCGCTTGATCCAGCGCGCGGCCTCCATGGCCTGCGGACGCTCGACGTGCACCAGCGGAAGGCCGGCAACCGGACGAGCGGTCAGCCGCTCCGAGCTGATGTCGGTGAGCGCGGGAACCACGATCATCTGGATGTCGTGCTCCTCCAGCTCCCATGCCATGCGCTTGAAGTGCTGGCTGTCGGGGAAGGAACCCTCCGCGAAGATCACCGCGTGAACGTCGGAGTCCTTGATCAGGTCGACGACCTCGCACACCTGGCCGAGCACGGGCAGACCGCAGGCGGTCTCTTCGATAGCGGCGGGAGTGACGGCGCCGACCACCTGGTAGCCGAGCCACTTCTCGCGGCGGAGCACCCGGGTGACCTCGTCGATGTGGGTCGGCGAACCGGCCACCAGCACCGGCGACTGGAAACGTCCCTTGGCACGCAGCCGCTTCAGCGCCCGGCGCCGCGTCAACCGAAGCGCCAGCAGCGCCGGCACGCCCAGCAGGAACAGCAGCACGAAGAAGCCGCGCGACAGGTCGTACTTGCCCATGAAGCACACCACGCCGATGGCTCCGGCGAGGAACACCGACGAGAGAGCCACGCGCTGGTACTCGACCATGCCCGACTGCAGATGCGGCAGCGAGTAGGCGCCGGTGACGGCCAGCGTGATCAGCCACATGGCCGGCAGGCCTGTGGTCAACCACACCGGCACGTCGGGAGCGCCGTCGTTGACCAGGGTGTCCACACCGAAGCGGCCTGCGTAGGCAGCCATCGCAACGATGATGACAACGGCCGCGTCGCCGAGCGCGAGCAGCGTCTTCTGGATTGCAGGATTGCGTCGCGCACGGGCGACGGAGTCTAGATTGAGGCGCTGCTGGGCAGCCTGAACGCGCACGTCCAGAGTAGTCATATTGTGGTTCCCCCCCGGAAACTCGCGCGGGACCCCCGGACCCACGCGTGAGTGCCCCCCGCACTCGTAGCGAAATCCTGTCACAGATAAGGGCCTTTGGGCAAGTGACGCACAATGTCGAGGAATTTCTTCTGCTATTTCTGTTGCATGCGGTGCTGTACAGGTTCGCCGTCGCGCGTTTTCCACGGCTCGTTTTCGCTCGGTCATGCGGGATCCCGAGGCGTGGCGGGACACCGGCCGGCCATCCGTCTGCAGGGCCGTACGATGCCGAGGGTGAACGCGAGGGAGAACCAGTGAAGATCACCGTGGTGGGGGCCGGATACGTCGGCCTGTCGAACGCCATCCTGCATGCCTACCGACACGACGTGGTGTTGCTCGAACTCGACCAGGTCAGGGTCGACCTGATCAATCGTGGCCACTCGCCGATTCAGGATTCCGACGTCGAGAACGCCCTGTCGAGCGGCCAACTGCGCCTGCGCGCGACCACGGACGCGAGTGAGGCCTACCGCGACTCCGACTTCGTGGTGATCGCCACGCCGACGAACTACGACGCGGCCACGAACCTCTTCGACACCAGCTCCGTCGAGTTCGTCGCTGCGGCGGCGCTCGAGGCAGAGCCCGGGGTGGCCGTGGTGATCAAGTCGACGATTCCGGTGGGCTTCACCGACGACCTCAGGGCCAGGCACCCGGGGGCCACGATCTTCTTCTCGCCCGAGTTTCTGCGCGAAGGACTCGCACTTCATGACAACCTCTACCCGTCCCGGGTGGTCGTCGGTGAGGAGTCCGAAGCCGGTCGCCGCTTCGCCGCACTGATGGTCGAGGGCGCCGCCAGCGCCGACGTGCCGGTGCTCACCATGACTTCGGCCGAGGCCGAGGCGCTCAAGCTCTTCGCCAACACCTATCTCGCCCTGCGCGTCGCCTACTTCAACGAGTTGGACACCTACGCCGCGATCCGCGGACTCGATTCGGCGAAGATCATCGAAGGGGTCGGGTTGGACCCCCGGATCGGGACCCACTACAACAACCCCTCGTTCGGGTACGGCGGCTACTGCCTGCCCAAGGACACCAAGCAGCTGCTGGCCAACTACGCCGACGTGCCGCAGAATCTGATCGCAGCCGTGGTGGACGCGAACACGACCCGCAAGGACTTCATCGCGTTCGACATCCTGGCCCGCAAGCCCCAAGTGGTCGGTGTGTACCGACTCGTGATGAAGGCCGGCTCCGACAACTTCCGCTCGTCGTCGGTGCAGGGCGTGATGAAGCGCGTCAAGGCCAAGGGCGTCGAGGTGATCGTGTACGAGCCGTCGCTCGAGCAGGACGAGTTCTTCCACTCCGAGGTCGTCCGCGACCTGGAGGAGTTCAAGCGGCGCTCCGATGTGATCGTGAGCAACCGGCGGGCCGGTGAACTCGACGACGTGGCGGAGAAGATCTACACCCGCGACATCTACGGACGGGACTGACCCAGCGGCAGCCTCGGGCGCTCAGCGGATGGCCCGGGCCTCCAGGTAGTACCGCTTGTCGTGCGCCTCACCGAGTGAGAAGGTCTTTCGCGGTAGCGCACCATCCGCCACGATCGTGGCGAAGAACGAGCTCTTGGCGACCTGCGGCAACAGCAGGCCGAGATTGCCGCCGGCCCGTGCCAGTTGCTCCGTGACGTCAACTCCGTGAATGTAATCGACGCCGGCCGAACCGGCCTCGGTCAGTTGATCGATGGTGCGCTGCAACGTGCCGGCGGCAATGCTGGCCGCAGGTTCGGTGAGCCGATAAATGGCGGAGCCGGACGCATCCAGGTAGCCGAAAGCCTGCAGACCGGGTTGCTCGATCGCCTGCAGAACGGTCGCGACGCTCGTTGCCTCCGTGCGCTCGAACGAGCCGCAGTGGCGGGCCAGCGCCGCCTCGAAGGTGGCCCGGTCGGTGCCGAACAACGCGCGGTGAATGGGTTCGAACTCGAGCCCCGGATCGTGGATGTTCTCCAACTCGACGAGGCAGAACCGGGCCGGGTGGTCTGCGCGATCCGCCTCGGTCAGACCGCCCTTGACGTTCTCCCAGATGCTTTTCGCGGTGGCGAAGCTGTGGTTGCCGTCGCCCATCGCGAACAGCAGCGGGTTGTCGGGGTCCAGCGCGTCCAGCAGGTCACCGAGGCCCGCGGCCACCCCTACGAGGTCTGCGGTTGCGTCGACCGCCCAGCCCGACACCCGTCCTCCACCGAGCATGAGTTCGGTGTCGTAGAGCGGCTCGAGGCGGTCGACGGCAGCGACGAGTGGCTCGACCACGCGTCGATGCTGGTCGCTGATCAGCACCATGATGTGCGGCAACTCCATGGCGGCCGCTTCGCGGATCATCACGCGGGGCGGCAGCCGGTCGAGAATCGTGCCTTCGGTGGCGCGGATCAGCGTGCGGGCGTCCGGCTGCCAGGAGTAGTGCTCGAGATCGAGGGCTGTGATGAGCCCCCATCGCACCGCGCCGAGCGCGGTCGTGCGGCGCACCAGCACCATGGTGGACGGATGGCTGTCGGTCACCCCGTCGGCCAGATAGCGGCCCATCGCCTCGTTGATGGCGGTGATGCGCACGTCCGGTTTCGGCTGCTCGAGATAGACCTCCGGAAAGATCAGGTTCAGCGTGGACGGCTTGTCGCCGACGAGGTCCGCCACCTGCTGCCAGTACTCGGGTTGGCTGGTGAACTGGTCGCACGCGACCACAGCCCAAGCGTTCAGGTCGGTTCCGGGGCGGGGCAGCAGCACGTCAGGCACTCGCACCCCGACCCGAGCCAGCGCAGCATGCACGTCCATGTCGCTCAGGTTATCGCTCGCCGCGGGGTCGAACCGACCGTGAGCCACGCTCGACCGGCGGCCCCGAGCCCAACGGCCGACTCAGCCCGCGGAGAGGTATTCCTGCAGCCGCTCGTCCGCGCCTGCCGGTTCGAAGCCGGCGTTTGCGAGCTTCGTCAGGGCCAGCGTGCTGTGCACCGGTCGGGGTGCCATCTGCTTGCCGGCGAAGTAGTCCGCGGTGGTCACCTCGGTGACGTCGTCGGCAGCCCGTCCACGCAACTCGAAGACCCGCTTGGCGATGTCGGCCCAGCTCTGCGTCGGCCCGGTGTTGGTCAGGTTGTAGGTGCCGGCGGGAGCGTCGCGGGCGACCAGATGGACGATGCCCGCCGCCAGATCGGCGGTGAACGTGAGGCGTCCGAACTGATCGCCGACGACGCTGGGGCTGACCCCTCTGTCGGCGAGGGAGGCCATGGTACGGACGAAGTTGTTGCCGTCACCGATCACCCAGGACGTGCGGACGATCCAGTGCCGCGACAGTGTGGACACCAGCGCATCGCCGGCCGCCTTGGTCTGGCCGTAGACCCCGAGCGGGCTGAACTGCTCGTTCTCGGAGTGGCTCTCGGCGGTGCCGTCGAAGACGTAGTCGGTGGAGACGTGCACCAAGGGAATGCGGTGCTGTCTGGCCACCTCGACCAGCCGTCCGAGGCAGGTCACGTTGACGTCCCAGCAGGCCTTGCGGCCCTCAGGGGTCTCGGCGGCGTCGACCGCGGTGTACGCGGAGGCGTTGATCAGGGTTCCGACCTGTGCCCAGGGCACGGACGCCAGGGCATCAGGATCGCGCAGGTCGAACTCGGGCAGGTCGACGCCCAGCGCGTCCGGAAGCAGTGCCGTCAGGGCCCTACCCAGCTGACCCTTGGCCCCGACGATCACGGTGCGCTTGGCCGCCATCGGGGTGACGTCGGCGAGCCGCGGGTGGGCGCGGTCGGCGTCGGAGATCTCGGCCTGATCCAGCGGGATCGGCCAGTCGACGGCCACCGTCTCGTCGGCCAGGTTCAGGTAGGTGTAGGAGTTCCGGGCCTCGGGGCTCCAGTGCTCGTTGACGAGGTAGGAGTAGACGGTGTCCGTCTCGAGTGCCTGGTAGCCGTTGGCCACCCCCCGAGGCACGAACACAGCAGTGTCGGTACCCATCTCCATGGTGAACACGGTGCCGAAACCGCTGCCTTCGCGAAGGTCGACCCAGACGCCGAAGATGCGTCCGTTGGCCAACGAGATGAGCTTGTCCCACGGCTCGGCATGCAGACCTCGCGTGCTGCCCGCGGCGGCATTGAACGACATGTTGTTCTGCACCGGTCCGAAATCGGGTAAGCCGAGCTCGACCATCTTGGCGCGCTGCCAGTTCTCTTTGAACCAGCCCCGGGCGTCGCCGTGCAGTGGCACGTCGACGACCAGCAGGCCGCGGATGGCGGTCTCACGCACACTCGAGGTCGCCATCACTGCCACGTTCGCGCGTACTTGGCCTCGGTGGCGGCCTTCATCGGACGCCACCAGTTCTCGTTCGCCCGGTACCAGTCGATGGTTGCGGCCAGGCCGGAGCGGAAGTCGGAGTAGATCGGACGCCAGCCGAGCTCGTCCCGCAGCCGGGTGGCGTCGATCGCGTAGCGCAGGTCATGGCCCGGGCGGTCGTTCACGTGGTCGTAGGCGTCGGAGGGCCGGCCCATCAACTCGAGGATCAACTCGATCACCGCCTTGTTGTTCATCTCGCCGTCGGCACCGATCAAGTAGGTCTCACCGATCCGGCCGTCCTCGATGATGCGCAGCACCGCCGCGTTGTGGTCGTCCACATGAATCCAGTCGCGCACGTTCTGACCGGCGCCGTACAACTTGGGGCGAATCCCGTCGATCCCATTCGTTATCTGCCGCGGAATGAACTTCTCCACGTGCTGATAGGGGCCGTAGTTGTTGGAGCAATTGCTGATCGTCGCCTGCACGCCGAAGCTGCGGACCCACGCCCGCACCAACAGGTCCGAGCCGGCCTTGGTGGACGAATAGGGGCTGGACGGGTTGTAGGGAGTGTTCTCGGTGAACCTGGCCGGATCGTCCAGCTCAAGGTCGCCGTACACCTCGTCGGTGGAGATGTGGTGGTAACGCTTCTGGTGCTTGCGGACGGCCTGCAGCAGTTCGTAGGTGCCGATCAGGTTGGTCTGAATGAACGGGGACGGGTCGTTCAGGGAGTTGTCGTTGTGCGACTCGGCGGCGAAATGCACCGTGATGTCGTGCGCGCCCACCAGTTCGTCCACGAGCGGCCCGTCGCACACCGAACCGACCACCAGCCGGAACCGGTCCGCGGGCAGCCCGTCCAGGGAGGCGGTGTTGCCTGCGTAGGTCAGGGCGTCCAGCACCGTGACTATGTGGTCGGTGTTGGCCAGTGCGTGCCGGACGAAGTTGCTGCCGATGAACCCGGCTCCGCCGGTGACGAGAAGCGAAGACATGGCAGCGATCCTATGGGGTCGCGAGGGGGCGGCAGTTTCGTGGTCACAGGGTTCATGGAAGTATTCGACCCATGCGCGGCATCATTCTTGCGGGCGGCTCCGGCACCCGGCTACACCCGATCACCCTGGGCAGCAGTAAGCAGTTGGTGCCGGTCTACGACAAGCCGATGATCTACTACCCGCTGTCGACGTTGATCTTCGCCGGCGTCAGCGAGGTGTTGGTGATCAACACCCCGCACGAGCAGGACGCGTTCCAACGCCTGCTGGGCGACGGGTCGCAGTTCGGCATCTCGATCAACTACGCGGTGCAGCCCGAGCCGAAGGGGCTTGCGCAGGCGTTCACCATCGGCGCCGACTTCCTAGGCGGCGAATCGTGCTGCCTGGTGCTCGGCGACAACATCTTCTACGGCCAGGGTCTCGGCAGCCAACTGAAGCGGTTCAACGACATCGACGGTGCGGTGATCTTCGGCTACTGGGTCGCCAATCCGACCGCCTACGGCGTGGTCGAGTTGGACGCCAGTGGCCTGGCGGTCTCCATTGAGGAGAAGCCGCAGCATCCCAAGTCGCACTTCGCGGTGCCCGGTCTGTACTTCTACGACAACGAGGTGGTTTCCATCGCTCGCGACCTGGCGCCGTCCGCTCGCGGCGAGTACGAGATCACCGACGTGAACCGTGTGTACCTGGAGGACCGCAGACTGCAGGTGTCCATCCTGCCGCGGGGCACCGCCTGGCTCGACACCGGCACCTTCGATTCGCTCAACGACGCCAGCAACTTCGTCCGCACGATCCAGGCCCGGCAGGGCCTGCAGGTCGGTTGCCCGGAAGAGGCCGCCTGGCGCCAGGGGTTCCTGTCGGACGAGGGGCTGGCCCAGCGCGCCGCGGCTCTGGCGAAGTCCGGCTACGGCGACTACCTGGCATCGCTGCTCGCACCCTGATC
>Ga0075156_10001287_pt1 | contig 13621 bp, 9 predicted proteins | sample JI81AbrownDNA_FD_70966 | JGI IMG/M metagenome (GOLD analysis project Ga0075156, IMG submission 70966) | Wastewater effluent complex algal communities from Wisconsin, to seasonally profile nutrient transformation and Carbon sequestration -... | ecosystem: Engineered > WWTP > Effluent > Algae...
CCCAACAAGCAGGGCGTGACCTTTGCTAAAAACCGACATCAATACCTGGTTCACCACATCTTCTTGTCCAACAATTACTTTACCAATTTCGGAATTCAATTTTTTGTATTGTTGTACAAAGTGTTCTACTGCTTCAACGTCTGATTTAAATTGCATACTTAAAATTTTATTGTTTATTTTTATATTAAATTTTATTGGGTCTTTATCCAGGGATATTCAAATTCACACGTTCTATGTTCTTCTTCAACCCAAACATACATGCTTTTTGTTTTTGATTTAACCCATTTCAAAATGGCTTTACTTTTTTTATCGGCCATTGCGGCTTCTGAAATTTGGGGATAATCATCGCGTAAACTCGCTACATGCGGTTCGCTTCTTCCATTCAATTTGATGATGCGGATACCTTGTTTTTGATCCTGTGTGGTCATGTAAACGGGTTCTGATATTTCTCCGGGTTCCATACCGTCAACAGTGATGAAAAGTTGTTTGTCAATTTCGTTGTTGTCAAATTTTGAATCACCCGTTTGTTGATTGAATAGTTTACCTCCATTATATTTGGTTTCTTCATCATCGCTGTATTTTGCTACAGCTTGTTCAAAGGTGATTCTACCTTCTTTTATGTCCTTGTAAATGCTATCCATTTTTTGCGAAGCTTGAGCCATTTGCAAATTGGAAATTTTAGGGATCATTAATATGTGACGACCACGGTACATGTCGCCCCTTCGTTCAAGTAATTGCAAAATATGATAGCCAAAGCTTGTTTCAAAAACTTCTGAAATTTCGCCTTCTTTAAGGGAAAAAGCAACAGCATCAAACTCGGGAACGAAGGTTCCGCGTGGAATCAATTCAAATTCGCCACAATTGGAACGTGTTCCCGGATCTTCAGATTTAAATAAGGCAAGGGAACAAAACGATTCTTCGCCACTTAATATTTGTAGGCGGTATTTGCTTAGTTCCTCTTTTATTTTGATGCGTTCTTCAACCGAAACTTGGGGTAATTTAACTATTTGTGACATTTCCAGTTTTGATCCCATAAACGGCAAACTATCTTTTGGAATGGCATAAAAGAAATCTTTTACTTCTTTTGGAGTTATCTTTACATCGCCTGTTATTTTACCTTGCATTTGTTGTGATTTCATGCGGTCACGAATAGCATCTCTGAAATCGTCTTTGAATTTTTCGGTTGATTTACCATAGTATTCTTCAAATTTTTCCTTGCTGCCTATTTGTGAAATAAAATAGCGGATACGGGATTCCAATTCGGCTTCAACCTGTTCTTCCTTTACTTCCAAACTATCAACATCTGCCTGGTGAACCAAAAGTTTTTGAAACATGGTTTCTTCCAGCACGGTACAATATGGATTAGTGCCGAGGTTGGTTCCATCTTGTTTAGCTTGCTTTATTTGCCCGTCAATTTCGCTATGCAAAATTATCTTGTCACCTACAATGGCTACAATACGATCAAGATTGGTTTGAGCATAACCTGCGTTTACTGTTAAAATAAGCAACAAAATGGCAATACTATTTCGTGTAGTTCTGAACTTCATTTTCTTTGTTAAACTGTTTAATAATATTATTTCTGTTTGTGGAGATCAATTTTTGTGATCGGTCGCGAAGGATCAGACTTTTAATTTTGTTCTCAACAATGTTTACGGGTGAGGTTTCATTTTTTAGTTTATAATCAAAAATCCTGACGAAATAAATGTCTTCTTCGGTTTTGGTTTCGTAAAAATTATTCAATTCTAAAAAGCGAGCCTTATCGTCAACAGTTATTGGTACTTCACGCATTAAGTCTGAGAAGAAAATCCATGCATTGGGTTCCAAATATGAATTAACACTTAATGAACTGTATTTTTCCTCGATTTTTTTTGCTTCTGATGCGTTTTTGCAATTTCTGATATCGTTTCCTATTTTTGAATTATTTTTTTCGGAAATATCAAATTTCATGTAAAAAACGTTTACTACATAATCCCGTAATTCAAATAAGGGTTTATTAGCGTTATAGAATTCGGTAATTTGATTTTTGGTAACGGTTGTGTCTAAATTCTTACGAATAAAATCTTTTTCGTATTCGGCCAAATAGAGGTCTTGCCTCAGCTTCTCAACTTTTTGATCAATCTCCTCCGTTGATTCACCGGTGTTTTTTTGAGCGTGTTGTATAAGAATTTGATTATTGATCCAGTTAGCAACGAATTTTTTGACAAATTCGGTACTGTCACTTCCTGTATTATAGCCTTCGATATCTGTAGCGTACAAGTATTTATCACCCACTTTTGCCAGAATTTTATCATTTCCGGATTTGGATGCACAAGAAATTGCAAGCAACATGATTGTTGCAAAACAAAAATTGTATTTGGTTTTTTTTAAGTTCATTGAAAAAACAAAGGGACTTTTCAGTCCCCTTATTGAATTACTTTACGCTGTATAAAACATCTTTGTTTACGGTAATGGGGTATTTGGCTTTTAGTGAATCCAACCATTCTTTTTCAAGGAAGTTTTGATAATCGCTGGTGATTGGTCCTTTTGCCTCAATCAATGATTTTGGCATAGGCTCCAATATATTATTCACCTTCACAAAAACCACCTGATTATTTAGTGTAATGTTGTCGGTTAACTTTTGGGTAAGATTTACTTTTTGCAAAGCTTCTTTTTCTTCGAGGTTGAAAATTCCTTTTTCAATTTTTAAATTCAATTGTGAATCTTTATTGAATAACTCTTGAATTTTCTCATCCGTTAATTTTCCTTTTTTAATTTCAGCACGAACTTTTTTAGCCAAAGCTTCATCCTTACAAGTATAAAGAACCACATCATATCGTTTAGGGTGCATGTAGTTGTTCTTATTGGTTGCATAGAACTCTTTTAAACCTGAAGTGTCTTTTACGGCTTTTGACCAAACTTTTTTATCGGTTAAGTCAAATAGCAAGATACCATCACGGTATTCTTTCATCAGGGCTTTGAATTCAGGATATTGTTCTTCTAATTTTGAATCTTCATAGTTGATTAATTCATCGCCCAAATAATTATCAAACATTTGTTTTAAGTAATGCGAAACATCTTGTTTTTTTTGTTTGCGTTGATTCTTCCATAAATAATTGGCAAAATCTTTTTGGGTATACACCTTGTCAGCAAATTTGGCCATTGGTTTTTCCAACCCTTTTGCTTTTTCCAGTTTCCAATCGTTATTAAAAATAAGGGTGTCCACTACTTTGTTGAATGCTAAAAGGTTTTTTCCTTTATCCATTTCGGTAAAGTTGTATTTCACCTTAAGTTTAGCGATGAACGATTTTTTAGGAAGGAATGAACGAGAGTCGCGTTGAATGCGTTGTTTGATTTCGTTTTTCTTTTCATCGTATGATTCCAGCATTTTTAGTTCCAAACGTTTTATGATGTGGTATCCGTAATTGGTTTTAACGATTTCGGAAATGTCGTTATCGTTTTTTAAACCAAATGCAGCTTCTTCAAATTCAGGAACCATTCGTCCAGATCCAAATGCAGGAAGTTCTCCACCTTTTTTTGCAGAGCTTTGGTCTTCAGAAAATTGTTTAGCTAAATCACCAAAGTCGCTACCACCTTTTGCTTTTGCTAAAATTTCTTCAACTTTTTTGCGAGCGTTTGCTTGTTTTTCGGCATCATCTTCGGGTTTTGAAGAGATCATGATGTGTGCAACACGAATTTGTCCTCTTGAAGGGCGTTTATCTGTAACTTTAATGATATGGTATCCGAAACGTGTGCGTATAGGCATAGTAATGTCACCCACTTTTGTTTTGTAACAAGCCGACTCAAACGGATAAACCATTTGCATAGAAGTAAAATAACCTAGATCACCTTTGTTTTTTACTGCTGATGGATCATCGCTTGTTCCGGCAACGCCTGCTATATCACCAAATTCTTTCGCTTTTAAACATTTATCACGAAGAGCTATTGCTTTTTTGTATGCTTTTAATGAATCTTCGGGCGAAGCATCCAATTCACATTTTACTAAAATATGGCTGGCGCGAACTTCGGTCTTCATGCGTTCATACGCTTCTTTCACTAATTCATCGTTCAGGTTATTATCTACCAAATAAGGTTTGGCCAATTGTTTTCTATAACCATCCAATTCATCTCTGAATTTACGTACGGTATCCATTCCCAATTCTTCGGCTTCGGTAACCTTAAGTTTGAAATTGGTAAATAATACCATGTAATCGTCCAATGCCTGCTTGCTTACATTTACTTCTTTGTTATTTTTTTTGTAAATGTTTTCAAATTCTGATTTGTACACAGGTTTGTTTTTAACCGTCATCAGAACTTCATCTTTTTGCTGTGCAAAAGAGGTTTGGCATAGCAGTGCTACCGAGGTAAGAGTGAATAAAACTAATTTGTTCATAGTTGAGATTGCTTTTTGTAAGGTTAAAAATAACGTATATGATCCTTTTAAATTTTGTCTATTAAAAAAAATTAACATTTATACTGCACTGTAATTTGGTGCTTCACTGGTAATGGAAACATTGTGTGGATGACTTTCTTTAATTCCTGCCAAGGTGATGCGAATGAATTGTGCTTTCTTTAAAGCTTCAATATCAGATGCTCCGCAATAGCCCATACCTGCGCGCAAACCACCGGCAATTTGATGAATGACTTCTTTCAAATGGCCTTTGAAGGGAACGCGACCCGCAATTCCTTCGGGAACCAGTTTTTTAATATCATCTTCCATATCCTGAAAATAACGGTCTTTTGAACCGTGTTGCATTGCCTCCAATGATCCCATCCCTCTGTACGATTTAAATTTTCGTCCTTCAAAAATGGTTGTTTCTCCGGGCGATTCTTCGGTACCGGCAAACATTGAGCCAATCATAACACATGAGGCACCGGCAGCCAATGCTTTTACAATATCACCGGTAAAGCGTATTCCACCATCGGCAATAATGGGAACATCTGTTCCTTCGGTTCCTTTGAGCGACATCATAACCGCTGTCAATTGCGGAACACCAACCCCCGCGATAATACGGGTTGTACAAATTGAACCCGGACCAATACCCACTTTAACACCATCTGCACCGGCAGCAATAAGATCTTTTGCGGCTTCGGCTGTTGCAATATTTCCAACAACAACATCAATATTTTTAAACGTAGACTTTACCAGTTTAAGCATTTCAATTACACCTTTGGAGTGACCATGAGCGGTGTCAATTACAATGGCATCAACACCTGCATTTTTAAGGGCAGTAATTCGTTCAATGGTATCGTGTGTAACGCCAACTGCAGCAGCTACGCGTAAGCGACCCAGATGATCTTTACAGGCATTGGGTTGTTCTTTGAGTTTTATAATATCGCGGAAAGTAATCAAACCAACAAGTTTATAATCCTTGTCAACTACCGGTAATTTTTCAATTTTATTTCCCTGTAGAATTGTTTCGGCTTGTGCCAAATCAACGCCAACGGTTGCGGTTATTAGTCCATCAGAGGTCATGATTTCAGCAACAGGTTTATTCATGTCTTTTTCAAAACGTAAATCACGGTTGGTAACAATGCCTACCAATTTTGTATTAGCATCAATTACCGGAATTCCGCCAATTTTATTATCGGACATTAGTTTTAATGCATCACGTACACTTGCAGTAACGGGCATGGTAACAGGATCCTGAATCATTCCGCTTTCGCTGCGTTTTACTTTGCGCACTTCGGCCGCCTGACGCTCAATGGTCATGTTTTTGTGGATAACACCAATACCGCCTTGTTGGGCAATGGCAATGGCTAAAGCACTTTCGGTAACAGTGTCCATGGCTGCTGCAACCACCGGTACATTCAAGGTAATGTTCCTTGAGAATTTGGTTTTAAGGGTTACTTCACGCGGAAGTACTTGTGAGTAGGCGGGAACCAACAATACGTCATCGTAGGTTAAGCCTTCGCCAATAAATTTATCAGATGAGTTATTCATGCCGTTTTAAAAATTGGGCAAAGGTACTAAAATTAATGAGTTTAAGAGGAAAAATAGCCCCGATTCAAGGATTTCAAACATAAAAAAACCCGGAAAAACCCGGGTTTAATTTTACAGTATTTAGGAGTGTTTTTATTTCGCGTATCCAACCGAGCGTTTTTCACGAATTACTGTGATTTTCACTTGTCCCGGATAAGTCATTTCTGTTTGAATTTTTTGTGAAATTTCCATTGCTAAACGGTCAACGTCAGCATCGGTCACTTTATCACTTTCCAACATTACACGCAATTCACGTCCTGCCTGAATGGCAAATGCCGTATTAACGCCTGTATAACTTAACGCTAAATTTTCAAGGTCTTTAATACGTTGGATATACGATTCAACTACCTCACGCCTTGCACCCGGTCTTGCGCCTGAAATGGCATCACAAACCTGTACAATTGGTGAAATAAGGGTTGACATTTCAATCTCATCGTGGTGAGCTCCAATGGCGTTACAGATGTCGGGTTTTTCACCATATTTTTCGGCAATTTTCATACCTAAAATAGCATGTGGTAATTCCGGTTCATCGTCAGGAACTTTTCCAATGTCGTGCAATAACCCGGCACGTTTTGCAGCTTTAACATTAAGACCTAACTCAGCGGCCATAGTGGCACAAAGGTTGGCAACTTCGCGTGAGTGTTGCAATAAGTTTTGACCGTACGATGAACGGTATTTCATACGTCCAACCATACGGGTCAATTCAGGATGAAGTCCGTGAATTCCTAAGTCAATACAGGTACGTTTACCGGTTTCAATGATCTCTTCTTCTAATTTATTTTTTGTTTTTAAAACAATTTCTTCGATGCGGGCAGGGTGAATACGTCCGTCAGACACCAATTGATGCAATGCTAGGCGTGCAATTTCACGTCTGATTGGATCGAAACACGAAAGAATAATTGCTTCAGGTGTATCATCCACAATGATCTCAACGCCTGTAGCAGCCTCAAGTGCACGAATGTTACGTCCTTCACGACCAATGATGCGTCCTTTAAGTTCATCGCTCTCAATATGAAATACAGAAACTGAATTTTCAACAGCATGTTCAGTTGCAACACGTTGAATGGTTTGAATAACAATTTTCTTCGCTTCTTTACTGGCATTGATTTTAGCTTCTTCTTGAATCTCGCGTATATACCCCATGGCATTGGTACGGGCTTCATCTTTCAACGCTTCAACCAATTGCTTTTTTGCTTCTTCCTGGTTATAGCCCGAAATTTTTTCAAGTTCCTGAACTTGTTTTGCTTTTTGTTTATCAAGTTCTTCCTGCTTTTTTTGCAATAAAACGTTTTGCTGTTGAACCTGGTCGCGTGTGTTGGTAATTTGCTTCTCGGTACGCGTTACTTCCTCCATTTTGGTAGAAAGTTGTTTCTCTTTATCGCGAATGCGTTGTTCGGCACTTTGTGCTTTTTTCTCACGCTCGTTGATGAGTTTTTCATGCTCTTCTTTTAATTGAAGAAACTTTTCTTTGGCCTGAAGCATTTTGTCTTTCTTAATGCTTTCAGCTTCTTTTTCAGCTTCGGTAATGATTGATTGTTTTTTCTTTTTAAGTGCGCTGTTTTGTAAAACAAACATAATTACAGCGCCAACAATTAATCCTCCACCTAAGCCAATAATAATTGAAATTAAATCCATAACATCGTTTAATTAAGGGTTAGTTAACGATGCAACCCGTTGCGGTTTTCAACCTTTTTTTAAAGCTGAATCGAGTAAATGGTCAAGTTCTGTTAAATCAATGGAAGAAGTGTTTGTGTTAGCCGTTCCGGTTTTTGCTGATACAAATTTGGATGCTACCTGAATGGCAGACATGGCTAAGAGATCCTGCATATCTTTTACTGCATAATTTTCCTGTAAATTCTTCACATGATCATTTACAAGCCTTGCAGCTTCGCGGATGGTTTCTTCTTCGTGTGCCTGAACGGTAAGCGGATATGTCCGGTTTCCAATATTTATTTTTATTGAAATTTCGCTCATGACACTTGGTTTTCATGGTTTAACAGGGCTATACATTTATCAATTTCAGCAGCCAATTCACGTATTTTGCCTTTTACCTCATTACGTTTTTTCTCGGCCTGTTGGTCTGAAACCGGTTTTTGTTGCACCTGGTTCAATTTTTCTTCAAGGGATTTAGACGATTCAACCAAACCTGATTGTTCTTTCTTCAGCAATTCAAGCGATTCACTTAAGCGAGCATTCTCTTGGAGAAGTACATCGCGCTGTTCCCGTGTATGTTCTAAAACATGCACCAGAGCAGTGATCTTGTCTTTTATTTGTTGAATAGTTGTTTCGGCCATGATCCCAAAAAGGAAATTATAACATGCAAAGTTAACTTCCTTGGGCGTTTGACCAAATCTTTAAGATTCTTTTTGTTTAAATCCTTTTGGTTTGCCTAGAATTTGCGTGGCTGGTTGGCCTAAATTTGCTCAAAAATGAGGAATTTTACGCTTTTTTTATTGTTTTTTGGGTCATTTTTGGTCAATTTTGCCCAAAATTACCCCAAAAACTATTTCCGAAGTCCGGTGGACAATCGCATTAGTTTGGCCGGAACCTTTGGGGAGCTCAGGAGTTATCATTTCCATATGGGCATTGATATCAAGGCCAACGAAGGAACACCCATACGGGCTGCTGCTGATGGCTATTTGTTCAGGGCTAAAATTTCAGAATCGGGTTATGGCCATGTTATGTATGTGAATCATCCGAACGGATACACAACGGTATATGCTCATCTTAGCCGTTTTACCGATACCCTTGAAAAGTTTTTTCATGCCGAGCAGTATAAGATCCAATGTGAGGAGGTTGACCTTTGTTTACCCGATACGGCCTTTAAATTTAAAAAGGGCGATATTATTGCGTATAGTGGAAATACAGGGCACTCGGCCGGACCCCATTTGCATTTTGAAATTAGGGATACCAAGACGGAAGATGCTATCAATCCTTTATTGTTTGGTATTAAAGTAAAGGATGATGTTTCGCCTACCATACAAGGGGTTAAGGTTTATCCAATTTCAACCGGAGCCAATGTTGATGGTAAGGGGGTAGGTAAATTTTATTCATTGAAGAATGGAAAATCATCAACCTATAAAAACAGTTTGATTTTAAAAGCCTATGGCGAAATTGCTTTTGCTGTTCAGGCGCATGATTATATGACCGAATCGTCAAGCCGGTGTGGTATATACGAGTTGCAAATTTGTACTGCAAAAGACAAATTGTTTGGTCAATGCATATCAAGGGTAGGCTTTGATGTGTCGCGTTATATCAATACCTATAAAGACTATGATGAGTTTCACAATAACAACCGGCATATTCATAAATCGTATTTAAAAGGAAATAATAAACTTCAATTTTATACCGAGAAAAATAAAACAGGCATCATTAAAATTGATGGAAAAGACACGCTGGATTTTTACATTAAGGCCTTTGATGTTGCCGGTAATATGGATTCAATTTTTGTGCGCATTGTTCCTGTTGAAGTGAAACTTCCTGCAGTAAAGAAGGAGGTTTGTAAAAAAACAATTGAATGGGATAAGCCATTTGAACATGTTGCCGAAGGAATTGAAATTGATATTCCCGAAGGATCCTTGTACAACAACGCCTGTTTTCATTATTATACAAAACCCCGCACGTCAAAAACCTATTCAAAAATACACGCGTTTTATACCGATGAACATGAACCCATTCAGGAAAATTATAATGTGATGATTGCTCCCGATACTGTTATTGATCCGGCATTATACGATAAAATTTTTGTTGCACGCACAACCGACTTTAAGAATATTACTTATTATAAATCTGTTTTTATTAACGGTAAATTTGGCGCACAGGCACGCAGTTTTGGAACATTTTGTTTGGTGGCCGATACGGTTGGCCCAAAAATCAAACCCATTGGATTTACCGATAGTATGGTCGTTACCAAATCGGGAACCAAGGAAATTGCTTTTGAAATAAAAGACGAGCTCACCGGATTGAAATCGTTTAAGCTCTTTGTAAATAATCAATGGGTTCTAACCCATTTCAATTTGAAGAAAGAAAAAATGATCTTATTGCCTAAGGAAATCAATTTGCCAAACGGTTATTATCCCATAAAAGTTGAGGCCATTGACCAAACAGGTAACGTTACCTTGTTTGAAAAAACAATATCCTGGAATTGCCATTAGCAATCCAATAACGGAATTGCTAACGAATTTGTATCTAAATGGTTAAAAACATAGCTGATATCAACCATTTTAGCATTTATTAACGGGCTGTTTACCTTTTACCATTTTTTCTTTCCTTTCCTGTATTAATTATGGATCAATTATTGAGTAAAAAAGTACTTTTACACCAAAATAAATAGTTTTCTATGCTAAAAAATGTCGCCTTAAGTTCTGTAGCCATGCTTGCCATGGCCGGTGCATCCACTGCACAAATGAACAAAATTGCTTTTACCGAATATGATCTGCCGAACGGCCTTCACGTAATTTTACACGAAGATCATAAAACACCCATTGTAACCGTTTCGGTTCTTTACCATGTTGGGTCAAAAAACGAAGATCCTAAACGTACCGGTTTCGCTCACTTTTTTGAACACTTGATGTTTGAAGGTAGTGAAAACATGGAACGTGGTGAGTATATGAAATTGGTTGAAAGTAATGGTGGTAATTTAAATGCCAATACATCTTTTGATCGTACGTACTATTACGAAGTACTTCCGTCAAATCAGCTTGAAATGGCGTTGTGGATGGAAAGTGAACGTATGTTGCATGCTAAGATTGATGCAAAAGGCGTAGAAACCCAACGCGGTGTTGTGAAAGAAGAAAAGAAATTGCGTTTGGATAATCAGCCGTATGGTACAATTCTTCAGGAAACCTATTCGCATGCATTTAAAGTGCATCCGTATAACTGGGTGCCTATTGGATCGGCACAGTATATTGACGCGGCTACCATTGAAGAGTTCATGGATTTTTACAAAACATATTATGTTCCAAACAACGCAACGTTAACCTTAGCGGGTGATTTTGATCCTAAAGTTGCTAAGGAATGGATTGCAAAATATTTTAGCGAAATTCCAAAAAGTTTAAAATTAATTCCTCGTCCAAAAGAAGTTGAGCCGGCTCAAAAAGCTGAAGTTCGTGATACTGTTTATGACAATATTCAATTGCCGGCAGTGGTAATTGCTTACCATATTCCCGGTCAAGCCGAACCTGATTATTATGCTGTATCCATGTTGAACCAATTGTTATCGCAAGGTGAAAGTTCACGTTTGCAAAAAGAAGTGAAGGATAAACAACAAAAAAGTTTATTCGTAGGTTCATTTGCTATTCCAACAGAAGATCCGGGATTGGCCTTGATGTTTGGAATTACCAACATGGGTGTTAAACCCGATGAATTGGAAAAAGCCATTGATGCCGAGGTTGAGAAAACGAAAAAAGAATTGATCAGCGAAGAAGAATTTCAAAAATTGAAAAATCAGGTTGAGAACGATTTTATTGGTGGAAATTCAACCATGGAAGGTATTGCCGAAAGCTTAGCCAATTACAAAGTGTATTATGGCGATGCTAATTTGATCAATACCGAATTGGATCGTTATTTAAAGGTAACACGCGAAGATATTAAGCGTGTAGCCAATAAGTACTTTAACAAAGAGAACAGGGTAGTATTGTATTATTTACCTAAAGAACAATAAAATAAAGTACTAACGCTAATAAACCTAGTTATGAAAAATATGAAAACATTATATATAGCAGCGGCAGTACTTTTTGCAAGTCCTGTTTTTGCCCAAACAAATTCAAATATTCAAACCGATAAAAAGGTTGATTTAAAAGGCACCAAAGGAAAACTTGATCGTTCAAAACGACCAACACCCGGTCCTGCTCCAGAAGTAAAAATTGGTAAAGCCGAAAAATTTGTATTACCCAACGGACTAACCGTATTTGTTGTGGAAAATCATAAAATTCCAAAAGTTTCGGTTAATTTAAGTTTGGATCTTGATCCGATGTTGGAAGGTAAAAAAAATGGTTACGTAGGTTTTGCGGGCTCATTGCTTGGAACGGCTACAACAACATTGACCAAAGATCAGATCAACGAAAAAATTGATTTTATTGGAGCTGATTTAAATACCAGCGCAAGCGGAATGAGTGGTTCATGTTTGAAAAAGCACTTAGATACGTACTTGACTTTGTATAGCGATGTGCTTTTACGTTCGGTATTCAAACAAGAAGAATTGGATAAACTAAAAACACAAGCTAAATCAGGTTTAGCTACGCAAAAGAATAGTCCAAATGAAATGATGGACAATTTGAACAAGGCCGTTGTTTATGGTAAGGATCATCCATATGGAGAAGTTCAGGTGGAAGAAAACATTGACAACATTACACTTGAAGATTGCAAAGGATATTACGATCAGTATTTCAAACCAAATGTTGGGTATGTAACCTTGGTTGGTGATATTACCGTTGAGGAAGCCAAAGCCATGATGAATAAATACTTTGCCGGATGGAATAAAGGTGATGTTAAAAAACACTCAGTTGCAGATGTGGCTCAACCGTTAGCAACAAAAGTTTCATTGACCGATAAACCGGGTGCTGCACAATCAACTGTACGCATTACGTATCCAATGAATTTTAAAATTGGAAATCCGGATGAAGTAAAAGTGTCGGTTTTAGGCGAAGTATTGGGTGGTGGAGCTTCGGCTCGCTTGTTCCGTAATCTTCGTGAGACGTATAATTTTACGTACGGTGCTTATTCACGTTTTTCTTCAGATGAACACATAGGAAACTTTACAGCATTTGCTGATGTAAGAACAATGGCAACAGATAGCGCCATTACACAGTTTTTTGTTGAGATGAATAAAATTCGCAACGAAAAAGTTACCGTTGAAGAATTGGAAGCGGCTAAGAAAAACATGGCCGGTGGATTTTCAATAGCCTTGGAAAGACCTTCAACTGTTGCTCGCTTTGCCTTGAACATTGAACGCTATAATTTACCTGCCGATTATTATCAAACCTATTTAACACGCCTTGCTGCTGTAACGGTTGATGATGTGAATGAAATGGCTAAGAAATATATCAAAACCGAAAATGCACATATTTTAGTGGTGGGTGACAAAGAAAAAGTCATGAATGGTTTGAAAAAATTCAGTGCCGATGGTAAAGTAGATTTATACGATTACAAAGGTGATGCTGCAGTTACCATTAAACCAATGCCTGCTAACGTAACGGCTCAAACCGTTATTGATAATTATATCAAAGCCATTGGTGGTAAAGAAAATTTAATGGCCATTAAGGATGAGAAAATGGTGATGGAAGGTAGTGCACAAGGACAAAAATTGGTAATTACCGATATTAAAAAAGCGGCTACCAAGAAAAAGCCTTATATGTTTAAGAAAGAAATCACATTTAGCGGTATGGTTGTTCAAAGCACTGTATGCGATGGAAAACGCATGATGGAAGGCGGTATGCAAGGTAAAAAAGAAATAACCGGAGATGAGTTGAAACAACAACTGGTTGAAAACACCATGAACGTTGAATTACAATACGCAACATTGGGTTATAAATTAAATGCCTTGGGTGTTGACAATTTAGATGGTAAAGAGGTGTATAAAATTGAAGTAGTTGATCCAAAAGGAGAAAAGGAAACGCAGTTTTTTGATGTACAATCAGGTCTTCGTTTACGAATGGAGAAGGT
>Ga0075156_10001288_pt1 | contig 13611 bp, 10 predicted proteins | sample JI81AbrownDNA_FD_70966 | JGI IMG/M metagenome (GOLD analysis project Ga0075156, IMG submission 70966) | Wastewater effluent complex algal communities from Wisconsin, to seasonally profile nutrient transformation and Carbon sequestration -... | ecosystem: Engineered > WWTP > Effluent > Algae...
CGGGCTGCGGATCGAATGCCCGGATGCGGCGCTCGATCGCCGCAGCGTCGGCCTGCCAATCGATCAGCGCCTCGGCTTTGTCCAGCTTGCGGGCATAGGTCACGCCGTCGGCCGGCTGGGGTACCGGCTCCAGGCGACCCCGCGCGGCCGCATCGAGTGCTTCGAGCAGCAAGCGGCCGCCGAGCGCGGCCAGCTTGTCATGAAGCGACGCGGCGCTGTCGTCCGGCGCGATCGCCAGCCGCTCCACCCGGAGCATGGCGCCGGTGTCCAGGCCTTCGTCCATCTGCATGATGGTGATGCCGGTGTGCGCGTCGCCCGCCTCGATGGCACGCTGGATCGGCGCCGCACCGCGCCAGCGCGGCAGCAGCGACGCGTGGATGTTCAGGCAGCCCAGGCGCGGCAGCGCCAGCACCCAGGCCGGCAGGATGAGCCCGTAGGCCGCGACCACCAGCACGTCGGGGCCCGCTGCGCCGAGCGCGTCCCGCGCGGCCGCCGCGTCGGCAGGGTACTTGCCGTCCAGACGAAGGCTCAGCGGCTGGGCCACGGGAACGCCGTGCGCCTGCGCCACCTGCTTGACTGCCGAGGCCTGCAGCTTCAGGCCGCGGCCGGCCGGGCGATCAGGCTGCGTCAGCACCAGCGGCACGGCATGGCCAGCCGCCAGCAATTGCCGCAGCGCCACGGCCGCGAACTCGGGGGTGCCGGCGAAGGCGACGCGCAGGCTCAACGGACTACCCTTCGCAGCGCGCGCGCATCGGCCGTCACAGGCGGCGCGACGAGGCGCCTGCCGGCGCCTGCTCGTCGCGCGTGCGCTTGTTCATCTTGGTCCGGATGCGATCGCGCTTGAGCGCGCTGAGGTACTCGACGAACACCTTGCCGACCAGATGGTCGAGTTCGTGCTGCACGCATACCGATTCGAGGCCCTCGGCCTCGAACTCGATCGGCTGGCCGTCGCGGTCGAGCGCGCGCACGGTGACGCGGGCATGGCGCTGCACCTTGTCGTAGATCTGGGGCACCGACAGGCAGCCCTCCTCGCCGATCACCAGATCGTCGCTGCGCGCGACGATCTCGGGGTTGATCAGCACGCGCGGCCGGTCGCGCGCGTCGGACGTGTCGATCACGACCACCCTCTCGTGCACGTCGACCTGGGTCGCTGCCAGGCCCACGCCGTCGGACGCATACATGGTCTCGAGCATGTCGTCGACGAGGCGCCGGATGCGCTCGTCGACGCTTACCACAGGCTTGGCAACGGTGTGCAGGCGGGGGTCCGGGTAGCGCAGGATCGGCAACAAAGACATGATTCGTGAAAGGTGACACACACGGGCCGCGCGGCACTGCCCGGCGGGGCAGTTTCATTGCGGCATCAAGGGTTTAGGGGCAGAATCTGCCAAACCAAGTGAGCATTTTGCCGACCTCGCCAGCGAGCGTCGGCAGGGTGTTCGAAGACCTCGAAAGCGGCGCCATTTTCGCACTGCGTTCGCCGCGCCCCGGGAGCCCCCTACATGATCCGACGCCAGTTTCAGCGCCACGCCACTCCGTTGATCGCGAGCCTGCTCGCGCTGGGCTGCGGCACCGCGCTGGCGCAGAACTTCCCGATCACCTCGCAGCAACGCGCCACGGCGCAGCAGACGGCCCAGGCCGGCGTGCCGCTCGAGGACCTGGCGCCCAACGCGCCCGACAGCCACACCGTCAAGCGCGGCGACACGCTGTGGGACATCTCCAAGCTGTTCCTCAAGACGCCGTGGCGCTGGCCGCAGCTGTGGGGCATGAACCTCGAGCAGATCCGCAACCCGCACCTCATCTATCCGGGCCAGGTGCTGGTCCTTGACAAGTCGGGCGGGCGCGCTCGCCTGACCATCGGCCAGGCCGGCCCCGACGGCACCGTCAAGCTCAGCCCGCGCATCCGCGGCGAGGGCCTGGGCGACTCGGCCATCCCTTCGATCCCTCTCAACCTGATCGCACCGTTCCTCAATGAAGCGGTGGTGTTCACGGCCGACGAGCTCGCCAACGCACCGCGCGTCGTGGCCGCGCCGGAAAGCCGTGTCGTCATGGGCCGCGGCGACCGCGCCTATGTGCGCGGCGATGTTTCCGGAATCGCCGACTGGCGACTGTTCCGCCAGGCCACGCCGCTGGTGGACCCGGCCACGAAGGAAGTGCTCGGCTACGAGGCCCACTTCGTCGGCACCGCCGCCTACGTGCGGGAAGCCGGCACCGCCACGGCGGCCGACGGCAAGGGCTCCGTGCCCGTGCCGGCCACCTTCGAGATCACGGCCGCCAAGGAAGAAGTCGGCGTGGGCGACCGTCTGGCGGCCGTGCCGCCGCGCGACTTCAGCGCCTTCGTGCCGCATGCGCCCTCCAAGCCGATGAACGGCCAGGTGGTGCGCGTCTACGGCGACGGCCTCAATGCCGGACAGAACCAGGTCGTGTCGATCAACCGCGGCACTCGCGACGGCATGGAACGCGGGCACGTGGTCGCGGTGCTGCGCGACGGCGAGCGCCGTGTCGACCGCACCTACGCCAAGCCCGAGGCGATCAAGCTGCCCGACGAGCGTCACGGTCTTCTGTTCGTCTTCCGCGTGTTCGATCGCGTGTCGTATGCGCTGGTGCTGCAGGTGCAGCAGCCGGTGGTGGCCGGCGACCACTTCACCCAACCCTGATCGTCGCAGGCGTTGACGTTGTCCGCTCCGGACGACCTCGACGCCTGGTTGCGCCTGTTGCGCACGCCCGGCGTCGGGCGTGAAACTGCCCGCAGGCTGCTCGCCACGTTCGGGTCCGCCCAAGCCGTCTTCGACGCTGCGCCCGGCGCCCGCCGCACGCTGGTGGACGCTGCGCAGGCCACCGCGCTGACCGCCCCGCCCGAACGCCACGACGAGCAGGTCGCCGCCACCCGGCAATGGCTCGCAGGCGACGCCACACGCCACGTGATTGCCCTGGGAGACCCGCATTTTCCGGCCGCGCTGCTGGAGACCGCGGACCCCCCCTTGCTGCTCTTTGCGCAGGGCCGGCTCGAGCTGCTGGCTGCGCCGGCCATCGCGGTTGTCGGCAGCCGCAACCCGACGCCGCAAGGCGCGGACAACGCCCGGGCGTTCGCCCGGCACCTGTCCCAGGCCGGTCTGACCGTGGTGTCCGGCCTGGCGCTGGGCGTGGACGGTGCCGCGCACGACGGCGCGCTGGCCGGCGCCGGTTCCACGATCGCGGTGATGGGAACGGGAGCCGACCGCATCTATCCCGGCCGCCACCGCGACCTGGCCCACCGCATCGCGGCCGAGGGGCTGCTGCTGACCGAGTTCCCGCTCGGCACGCCGCCGCTGGCGGAAAACTTCCCGATGCGCAATCGCATCATCGCCGGCCTGTCGCGTGGCACCCTGGTGGTGGAAGCGGCGCTGCCCTCGGGTTCGCTGTCCACCGCGCGCGCCGCGATCGAGGCCGGGCGCGAAGTGTTCGCGATCCCGGGATCGATCCACGCGCCGCAATCACGCGGCTGCCATGCCTTGATCAAGCAGGGCGCCAAGCTGGTGGAGTCCGCCGACGATGTGCTCGGCGAGATCGACTGGAAGGCGCGCGCTGCGCCGGCAGCCTTGCCCGAAGCCGACAGCACGCACGACCCGGTGCTCGACGCGATGGGGCACGACCCTTCCAGCATGGACGCGATCGGCGCGCGCACCGGCTGGCCCGCGTCCGAGCTGCAGGCACGGCTGCTCGAACTCGAGCTCGACGGGCAGGTCGCCCGCTTGCCGGGAGGGCTGTTTCAGAGGCGTGGCAACGCCTGAACGCTGCGCTATAGTGGGTCGCATATGTTCGACGTGCTGGTCTACCTGTACGAAACCTACTGGCGGCCCGATGCATGCCCCGACCATGCGCAACTCACGCGCAAGTTGTCGGCGGCGGGGTTCGAGACCGACGAGATCCAGGAGGCGTTGAGCTGGCTCGACGGCCTGGCGGGCGCGGCGCAGAGCTACTCCGGACAGCAGAGCGAACAGGCAATGCGTGTGTACTCGCCTGCCGAACACGAGCACGTCGGCGAGGACTCGCTCGGCTTCATCAGCTTCCTGGAATCCGCCGGCGTGCTGCCGCCGCCGATGCGCGAGATGGTGATCGACCGGGCCATGGCCGTGGGCGCCCACCCGATCGACCTCGAGGACCTGAAGGTCATCGTGCTGATGGTCTTCTGGAGCCTGGGCGAGGAGCCCGACGCGCTGATCCTCGACGAGCTGTTCGTCGCCCCCGAGGAGCGCGCGGTCCACTGAGACGGTCACCACAAGCCATGCTCGACACGCGGGGCCTTCGGGCCCCGTTCGCATGGGGCGTCCGGGCGCGTCGCCGCAGGATCAGTTCAGCAGCCGGGCGGGATCGGCGTCGAGCTTGGCCAGCGCGGTGCGCGTGGCGCGCACGGTAAGCGCCTCGTCCTGCGCCGGCAGCAGCAGGCCGGCCTGCAGGTACGACGCGAGGCGGTTCTGCTCGAACAGCAGGCAGCGGCCAGCCTGCGTGACGAACAGCGACAGGTGACGCCGCATGCCCTGCCACGCCAGCTGGACGGCCTCGGTCTGGCCACCGTACTCGAGCATGTACCAGCTGCCCACCTGAAGCTCGCGCGCCCAGGACAGCATGGCCGGCGTGGGCATCGAACCGCCCTCGCCCACCACCTCGAGCGCTTCGCGATCGTCGCCGGACAGGTCGACCATCATGGTCTGGTCGAGCTGCACGTCGCCCGCGTCGGGCAGCAGCTCTTCCAGCGTTTCGAGGCGTTCGCGCAGCTCCTCGAAGCGCTCGGCGGGGATCGCGGCCGCCTTGGCCGAGAACGCCGCGGCCAGCGACTCGTTGAGCGAGCGGATGTGCTCGTCGCGCTTGTCGGCCGGCACGCCGGCGGACTCCATGCCCTCGCGAAGCTTCTTCAGCAGCGGCGGCAGCTTGCGGATCACCTCGGCGCGCTCCTCGCGCGTGACCTTGGCGCCGGCCGACCAGATCAGATCGCCGGCGGCCGCGCGCATCGCCTTGGTGGCGTCGCTCTGGGCCCCGTTGCGCACCGCGGTCATGGCCATCACGTCGGCCCAGACCTGGAACAGGAACTGGCGCACGCCCTCCTGCACCGGCACCTCGTTGAGGAGCTTGCGCAACTCGATCGTGTACTGGATGGCCAGCGTCTCGCGCTGCTCCACCTGCTGCGCCAGCGACACGCCCTTGCGCGTGGCCGCATCGCTCTTGAAGTAGTTCTCGAGGAAACGCTCGAACTCGGTGAGCACGGTCTGGAACACGCGCCGGCCGGTGTCGGGGTAGGCCTCGACCACCTGCACGATGCGCTTGATCTCGGTTTCCAGGGCGTCGCTGACCGCACGCGCCGACGCCTCGAAGCCCATGACGCAGGCGCCCATGCGGTCGATCAGGCGCCGCGCCGGGTGGTCGATGGTGGCGAAGAAGTCCGGTTCGCCGACGGCCACGCGCAACACCGGCATCTGCAGCCGCGCGAACCACACCCGCACCGACGACGGGATGCGCTCTTCGGTGAGGATGCTCTGGAACAGCAGCGCCACGATCTCGATGGTGGCGCGTTCGACCGGCGAGTCCGAAGCCCGCTTGAGCGCCTGCTTGCGGGCCTGCAGTTCTTCCAGCAGGGCCGGCGACACGGTGGCCACCTGGGCCGAACCGTCGCCCTGCAGCCGTCGCTGGACGCTGCTCTGCGCATTGCCGATGGCCGCGGCCAGGCCGGGAGACACGGTGCGCTGGCCGACGTGCGCGGTATCGGCGAAGGCCGGCACCTGGCGCTCGATCATGCGGTTGAGCCGCCCAATCACAGCAGCGGCGTTCTCGCCGGTACCCTGCTGCCCCGACGGTGCACTGGGCGCGCCGGAGCGCGTCATCATGCGCGTCTCCTCGCCCACCAGGCCGGAATAGCCCGTGGTCGACACGCCGCGCGAGCGCCGGATCAGCGGGCGCAGGTCGATGTCGGCCATGACGTTGTGCGACAGCAGCATGCTGTTGGCCTCGTGGTAGGCCTCCTGCACCAGTACCGCGAACTCCTCGTGCAGCACCGCCTGCAGGTCGCGCAAGCCGGAATCGGGCAGCCGCGCCTCGGTCCAGGCGTCGATGACGAAGCGAGCCAGCACGTGGCTGCGCAGGATGTCGTTCGGGTCCAGTTCCTCGCGGCGCTCGAGCAACGCCACGCGCGCGCGCAGGTCGTTGAACTCGGTGCCGGCGCGGTCCATGATGGCCAGCGCCAGGCGCGACGACGTGATCTCGCGCTCGATGGTCTCGTCGTCCACCAGCGACAGCTTGCGGGTGGTGCCACCGGAATCGCCGCCCGTGGACGACGCGGAACCGTGGTGCAGCGAGTGCTGCAGCGACCCGACCATGCCCTGGTGCCAGGTCACGCCATTGCGCTTGATGTCGGCCGCCAGATCGCGCAGTCGCATCAGGGTGACCGGATCGGCGCCCGGGGTGGTGGCCCGCTCGGGCGCGACCGCCCAATAGGCCACCGCGTTGACCAGCGCGGGCAGGCCCTTGACCAGTTCTTCGGTGTAGACCCGCCGGGCCTGATAGGCCAGGCCGGCACTCTCGCCGATGGTCGCCATGGGTGTTGCTGGTGTGGGCGCGGTTGTTACACGGGGACTCTACACCAGGGCCTGCGCTGTCAGACCACGGCGCCGGCGTTGGGATCGTTCGGATCGCCGCCCTTTGAGGCAGCTTTCACGAGGTCTTCGCGTTTGACACGCAGCCACATGACGATGGCGGCTGCCACGAACACCGAGGAGTAGATGCCGAACAGGATGCCGATGGTCAGGGCAAGGGCGAAATAGTGCAGCGTGGGGCCGCCGAAGACCAGCATCGACACCACCATCATCAGGGTGGAGCCGTGGGTGATGATGGTGCGGCTGATGGTCGAGGTGATGGCATGGTCGATCACCTGCTGCGTGTCGAGCTTGCGGTACCTGCGGAACGACTCGCGCACCCGGTCGAAGATGACCACCGACTCGTTGACGGAGTAGCCCAGCACGGCCAGCACCGCGGCCAGCACCGCCAGCGAGAACTCCCACTGGAAGAACGCAAAGAAGCCCAGGATGATGACCACGTCGTGCAGGTTGGCGATGATCCCGGCGACCGAGAACTTCCACTCGAAGCGCAGCGCCAGATAGATCATGATCCCGATCACGGTCACCGTCAGGGCCAGCGCGCCGTCGAGCGCCAGCTCCTGGCCCACCGTCGGGCCGACGAACTCGGTGCGCGACAGCTTGATCGGCTCGGACGAGCCTGCGGTGCAGGCCTTGCGTTCGACCTGCTCCCCTTGGGGAGTGGTGTACTGCCGGTCGACCACCGAGCCGCCCTCGGCCTTGCAGAGCTCCCCGAACACGCGCGTGGCCACGGCGTCCTGCTTCTCGCCGCCGCGAAGCGGAAGGCGGATCAGCACGTCGCGCGAGGTGCCGAACTTCTGCACCTGAACCTCGCCGAAGCCCAGCGTTTCCACGGTGGCCCGGGTCTTGCCGATGTCGGCCGACTGTGTGTACTCGACCTCCATCACGGTGCCGCCCGTGAATTCGATCGACAGGTGCAGGCCGCGTGTGACCAGGAAGAACACCGCCGCCAGGAAGGTGATGAACGAGATCGCGTTCAGCACCAGCGCATGGCGCATGAACGGGATGTCGCGTCGGATCCGGAAGAATTCCATGGTTCAGGCCTCCGGCTTGGCGGTGACGTCGAGCTCGGTGCCGGCAGCCGGCGTGGCCACGGGCTTCCAGACCTGGCCGATCGACACGTTCTTGAGTTTCTTCTGGCGGCCATACCAGAGGTTGACCAGGGCGCGCGAGAACACCACCGCGGAGAACATCGAGGTCAGGATGCCCAGGCAGTGCACGACCGCGAAGCCCTTGACGGGGCCCGAGCCGAAGGCGAACAGGGCCAGGCCGGCGATCAGCGTGGTGACGTTGGAGTCCAGGATGGTGCCCCAGGCCCGCTCGTAGCCGGTCTGGATCGCCATCTGCGCGCTGACGCCCGAGCGCAACTCCTCGCGCACGCGCTCGTTGATCAGCACGTTGGCGTCGATGGCCATGCCCAGCGTCAGCGCGATGGCGGCGATGCCGGGCAGGGTCAGCGTGGCCTGGAGCATCGACAGCAGCGCCACCAGCAGCAGCAGGTTGAACGCCAGCGCCAGGGTGGAGAACACCCCGAACAGCAGGTAGTAGGCGCACATGAACAGCGCGATCGCGGCAAAGCCGTAGGTCACGCTTTCGAAGCCCTTGCTGATGTTCTCGGCGCCCAGGCTGGGGCCGATGGTGCGTTCCTCGATGATCTCCATCGGGGCGGCCAGCGAACCGGCGCGCAGCAGCAGCGCCGTGTCGCTGGCTTCCTGCGTGGTCATGCGGCCCGAGATCTGGAAGCGCGCGCCGAGTTCGCCGCGGATCACGGGCGCGGTGATGACCTCGCCCTTGCCCTTCTCGAACAGGACGATGGCCATGCGCTTGCCGATGTTCTCGCGCGAGACGTCGCGCATGATGCGCGCGCCCTTGGCGTCCACGGTCAGGTCGACCTTGGGCTCCTGGTTCTGCGTGTCGATGCCGGGCTGCGCGTCGGTCAGGCTGTCGCCGGTGATGATCACCTGGCGCTTGAGGATCAACGGCGCGCCGCCGCGCTCGACGTAGCGCTCGCTGCCGAAGGGCACCGGGGCCGAACCCACCGCCGCCGCAGCCGCCTCGGCGCTGTCGTCGACCATGCGCATTTCGAGCGTGGCGGTGCGGCCGATGATGTCCTTGGCCTTGGCGGTGTCCTGCACGCCGGGCAGTTGCACGACCACCCGGTCCAGGCCCTGCTGCTGGATCACCGGTTCGGCCACGCCGAGCTCGTTGACGCGGTTGTGCAGCGTGGTGATGTTCTGCTTGACGGCCTGGTCCTGGATGCGACGCCCGGCGTCGGGCTTGAGCACGCCCGTCAGGCGGAAGGCATCACCCTCGGCGGACTCGGTCCAGGCCAGGTCGGGCAGGTTGTCGGCAAGATGGTTGCGTGCCGCTTCTGCAGCAGCCTTGTCGCGCACGCGCACGTCGATGTTGTTGCCGTCGCGAGTGACCGCGGCCCGGATGCCCTTGTCGCGCAGCAGGCTGCGGGTGTCGCCGCTGTAGGCCTCGGCGCGCTTGGTCAGCGCCGCCTTCATGTCGACCTGCATCAGGAAGTGGACGCCTCCGCGCAGATCCAGGCCGAGGTACATCGGCAGCGCATGCAGGCTGGACATCCACCGGGGCGAGCGCGACACCAGGTTCAGCGCGACGATGAAGGACGGATCGGCAGGGTCCGGGTTGAGCGCCTTCGCGATCGCGTCCTTGGCCTTGATCTGGGTGTCGGTGTCACCGAAGCGGGCCCGCACCGACGTGCCTTCGAACTGGACGAAGTCGGCCTTGACCTGGGCCGCGGCCAGCGCCGCCTCGACGCGGCCGACCAGCGCACTGTCGACCTTGACGGTCGCCTTGCCCGACGACACCTGCACCGCAGGGGACTCGCCGAAGAAATTGGGCGCGGTGTAGAGCGCCCCGATCAGCAGCGCGACCAGAATGATCGCGTACTTCCACCAGGGATAGCGGTTCATCGGCGAAAGCCTCGGATGGCCGCGGCCTCAGGGACCGCGGCGGGGGTCACTTGATGGTGCCCTTGGGCAGTACCTGCACGACGGCCGTGCGCTGGACCATCAGTTCGCTGCCGCCCGCTTCGATGGAGACATAGGTCTCGCCGAGCTTGCTCACCTTGCCGAGCAGGCCACCGGCGGTGACGACCTCGTCGCCCTTGGCCAGCGCCTCGATCATCGCCTTGTGCTCCTTCTGGCGCTTCATCTGCGGGCGGATCATGATGAAGTACAGCACCACGAACATCAGCACCAGGGGCAGCAGCGTGATGAAGGTGGACTCGGCGCCGCCGGCGGCAGCGGGCGCGGTCTGGGCGTGGGCGATGGAGATGAACACGGTTGTTTCCTCGTCGTCAGGAAGGGTGGCGGCAGTTGCGGCCGCGCCGGCACCATTGCAAGGGCTGCAACGCCAGGGTGTACCCGGGGTGCCCGAAAGGCGTGCGATTCTAGACGAAGGCCCCGGGCCGCTACGATCCGGGCCCTGATGAAGACCCTGCGCATCGCCGTCGTCGGCGCCGGCCCCGTCGGCCTGGCCCTGGCCCTGCTGGCCGCGAGGCGGCTGCCGGGCGCCAGCGTGACCCTGTTCGACGCGCGTCCGGCCGACCGCGATGTTTCGTCCGACGCGCGCACGCTGGCCTTGGCGCTGGGCAGCGTGCAGTTGCTGGAGCGCCTCTCGGCCTGGGACCCGTCGCGCGCGGAACCCATCCGCGAAGTGTGGGTGTCGCAGCAGGCGCCGGTGCTGGCCGCCCCTGCCTGGCTCGGGACGCCGGAGGTGCGCCTGCGCGCCGCCGACCTGGGCATGCCGATGCTCGGCGCCGTGCTGGGCTACGGCGCGCTCGTGGCGCCGATGCAGCGCGCCTGGGAGGCCGCGGTGGCGACCGAGCCGGCGCGCCTGGCCAGCCGCTTCGGCATGCCGGTGCAAGCCTTGAAGGATGTGCCCGGCGGCGTGGAGGTGGACGCCGGCGTGGCAGAGACCTTCGACTTGGCCGTGGTCGCCGAGGGCGGCGTGTTCGGCGAGCAGAAAGGCCTTGCCGACGTCGCCAGCGACTACCGCCAGGACGCCTGGGTCGGCAGCGTGACGCTGGAAGGGTGTGCGCCGGGCATGGCGGTGGAGCGCTTCACCCGCCACGGTCCCGCGGCCTTGCTGCCCCTGGCGCCGGGACGCGCGGCGCTGGTGTGGTGCGTGCCGCGCGACGACGATCCGGTGGCCGGGCTGGACGACGCGCAGCGAGTCGCGGTGCTCAACACCGTGTTCGACCCGGGCATCGGTCGCATCGTGGCGGTGTCGCCGCTCAAGCGTTTCGCGCTCGGCCTGTCGGCGCATCGCAGCCTCGTGCGCGGGCGCCAGGTCCGCATCGGCAACGCCGCCCAGACCCTTCACCCCGTGGCAGGGCAGGGCCTGAACCTCGGCCTGCGCGACGCCTGGGCGCTGGCCGACGCGTTGCGAGACGCCTGCGACCGCGGCATCGGTGCGACGCGCAGTGCGCCCGACATCGACGCGGCGCTCGGCCGCGTGGCCTGGCAGCGCGCGCCCGACCGCTGGGCGATGATTGCCACCACCGATTTCCTGGCTCGCACCTTCACCTGGCAGATTCCTGGCGTGGACACGCTTCGCGGCCTGGGTCTCGTCGCGGTGAACCGATTGCCCGGGCTGAAGGGCGCCCTGGCGCGCCGCATGATGTTCGGCGGGCGCTGACGCAGCCGACGCAGCCGACGCAGCCGACGCAGCCGACGCAGGCTACAGCCGGCGGTGCGCGAGCGCAGGCAGTTGCTGGCGCACGGCGGCCAGGCGGGCAGGGTCCACGTCGGCGACGACGACGCCCTCGCCTTCCGGCCGCACCGCCAGCACCTCTCCCCACGGGTCCACGATCATGCTGTGCCCCCAGGTGCGGCGCCCGTTCTCGTGCAGGCCGCCCTGGGCCGCCGCGAGGACGTAGCACTGGTTTTCCACCGCCCGCGCGCGAAGCAGCAACTCCCAGTGGGCGCGGCCCGTGGTGTGGGTGAACGCCGCAGGCACGCTGAGCACGTCGCAAGGCGGCCGGCAAAGCTCTCGGTAGAGCTCCGGAAATCGCAGGTCGTAGCAAATCGACAGGCCCACCCGCAAGGCGCCTGCCTGCACTGCAATCGCCTGGCTGCCGGCTTCCAGCACACGCGCCTCGTCGTAGCTCTCGCGGCCGTTGTCGAAGCGGAAGAGGTGGATCTTGTCGTAGCGAGCGGCCATGGCGCCGTCGGGCGCGAAGACGCAGCATGCGTTGCGCACGCGGCCCGGCGTGTGGCCGCGCAGCGGCAGCGTGCCGCCGATCAGCCACAGGCCATGTTCGCGCGCCTGTGCCGACAGGAAGGACTGGATCGGTCCGTCGCCTGGAGCCTCGGCGATGTCGATCTTGTCGGCGTCGCGTCGCCCCATCAGGCAGAAGTACTCGGGCAGTGCAGCGAGCTGGGCCCCCTGGCGCGCCGCCTCGGCAACCAGCCGCGAGGCCCTTTCGAGATTGCGGTCCACATCGGGTGTTGACACGGTCTGCAGCGCGGCAATTCGCATCGGGCGGCCTTTCAGGAAGTGCCGGGCGGCGCGGAGGCGGGCGCGGAAGCCGGCGCGGCGGGGGTGTCCAGGTCCGGCATGGGCTCCCCGAGCTTGCGCTCCACCCGCTCGACCCTGGGATCGGCCCACGAGCCCTGCACCGTGAACTCGCGCGTGCTGGCTGCCATCAGCGGACGCCGCAGGAACATCTGCGCGAGGAACGTGCCCAGGCCCACGGCCGGATTGATCGCGGCATAGGCCAGCGACGCCGTGCCGACATTGACCTCGGGCACGACGACCACGCGCAGGTCCTGGGTCTCGCGCTGCAGGTCGGCGCTGCCTTCCATCAGCACCACCGCCTGCAAGCCGCGCATGCGCAGGTTGCGCGTGGCGGCCACGCCGTCGTCCACGGTGACCTCGCCGGTGATGTTGTCGAAAGCGAAGCCCTCCTGGAACAGGTCGCGGAAGTCGAGCACCAGCCGGCGCGGCAGCGACTGCAGGCTCAACACCGACAGCAGGCGTCCGGCGCCCGGGCCGGCCTTGAGGAACTGTCCCGCATCCAGCGCCAGGCTGATCTTGCCGTCGAGACTGGGCACGTGGAAGGCGAGCGGCGACCCGGCCCAGGACACCTGGCCGGACAACCGGCCCTTGCCCCCGCGCAGGGTGCCCGCGAACCCGAGCCGGTCGAGGAACGCACCGCTGTCGGAGAGGTCGAGCCGGAAATCCATCACCATGCGCTGCACCGAGGCACCGCCAGCCTGCCAATAGCCCGTGCCGGTGAGCTGCGCTTCAGGGTTGGTGAGCGCAAAACGCGTCATGCGCCATTCGCGCGCGCCGCGGTTGACGGCCTCGACCTCCAGCCGGCCCAGCTTCTTGCCCCGAAGCTCGAAGTTGTCGATGACGATGTCCAGCGCCGGCACGGTGTCCGGCGCCTCGGCCAGCAGGCTCTCGACCGAGCTGGCATCCGACGGCGGCAGTGCCAGGCGGGCGAGCCGGGCGTACACGCGTCCGGGTGCCGAAGCGCCGCGGCCGGCGCGGTACTCGACGTAGCCGCCGAGCTGGTCGGCGTCCAGGCTGCCGCGCCAGGTGCCGTCCTGCGCGTCCTGGCTCACGCCGACCACCAGATTGGTGAGGCGGCGCCCGCCGGACACGAGCGACTGCGCGCGCAAGGCCACGGTGCGAGGCAGGTAGCCGTCACCGGCCGCCGGTGCACTGCCGCTGCCGGAGCCCGTGCCCGCGGCGCCCGCCGGCACCCGGTCCATCGCCGCCTGCCACGCGTCGGCGTCGACGGCGCCGAGCGCGACCACCGCGTGCACGCCCCGCTCAGGCAACGGGGGCAGTGGTTCCTGCACGCCGATGGCTCCGCGCAGCACTTGCGCCGGCGCGTCGGGCGGGTGGTCGCGCAGGTACTGCGCGGTGAGGACGCTGCCCAGTTCCACTCGCACCGTCTCGCGCGTGGGCGAATCGGCGACGCCGCGGGTCTCCACGCGCAGCGGCCAGG
>Ga0075156_10001289_pt1 | contig 13611 bp, 17 predicted proteins | sample JI81AbrownDNA_FD_70966 | JGI IMG/M metagenome (GOLD analysis project Ga0075156, IMG submission 70966) | Wastewater effluent complex algal communities from Wisconsin, to seasonally profile nutrient transformation and Carbon sequestration -... | ecosystem: Engineered > WWTP > Effluent > Algae...
CGAGATCGTGTCCACAAATTGTGAGTCAGAAAAGTGGGACACTGAGGTGGAGAAAGATAAAAAAGTATCTTTCGACAATGTGACAAATGCGGGATGAATTTAAGATTAAATTTAAGATTAAAAAAACCAGGGTTAACGCAAGATTAAGCTTTTAGACTTTTGTACGGTAACGGACTCGCTAACAACATGAATTAGGAGTCACATGCACTAATTATAAGGGAATAATGTTCACAAACAAAGCCGGCGATATCATCAACGATGCAAACAACAACACAATTGATACAGAAGCAGAAAGCAACAATATGGAAATTACAGGATTATAGCCCAACAGAAAACGATGAAGAAGAACAAAACAGTGTGAACAACACAGTAGTGACAGAAAAACGGATAATAATAGCGAAGAAGAACCAAATCATATATACATTACAGGAGTGTCAGAAAATACCCCACAAAATGCCAAATACAATATAGAACAGGACACATATGGATACAACGACAAGGATAACAACGTTGCCAGTGATGACAATTGATTGAAGAGGAGTTTCCAGATGGTGCATAAATAACAAATAAACGACATCAACAATATTAAAGATATGAATATGGTTCAACCAAACAATGACCCAGAAACAGGGGAAGAAAGAGACACAGACGAATTCACAACCAGCAGGAGTTATAACCTACAACCCATGCCTACAAAGAAACCCAAGATACACCATGCTACAAATGGACCAACAGCCAACCATACCAAAACCACATGCCCATATCATGATGACACAAATGAATGTAAAAAAGGTATTAAGTTAAGAAATTTGGTGACAAGCGCAATGATGTGCGACTCAGAGAATCAAAGCAACTACACAAACAACAAGCCTTTTTGTAAAGAAAAATGTACACATGTCCGATGACAAAAAAAAGAAAGCACTAATGTTTCTAATGTTCCTAAAAGAAAAATGAGATAATACTGTAATAGCAAGAGGCTGCACTGACAGAAAGTTGTAAGGGGAATATACAAGCAAAACAGAGACAAGCTCCCATGTAGAAGCTATGATAATGTCATGCACAAATTAAACAACAAAAGGAAGATATGTGGCTGCTACAGACACAACAGGATCTTTTCTACATGCAGACATGGAGCAAGACATGCATATGCTACTGACAAAGCTCATTGTAAGAATCAAACCAAAGTTTTACAAAAAATTTACATGGAAGAACAAACAAAGAAATCTATGATATACAGAAAATGAAGAAGGCACTATAAGGGACCCTACAAGCAGCAAAGCTATTCTGGAAGTTATATCAGATACAATAATTGAATGCGGCTTCAAACTTTATGATTAAGACAAATGTGTTTCAAACAAGACAGTGAGCGAGAAACAGTGTATGATAATATGGCATGTTGATGACTTAAAAATATCTCATTCAGACAAAAGGGTAGTAGAAGACATCATTAACAATTTCAACAAAAATTTGGGGAGAACAGCCTGCTGATTACAAGCCAACGAAAATCACTAGAATATCTAGGTATGACACTGGACTACACAATGAAATTTGAGGTAAAATCAAAATACAAATTTATCAAAAAAAGTTGACAGAATTTGCAGATAAAAGGTGTATAAAAGACAACAGCAGCAGGACATCCGTTCAACACAAACCCATGAGCGAAGATGAAAAAAGGCACAATTGTCTCATCACCTGGTAGCAAAGCTACTATACCTATGAAGAAGGCAGGGAATCCAGACCGCGGTTGCTTTTCTATGTACTAGAGCGATAGATCTTGAAAAAGATGATTACAAAAAACTTGTAAAGGTAATGCAGTACAATATAGGTGTTTAGAACCAACTCTTACTTTGGACACTAGTGAACACCTGAAATGGTGGATGAAGTATGCATGCAGTTCACCATGACATGAGAAGTCTTTGTGGAATAATTATGAGGATGCAAATAATTAAGAAAAAAAACCAGATTGAATAGAAGGTCTAAATGAACCACGAGAGTAAGTGCAGATGGGACAGTGAATTTTTAACACGACACACATAAAAATGCCTAAAATTATTGGGATTAAGATGTTGTCAAAGTAGAAAATTTCATCCTCTAGATCAATTAACAAGCGGGACATATTTGTTGGTAAACATCTGGCAATGGATCCAATACCATAGGAAGGTAATTGTACGAAAATTTGCCGATTGGTAAGAAAATAGTGCAGATTCTTTACGATTCAGGACAAATCCAATAACCCATTCATATCAAGTGTTGTGCAATATGCAAGCTTAATCATTGAACAAATTGTTTCTGGAATGATTGGCAGTGGTAAAGGATGTCTCTCAAAATGTTTGTTAAGATCTGTAAAGTCTGAAACTAAACCAACTTTCTTATCCCCTCTTGGGATAAAAAAGGAGGGTGCTGCCCATTTGGAATCAATAGCCTATCTTAGAACTCTGAGCTCGATAATCTAGTAAATTTATCTTTCATTGGACTGAAGTGTTCATGAGGTACAGCGGAAATGTTTCAAGTATTAAGGTTCTCATGCCAGAGATTTAGACTTCCTTTAAATAATTCTTCAAAGTCTCTAAAATGCCCAATACGCCTTCTGGAGCAAAGTGCCTTGAGATGCATGAAGGTAGGTCTGCTGTTTTGTAAGAATCAGGGAGGATGTTAGAACCTTTAACAAAATCAGCTTCTGCTATTTCTAGATTGGACATGTGAAAAAGGTGTGCCACTTTTTTAAAAAACTAAATACCTTCTTTTGCATAGGGATACTAATATTGTCCCAAAATATCATGGGTATTTTGGTGGGAAACTTGGATGTTAACTCCAAGGTCTCAAAGGCTATCTCATCAAATTTTGATATCATATTCATCTGTGTTTTGTTTGGGAGTGTTTACCACTTTGAAATTGTGGACAAGATTATGTTGGGGAGTTAATCGGTTAATGGTTGTAGCAGTGGTGAAGTATCCACCACCAGTTTTCCAGATAGTTGTCCTTTTTAATCATTTTGACACTTACATTTATTTTGTCTGTTAGGTTTGTTTCATGAACTTAGACTAAATTTGTGCTGTAAGTAGGGGAATGGAAGGTTAGGAAACGCTTGATTTCCTTGATGCAACTGACTGTTAATCTACTGTTAATCTACAGTCAAAAACGTGTTGTCATTAATGTAGTCTAATAAATTAAAGATTATAACTAGATTTAGCATTCTGCAAAAATCTCTCTAAGTCTCATCTTTCTCTTTTGTCTTGTTTTCCTGTAAATTTTTCCATTTGGTCTTGTTTCCATTATTTTTAGTCCGTCGCGCGCTAATTCTGTTGTTGCATTCTAATTCTAAATTTTTTCTTTCATGCTTACTTTTTGGTACTTATTCTTTTCATTATCCAACACACTCCTGTGCTTGGCATTGGCTTTGTCACTGTTGGGCATATTGAGAATAATATTCCTCATTCTTTTGAATGTGCTACCCTGTAGTGGCTTTGTGAAGAAATCCCCCAGCATGTTTGTAGTGGGACAGAAGACTACTTGACTTCACCTTTCTTATCTTGTCTTCTATGAAAAAATACTGTACGTTTATGTGTTCTCTTTGAACTTGAAGATCTTCTGTTTTCTGCCAGTAGTATTGTACTCTTGTTGTCTTGGTATATTGTCATTGTTGGTACAGGATATCCTTGTGCAGCAAAGAAATGTCTGGTCCACAGGACTTGTCCCATCACATCATAAACGGCCAACAATTCTGACTTTTGGTATTTTATTTTTGTTTGCATGAAGCTGTATATGTGGCCCCTTTTCCTAGTGTCATGTATATTACCATGTGACTTTTCATGTCTGGGTGTACAGCTGTCCACCCACCACTTTGGCTTGTCACCTGGTTCTATTGTTAGAGTCATATTTCTTGTGTTTCTTAGTATTGCATTACTTTTGTGAGTTTCTTGTAGTCATCAGTGTCTGATTCTCTTTGTTGAGAAACAAGAAAAAATACAAGAACATAAGTACAAAAAAGAAAACCAACCGATTAATGCAATGCGAACGCTGAAAACACGCTGGACAAGAAAAAAACCAAGAAAACAAGAGCAATGGAAATTTCAAAAGAAAACAAGAATAAGCGAAAAAATGTGACTTTGAACAATTTTCACATGGGAAGAAAATGTAGTTATAATTTTAATTTTATTAGACTACGTAGAAGACAACACGTATTAACTGTAGATTAACATAAAATTAAAAGCCTTCTAAGAAGGGGCTATTCTACTCAAGTGTAAGCAACGACATATCGCTCTTGTAAAATCAGGCAGATGAAAATCAGCATGGTCAATGCTACGGAAAGCAACAAGTCATGAGATAAAATATTTTATTTTAAAATAACATTCAAGTTAGACATCAACCCATGAAGCTCTTTGTTTTAAATCATTTCTTAGGTATTAATTCTATTATTCATTAAAAGTGCTTTCTTATTCTAATAGTTCTTAACTATCAAGCCTTGATCATCGCCATGAATGAACATACAAGGTAAGATAAGCATGATCTTATCATTAAAGTTTTAATACTTGCCTAAGCCTCCCCCATGTCTTCATGAAACCAACCAAAGTCCCTATGATGCCATGCATTCTCCACTGTTTGGGTGGAGACATGCTCTAATGCTGCTATTGTCTACTCAGAGATTTGTTCCCTTTTTGGTGGTATTGTTGTCCCACGAGCAATCCATTCCTGCTGCAGTAGTGCTCAGTTTTGTCCTGCTACTTCCTCTATCATCCATAACTCCCATTGGTCTTTAAGCTTGTCCTTTAGTGTCTTGGCGACTCCAACATACACTGGCTGGAAGAGGCATGTGCATCAACCTGGAAGATGCCGAACTTCAACACCCAACTCATTGATGCAAGTAACAACTGAGGCCATCATATGGAACCTGTCATATGGCACCTGTAAGAATCTAAGAGCAAAAGAGGAACAACATGTGCAGGTGCCTCCAGAATGTAAGGTTTCAATACCCACTCTACCCACTGCAACATGACCACCTCATCCATCCAAGCAGATTTCTGACATGCATACATTCACCCACATGGATATGTGGAAAAATCCCATGTTGCAATTCCACCTCCTGGGACATCTTTAAGTACTAAGATGGGAGTTATCTTGGTATCACATGTCGAATTGCAGATATGGACAGTGCAGTATCCTACCAACTCTAAAGTTCTCTGACTGTCGAAAGTGAATGGGATTGGAAACTGATCCATGTTGATGATGTAGTCTTGGTCCCTACTCAGGCCGGATACCATAGGACGAACCAACTGCATGAATTCTGCCACAACCTCTAATTCTCTTGGATACCGCTGAGAAATATGAGTGCCCATCTGATGAACTAATCCATGCCGTATAACAAATCTTCTAACACAATATTACTGAGAAAGAGCGTACTTCTCTTGAAATGACCTTGACAATTATTCTGCTTTGATGATAATCGACGAAACAGCCATACCACACTCTCTCAGCTCAAAGATGTAACGTAACAACTGGTCTTCATAGGCATGAAGACTTGAGGAAGGCCTAAGACACAAACTCCTCGCCTTCTTATTTCTTCTTGCCTGCATCTAGATGATGTCCCTTTTCCAAGTGATGAACTGCTTATGGTGAAGGTTAACCTGCCTACAAGCTTCCCTTATGGTGAGTGACCTGACTTCAATGTTTCTCTGTATGGTCTTAATGGTAGCCATTTTTTGCAACAAGGTAAAGCTGCGTCTCTTTTTTACTTGCCTGTTACACTTCACTGCAAGCCTTGAAATGTCTGTTTCATTGCCCTCCTCTTCCTCTGTCTCAGCCACATAATCATATAACACACTCATTCTTTTGATGCCACTTACTCACACCCTCAATTTATTCTTGTAGCCGATTCTTGCCCATTCTTGTAATTTATTCTTGTAGTTGATTCTTGCAAATGATTCTTATCAGATGATTTAATGAGCACTATGTGTCAAGCTGCTCATTTTCTACGATTTTTACATACCACAATGATTCAAGTGGCGCCCATTCAAGTGAACACCAGTGTGATGCTACAGCTATCTCAGCCATTAACGGTCATTTCTGCGTTTTTCCTTTGTCACAATTTGTGGAGTTTTGCGCCACTCATAGTTTTTCTTATACATTTGGTGGTGCTTAAGTTCATTGCCAACAAATACAACAAAGAAATAATTGAATGTGACATGTATCAGGAAATCACAGGAGTAGATGATCCGGAAGATGAACATGTGCAAAACATGCAAAATGACAATGAATGAACAAGATGACATCACCATAGGAGTGGATGATCCCAACAAAACAAATGAAATGACAACAGAACCAGAAACTACACACAATAACACACAATCAACACCAGAAGAGGAAAACGACCCCAATAGGGGATATAAATATAACATCTGAAATGAATGCAAGCAATAGACAGTCAGAGGTCAGGGAGGAAGAATAGACAGAAACAAGGAGAAATGCAAGATACAACCTACGACCAAGAGCAAAACAATTCACACTGGCTCAATCAGATGAGGAACACATCATGCTACCAAAAACACATGCGCATATCATGCTGACACAACTTAATGTGAAGGACGGCCTGACGGCATATGGGAGCAGAGGTGTCAAGGCAATCATGAAAGAAATCAAGCAACTACACACACGACAAGCACTTATGCCACATAACAAAAATGACATGTCATATGAGGAAAGAAAAATAGCACTAAGATATTTGATGTTCCTGAAGGAGAAATGTGACAGAACAATAAAATCCAGAGGATTCATGGATGGTAGACCACAGATTATATATACAAATAAAGAAGACACAAGTTCACCCACCATATCAATTGAAGAATGGTACTATCATGTGCAATGGACGTGAAAGAAAATAGGTACGTAGTGGTATCCAACATACCAGGTGCATTCTTACACACAGACATGGAAGACAATGTACACATGCTACTGGAAGAAACAGTGGCAGAAATGATCATAAAATTGGATCCAACAATATACAGATAACATATATGATACATTAAAAGGGGAAGCCAATTCTATATGTACAGCTTAAAAGGTATTATATGGGACATTACAAGCAGTGCTACTATTCTGGAAATTACTGTCCAAGACACTGCAGGAGTGGGGTTTTGTATTAAACCCATATGACAAATGTGTGGCAAATAAAACTCTTACCTGGTACATAGGAAAGCTACTGCTGTTTGAATGTCCTGTCTTGTACATTTTGCTTAGATATAGTAGTTTGGCTACTACGTGGTGGAACAACTGCCCCTTGTCTTCACTTAATCTCTTGCACCCCGGATCTGTATTCAATAGGTAGCTGGATTCTGGTGTTGTCAATAGTCCTTCCATGTTTGTAGGTAGTTTTCTAGCATTTTCAATGATTAATTTGTAGCAGGTATCTCTCAAATGGTAGTGCGACGGCAATACTTCTGATTTTTCTTTCACTGTTCTTATGTATCTTTCAATTTCTGATACATGCTCATTGGCAGTGCATATGTTTAGTACAATCCCCTTTTGTTCGATTATTTGTTGAATGTGTTTGAATTGCCCATCTGCTAGAATTGCCTTTATTTTGAACCCACATGCTTGGTATGGTTGTATTACCTGTTCGATTGATGTTATAAGTTTGTTGATTTCATGTCTTTCACTGCAGTTCTGAAATGTATATTTCCCGATGTCATCATTACAAATGGTATTTTATTGATGAACATCACATCAATTGCCAGTGTTACTTTTTTTCACTGTGTTTTGCCATTATTTCTTGTGGAATGTCTTGTAGTTTGACTTGTACATGTTTCTGTGTAGTGTGTGTCATTTGCCCTTTTATTGATCCAATGTTAGGCCTGAATACGTCTTCCGCCCTCAGTATATCTTGTCTTGTCACAGGGCAGTTCAGAAGTAAACTCTTCTCTACATGTTTAATTATGTCTTGAGTAAGCCCTACCTATGATTTTTTGAAGTTCATGTGATTTTTTAGCATTTTGAGTACTCTCTAACAGTGTATTTAATAATTTTATCTTCTACAGTGGTTACAAGGACTACATCATTGTCTACACTTGAGTAGAATAGCCACTTTTTGAGGGCTTAAATACACATTTAGTACCGTCCACTTTGTGCAACCCAAAACAATCACGGACAGTACTGTCATAGGTCACAAGGTATTCTTCATGACATTGTTAAGTGATAGTATGTTAGCAATACCATCTTCATAGAACCATACTGTCCTGTACCCTGTTAGGTCACCCACCTTGTTCACTATAGTTATTCCTGCATTACAGTGTAGAAAAAGAGCCCTTTTCACATCATGGATATTCTTCAGTAGTTTCTTTGTCATAAATATTTCTACAAAACTATTGGCTGTCTAGAAGGACCCAGATGTCTGGTATCTCAGCCTTGTCATTCATGTCACAGGGCACATCTTGTACGAATGTCAATCCTTCATAGTCCTTGTCAATAAACATGTAATCTTCTCTGTAGGATCCATCATCTGATTCTTTGCTGTCATCTAGGTAAGTATCATTCTTGTCTTGATTATCCCATTGGTATTCTTCCGAGGTCATCCTCACATTTCTTCTTCTGCTTCATATTGCTAATCTTCTATTTCCTTGTCAGAACTGTCTTCCTTGTTGATCAGTAGACTTGCGCCCTTCTTTTCTGTTGTCACGGGCAGTTCTTCTGTGCATTCATTGGAATAATGCCCTTTCTTTTTGAATTTAAAACAGGTGATTTATTTTTTCTTGTCATTATTGTTAGTTTATTTTTTCTCTGTCATGGTTGAGAAGACAATACCATCATTAGTTTCGTTCCTGCCATTGTTGTATTTATCACCATAGTTATTCTTCCAATTGGATAGTACATGACATTCTTCAGATATGGTTTTTGGAAAATAGGACGTCATTCTTCATATCTTAGATTAGTATGCTGTATTTGTACTTGTCAGCTCCTAGCATGAATAGGATGGCGTGATTTTCCTCAATTGTTTTCTTTTCTTTGTCATCTTTCTGTTGTTGAGTAGGATTAGTTATCTTCATCCTTTTCAGCATGTTGGCCTCTCTGTTTGCTGACACTCCTACCTTGATGCCCAATTGCTCACACACTTTCCTGTGAAATGAGTTGGTCTCTATAGTCTTGTAGTGACTGGAATCTTTCTTGTTGTATGTAATAATAGTTTGTGACTGCTGCTACTACGTGATTGTATCTGATATGAATGTTGTCATCTCCATTTGAGTTGTTTGCCTTCTTGATTATCTTCAATAGCCCTAATGTTTCCTACTTATTGTCAATGTCTTCATACTCTTCCATGGTTGCAGACTTGATCTTTTAGTATAGGGTCACAGATAGACATTACAACTTCATACATGGCCCTCTAGATTTGCTTCAAGTAACCCCTCATGCTTGATTGTATTATTTGCTCAAATTTTCCACATCTCTTTCTGCGTAGGCATTGCATTTTCATCCAGATCCCGACGTGCAAAGGTTGTCATTTTTTCTGCTTCAAACTTTTCCATACATCTGCAACTTTCTTGTATGTTGTCGATGTGTACAACTGCCGTATTTCTAATTCCCTCAGGTACAAATCTGGGCCATTCTTAGCCGTCAAAAATTCAACTCCATTGAGCAACTCTAGCATGTCTCGTTCAGCGCGTTTTGCTGCACTGTTGTTTTTTCTGTGGTGCTTCTCTTTTTGAATTTCGGAAATTTCTTCTTTTCACCTTCCTTGGCTTTCACTTTGGTTTCTTGGTTCCACCATGGTGGAGGTAATCTTTAATTTATTTTAATCTACAGTTAAAAATGTGTTGTCATTAACTTTGTCTAATAAATTAAAGATTATAACTAGATTTCTTATTCTGCAAAAATCCATTCTAAGTCTCATCTTTCTCTTTTGTCTTGTTTTCCTGTTAATTTTTCCATTTGGTCTTGTTTCGATTATTTTTAGTCCGTCGCGCGCTAATTCTGTTTTTGCATTTTTGTAATGTAAGCTTAGTTTGTTGGTTATTTCTATCAGTGGCGTTATTGTTTTTTCAAATTCAATTTTGAAATATTGCCTCGTCGCGATTTCTAATAATTTTCTCTTATATTTTCTAATACAAAATTTCAATTATGCATTGATTTACCAGTATTGTGAAATGCATGGCAGTCTATGGCAAAGGACTTTCAACTCAATCAGATGCATAAATCTTGGGCAAAAAATGGTTGCTCATTACTTTGCATTTGGTTCCAACATGTGTTTAGACACCAAGTTGAATCATCAAGGTTTAAATCCAATTGCATCTTCGCCACCTATTTTAAGGAATTATTAGTATGTTTTAGACATTCAGGGAATTCCCTTTGTCAAGTGACATACACGTTGTTGGGTCAACTTTGAGTACAAGTGAAATTGGTAAATCACCAAGTCAGTTATATTTAAAACATGAGATTCTGGACCTATCAGATGAGCACACCTCCCACAAGAAATGGATCTGGGACTTCCGTATGACTGAGATAATGAAGTCTGAGAACATACTGGAAGGAAATCTACACAACCTGTTCACGTTGCTGATGTCATTCTGTGACTCCAATAAAAAGACTCAAGTCAAAGCAAGCCCGAGTATTACTTTTTGGAGATGACTCTCGACTCTATTGGTCTGCTTAGTGTTATCAAAAGACTTGTGTAAACTAGGGGCACCAATAATCTCAATGTTTGACATAACAAGGCCATGGAAATTCATGAACCTGATGATGCTGTATCATGAAACATTTCAAGACATGCAAGACTTCAGGGATCAATAGACAACATTGAAAAGTGAATGCAACAGGTTGGGACTAAAGTTTGGTAGCTGTGAAGATGATGAAAGGGCAATGCTCAAAGAGAAAGAGATTACTGAGCCTACAATTGTCCAGCTGAAAGATTCAACTGACAAGTTTGAAGAGGAACTACATGCAACCCTATTCCTATACAAAACGGACATGTTGAAGTATGGAAAGTTTATCAAGGGAATGGAGAACCATGTATTACAAAGAAAAGACCCTTTCCCAAAGAGGGTATCTGATGCATGCAGGACCCTCGCAGGATGGAAAATTCATTATGGCAATCAAGAAACCAGGTTAACTGACATGAAATTTGTAACAACAGGCAATGAAAAAAAGAAAGGCAATAAGAAAAAGGAGGTTACGTGTTACAAATGTGGAAAAGCAGGGCACTACTCCAATGAGTGTGATGAAATAGAAACTGTGAAGATATCAAACACTAGCAAGAAAGGTTCGAATTTCTTAGTTCTCAACAAAGATGCAGAGGAAAGCAGCTCTGAAGAAGAAAATTAAGTTGATGACAAATGGGCAATACCCACTATGAAATTGAGGATGTAGAAGAGGAACAAGAGCCTGATCCTAGTACTTATACTGACACTGATTAAGAAGAGGAACCAAATGAAAATAGTGAAGACAAAGATACTGAAGATGAGCCTGACAAAGAATGTGTTGACTATGACAAAGACAAGGATGATGATTACAAGGTATTTGCATTCCTGCAACAAGACAGCATGTGCTCCCTACAAGACAAGCCAGGAATCCCAGGCAGTTGGATCCTGCTGGACAGTCAATTGACTGTTGAATTGTTCTCCAACAAGAGACTTTTGATCAATATTTAAGACTCGAGGCGGACACTGAACTTGTACTTTAATGCTGGAAGGGCAATTGTTACTCGGAAAGGGGAACTGAAGGGCTATTGAACAGTTTGGTACTACCCTGAGGGAACATCAAACATTATGTCTCTGGGAAATGTCGAAATGCAGCACGAGATCACATATGACAGTTCTATGAAGACATTATTCATGTTCCACATGGCATATGGCACTAACCATGTTTCATGCCCTCCAAAAAGGGTTTTCTTTCTCTCATGTTAAAAAACAACATTGCATATTTCATGATTAACACAATAGACTCAATTAAAAATAAACACATTGTTAAAGAGTATGCAAATGACTGTAATACACACTCTATACAAGACATAATAGGAAGTCCCACCACTAAATGCATCAATATAGAAAAAGACCTAATTCCAAACTGCCCTATTACAAAGCATGACATCCTCAGAGCCGAAGAAATACTAGGCCAAAATCCTGGATCCATAAAAGGGGAGACCACAATAGAAACTCTGTCCAAAGTAATACTTAATACACACAGTGACACTAACCATGGATATAATGTATATTAACAAGATACCTTTCATCAATATGCTGTCAAGGGCGATATAATTTGACACAATAGAAATGATAAAAGACGAGAGGAAATGTACAATCATGAAATCGCTCCAACAAGTAATTAACACATATCAAGGTAGGGGATTCAAGATATGACGCATCCTCGCAGACAGGTAATTTGAGTGTATCAGTAAGCCAATGGAAACTGTAGGCATTGCTTTAAACACTACTACCTGCAAAAAGCATGCACCAGAAATCTAGCGATAAAAATTTGAACTGTGAAAGAAATAATAAGATGGACAACAAACAATACCATTTGAAAAATCGCCCCATCAACTAATAGTGGAAATAGCCTACAATGCAGTATTCTGGATAATTGCTTCTCATAAATAAACGAATTAAACACTACACTAAGTCCACAAAAAATATTCACAGGATCAAAAATCGACTTCTACAAACACTGCAGACTACAATTTGGAACATATGTGCAAATGCATCAACCACACAACAATTCACTATTGCCAAGAACAGCAGGGGCCATAACACTATGTCTGATAGGCAATGAACAAGGTAGTCATTATTTCCTAAGCCTCTACACAGGCAAAAGAGTTTGAAGAAATGACTGTACTGTACTGCCCATTCTGGCCAAAGTAATAGCAACAACACACCAATGCGCTGCAGCATGCAAAAATTACAAGGACATTACGTTCACTGATAAGGATGGCAATATCATAAATAATGCAAATGACACCAAAGATGACATTCCAAACAATATAGAAATTACAGGAGTGGATGAAGAAAGAAACGGAAACACACAGGAACTGGACAGCACAGGAGTGCCATCTGAAAACAGCACAGGAGTGTGACTCAAAGACACCAAAGTTGAAAGCAAAAACAAAAACAATCAACATGGCAATATTAACAACGAAGGCGGCAATTCACCTGAAGATGACAGCAATATAAAAAATGAAAATGGCAACACAAACGATGAATACAGAAATACAACTGATGATGAATATGGCAATACACCTGAAGACAAAGAAATTTAAATTTAAAATGAAGCACTTGAAGAATCACACATAACAATGAATGACATCAATGCACTGTAACAAATGAACATGGCACAAATCAACATAGACTCAGAGACGGGCAAACTGTCAATTGGAGAAGACCACAAATGGATGACTGTATAAAGCAACAACTTAAAACCCAAGACAAAGACCTAGATAAAGGCACATAGGTTCACCATGTTGCAAGATGGTCAACAATCAACTATGATGGCAATACCCATGCCACACCAACCTGTAATCATGACCCAAATGAGGGTGAGAGAGAAAAAGGGAAATGAGGCACTCCTCAAGGAGCTAAAGCAATGACTGTCCAAAACAATAAAAGAATGGGTTTTCAAGCCCAATGGTTGTGACCAAGGTTG
>Ga0075156_10001291_pt1 | contig 13607 bp, 11 predicted proteins | sample JI81AbrownDNA_FD_70966 | JGI IMG/M metagenome (GOLD analysis project Ga0075156, IMG submission 70966) | Wastewater effluent complex algal communities from Wisconsin, to seasonally profile nutrient transformation and Carbon sequestration -... | ecosystem: Engineered > WWTP > Effluent > Algae...
AGCACCTGCAGGCGGCCGACAACGTGATTCCGGTCGTGAACACCAGCGCGATGACACCCACGATGGCTTCCGCGCTCAACGCTGTGACTGCTCAACTCACCACTGAAGACCTACAGAACATGAACGCCCAAGTTGACCTGGAGCGAAAAGACCCAGTCGATGTGGCGCGCGCGTGGCTCGCGAGCCACGGCATCAAGCCAGCGAACTAGGCAGATCGTTCGCCGCGAGTTGATAGCACGATTGAGGGAATTCGGCCGCCCGACTGCGCAGCCGCGAGTTAGTACGTCAGACTTGGCGACGTGGATTCTGTAGCCCTGTATTTCGCGCTCGCTGTCATCGTCTTCGTCGTCGCCCTGTTGGTTGTTGTCGCACTGGTTCGCGGCCGCGGAAAGGGCGAGCAGCCGCCATCGGTCACGACAGGGGGTTCGGCATCTGACTCTGACTCGGGCGCCGGGGTCGCTGCGCCGCCAACGAGAGGCGTCGAGCCGGACACGTCTGACGCGCACGATGATGGGTCGTCCGTTGCGACCCTTGAACGGCCGGAAGCAGCAGCCGGGCGACTGGTTCGCCTGCGCGCGCGGCTGGCCCGAAGTAACAAGCTCGGCCAGGGGTTGTTGGCGCTGCTATCTCGCGGTGACCTCAATGAGGACACCTGGGATGAGATCGAGGAGACACTGCTTACCTCGGATCTAGGCGTTGGGCCCACCACTGAACTCATGAATGAACTTCGCACCGAGGTCAAGATTCAGGGCAACTCGGACCCGGCAACGGTTCGCCAGTACCTGCGCAACGACTTGCTTGGCCTGGTTGATCCCACCCTCGACAGATCGTTGGCCACCGCGCGAAACGTTGGGCTCGACGTACCTGCTGTGGTGATGGTTGTGGGTGTCAACGGAACTGGAAAGACGACCACCACGGGCAAGCTCGCGCGCCTCCTGGTGGCTGCGGACGAAGACGTCGTGATGGGTGCCGCCGATACCTTCCGGGCCGCTGCCGCCGAACAACTGACGACCTGGGGCGAACGAGTCGGCGTCCCGGTCGTTCGTGGCCCAGAGGGCTCGGACCCGGCGTCGGTGGCTTTTGAGGCCGTGACAGCCGGCATCGACGGTGATTGCGATGTGGTCCTCATCGACACCGCAGGGCGGCTGCACACCAAGGTTGGTCTCATGGACGAACTCGGCAAGGTCAAGCGGGTCATCGAGAAGAAGGCACCGGTTTCAGAGGTGCTGCTTGTTCTTGACGCAACAACGGGCCAGAACGGTCTGGTTCAGGCGAAGGTGTTCGCGGAAGCCGTTGACATCACCGGGGTAGTCCTGACCAAACTCGATGGCACGGCGAAGGGCGGAATTGTCGTCGCCGTTCAGCGAGAACTTGGCGTGCCCGTCAAGCTCATTGGCCTTGGTGAAGGCCCGGACGACCTCGCGCCGTTCGATGCCGAAGCCTTTGTCGACGCGCTACTGAGTTAGAACGCTTGTTGGTAGTTGGTAACAAAGACCTGCCACTGGTCCGCAGTCGGGTTCACCGCTGCCCCCGCTGCCGGTGCAACGGAGAAGTGGATGAAGTTCGACGGCCAGCCGGGATCGGTTCGGGTGATCACGCGGATCTGATTTGGGCCTGCCGGATAGTTGTCCTCGGCAACGGTAATTGAATCGGCCGAGACAGCCGTCACGTAGGCGACGTGGCCCGAGGAACTGACGCCACCTGCTCCGCTGTTCCACTGTGCAACGGATCCGACCGTGGGCGTCTTGTCCACCGGAATGTGGTGCTTGCGGGCCTCGCGGGCCCAGTCACCGCCGTTGTGTAGCCACGTGATGTTTGGTGGCATCCCATCCTGGATCAGGCGGTACGCCACGTAGTTCGTGCAGTTATGGCCTGGCGCCATCGTCCAGTACGACTTGTTCGCAGCTTTACCATAGCCGGTGGTGTCGCACTTGTAACCAGAGCCGGTACATGTGGTTGTCACCGTTGCGCTCGCTGGCTGGGCGACGGCGAACATGCCGCCGAAACTGAGTAGGGCGACCGCAGATGTGATCACCGCGCCACGACGACGCTGGATTCTGGGCGATCCGTCGACTTGCTGATTGCGTTTGATATTCATTGTTACCTCCAAGTTTTGGGCAGCCGACGACCACGCGTAGTTGGGCGAGTGCGCAGTTGGCGCAGAGAAGCGGGCGAGCATCATGCTCAAGGCCGGCATATTGATTTAGTGAGGAGCCGTTGGGCTTGTCCTCTAGCAATCTTCGTACTTAAGCGTTGCCCGGAATCCCTGGGACGTATCGGACATGTGAGGGCACTCACCCCACACGGCTGCCATGACACCCGTACGTGTGACAGAAAGTGCTGGCGCAGTAAGGAAAGTGAGGCGTTGCTTACAGTTCCCTACGCGTCCCTACGCGTCGGACTTGTCGTTCTTCTTGTTGTCTTCCTCACTGAAATCGTTGTGTGCGCGCCCGAGAGCATTCTGTTCGGCAGCAAGGGATGGAATGAGGGCGTAACGCTTTCGATAGATGCCCAGCAGAGTCAACAACATCGCCGTGACCGGAATCGCCAAGACGGCCCCCGCGACGCCGAAGAGAGCCGCGCCGAGCAATACCGAACCGAAGGCGACTGCCGGATGGACGTCGACGGCTTTGGCGCTGATGCGCGGCTCAAAGGTCAGGTTCTCGACCTGCTGGTACAGAATTCCCCAGGCCAGCGCTATGACACCGATCCACGGGTTCGGGCTCAGAAGGCCAACGAGAACGGGCAGGATGATCGCAATGTACGTCCCGATGGTCGGCACAAATTGGGCGACGAGACCGGTCCAGATGCCGAGGGCCAACCATCCCGGCATTCCGATGATGAGGAAGACAATCGCTGTGCTTGCCCCATTGAGTGTCGCGAGCACGACACGGGCCGCGACGTAACCGCCGGTCTTGCTCGCCGTGACGTCCCAGACGTTGATGAACACGCCCTGCAGGCGAGGGGTGAACAGGGATGCCAGCCAGAGTCGGAAGCGCGGTCCGTCCGCCGACAGGTAGAACGCGAACAGCCCGAACGTGAAGAGGCCGAACACCCCACCGATGACCGAGGTGACGATGCCGAAGATGCCACCAGCGAATTGTTGGGCATACCCGGAAACCTTTTCTGGGGTGATGTTGAGCTGTTCGAGGATCTGTTGTGACGAGTACGTTTGGTTGAAAGTCTCATTGACCCACTTCAGAGCACTGTCCACGAGGCCGGGAAGTGCGGCGATCAGTTGAGCGATCTGGTCAATGAACAGCCGACCAAACACGACGAAGAAGATGACGAAGAAGACAGCGACGGCAAGCAAGACGATGATCGTGGCGAATCCACGGCGCATGTGGTTCGCCAGTCGCTTAACCGCCGGCTCCATCGCGATCGACGCAAACCATCCCATCAGGACTGTGAAGATGACCGAGCCACCATCGTCGATGACGAAGTTCAGCATGAGAGTGATCGCGAGCAGCGCGATCACGACCCACCCAACGCGCCAGATGTTCTGCGGCTGAAGCCGAACCTCGCGAATGTCGATTGTGTCGCTAGACGTGGAGCCTTGGTCCACTGGCGCTGTTGACTCGGCCATGACTCTCCTTGCGTAACGGTGCTCCCGTCAGAACGGGTGAGGGAGGCGACTGAGAGTCATTCTTGTGGCACTTGGAGCCGGATACGAAGAACCCCGCCGTCGGCGAGTTGAATTTCGCCAACGACGGGGTCCTTTCGGTTAGTGCAGGTTACGCAGGCACGCTCGCAACACCAGGGGCGAGGAATCGTTTGCCGTTGACTCGCTCGGAAACGCCGGTGCGATCGAGGTACGGCGTGATTCCACCGAGGTGGAATGGCCAGCCAGCTCCCATGATCATGCAGAGGTCGATGTCCTGAGCTTGCGCGACGACACCTTCGTCCAGCATCAACTGTATTTCCTGTGCCATGGCATCAAGCGCGCGATCGCGGACCTGCTCTGAGGTCAACGGGCTATCACCCTGAATGAAGAGCTCGGCAACCTCGGGATCGACGTGCTGCGTGCCGCCGTCCCACGACCAGATGGCCGTCTTCTTGGCTTCGACCAGACGCTTGAGGTTGTCGGACACGTAGAAGCGATCCGGGAACGCTTCCTTCATGGTCTCCGAGACGTGGAATGCGACAGCCGGGCCGACAAGTGACATCAGCACGAAGGGCGACATCGGCAGACCCAGCGGGTTCAGCGCGTTGTCAGCCACCTCAAACGAGGTGCCTTCATCGACGGACTTGGTGACCTCACCCATGAAGCGAGTTAGCAGGCGGTTGACCACAAATGCCGGAGCATCCTTGACCAGCACACAGGACTTCTTCAGCGACTTGCCCACGACGAACGCGGTGGCCAGCGTCGCGTCATCAGTCTGCTCGGCGCGCACGATCTCCAGCAGTGGCATGACCGCGACGGGGTTGAAGAAGTGGAAGCCCACGACCCGCTCTGGGTGTGCGAGCTTCGATGCCATCTCGGTCACCGAAAGCGATGAGGTGTTCGTCGCGAGGATGCACTCTGGCGTGACAACTGCCTCGACCTCAGCGAATACCTGCTGCTTGACCTTCATGTCCTCGAACACGGCTTCGATGACGAAGTCAGCGTCGCTGAAGGCATCCTTGGAAACCGATCCGCTGATCAGACCCTTGAGTCGGTTGGCCTTGTCGCCATTGACACGGTTCTTCGCCGCCAACTTGTCGATTTCGCCGTGTGCGTACGCCACGCCCTTGTCGACCCGCTCTTGGTCGAGGTCGGTCATGACGACCGGCACCTGCAGGCTGCGAGCGAATAGCAGGGCCATCTGGCTTGCCATGAGGCCAGCACCGACGACGCCTACCTTGGTGACCTTGCGAGCCAACGACTTGTCGGGGACTCCGACTGGTCGCTTAGCGCGCTTCTGGACGAGGTCGAACGCGTAGAGGCCCGAGCGCAGTTCCTCGCTCATCACGAGGTCAGCGAGCGCCTCGTCCTCGGCTGCGTAACAGTCGTCCTTCGTGCCGGTCTTCGCCAGTTCGATCAGATCGAGGGCACGCAGGGGAGCAGGTGCCGCGGAGCCAACCTTGCCCGCAACGAACGCACGACCCTTTGCCACGGCTTCGTCCCAAGCCTGGCCGCGATCGACCTCGGGGCGCTCAACCTGGTGATCGCCTCGCAAGACACCCACAGCCCAGTACAAGGACTGTTCGATGAAGTCGGCCGGCTCGAACATCGCGTCGGCGATGCCGAGGTCAAGCACCTCTTTGGGCTTGAGCATGCGGTTTTGACTCAGCGAGTTCTCGACGATGACCGAAACAGCCTTGTCGGCACCGATCAGGTTGGGCAACAGGTAGGTGCCTCCCCAGCCTGGGACGAGGCCCAGGAAACATTCGGGCAGCGCGATTGCGGCCGCGCCAGCAGACACCGTGCGGTACTTGCAGTGCAGAGCGATCTCGAGCCCGCCACCCATTGCTGCGCCATTGATGAACGCGAATGTGGGGACGCTCAGTTCGCTGAACCGATTGAAGACCCGATGGCCTTCCTTGCCTAGCTGCAGAGCCTGCGCGCGCTCCGTGGCTTGCGGCACGGCCGTCAGGTCGGCGCCCACCGCGAAGATGAACGGCTTGCCGGTCAGGCAGACCGCGGCGAGGTCGGTGCGAGCCGAAATCTCGTCAAGTGCCTCGTCGATGGACTTCAATCCACCTGGACCGAACGAGTTCGGCTTGGTGTGATCGAACCCGTTGTCGAGGGTGATCATGGCGGCAGTTCCGGCGCCAAACGGCAAGTCGAGGTAACGAACGATTGCCTTGGTGACAACCTCGTCAGCGACTGTTGGAGTTTCAGACATGGTGGTTGCTCCCTTAGGCCTGGTAGTTGGGGTTTTCCCAGATGGCGGTGGCGCCTTGGCCAAGACCCACACACATGGAGGTCAGGCCGTAGCGGACATTGGGGTTGTCTTCGAAGTCGCGTGCCAAGTAGGTCAGCAACCGAACGCCAGACGAGGCCAGCGGGTGACCAACGGCAATCGAGCCACCCATCGGGTTGACGCGGGCGTCGTCATCAGCGATGCCGTAGTGGTCGAGCAGCGCCAGAACCTGAACGGCGAATGCTTCATTGAGCTCGAACGCACCGATGTCGTCGATGGAGAGCCCGGCCTTTGCCAGCGCCTTCTCGGTTGCCGGAACAGGCCCGACGCCCATGACTGCTGGATCCACGCCAACAAATGCGTACGACACTAGGCGAAGCTTCTTGCTCAGGCCCAGCTCGTCAGCGGTCTCTTCAGCGGCGAACACGGCAGCGGTGGCGCCGTCGTTGAGGCCTGACGAGTTTCCAGCTGTGACCCGGCCATGTGGGCGGAACGGCGTCTTGAGCCCGCCGAGTCCTTCCAAGGTGGTCTCCGGTCGGGGGCCTTCATCGGCGGTTGCCAGGCCCCAACCCTTTTCGGCGGTGCGAATAGCGACCGGAACGAGATCAGGTTGAATCTTGCCGTCGGCGTATGCCTTCGCTGTCTTCTGCTGTGACGCGAACGCAAATGCGTCGGCGCGTTCCTTGGTCAATTGTGGGAACCGATCGTGCAGGTTCTCGGCAGTCATACCCATCTGCAGTGCTTCTGGGTTGACGATCTTCTCGGAGATGAACCGCGGGTTGGGATCAACGCCCTCACCCATTGGGTGGCGACCCATGTGCTCAACGCCACCGGCGATCGCGATGTCGTACGCGCCGACACCGATTCCGGAGGACACAACGCACGCGGCGGTCATTGCCCCGGCACACATGCGATCGATCGAGAAACCTGGTGTGGTTTCCGGCAGACCCGCGAGGAGTGCGGCGGTTCGGCCGAGGGTGAGGCCCTGGTCACCGATTTGAGTGGTCGCGGCAATGGCGACCTCTTCGATGCGATCCTTGGGAAGATTTGGGTTGCGGCGAATGAGTTCGCGGATCACCTTGACGACGAGGTCGTCGGCGCGTGTTTCCGCATAGATTCCCTTGGCACCGGCCCGACCGAACGGGGTGCGCGCACCGTCAACCATGACGACGCTTCTGCCGGAGAACGACATAGTTCCTCCTGTATTAGTTCTCAAGTCGCGCATGCGTCGGACCATGAGTTGCGGCCGAACCACACCTGCGCCCGCTGGCTGGCGGTGGAACTATGTTACTCGCGGGTAACACGACGGTTGGAGTGCCCCCGGGCAGCCTTAGGGGAGCAGCGCGACCTAGATCGCGGTAAGCCGCTTGCGTGACTCGAGCACCTCGGTGCCGCACGCCATTTCGTATGCGCCCTGGGCCAACTCGGCGGACATCGTCTTGGTGTCACCTGGGCGTAGAACTCGAATGCGGGCAATCCTCTTTCGGAACGCTCCATCCGCCGGAGCGAACAAGGCGACCGAGATCGGGATGTCGGCGGTTGAAGTTGCTGAGACCGTGATCGAACCGGCCTTCACGATCAATGGCTGCATGTCGCAGTTCTTGGGGTTGGCCAGGACCTTGACGAGTTGTGGAGCAGTCTCAGTGGGTGTCGGTGTGGGGCTTGACTCACCCGAACCTTGCGAGCCGCATCCGGTGAGCGCAGTAAGAACGGCGACGCTTGCCACGCTCATCGCGATCACATTCCGCGAACGGTTCACTATGACTCCTTGGGTGTGAGTGCCTCCGAGAGGCCGTGGCAGGTCAGGTCAATCTGCCACTGACGAGCGCCATGGTCAGACAAGAACGTGGACACTGCCTCGACCGAGTGGGAGTCAGGCGGTTCCCAACACAGACGACGCGCGACGTCGGGGGTCAACAGGTTTTCGGTCGGCATCCCGAGGGATTCGGCAGTTTCGGTCAAGAATGCGCGCGCGGCGGCCAGACGCACTGCGGCCTCAGGGGCTCGGTCCGGCCACGATCGAGGGGGTGGTGGGCCAGTGGTCGCGGCGGCAGCTTGTGGCAGTTCGCGTTCGGGGGTCTTGTTCGCTCTGTCTACCGCCTGCCACCAGTACTCAATTCGCCGCTTCGTGCCGCGCCCGGAGAATGCCGGAAGGGCGCCAAGTTGTTCTTTGGCGGTTGGCCGGGCAATGGCGGCCGCCGAGATCGCGGCATCGGGCAACACTCGCCCCGGAGCGATATCCCGTTGTTCTGCCATGGCGTCGCGGGCGAGCCACAGCTGGCGGGCGATCTCCAGACCACGACCTGTCCGCACCTTGTGTATGCCAGACGTACGCCGCCAGGGATCGACCCTTGGTGCTCGAGCAGGTGCTGTCCGCAGATGTTCGAACTCCTCGACCGCCCATGGCATCCGCCCTGACGACTCAAGGTCGGCGGCGAGTATGGAGCGAAGTTCGATGAGCAACTCAACGTCGAGCGCCGCGTAGCGAAGCCAGGCCTCCGGTAGTGGACGCGTCGACCAGTCCGCCGCTGAATGTTCCTTTGCCAATGACACGCAAAGTTCGGTCTCTGCGAGCGCCGCCAGCCCAACCTTCGGACGCCCGAGGATCCGGGCTGCCATCTCGGTATCGAACAGCCGGTTCGGGACCATCTTGAGTTCGGCGAGGCATGGCAGATCCTGTGAGGCAGCATGCAGGATCCACTCCTCGTCGGCGATGACGTCGGCCAATGGCTGCAGGTCATCGAAGCCGATGGGGTCGATCAGATGTGAGCCGCTGCCAGTCCGGCGAAGTTGCACGAGATAGGCGTTGTGGCTGTACCGGTACCCACCTGCGCGTTCAGCGTCGATAGCAATAGGACCAGTTCCAGCGGTGATTGCGTCAATGGCGGCCTCGAGGCCTGCTTGATCTGTGACGACGACGGGTACACCCTCGGCGGGGTGAGTCAGTGGTGTCAGATCGGGAACCGAGGTCTGCACGTCATCGGACGTTGGTTCCTCGCTGTCTGTCACGGCGCTAACCGTATACGTCGCACCAGCGTCTGGCTTGCACCCGTGAAGTGGCGCTGAGGAAAGTTTGGGCTAGCGAACGAGGCCGGAACGCATGGCCAGGGCGACCATTTCGGCGCGGTCGCCGGTTCCCAACTTGCGGGCGATCCGAGCTAGGTGGCTCTTGACGGTGAGAGCTGAAAGTCCCAACTCGTCGCCAATTCCCTTGTTCGAGCGGCCCTCTGCGACTGCCTGGAGAACCTCAACCTCGCGGGTGGACAACTCGTCTGGTGTGGAGCGTCCTCGGCCACGCTGCATGGGGATGACATTGCGCGGTGCCGAGTGCGAACCGATTCTGGGGGAGACCACGTATCCGCGGACGCCAGCTCCGAGGGCCGCCTTCACCGCGTACGCATCATCGCGACCAGTCAGGATCACAACGCGGCGCCACTGCATTGCGCGCAGCTCAGCGATCATCGGCAGGATTGGCCCCTCGCCGGTGGTTCCATCAACGATGCACAGGTCATGGGGTCCGTCGACGCCAGCTTTTGCCAGCGCGTCGTCACGGTTGTCAGCTTCGACGACGTTGCGTGCGCCGTACTGGCGAAGGCGGTGTCCGAGAGCGCCGCGGCGAGCCGAGTCCGACGAAACGATCAACGCAGTGAACCGAGTTCGAGCCGCAGCAATCGGGGTCGTCGCGTTTGTTCGGTCAACCAAAGCCACCACAGTTGCCTCCTCGCATGTCCGCACCCAAGGAAGGGGCGCGGAGGCACGGACCTATCGCCAGTACCAAACAAAGTCATCGGCACCATGGGGAGTGGACTTAATGGCCACGCGGTACAGATCCCGGTGGCCAGGTGGTCGCTTCGGCATCAACCGAACGGCCAGGTGAGGCGTCACCGGAAGCGACAAATCCTCAAGATGTCACTCGATCGGGTGAACCGGCAGGCACATTGTGATTCCGGCCCGGTGGTTCGACACAGATCAGCGATGACGGATCAGGTTGGTGACACCTTCGGAGTTCGGCGTTAGGCCACACGCCGATGCCGTCAGCAGCGCCCACGCGCGAGCATGCGGAATCAACTGGCTGGGATCGGTGGGTGTCCACGAGGCCCGAACTTGAAGTCGACCCTCCGGCTCCCGGGACTCCATGACACCAAAGGAGCGCGAAAAGACCTGCGTGACCGTGCCGCCGAGTGCCTGCGCGTCAGCATTGCTTTCGGTGAGCGCCTCATTGAGCCAGGCCCAGCCGACCTCTGGCAGGACGGGGTCTGCGGCGACTTCAAGATCGACGTCGGCATCGATGTACGCGATGACTCGAGTGGTGCCTTCCCAGGTGGGCTGACCCGCAGGATCATGCAGCACCACCAGGCGCCCGGAACCGACGAGATCATCGCCAATTTCGACATCGACCGTCTGCGCGTAACCAAACGGGGCCAGTCGGGCGGGTGCAGGGGCTTCCCGAACGGTGAATTCCGCTCGGTATTGGAGTCGTCGCAGTGACTCCAAACCGGCAGCGAACGCTGCTGGCGCGGCTGGCTTCGAGTCGGCGGGGGGCACGTCCCCACCCTAGATCCACAACAGGTCAACTGCCCGGTATTGGCGGGTGTGGTGTTCGACTCCCGCCTGCGGGTCTGGGACGATCGGTTCGTGGCCGTTGATACCCCAAACAAAGAGCCCGGTGAGCACCTGCGCCCAGAGCTGCCTGCCGATCATCCACTCAACGATGGTCGAACTGGGAACTCCGCACTTATCCGAGCGGCCGAGGGGCGCTCCGTGCCTCACACTCCGGTGTGGTTCATGCGCCAGGCTGGGCGTTCGTTGCCCGAGTACCGAAAGCTGCGCGAGGGTCACTCGATGTTGGACACGTGCTTCAACACTGACCTCACCGTCGAGATCACGATGCAGCCGGTTCGGCGCCACGGTGTTGACGCGGCGATCTTCTTCTCCGACATCGTTGTTCCCATCAAGGCCATCGGAATCGATGTCGAAATTCAGCCCGGAGTCGGCCCAGTCATCGCGCAACCGTTTCGATCTGCGGCTGACGTAGCTCGACTGCGTGACCTCGAACCCGACGACGTTGCCACTGTCATGGCTGCAGTCACGGCGCTCACTGAGCAGCTGGGCACGACACCGTTGATCGGATTTGCCGGTGCACCCTTCACCGTCGCTTCCTACCTGGTGGAAGGTCGCCCGAGTCGCGACCATGTGCACACCAAGGCGCTGATGTTGTCTGATCCCGACACGTGGAACCTCTTGCTCGGGCGCATTGCGGACATCTGCGGCACGTTTCTGCAGTACCAACTCGAAGCAGGCGCGTCGGCCATCCAGCTGTTTGACTCGTGGGCGGGAGCCTTGAGCGCGCGCGACTACGAGCGCGCCGTTCTGCCGCACTCGCGCAAGGTGTTCGAGGCGGTGGCCAAGTACGAAACGCCGCGCATCCACTTCGGGGTCGGGACTTCCGAACTGCTTGCGCTGATGCAAAGTGCGGGCGCAAACGTCATGGGGGTCGATTTCCGGCTACCTCTGAATGAGGCGATCAAACGGTTGAACCATCCGTCGCCATTGCAGGGCAACCTCGATCCAGCGGTGCTGTTCGCGAATTGGTCAGCAGTCTCGACGAGTGTCCTGCGCGTACTCGGAGAGGCGGAGGGGTTGCCCGGCCACATCTTCAACCTTGGTCACGGAGTCCCACCCGACACCGATCCCGACGTACTGTCGCGCGTGGTCGATCTCGTTCACAGCGAAACCGTTCGTTAGTCCACCGCGGGTTACGGCAGGGTTCTTGAGGTGGCTACTCCTGCGCAGTTGTGCGATCGGTTCCCGCAGGTTCCAGCAGCGGAACTGCTCGCCGGATTCACAGCTCCACCACATTTCTCCCACGTCCGCTTCGGTACCTACGTACCTGACCCAGGCGCGCCAAGTCAGGCCAACGCATTGGCAGAACTTGAGGCATTCGCGCAGACCGTTAATTCCGGGGCACAGAGCGAAGGGAAGCGGTTCCGCTTTGGCTCGCGGCGGCGTACCAATCCTGATGGCAAAGTCGGGGTGTACCTCGATGGCGGGTACGGCGTTGGAAAGACCCACTTGCTCGCTTCGCTCTGGTTCGCGACGGAGCCCGCCGGCTTGCGCGCCTACGGCACATTCGTGGAGTACACGAACCTCGTCGGAGCACTCGGGTTCGAACAGACCGTCGCTGCGCTGAGCCCTTATGCACTGGTGTGTATCGACGAATTCGAACTCGACGACCCCGGCGACACAGTGTTGATGTCGACGCTACTGACGCGACTGGCAGAACAGGGTGTGCGGCTCGCGGCGACGTCCAACACATTGCCCGACAAGCTGGGCGAAGGTCGATTCGCGGCGGATGACTTCCTACGAGAGATCCAAGGGTTGGCAGCGAAGTTCGAGATCCTCCGCATCGACGGTGAGGACTATCGCCATCGTGGATTGCCGACAGCGCCGCCGCCACTGTCAACCGAGGAGGTTGTCCAGATCGCGCAGGACACCCCGAGGGCATCTCTTGACAGCTTCCCAGACTTGCTCGCCCACCTTGGTGAGGTCCACCCGTCGCGCTACGGCGCGATGCTCGAGGGCCTGTCAACGGTGTGCCTGACTGATGTCGATGTGTTGTCGGATCAGGCCGATGCGCTTCGACTTGTTGTGCTCGTCGACAGGATGTACGACCGCGATATTGCACTTGCAGCCAGCGGTGCACCGGTGGATTCGCTATTCCCGGCCGACATGCTGTCCGGGGGCTACCGAAAGAAGTACCGACGTGCGATCTCGCGCCTGACCGCGTTGGCCAAATCGCAGTCGGCGGCATAGAAGCGGCTGTCGCAGTTAGTGCGGAGACGCTCGTTCGATCAGGGTGTCGACGTCGATCTGTGTGTCGTAGGCACCGAAGGTGCGAGAAGCACCCCCAGGCCCAAGCCGGGTTGCTACAAAGGCGTCTGCCACTTCGTTCGGAGCGTTCTGCATGAGAATCGAGCCCTGCAGCAGCAGGGCCATTCGTTCAGCGAGCAAGCGTGCTTGTGCTTCGAGTTGGGAAGGGTCGCGCGCGAGTTGATCGAGAACGCCGGTGACGGCCGCGTCGAATCTCGCATCGTTGCCACGGACCGCGCCGACTTCAGCAAGCCAGGCATTGAGGCTTGCTGGTTCCTTGCCCAGTGCACGCAGCAAGTCGAGTGCGTTGACGTTTCCTGAGCCCTCCCAAATCGAATTGAGCGGTGCCTCGCGATAGACGCGGGGGAGTCCGGTCTCTTCCACGTAGCCGGGACCGCCGAGGCACTCCATGGCCTCGGCGACCGTGAATGCCGTGCGTTTGCAGACGAAGTACTTGCTCATGGGCAACGCGATCCGCCGCAACGCTGCTTCATGCTCGGCATCGGCACCGGGGGCAGCGCCCACCGCACGATCGGTGGCAGCGGCCAAGCGCATCGACAGCCAGGTTGCTGCCTCAACTTCGATGGCGAGGTCAGCCAACACCTGGCGCATGAGGGGCTGGTCGATAAGTTGTTTGCCGAACGCGGCGCGGTGTTCGGTGTGCCAAATTGCCTCGGATAATGCCTTGCGCATGAGCGCGGTGGATCCGAGTACACAGTCAAGACGTGTAGCCGAGACCATTTCGACAATTGTCTTGACTCCACGGCCTTCGTCACCAAGTCGCTGCGCCCAGGTGTTCGAGAACTCGATTTCGCTCGATGCATTCGATCGATTGCCGAGCTTCTCCTTGAGGCGTTGAATGCGGAACACATTTCGAGTGCCATCAGCAAG
>Ga0075156_10001293_pt1 | contig 13604 bp, 8 predicted proteins | sample JI81AbrownDNA_FD_70966 | JGI IMG/M metagenome (GOLD analysis project Ga0075156, IMG submission 70966) | Wastewater effluent complex algal communities from Wisconsin, to seasonally profile nutrient transformation and Carbon sequestration -... | ecosystem: Engineered > WWTP > Effluent > Algae...
GGCCGCCGGTGAGGATGTCGGCGGTGGCATCGTCGTGCACTTGCAGAATCACGCCATAGGCGGCCGGCGGATTGGCGAGCCGGTCCACCTCAGCCTTGAGTGTCACCAACTGCTCGCGGGCATCCTTGAGCGTGCGCACCAAGCGGTCGTTCTGCGCGGACATCGTCGCCATCTGCGAGCGCAGGCGGCGCACCTCGATCGTGTTGTCCTCGGTCACGTCGACCTCCAGCAGGTTCGGCTCCGCTCCCCACGGGCGGGAAGGGATGTCTTGACCCTAACTGGCGGGACCGACAAAGGCCCGGAAGCACCGCGCCGGGTGCGCGCCGGGCCCGCTCAGGGCAGGCGAGGCGGTTCGCCGATCGAGCGGGCGGTGCGGCGCACCCGCTTGTCGCTGGGCACTCGCTCCCCCAGATCTTCCGCGCTCCATTCATCCTCGGTCCCCGCCTCGGCATACCCGCGCCCAGGCCGGCGCTTGCGCAGCGGCGGGGTGACGCCGGGGGCGAGCCGCCGGGTGGTGATCAAGAAGCCGGTATGCCCGTGCATCCGGTGCACCGGTCGCACCGCCAAGCCTTCGAGGTGCCAGTCGCGAACCATGGACTCCCAGGCGTGCGGTTCGGTGAAGCCGCCGTGATCGCGCATGGCCTCGGCGACGCGGGAGAGTTGGGTGGCGGTCGCGACATAACAGATCAGCAGGCCCCCGGGGATGAGGGCATCGGCGACCACCTCCAGGCACTCCCAGGGGGCCAGCATGTCCAAGACCACGCGGTCGACGGTGCCCGATTCGACCGCGTCCGGCAGGGCGGCGACCAGATCCCCGACCTGCACGCGCCAGGCCGGGTGATCACTGCCGAAGAAGGCCCGCGCATTGGCCTGTGCGATGGCGGCGAAATCGGCGCGCCGCTCGAAGGAGAGCACCCGGCCGCCTTCCCCGACGGCACGCAGCAGCGACATCGACAAGGCACCTGAGCCAACGCCGGCCTCGACGACCACCGCGCCCGGAAAGATGTCACCCATTTGGACGATCTGACCGGCGTCCTTGGGATAGACGACCGCGGCGCCGCGCGGCATCGACATGACATAGTCCGAGAGCCGTGGCCTGATCGCGAGGTATTCGACCCCGACCGTGTTGGTGATCGTCGAGCCGTCCGGGACCCCGACCAGGTCGTTGTGCCGGATGAACCCGCGGTGGGTGTGAAACTCCTTGCCCTCCGCCAAGGTGATCGTGTGCATCCGACCCTTCGGATCGGTCAATTGCACTCGGTCACTCACCCGGAAGGGCCCGCGGCGCAGGTTCGGGTCGATCTGTGTCATGAGGCAGAAGCTTAGGTGCGTCCATCCAGGCGGGTGTTGATGGTCTCCGCGGTGACGACGCCGAGGAGGCGCCCGTGATGGCACACGGCCAGAATGCCGGTCCCGACGGCATTCATCGCCGCGAAGAGCTCGGTCACCGGAGCCTGCGGATCGACATCGAGCACCCACTGCGGCGGTTGCGGCCGGCTGACCGCGGAGACCGGTGTGTGGGCCGCATTGCCGGGCGGCACCGACTGGAGGGCTCCGGCGTCGAGCAGCGCGACGGGGCGGCCGTCCCGGTCGATGACGACCGGCGGCGCCCCCGTGGGCAACTGGCTCAGCGGTGCATCGAAGATTACCGGAGCGACCGGCGTCAGGACGTCGGCCACCCGGACCCGGTCCAGGACGGCCCCAAGGTGACCCGCCGTGATCGCCGAGCGGGCGCCTTGCCAGAGGAAGAAGCAGATCAGCAGGGTCCACCCGAAAGCGGCGAAATTGGGTTGATCACCGCGCAGGAAGGGTCGTCCCACGAACCAGAAGACGACGAGCAGCGTGACGGCGATCCCGCAATAGCCGGCCACGACACGACCGCGATGGCGGTCCCCCGTCAGCCTCCAGACCAAGGACTCCACGAGTTGCCCGCCATCCAACGGCAGCCCGGGCAGCAGGTTGAACAGGGCGAGGATCAAATTCAGCCAGCCGAAGGCCTCGGCGAGGCCGTGGGCGATGCCGGGCGCGAGGACGGCCGCCACGGCATACCCGAGAGCGCTGAGGGCAAGATTCGCCAGCGGGCCGACGACGGCGACGACGGCGCTGCGCCCCGGGGTGGACCGGGTGACGTCGAGGGCCGTATGCCCGCCCCACAAGTCCGCGACGACGCGATGCACGGGCAACCCGAAGCTGCGGGCACCCACCGCATGGGCGCCCTCGTGCACCATGACCGCCAGGAGCAGCAGCACGGCATACCCGAGGGCGACAAGATAAGCCCGCGGCCCGAGGCTCGGTTCGAGCTGCGGGCCGATCAGGGCCACGATCATGACGGCGAGCAGGCCCCAGGACCGGCCGATATAGACAGGGACGCCGGCGATGGTGGCGACTTTGATCCCAGGAGCCGGGGCCGCGCCGGAGGGTGAACTCACGAGATGAACCTATCTGGCGCCGCTGAAATGGCTCACCGATCCTCGTGGCGGTGGCGGATACTGCTCGCATGCACGAACGCCCCGATGCAACGTCAACCCTGGTCGAGCTCCTGCGCGAGCGCATTCTGATTCTCGACGGGGCCATGGGCACGATGTTGCAGCGGCACCGGCTCGGCGAGGCCGATTACCGCGGTGAGCGCTTCGCGGATTGGGCCAGCGATGTCATCGGCAACAACGACCTGCTCTCGCTCAGCGCGCCGCACCTGATCCGCGAGATCCACGAGCAATATCTCGCCGCCGGAGCGCATTTCATCTCGACCAACACCTTCAATGCCCAGCGGATTTCGATGGCCGACTATGGCATGGAGGAGTTGAGCCGGGAGCTCAACCTCGCCTCGGCGGGGCTCGCGCGCGAGGCCGTCGATGCCGCACTTGAGACCGATCCGCATACGCCGCGATTCGTCATCGGCTCGCTCGGGCCGACCAACCGGACGGCGTCGATCTCTCCCGATGTCTCCGACCCCGGGGCTCGAAATGTCACCTTTGACCAACTGGTCGATGCCTATCGTGAGCAGGCCGAGGCGCTGGTTGACGGCGGGGTGGATGTGCTCGCCATCGAGACGATCTTCGACACCCTCAACGCCAAGGCCGCGATCTTTGCCGTCGAATCGCTCTTCGAGGACCGCGCGCGCCGCTGGCCGGTCATCATCTCGGGCACGATCACCGATGCCTCCGGCCGCACCCTGTCCGGGCAGGTCGCCGAGGCCTTCTGGAACTCCGTGCGTCATGTCCGCCCCCTCGCGGTCGGCTTCAACTGTGCCCTCGGAGCAGCCCAGATGCGGCCCTTCGTCGCCGACATCAGCGCAGCCGCCGACACCTTCATCTCCTGCTATCCCAATGCCGGCCTGCCCAATGCCTTCGGGGAGTATGACGAGAGCGCGGCCGAGACCGCGCAGGCCCTCGCCGAGTTCGCCGGGGCCGGCCTGATCAACCTCGTCGGCGGCTGCTGCGGCACCACTCCCGAACACATCGCCGCCATCGCCGAGGCGGTCGCGCCCATTTCGCCCCGGGCGATCCCCGAAATCCCCCGGGCGATGCGGCTCTCGGGTCTGGAGCCGTTGACGATCACCGAGGACAGCCTCTTCGTCAATATCGGTGAGCGCACCAATATCACCGGCTCGGCGCGGTTCCGGAAGCTGATCCAGGCCGAGGACTATCCCGCGGCCCTCTCGGTGGCTCGCCAGCAGGTCGAGGCCGGAGCCCAGATCATCGACGTCAACATGGACGAGGGCATGATCGATGGCGTCGCCGCCATGGACCGGTTCATGAAGCTCATTGCCTCCGAACCCGACATCTCCGTCGTTCCGGTCATGATCGACTCCTCCAAGTGGGAGGTGATCGAGGCCGGGCTGAAGTGCGTGCAAGGCAAGCCGATCGTCAACTCAATCTCCATGAAGGAGGGCGAAGCGGCCTTCGTGCAGCAGGCCCGCTTGTGCCGCAAGTATGGCGCGGCGGTCGTCGTCATGGCCTTCGACGAGACCGGGCAGGCCGACACCTTGGCCCGCCGCAAGGAGATCAGCAAGCGCGCCTATGAGGTGTTGACGCAGCAGGTCGGCTTCCCGCCCGAGGACATCGTCATCGACCCGAACATCTTCGCGGTCGCCACGGGCATCGAGGAACATGCCCGCTATGGCATCGACTTCATCGAGGCGACCGCATGGATCAAGGAGAACCTGCCCGGGGTGCTGATCTCCGGCGGTGTCTCCAATGTGTCCTTCAGCTTCCGGGGCAACAATCCTGTCCGCGAGGCCATCCACGCGGTCTTCCTCTTTCATGCGATCCGCGCCGGCATGGACATGGGCATCGTCAATGCCGGCGCCCTGGTGGTCTATGACCAGATTGACCCGGAGCTGCGGGAGCGGATCGAGGATGTCATCCTGGCCCGCCGCGAGGACGCCACCGATCGGCTGCTGGAGATCGCTGAGCGCTTCAATGTCGCTGGGCAGCAGGAGGATTCGACGGCTCCGGAGTGGCGAACCTGGCCCGTGGCAGAACGCATCACCCACGCGCTGGTCAAGGGCCTCGACGATCACGTCGAGGCCGACACCGAGGAGTTGCGCCTGGAGATCGCGGCCCGCGGCGGCCGGCCCCTCGAGGTGATCGAGGGGCCGTTGATGGACGGCATGAATGTCGTCGGCGACCTCTTCGGTGCCGGCAAGATGTTCCTGCCGCAGGTCGTGAAGTCCGCCCGCGTGATGAAGAAGGCTGTCGCGCACCTCATTCCCTTCATCGAGGCCGAGAAGCAACCCGGAGATGCCGCGCTCGCCAAGGGCCTCATCGTCACCGCGACGGTCAAGGGCGATGTCCACGACATCGGCAAGAACATCGTCGGGGTCGTCTTGCAATGCAACAACTATGACGTCCACGATCTCGGGGTCATGGTCCCCGCGCAGCGGATCCTCGACACCGCCAAGGAGCTGGGTGCCGATGCCATTGGGCTGTCCGGGCTGATCACGCCGTCGCTCGATGAGATGGTGCATGTCGCTGCCGAGATGGAACGGCAGGGTTTCGAGATTCCGCTGCTGATCGGCGGAGCGACGACCTCCAAGGCGCACACAGCGGTCAAGGTCGATGAGCGCTATCACGGCCCGGTCGTCTGGGTGAAGGATGCCTCCCGCTCGGTTCCGGTTGTCGCGCAACTGCTTTCGGACCAACAGCGCCCTGCGCTGATGGCCGGCATCGCGCAGGAATATGACACGATCCGCGCGCGGCATGCGGCCAAGAGCGGTGACCGGCCGCTGCTGTCCCTCGAGGCTGCCCGCGCGGCCGCCCCCCAGATCGCGCTCGACGAGAGCACCGTAGTTGCTCCGAAGCAGACCGGGATCCATCGCTTCCTCGACTATGACATCGCCGAATTGCGCGAATATATCGACTGGACACCATTTTTCGCCGCGTGGGAGATGCGCGGCCGGTTCCCCGACATCCTCAACAATCCGGCATCCGCGGAAACCGCGCGCAAGCTCTATGCGGACGCGCAGGCAATGCTCGATCGGATCATCGAGGAAAAGTGGCTGCGGGCCAATGGCATCATCGGCATCTTCCCGGCGGCACGGGTCGGCGACGACACCATCGTGTATGCCGATGAATCCCGCACCGAGGTCCGCACGACCCTGCACCACCTGCGCCAGCAGGGCCAGCACCGCCAGGGAGTCCCCAACCGCTCCCTCGCCGACTTCATCGCCCCCGCCGAGTCGGGGCTGGCCGATCACATCGGCGCCTTCGCCGTCACCGGCGGGCTGGGAGCGCAGGAACGGGTGCTCGCCTTCAAGGCCGAGCTCGACGACTACAACGCGATCCTGCTCGAGTCCCTCGCGGACCGGCTCGCCGAGGCCTTCGCGGAGCGCCTGCACGAACGGGTGCGCACCGAGCTGTGGGCCTATGAGCCCGAGGAGGATCTCGACAACGAGGCGCTGATCGCGGAGCGCTATCGCGGCATCCGGCCCGCTCCGGGTTATCCGGCCTGCCCGGATCACACCGAGAAGCAGGTGATCTGGGACTTGCTGGATGTCGAGGCCGAGACCGGGATCGAGCTGACCGAGTCGATGGCGATGTGGCCGGGCGCCGCAGTCAGCGGGCTCTATTTCGCCCACCCGCAGGCCCAATACTTCGTCGTCGGCCGCCTAGGCCGCGATCAGGTCGAGGATTATGCCGAGCGCAAGGGCTGGGAGCTGGCGACGGCGGAGCGCTGGCTCGGGGCCAATCTCGGATACCACCCCCAGGACTGACCCCGGCTAAACTCGGGCGGGATGCCAGCCGCGAGTTTCCGTATGCCGTCCGCCCCCCGAGATCATCGACCCGGTCCAGGTCGCGTGGTCCCCGTCTCGACCTATCGCCTACAGATCCACGCGGGTTTCGGCTTCGATGACGCGGCCAAGGTGGTGCCCTACCTCGCCGATCTCGGCGTCTCCCACCTCTATCTCAGCCCGATCCTGGAGGCCGAGCCAGGCAGCACGCATGGCTATGACGTCGTCGATCACGACCGCCTCAACAGCGAAGCCGGTGGCCGGCCCGCCTTCGCCCGCCTGGTCGCGGCGGCTCACGCACGCAACCTCGGCATCATCGTCGACGTCGTTCCGAATCACATGACGGTGCCGCAGGAGACCTATCTCAACGGCCCGCTGTGGGATGTGCTGCGCCGCGGGCAGGCATCGGAGTATGCGGAGTGGTTCGACGTCGACTGGGCCGCCGCGGACGCTCGCCTGCTCATGCCCGTGCTCGGCGCCGACCTCGAGCAGGTGCTTGCTGCTGGCGAATTGACCCTGGCTCACGACGGTGGCGCCGATGGCGATGAGTGCGTGCTGCGCTATTACGACCACGAACTCCCGGTCCGCCCTGGCACCGAGGACCTGCCACTGCCTGAACTTGTTGCGGCTCAGGCATACCGGCTCTCGCACTGGGAGGACGCGGCAACCGATCTGAACTATCGGCGCTTCTTCGATGTCACCACCTTGCAGGCCGTCCGGGTCGAGGACGATGACATCTTCGATGCCACGCACGAACTGCTGCTGTCTCTCTTCGAGGCCGGCGATATCGATGGCTTCCGGATCGATCACCCCGACGGGCTGGCCGATCCGGGCGGCTATCTTGCCCGGCTCGCACACCGCACGGGCAACGCGTGGGTCGCCGTGGAGAAGATCCTGGAGGGCCACGAGGAACTGCTGCCGGAGTGGGCCTGCGCCGGCACCACCGGGTATGACGCGCTGTTGCGGCTGCAGCAGGTCCTCACCGACCCCACGGGCGCCGACGTCCTCGACACCCTGTGGGCGGAGTTCGCCGACCCCACCCGGGTGGATCTGGAGGAGGTCATCCTTGAGGCCAAGGAGCAGGTCGTCGAGGAGGTGCAGGCGGCCGAGGTCAACCGCTTGCTGCGCCTGATCGAACGGGTGCTGCCCGACGCTGACCTCGACTCGGCTCGCCGCGGGCTCGGGGCGTTGCTCGTGTCGATGGATCGCTATCGCGCCTATCTCGTTCCGGGACATCGCCCTTCGCGTTCGCAACTGGTCGTCTTGGCCCAGGCGGAGGCCCGCGCGCGCGAGCGCCTTGATGCGCTCGATCACCCCGCCTTGGCGCAGGTGGCCCAACTCGCGCGCGGCGGCCGGCCGGCCGGGGCGGCCGCCGGGCCGGATGCGCACGAGGCGATGGACGAATTCGTCATCCGTTTCCAGCAGACCTGCGGCCCGGTCATGGCCAAGGGCATCGAGGACACCGCCTTCTATCGGTGGCTGCGGCAAAGCGGCGCCAACGAGGTCGGCGGCGACCCCGGGACGCTCTCGGTCGAGGTCGATGAGTTCCACGAGTATGCCGAGAACCGGCTCGCCACGTGGCCGCTGACGATGACCACCCTCTCGACCCACGACACGAAGCGCTCGGAAGACGTCCGGGCCCGGCTCGCCGTGCTCAGCGAGCGTGCCGAGGACTGGCAGACGTGGTTGACCGAGGCCCGCCGCCGAGCGGCCCGGCTGCGCAATGGGCTCGTCGACCCGGCGACCGAATACCTCATCTGGCAGACCCTCATCGGCACCTGGCCGATCACGGCCGACCGGATCGAGGGCTACCTGCTCAAGGCGGTCCGGGAGGCCAAGACCCACACCGCATGGGTCGAGGGTGACCCGGCCTATGAGGAGGCGATCATCGCCTTCGCGAGTGCCGTGATTGAGGACCTCGAGGTCAGCGCACTGATCGCGGGCTGGGTGGCCGACACAGCGGACTCTGCGCAGGCAATCTCGTTGGGACAGAAACTGATCCAACTAACAATGCCGGGGGTGCCGGATCTCTATCAGGGCAGTGAATTGCCGCTGCTGACGCTGGTGGACCCGGACAACCGAGGCGCGGTCGATTATGCCGAACGCACCCAGCGACTTGGCGCCCTCGACGAGGGCCGCCCGGCCGAGGACTTCCCCGGGGCCAAACTGCGGGTGACGGCCACGGCGCTCCGGTTGCGCCGTGAGCACCCCGAATGGTTCATCGGACCCGATGCCGACTATCTCGCGATTGACACCGGCTCACCGCACGCCCTCGCCTTCGGCCGCGGGCGCCACGACGAGGTGGCCGCGGTGACGGTGGCCGTCATCGCCCCCCACCGCTTGGCGCAGGGCGGCGGCTGGGCCGACGAGCGGCTCGACCTGGCGGACGGGGACTGGCTCGACCTGCTCTCGGGTCGAGAGGTGACCAGCCTCGACGGTATGCCGATGGCCGAGGCCCTGGGGTCCGCGCCGGTGGCTCTCCTGGTGCGCCGATGACGGCGGCGCAGATCTCCGTCTGGGCACCCCGCGCCACCGAGGTCGCGCTGGCGCTCGGCGCCGACGGCGCCACGGTGGAGCCGATGACGGTTGCCGGGGACGGCTGGTGGACCTGGAGCGGCGAGCCCACGGCATCCGGTCCGCACCTGGACTATGCCTTCGTGCTCGACGGTTCCCAGCCGGCGCTGCCGGACCCGCGCAGCGCCTGGCAACCGCACGGGGTGCACGGCCCGAGCCGGTTCTTCGCCGCCGAAGACTTCGCGTGGAGCGATGCCGGCTGGCGCGGAACTCGTTCCGGCGCAGGGATTCTCGGCGGTATTATCTATGAACTGCATATCGGCACCTTCACCGCTGACGGCACCCTGGATGCGGCGATTGCCCACCTAGACCACCTGGCCGACCTCGGGGTCGACCTGGTGCAAGTGCTGCCGGTGGCCGCCTTCCCCGGCCGGTGGGGCTGGGGCTATGACGGGGTCGCGCTCTATGCCGTGCATGATGGCTATGGCGGTCCCGCCGCCCTCCAACGCTTCGTCGACGCGGCCCATGCCCGCGGGATGGGTGTCTGCCTCGATGTCGTCTACAACCACCTCGGACCGAGCGGCAACTATCTGAGCCGCTTCGGGCCCTATTTCACCGATCGGCATCACACGCCGTGGGGTGAGGCGGTCAATCTCGACGACGACGGCAGCGCTGTGGTGCGCGAGTTCATCATTGGCAGCGCGCTGCGCTGGTTCCGGGACTTCCACATCGATGCCTTGCGCCTTGATGCCGTGCACGAACTCAAGGACGACTCCCGTCCGGGCTTGCTCGCAGAGCTTTCGCAGGCGGTGGCCGTGCTCTCGGCCGAGCTCGGGCGGCCACTGGACCTGATCGCCGAGAGCGATCTCAACGACATCGCGATGGTCAGCCCGGTCAGTGCGGGCGGCAGCGGCATGACGGCGCAGTGGGATGACGACATCCACCACGCGCTGCACGCGAGCCTCACCGGCGAGAACCAGGGCTATTACAGCGATTTCGCCGGCTCGCCGGCCGCGGAACCGAGTGCCCTTGCGGTCTTGGCCAAGGTCTTCACCCACGGCTTCCTCCACGATGGCGGCTATTCGAGCTTCCGGGGCACCGATTGGGGCAAACCGGTCCCCCGCACGGGGTTCGATGCACGCCGGCTGCTGGCCTATCTCCAGACCCACGATCAGGTCGGCAATCGCGCGCTCGGTGAGCGGATCACCGCCTTGTTGCCCGCCGGCCGCCAGGCCATCGGGGCCGCGCTCTATCTGCTCGGCCCCTTCACGCCGATGATCTTTGCGGGTGAGGAGTGGGCGTCCACCTCACCATGGCTCTTCTTCACGGCCTTCGACGACGAGGACCTTGCGGAATCCGTGCGGCAGGGACGGCGAGCGGAGTTCGCCGGTCACGGCTGGGCGGCCGAGGACATCCCCGACCCACAGGATCCGGCGACCCGCGAGGCCTCGGTGCTGCGCTGGGCGGAGGGCTCCGAGCCTGCCGGTCGCGCGATGCAGCAGTGGTATCGAACGCTGATTGCCTTGCGCCACAAGCATTTCGATGGGCCAAGCGCTCTCGCCGATATCGCCTTCGACGTTGACGCCTCCGGCGTGGTCCGTATGCAGCATGGTCCCCTCCTCGTCCTGGCCAACCTTGGCGAGGAGGTCGCGGTGACACCGCTGCCGCGGGGGACGCTGCATACGCACGGCTCGGTGAGCGCCGAAGGTGGCGACCTGCGGCTGGCGCCGAATGCCGTCGCGGTCAGCGTCGAAAGGCGGCCATGAGGTCCGCGGCGCGGACCCCCTCGAGGGAGTCGAGGTGGACGGCGCCCGGGATGTCCGGGACGGCGACGACGTGCGGCACCGCCAGGGTCGGAACGCCGGCGGCGACCGCCGAGCGGACGCCCGTCGCGGAGTCCTCGATCGCGACGCACTGAGTGGGATCGGCGTCCAGCGCGGCGCAGGCCGCGAGATAGGGCTCTGGGTGCGGCTTGCCGTGCGTGACGACATCACCGGTCACGACGGCCTGAAAGACCCCAGGCGGCAGGGTGGCCGTCACCGCCTGCGCCAGCGACTGCCAGGACATAGTCACCAGCGCGCACGGAACTCCCAACTCGTGCAATTCCTCGAGGAGTTCGCGGGCGCCCGGCCGATAGGGAATGTGCTCCGCGACGCGCGCCACGACGCGCGCCAGCAGGGCGTCGACCAATTCGTCCGGCGTCAGCGTCACCGGGGAGTTGGCGATGATGAACTGCGCCGAGACGCGCAGTGGATTGCCGACCAGTTGGTGCGCCAGCTCATCGCTCCATTGACCCCCGTGCTCGGCGACAACGTCATATTCGGCGCCGATCCAATACGGCTCGGTGTCCACGAGCGTCCCGTCCATATCCCACAGCACGGCCGCGGGCAGCGGCGGCAAGTCCTGGGGCACGGGGGAATCCTCGGCACTCGATGGGGGGTTGGGTTGAGTCTAGCCGCGTCGCCAGTTCGGCGCGATAACCTGCCGGAGTGATCGACCTCGACGACCTGCCCCTGCTGCGCGACCCGCTGATGATCGTGGCGTGCGAGGGCTGGAATGACGCCGGTGAGTCGGCGACCGACGCATTGGAGCATCTGGCGCGGCAATGGGAAGCCGAGCCGGTGGCGGCGCTGGACCCGGAGGAGTATTACGACTTCCAGGTCAACCGGCCGCGCGTGGTCTTGGACAAGGGCCGGCGGCGGATTCAATGGCGGACCACCCGCATTCTCATCTCCGACCCCCCGCACCTGGAGCGCAGCGTGATCCTCGTCAGCGGGATCGAGCCGAGCTTTCGCTGGCGCGCCTTCACCGTGGAGTTGATGGAGTTCGCCCAGCGGGCGGGGGTGAGCACCTTCGTCACCCTCGGAGCATTGATGGCCGATGTGGCGCACAGCCGCCCGATCCCGGTCAGCGTGACCTCCGAGGATGACGCCACGATCCATCGTTTCGACCTCGAGCCCAGCGGCTACGAAGGGCCGACCGGCATCATCGGGGTCCTTGCGGATGCCGCGACGCAGGCGGGGTTGACCGCCATCTCGTGCTGGGCCGCGGTGCCGCACTATGCCGGCCACTCCCCCTCACCCAAGGCCACGCTGGCCTTGCTCACCCGCCTTGCCACGCTGCTGGATCTGCCGATCGACACCGCCGACCTGCCGGATGAGGCTCAGACGTGGGAGGCCAATATCAACGCCCTCGCCGAGTCCGATGACGAGATCGCCGACTATGTCGATGGGCTGGAAAAGGCGCAGGACACCGCGGATCTGCCCGAGGCGTCCGGGGATGCGATCGCGCGCGAGTTCGAGCGCTATCTGCGTCAGCAGCCCGACGAGTCCTGACCGGCCGCAGGCGGTCCCGCCGGGCCGTCAGAGCCGGATGCCGAGCAGACCGTCGAGCGCCCGGGCCAAGATCCCCGGCGCGTCCGGCGACATACCCTCTTTCGGCCAGTCGGCCATGACTGACCACTCATCGACGGCGGCCACGGCGGCCGGTGAGTTCAGGTTGTCGGTGAGCGCCGCGCGGATCGCCGCCACGACGGGGGCGGCGTCCGGGGCCTCGTTCACGGACAAGGCGGTGCGCCAGACCTGGATGCGCTCCTGGGCAGCCACGAGATCGGCCGGGGTGTATTCCCACGCCGCGTCGTAGCGGTGCCCGAGCAGGACCAAGCGGATCGCCATCGGGTCCACGCCCTCGGCGCGCAGGCGCGAGACCAGCACGAGGTTGCCACGGGACTTGCTCATCTTCTCGCCGTCGAGGCCGACCATCGCCTGGTGCACATAGGCCGTCGCGAACTCCTCCCCGACCGCCTCGGCCTGCGCTGCCGACATATCGTGATGGGGGAAAATCAGGTCGATGCCGCCGCCCTGGATGTCCAGCGGCAGCCCGAGGTGGGCGCGGGCGATGGCCGTGCACTCGATATGCCAGCCGGGCCGGCCGGCCGGCAGCCCGTCGACCCGCCAGGCGGGCTCCCCCGAGCGTTCGGCGCGCCAGAGCAGGGGATCGAGCGGATCGCGTTTGCCGGGGCGCTCCGGGTCGCCGCCGCGCTCGACGATGACCGCCATCATGTCCTCGCGCTCGAAGCCGCTGACCTCGTTGATCTGCGCCATCTGGGTCAGATCGAGGTAGTAGTCAGCGCTGCCCAGATCACCATTGGGCAGGGCATAGGCCGCACCCACCGCGATCAGTTGCCGCACCGCCGCGGCGATCACCTCGATCGACTCCACCACACCGATAAGTTCGTCCGGCGGCAAGACCCCAAGCGCCGTCATGTCCTCGCGGAAGAGGTCGATCTCAGAGCGCGCGAGCTCACGCCAGTCCACGCCATCGCGAGCGGCCCGCTCCAGCAATGGGTCATCGACGTCGGTGACATTCTGGACATAGCGCACGCGCAGCCCGCTGTCACGCAGGGCCCGCGAGATCAGGTCGAAGGTGACATAGGTGGCCGCATGGCCCAGGTGGGTCGCGTCATACGGGGTGATGCCGCACACATAGATCCGGGCGACACCGTCGGTGCCGGTGATCTCGACCAGTTCCCCGCTGGCGGTGTCGCGGATGCGCAAGGCGGCCCCCGCGCCGGGAATCGCCGGGATGCTCACGGTGGGCCAGGTCTTCACGAGATCAACTGTATGTAACGCACGCGCCCCCGCGAAGCCACGCTCAGATCGGTGGCCACGGGATCGCCGGCCACTGACCATCGGGCTCGGGGAAGGCGCCGTCGGCCAGCAGATCATCGATGCGCTGCCGCAGCGCGTGGTGCTCCACAGCGCTCAGATGCGTGCGCACCTCCCCGGCCGGGTCCAGCGGGTCGTCTGGGGCTGCGGCCAGCATCTCGCGCAGCCGGTGCAGTCGCGCGATCTCGGGC
>Ga0075156_10001294_pt1 | contig 13602 bp, 8 predicted proteins | sample JI81AbrownDNA_FD_70966 | JGI IMG/M metagenome (GOLD analysis project Ga0075156, IMG submission 70966) | Wastewater effluent complex algal communities from Wisconsin, to seasonally profile nutrient transformation and Carbon sequestration -... | ecosystem: Engineered > WWTP > Effluent > Algae...
CGCGTAGTCGCGCACGCGACGCAGCAGGCGGTTGGCGATGCGCGGCGTCCCGCGGGCGCGGCGGGCGATCTCGTGTGCTCCCTCGGCGTCGATCTCGACCTGCAGGACCTCGGCGGTGCGTCGCACGATGTGCTCGAGGTCCTCCGCCGGGTAGTAGTTGAGGCGCTGCACGATGCCGAAGCGGGCACGCATGGGCGGCGTGAGCATCCCCTGGCGCGTGGTGGCGCCAATGAGGGTGAAGCGCTCGATCGGCATGGTGATCGTTTGCGCCTTGGGGCCCTCGGAGAGCCGGATGTCGATCCGGTAGTCCTCCATCGCGGGATAGAGGAATTCCTCGATGACCGGCTTGAGGCGATGGATCTCGTCGATGAAGAGGATGTCCCCTTCGCGCAGGTTGGTGAGCGTGCCGACGAGGTCCCCTGGCTTTTCGAGCGCCGGGCCGGACGTCGTGCGGATGTTGACGCCCAGTTCGCGCGCGATGAGTTCGGCCAGGGTGGTCTTGCCGAGTCCCGGCGGACCGAAGAAGAGGGTGTGGTCGAGCGGTTCCCGGCGATTCAGGGCGGCATCGATGTAGATGCGGAGGCTCTCCTTCACCTTCGTCTGCCCGATGAACTCCCCGAGTCGCTGCGGCCGGAGCGATAGCTCGACCGGCCCTTCCTCGGGGAGTTCGTCGGGCGTGGTGATTTCTCGAGGCACGGAATCGGACGGGGGACGGGGGACGAAGGACAGGCGACGGGACGCCAGGCGGGGTCGCGGCGCGTCCTGCTGCGACTCCCGTCCAAGAGCTCACAAACACGTGCACTTCACCAGTGGTGCTACGCGAATCGCAGCGGGCGCAGCGCCCGCGGGAATATAGCCCGAAAATACGCCGAATTCGAAGATTGGAGTTCTGTGACCTCGCCATGCGGCGGGCGTCGTTCTTCTGTGAATTTCGTCCCGGTCCTGGCGATTGCGTTGGTGCTCGCGTTGGCGTCCGTGGCCGTCCTCGTGGTGCGCGCACAGCAGTCTCGCGACGAGGCGGCGTCGACGCGAGCGAGCGAGGCGCGATTTCGCTCCCTGGTGCAGCTCTCCTCCGATGTCACCCTCATCGTCGATGCCGGCGGGGTGATTCGATTTGCGTCGCCGGCGGCCGCCCATACGTTCGGGCGTCCGGCGACGTCGCTGGAGGGGGTCGCCCTGCCGGCGCTGGTGCATCCGGACGACCTGCCGCAGGCCACGCGGTTCCTCGCCTCGCTGGGGACGTCGCGCGGGCGGAGTGCGGCGGAGTGGCGCATCCGGGGATCGTCGGGGATGTGGCAGTGGACGGAGAACATCGCCACCGACCTGCACCACGAGCCGTCGGTGAACGGGGTGGTGGTCAATGTGCGCGACATCTCGGAGCGGCGGTCGCTCGAGTCGCGGCTGACGCACCAGGCGTTTCACGACGCGCTGACCCGGCTCGCCAACCGCTCGCTCTTCCTGAACCGGGTGGGGCACGCCGTGGCGCGTGCGCCGCGGCACCATCGACCGTCGGCGGTGCTCTTCCTCGACCTCGACGACTTCAAGAAGGTCAACGACTCGTTAGGGCACGGCGTGGGCGACGAACTCCTGATTGCGGGGGCGGCGCGCCTGTCCACGTGCGTGCGCCCCGGGGACACCATCGCGCGACTGGGCGGTGACGAGTTCGCCGTGCTTCTCGAGGACCTGGACGACATGGCGCACGCGGAGGCTATCGCGGAGCGCATCTCGACGGCGCTGCGGACGCCGTTCCGGATGCAGGGGCGCGACGTCTTCATCGGGGTGAGCATCGGGATTGCGGCGGTCGAGGCCAGCCACACCGCGGAGGAGGTACTGCGCAACGCCGATCTCGCGATGTACTTCGCGAAGGGACGAGACAAGGGGCGGTGGGCGATCTACGCCCCGGCGATGCACGAACAGGTGCTCGACCGGCTGGAGCTCGAGGCCGACCTGCGCGCGGCGGTCGCGTCGGGGGACATCCGGGTGGAGTACCAGCCGATCGTCCATCTGGCGACGGGGGCGATGTTCGGGGCCGAGGCGCTGGTCCGCTGGCGCCACCCGTCGCGGGGGCACGTGAGCCCGTCGCGGTTCGTGGCGATCGCCGAGGAGACCGGGCTGATCGTCCCGATCGGGCGCGGGGTGTTGCAGGAGGCGTGTCATCGTGCGCGGGAGTGGGGGGAGCGCCGGCGCGGCGCACGCGCGCTGCGGATGTCGGTCAACCTCTCGGGGCGACACTTCCAGGAGCAGTCGCTGGTGGGTGACGTCGAGGAGGCGCTGCGCGACTCGGGGCTCGACCCGGCGGCGTTGACGCTGGAGATCACCGAGTCGGTGCTGATGCAGCGCTCGGAGGCGACGCTCGAGACGCTGCGCCAGCTCAAGACGCTCGGATTGCAGCTGGCGATTGACGACTTCGGCACCGGCTATTCGTCGCTGGGGTACCTGCAGCAGTTCCCGATCGACATGCTGAAGATCGACCGCACCTTCGTCGATGCCGTCGGGACGAGCGGGGGCGACCCGGTGCTCGCGCGGGCGATCATCGCGCTTGGCCAGGCGTTGCAGCTGGATGCGGTGGCCGAGGGGATCGAGCGCGCCGAGCAGCGGGACGGACTGCGCGCGATGGGATGCACGCTGGGGCAGGGGTACCTCTTCGCCCGCCCCATGGCGGCGGACGATCTCGCCGCCTTCGTCCGCGAACCGGTGCGCGGGCCGTCGGTCGTGGAGATGTATGCGCCCGATCGGGGACGTCGGCGTCGCGCGTCGGGGGTGCCGGACGAGCGGTCGTAGGGCGCGCTCGCCCGCGCGCTCGGCGTGCCGGGGGAGCGGAGGGGAACACTCCAGTTCGCGGTTCGCGCGGTCGAGAATCACAGGTGCGTCATGCCTGATTCTCCCTACTCTCCGCGCCCCCCGCGACTTCGGCGTCTCTTCGCCTCGTCCACCATGGACAGTGCGGTGGGGAGCGCCGGCATTGCCATGCACGTGCTGGTCGTGCTGGCGCTGCAGCTCACGCCCGGGGTGACGTGGCAGGGGCGTCACACGGTGCAGGTGGTAGCCGAGATCGCCTCGTTCGGACTCCTGTCGTTCGTGGCGTGGCGCGCCGCGACTGACGCGCGCGTCGACGCAGGAGGGCGCCTCGCCTGGCGATCACTGGCCATCGCGGTGTCGGCGCAGTGGGCGGCGTACGCCGCGTACGGCGTGGCGGAGGTTCGGGGCGACGCCCCGTTGATGCGTGCGGTGTCGGACGCCGTGTACCTGCTCTCCTATCCGTTCCTGCTGGTGGGGTTGTTGCGCTTCCCGCGCCCGGTACCGGAGCGTCCGCGGCGCGCGATACACTCGCTCGATGCCGCGATTGTCGTGGTGGCCGGGGGGGTGGTCCTCCTGCACCTCGCGTTGCTTCCCGGGGCGGTCGAGTCGGCCGCGACGTCCCGGGAGGTCCTGGCCTACGCTGCCGTGTACCCGTTAGGCGACGCGATCATGCTGGTGGGGGCGACGGTGCTGTGGCTGCGCGAACCCTCCGATGCGCGGCGGGGCGTGGTGACGCTGCTGGGGATTTCGCTCCTCGTGCTGCTGGTGGCTGATGGCGTGTACGCGTACCGCATCGGATACCGGACGTACCAGACCGGGAGCTTCCTCGACGTGCTGTGGGCCACCTCGGCACTGCTGATGGCGGTGGCGGCGCATTGGCAGCGGGTCTCGGCACGGTCGCCGGCGGGGCACGAGGTGGCGGCCCCGCCGGGGCTGCACCAGCCCGCGCTTCCCTACCTTGCGAGCGCCATCGTCTTCGCGCTCCTGCTCATGGTGGCGACGCGGGATTCGGGGACGGCCACGCGCGTGCTGGCGGGGGGGGCGACGCTCGTGACCGCGCTCGTCCTCGCGCGGCAGTGGGTGGCGGTGCGCGAGAACGTGCGGCTGGCGGGTGACGCCCTCGCGCGCGAGGGGGAGGCACGCTTTCGCGCGTTGGTGCAGCACGCGTCGGACATGCTGCTGATCATCGACGGGGACTTCGCGGTGCGGTACGCGAGTCCGGCGGCCCTGGACGCGCTGGGGACGCCGGCCGGGGCGCTCGTTGGCTCCCGCCTGCTCGAGTTGGTGCACCCCACGGACGTCGGGGACGCCTTGCGGCTGCTGGGGCGCGCGGTGGCCAGCGGGCGCGAGTCGGTGCGCGGCGAGTGGCGCTTCCGGGCGACCAACGGGCGCACGATCCACGCGGAACACGTGGCGACCAGCTTGTTGGACGAGCCGACGGTGCGGGGGATCGTCCTCAATTCGCGCGACGTCTCGGAGCGGGCGGAGTTGGAGCGGCAGCTGACCCACCAGGCCTTCCACGACCCGCTCACCCGCCTGGCCAATCGCACGCTGTTCCTCGACCGGCTCGAGCACGCCTTCCGGCGCGGGGCGCGCGCGCCGGGGACGGTGTCGCTCCTCTTCCTCGACCTCGACGACTTCAAGCGCGTCAACGACTCGTTAGGGCACGCGGCCGGCGACGTGCTGCTGGTGGAAACGAGTGCACGCATCGCCGCCGAACTGCGGGAGGGGGACACGCTCGCGCGGCTCGGGGGCGACGAGTTTGCGATCCTGCTCGAGAACGTCGACGACGCGGGGATGTCGGAGGCGGTGGCGGCGCGCGTGCTCGAGGCGCTGCGCGCGCCGGTCACGGTGGAGGGCAAGGCGATCCACGTGGGGGTCAGCATCGGCATCGCCAACTCCCGCGATGCGGCGAACCCGTCGGAGCTGATGCGCAACGCGGACCTGGCGATGTACATCGCCAAGACGCGCGGGAAAGGGGCGTGTGCCGTGTTCGAGCCGCACATGCACTCGGACGTGGCGACGCGCCTGGACATCGAGGCCGACCTGCGCAAGGCGATCGAGGCGGACGAGCTGCGCCTCGTCTTCCAGCCGGTGGTCGGGCTACACCATCGCCAGCTGCTCGGGGTGGAAGCGCTGGTGCGATGGACGCATCCGACGCGAGGCGAGATTCCTCCCGCCACCTTCATCCCGATCGCCGAGGAGGCGGGGCTGGTCGTGGCGCTGGGGCGCTGGGTGCTGTGCGAGGCGTGCCGCCAGGCACGACGGTGGCGCGATGAGACGGGGGAGCAGCTGCACGTCGGAGTGAACATCTCGGCGCGGCAGATCCACGATGCGAGCCTGATCGCCGATGTCCGGATGGCGCTCGAGGAGTCCGACATCCCGCCGGAGCAGCTCCTTCTGGAGATCACCGAGAGCGTGTTGATGCGCGACTCGGACGATGCGGCTGGCGTGCTGCAGGCGCTCAAGACGCTGGGCGTGTCGCTGGCGCTGGACGATTTCGGGACGGGATACTCGTCGTTGAGCTACCTGCAGCGGTTTCCCATCGACCTGCTCAAGATCGACCGGTCATTCGTGGCGCCGATGGCGGCGCGGAGCTTCGACCCGCGCCTCGTGCGGGCGATCCTGGCGCTCGGCGAGAGCCTGGGGATGCGGATCGTGGCCGAAGGGATCGAGACGGAGGGGCAGTTGCAGGCGCTGCGCGAGCTTGGGTGCGAGATGGGGCAGGGCTACCTGTTTGCGCGGCCGTTGACCTCCGACCAGCTCCTGGCGCGCATTCGCGAGGAGCTGGCGATGCGCCCGACGGCGTCGGGCGGAGGGCGCCTGGTGCCGGCGTTCGCCGCGGCGCGTTAGGCGCGCTGCGGTGGCGCGCTGCGGTAGGCACCCTGCGCCCGACGCGCCGGCTGTGTCGTGCTGCGCGCCGCGTGGCGTGCCGCGCGTCCGTCGTTAGGCGCGGGCCGGAATAGCGGCCAGGCGCTCGGCGGCCGCTCGCAGCGTCTCGGCGCGCTTGCAGAAGGCGAATCGCACGTAGTTGCGTGGGGCGCCTCCCGCGACGTGGAAGGACGAGCCCGGGACGGTGGCGACTCCCACTTCGCGGGCGAGCCAGCGGGCGAAGTCCACGTCGCCCATGTCGCTGATCCCCTGGTAGCCGGCCAGGATGTAGTAGGCGCCCTCTGGGGGGGTGAAGGTGAAGCCGGCCGAGCGGAGCGCATCGCACAGGATCTCGCGGCGGGCGCGATAGTCGAGGGCGAGGTGGTTGTAGTAATCGGCGTCGAACGCCATCCCGACGGCGGCCGCCTGCTGCAACGGCGCGGGCGCGCCGACGGTGAGGAAGTCGTGCACCTTGCGGATGGCGACCGCCTCGCGCGCGGGGGCGATGGCGTAGCCCAGGCGCCATCCGGTGCAACTGAAGGTCTTGGAGAGTCCGGAGATCGTGATCGTGCGCTCGGCCATGCCCGGCCAGGTGGCGAGCACATGGTGCGAGCCCGCATAGCGGATGTGCTCGTAAATCTCGTCGGTGATGGCCCAGACGTCGTTCCCGATGCAGAGCTCGGCGATGAGGTCGAGTTCCTCGCGGGTGAAGACGCGCCCGGTCGGGTTGTGCGGGGTGTTGACGATGATGGCCTTGGTGCGCTCGGTGAAGGCGTCGCGCAGGCGCTGCGGGTCGAAGTTCCAGCCCGGGGGTTCGAGCGGGACGAAGACCGGCTTGGCACCGGCGAGGATCGCGTCGGGGCCGTAGTTCTCGTAGAACGGGTCGAAGACGATCACTTCATCGCCGGGGTCGATCATGGCGAGAAAGACGGCGGCCATGGCCTCCGTGGCGCCGCACGTCACAGTGACCTGCTGGTCGGGGTCGACGGTGTAGTCGTACATGCGGTGGTACTTTTCGGCGATCGCCAGCCGCAACGCCGGCGCCCCCCACGTGATTGCGTACTGGTTCACGTCGCCGTGGATGGCGGCGCACGCGGCGTCCTTCATCACCTCGGGCATGGGGAAGTCGGGGAAGCCCTGCGCGAGGTTGATCGCGCCGTACTGCTGGGCGACGCGTGTCATTTCGCGGATGACCGACTCGGTGAAGCTCGCGGTGCGTGCTGCCGGCATATGGAGGGAGACTTGGGGCGGGAGACGAAATGCGGAGAGTGCCTAACGGTTGCGGCTCAGCGCTTCCCGACCAACGGGAGGGCCGCCCGCACAAGTTCTGCCGTGGACGACGTTGCGCCAGAGGGGCCCATCGACTCTCGCGCACCGCGCACCGCCTTCTCGGCGTCGGGGGCGGCGTAGCCGAGGGAGACGAGGGCGCGCACGGCGTCGGCGTCGGAGGCTCCAACTGGGCGGGTGCCGTCGGCGGGGGCCGACGCGACCTCGTCGAGCTTGTCGGCGAGGTCGAGGATGAGCTGTTCGGCCTTCTTGCGTCCGACGCGCGGGACCTGCTGGAGGGTGACGAGGTCCTTCTCGCGGATGGCGCGCACGAGCCGCTCGGGCGAGAGCGTGGAGAGCATCCCCAGAGCGAGCGCCGGGCCGACCCCCTTCGCGAGGAGGAGCTTCCGAAAGACGGCGCGTTCGAACGGGGTGGCGAAGCCGTAGAGGAGCCACTCGTCCTCGCGCACCACGAGCGAGGTGTGGAGGCGCACCTGTTCCCCGGCCCTGGGGAGCGCTTCATAGGTGCCGAGCGGGATGAAGAGCTCGTAGCCCACGCCACCCGGAGTCAGCACCTCGGCACGATCCAGGTCCTTCGAGAGGAGGGTGCCGGTGAGGAGTGAGAGCATGCGAGGGGGGTGGTGGATGCAGAACGGGTGGAGCGAGCGCTATCTGCGAGGAAATGCGCCAAGGGGCAAGGGAATGATGATGCGGGGCGGGGGCGGCGAGGAGAAGTTGTTGATGGGGGGGCCCCCCGCGCCGGTCATGGCGTCAGCGATCAATCCCTTCGAACTCCCGGTCCTCGCGCCGGCTCTCGCCCCTGTAGTCGCCGAGTTGCGCACCCAATCGCTCGCCCCATCTCGACGCGTGGCCACGCGCTCACCGGCGTCCGGCGAGCGCGTCGATGCGCGCCGTCATCAGGCAGGTGAGGGCCGCCGCCACCCCGTCGGCGGCATCGGAGGGCGCCGGGGGAGACTTGAGCCGGAGGAGGCGCGCGACCATGTATTGCACCTGCTCCTTGGTCGCCGCGCCGGTCCCGCAGACGGCCTTCTTGATCTCCGCCGGTGGGTACTCGTGGACGGCGAGGTGTGACTGCTCGCCGGCGAGCAGAATCACGCCGCGCGCATGGCCGAGTGTGACGGTGGTACGCACGTTGCGCGCGTAGAAGATGCTCTCGACCGCCATCGCCTGCGGGCGGTGGCGGTCGATGATGTCGCGCAGGCCGTCGTAAATCTCCACGAGGCGCGCCGCGAGCGGGTCGCGCGCCTTCGTGCGTATGACGCCGCACTCCACGAGTGCGAACGCCCCTCGATCGCCGGGGCGCACCACGCCGTATCCGGTGACGGCGGTTCCCGGGTCGACTCCGAGGACGATCAAGTCACGCGAGACCGTTCGGTCGGCGAGACGCGGTCAGGCGCGCTCCAGCTCCGCATCGTCCATCTCGAAGTTCGCGTCCACCTTCTGCACGTCGTCCAGGTCCTCGAGCGTCTCGATGAGCTTGAGGAGCGACTGCGCATGCTCTCCCTCCACCCGCACCGAGTTCTTCGGGATCCACGAGAGCTCGGCCTCGGTCGTCGCGAGACCCGCCGACTCGAGCGCCTGACGGACGGCGTGCAGGTCGGCGGGGGCGGTCGACACGACGTAGGTCTCGTCTTCGCGCGCGAAGTCCTCCGCACCTGCCTCGAGCGCCTTTTCCATCGCCGCGTCCTCCTCCATCGCGGAGGCGGCGACGTAGAGCTGTCCCTTGCGGTCGAACATGAAGGCGACCGAGTTGGTGGCGCCGAGGTTGCCGCCGCCGCGGGAGAGCTTGGCGCGCACTTCGGCGACGGTGCGGGTCGGGTTATCGGTGAGCGCCTGGATCATCAGGGCCACGCCGCCGGGGCCGTACGCTTCGTACAGCACCTCGACGTAGTCGACGCCCTCCAGCTCGCCCGTCCCCTTCTTGATGGCGCGCTCGATGTTCTCCTTGGGCATCGAGGCCGCCTTGGCGGTATCGATGGCGGTACGCAGGCGCGGATTTCCCCCAGGGTCACCACCGCCGAACTTGGCCGCGACGGTGATTTCACGAATCAGCTTCGTGAACTTGGCGCCGCGCTTGGCGTCGGTCGCGGCCTTGTAGTGCTTGATCTGCTTCCACTTACTGTGACCAGCCATCTCTCGCGTCCCGTCGGGTCCGAAGGTTGGGGGCGGAAATATACGGCGGCGGAGGGCGATCCGAGATGGGGCACCGCCGCGGACTGGTCGACGCCCCCGCCGCGAGCGGCGATCGGCGCTCGACAAGCGGAGAACACCGACCTATCGATGCGGGGAATCCGGCGTGACGCATGCCGCGTCGCGTGACAATGTTGACGCGGTACGTGCGCACGCGCAGTGGATTCCTGCGCCTGTCGCTTCCGAGCGCCTTCTGGTGCCATGCCCCGACGCCTGTGGCGATGATCACCCAACAGCAAGTCTGGACCTCGCGAGATGGATGGACGGTCGTTCACGGTGACCGTGGACCGATCGAGGCGCAACTCGTCCTGGTCTTCGGGGGCGGGGAGACGCTGGAGGATCCCGGACTGTTGGCCCACCTCGCGGCCGAGTATCCGCGGGCGGAGATCGTCGGATGCAGCACCGCGGGCGAGATCGGCGGTGACGAGGTGCGCGACGACTCGCTCGTGGCGACCGCGATCCAGTTCGACCGTACCGGCGTTCGCGTGGTGGCCGAGTCCCTTCCTGATGCGAGCGAGAGCGAGGCGGTCGGTCAAGCGATCGCCGCGTCGTTGCAGTCGCCGACGCTCGGGCATGTCCTGCTGTTCAGTGAGGGGATCCACGTCGACCACATGGCGCTCCTGCAAGGAATGGCCGGGGTGCTGGGCGATGCGGTGGGGATCACGGGTGGTCTGGCGGGGGACAGCGTGCACTTCCGTCGGACCCTCGTCCTCGCAGGAGGGACGGCGGAGACGCGACGGGTCGCCGCCGTCGGCTTGTACGGCGCGTCGCTCACGGTCGGCTACGGGACGCTGGGCGGGTGGGATCCCTATGGGCCGGCGCGTCTGGTCACCTCATCGAGCGGATGCGTGGTGCACACCATGGACGGCGAGCCAGCGCTCGACCTGTTCAGCCGGTACATCGGCGAGCATGCCAGCGCGCTGCCGGGGAGCGCGGTTCGTTTCCCGTTCGCCATGCGGGCCCCGGGGTCGGTGGGGGAGGTCGTGCGCACCGTCTGCGCGGTCGATCGGGAGGCGCGCTCGCTGACCTTCGCCGGCGGCGTCCCGGCAGGTGCAACGTTGCGGCTGATGCGGGCCAATGTCGAACGCCTGATCGACGCCGCGACGGCGGCGGCCACCGCCAGCACGGCCCGCATGGGGGGCGGAGGGACGGCACTCGCCCTCCTGGTGAGTTGCGTCGGGCGCAAGCTCCTCATGGGCGCGCACGTGGACGAGGAGGTGGCGTGCGTGCGCGACATCATCGGGCGCGACGGGGCGTGCACCGGCTTCTACTCCTACGGCGAGGTGGCGCCGCTTCGTCCGCAGACGCGGTCCGAGCTGCACAACCAGACGATGACGATCACGACCTTCGCCGAACGGTAGAGGCCCGCCGCCATGCATCCTCTCCTCTCCCGCCAGCTGCGCCGGCACGTGCCGTTGGGGAGCGCCATCCCGGCGGGGTACGAGGCGCTGCTCGAGGCGGTGAGCGCCGCGTACACGCAGGCCGATGCCGACATGGCCATGGTGGAGCAGTCGCTCGACGCCGTCTCGCAGGAGATGCTCGAGCGCTACGTGCGGCTCGAGGCGCAGAAGGTGCACCAGGCGACGCTGGAAGCGGAGAAGGCGCGGGCCGAGGAGGTGGCCCTGCTCGCCAGTGTGCAGCTGGCGGCGATGCGCGCCTCGACCCCGGAGCTGCTCCTCCCCGAGGTGCTCGGGGTGGTGGCGGCCGGGGTGGGGGCGCGGGCGGCGGTCGCCTGGGTGCGGGGTCCCGACGGGTGGGCACTGGCGCACCGGTGGATCGGGGGAGATGCCCCGGAGCTGGCGCAGCACTGGAACGGGGTCGTCCCCGGTCCTGTCCATCCGGGCGTCTCGTACGAGGCCACGGCGCCCACGCCACCCGACGGGCTGCAGTGCCGCACGCTGTCGGTGGTTGACGCCCCGGGGGACGAGGCGCGCCTCGACTTCCTGGTGACCGAGGCGGGGACCGAGCGGCTGCGCGACGCGTTCGCGGTGGTGCTGTCGCGTCAGCTGTCGGCGGCCATGCGTGAGCAGCGCGCCGAGCAGGCCATGCACGCGCAGGCCGAGTTGTTGCGCGCGATTGGGGAGGGGACGCCCGACGGCCTCACGGCGAAAGATGCGAGCGGTCGCTACCTGCTGTGCAACGCGGCGGGGGCGCACCTGTTCGCTCGCCACCCGGACGAGGTCGTGGGGCGCACGGACGATGAGCTCTGCGATGCCGAGACGGCGGCGTGCGTCGCAGCGGAAGATCGTGAGGTGATGAGTACGGGGGTGCCGGCCGTCATCGAGCGGAAGTGGCGGCTGGGGGAGGCGCTCCGTCACCTGCTCGTGCGCAAGGCCCCGCTGCGCGGCCGCTCGGGGGAGATCGTCGGGGTCATGTCGGTGGCCAGCGACGTGACCGAACGCGTGCTCATGGAGCAGCGGCTGCACGGCGCGCAGAAGATGGAGGCGCTGGGGCTGATGGCGGGGGGCGTGGCGCACGACTTCAACAACCTGCTCACCGTCATCTCCGGGAACAGCGCGTTGCTCCTGACGGCGTCGTTCACGGAGGACGAGCGACGCCAGGCGGCGCGCGAGATCGGCGCGGCCGCCGATCGGGCGGCGGCGGTGGTGCGACAGCTGCTCACCTTCGCCCGGCGGCGCGTGGTGCGCCCGATGGTGCTCGACCTGCACGCCATCCTGCGCGAGCGCGAACCGATGCTGCAGCGCCTGCTGGGCGAACGCGTGGAACTCGTGCTGCGCCTGCACCCGCTCGCGTTGCATGCGCGGTTCGACCCGTCGCAGTTCGATCAGGTGCTCCTTAACCTGATGCTCAATGCGCGAGGGGCACTCCCCGATGGCGGCATCGTCCGGCTGGAGACGGATCGCGTGTCGCTCGACGACGCGCAGGGGGCCGCGGTGGGGACCGCGCCCGGGGCATACGTCGCATTGCACGTGACGGACAACGGCGTGGGGATGGACGAGGCGACGCGGGGGCGCGTCTTCGAGCCGTTCTTCACCACGCGGCCGGTGGGGGAAGGGAGCGGACTCGGGCTCTCGTTCGTCTACGGCGCGGTGGCCCAGGTGGGCGGGGCCACCTGCGTGGAAAGTGCCCCGGGTCGGGGGAGCACCTTCACCGTGTTACTCCCCCAACTCGACGCAGCGCCCGCGGCGCCGTCGGAGCCGGGGCGAGGTGCCGCCGAGACGTCGCGCGTGGGGACGCGCACGATCCTGCTGGTAGAGGACGATGGCGCCGTGCGGGCCTTCGCGCGCCATGTCCTCAGGCTGGAGGGGTACCTCGTTTTGGAGGCGCGGAACGGCGAGGAGGCGCTGCGCCGCGCCGCGGAGGTGAGCGGGACGCCGATCGCCCTCCTGTTGTCCGACGTGATGATGCCGGTGATGGGCGGGGGGGCGCTCGCTGCCGCCATGCGGGCGCACGATCCTGACCTCCCCGTCCTCCTGATGTCGGGGTACTCCGACGACGACGTGGCGCGCGGTGACCTCGAGCGGCTCGGGTACGTCTTCCTCGCCAAGCCGTTCTCGCCGCAGGCGCTGGTGCATGCGGTGCGAGAGGCGATGGCGAGTCGGGTGCGGCGCGTCACGTGAACCGTGGGGCGCTGCGGCCTCCGTACCGCTAGCGATTGGGCTCGACCATGTCCTCGAAGCGCAACCACTGCTTGTAGAAGTACAGGTCGGCGTAGCCCGTGCCGCCCCCGCGGTGCTTGAGGACGTGCAACTCGGTCGCACCATCGAGGTCGCGCGACGACTCGTACAGCTCCTGCCGGTAGATGGCGAGGACGACGTCGGCGAGCTGCGGGAGCGCGCCTAACGCGCCGAAGTCCGCGAGGCGCGGGCGCGGGTCGCTGCGCTCGCGCACCGAGCCTTCGAGATGTGACACCAGCAGCACGGCGCAGTCACGGCGCACCGCCAGCCCCTTGAGGTCGCGCACGGCCTGCGCCAGCTCTTCCGCCATGCCGTGCGTCCCGCGCGCGAGCGATTGCACCGGGTCGATGACGAGGAGGTCGAGCCCGAGATGCTCGATGAGGAGGTCCGAGAGTCCCGGGAGCCCGTTGGGGGGGAGGTGCGCGAGGAGCGGCGCGTTGGGTCGCATCGCGAGTGCGGCGGCTGCAACTGCGGCGTAGGCCTCCTCGTCCAGTCGTCCATGGCGGAGGTCATCGATGCGCGCGCGCCCTTGCACGGCCAGGGCGCGCTCGAGCAAGCGCTCGCCGCCCAGTTCACCCGAGAAGAAGGCGACGCTGCGTCCATCCTCGGCGGCGCGCAACGCCATGGCGAGGGCGAGCGCGGACTTGCCGCTCGCCACGTCCCCGCCGAGGACCACGAGGTCGCCGCGGCGCACGCCGCCGCCTAACAAGGCATCGACCGACGGGAAGCCGCATGACAGCGTGTCGCCGGCGCCGCCGGCGGCCAGCATCCCTTCCAGGTACCCGGCGGCGTCGAGGACGCGGGGCGCCGATGCGTC
>Ga0075156_10001296_pt1 | contig 13599 bp, 10 predicted proteins | sample JI81AbrownDNA_FD_70966 | JGI IMG/M metagenome (GOLD analysis project Ga0075156, IMG submission 70966) | Wastewater effluent complex algal communities from Wisconsin, to seasonally profile nutrient transformation and Carbon sequestration -... | ecosystem: Engineered > WWTP > Effluent > Algae...
AATGTGGTTTAATAATGCAGAATTTTATATGTTGACTGAAAAATTCAAGTCAACGTCTGATTATGATGCTGCAAAAACCAAGTTGGCTAAGGTTAAGAAAAAATTGAACGAGGCAAAAGATTTACTGGATAAGGGAGAAGAGTACAAGGCCAAAGAAATCTGGAAGGAAATTTTCGGAAAGGATTTTCCGTTGACGGATGAGGAAGAGGCAAAGAATTTCTCCAAGGCCATGCAGGAAGGAACGCTTAAAGTTACGGCTGCTGGGATACTATCTACAATATCAGGAAAAGCGGTACAAATTTCAGGTGGATTTCATGGGGAAAAATAAAATTAAAATACCAAAAGCGAAGAAAACGAATGCTGAATTAATTCAAATTAATTCCATGCGTGCACATTATCCAGAATTCAAACACCATCGGAATAAGGATGGCAATATTGTTTTTGTTGGTCATTTACAACCAAAACCAGAAATGCCAGTTTATTCAGTTAGTATTGAATTTGGAGGTGAAAATATGCCGAAAGTATTTGTATTAGAACCCGAAATACGTAGGGACGCCCCCCATACATATCCGGGCTCGGGAGGTTGCTTGTGCTTATATAAGTCCTCCAATTTCAAATGGACGGCTCACAGGCCAATCAGCAACTACATCGTGGGCTGGACGGCCAGTTGGCTTTACTTCTACGAGGTATGGAAAGATCGTGGTATTTGGTACGGTCAAGAAGCAGATCATTAAAATTTAAAAGAAAAAAATGGCAAAAACAATAACAGAAGGATTTCAAAAATTCTTGTCAAATCTGGAACCCCTTTCCAGCGAACAGGCAAAAGCAAAATTACATAAGGGGTCAGTAGAAGGTTGTTTGAAAAATAATTTTCAATGTTACAAATTCGAGGAGACAGGTTCCATAGGCAACGGTACCGGAATAAGGCATTATAGCGATACTGATTATTTTGCTTCTATCCCTGTAGAAAAGCTGTCCACTAATTCTGGAACTGCACTAAGGGATGTGAAGAGTGCATTGCAATATACATTTCACAAAACAAAAGGCATAGAGGTTAATACTCCAGCAGTACTAATTCCGTTCGGTTACTATGCATCCGAAAATCTTGAAGTAACGCCTTCCCAATTCAAAGGAATGATTAATACAATTTTGGGTAACTTTCCTCTTTACTTGATTCCTGATGGTCGTGGTGAATGGATGCAATCGAGTCCTAAAGCTCACAACAAGTATGTTACCACGATTGACACTAAACTGAGAGGCAAATTGAAACCATTAATTCAGTTGATAAAGGCATGGAAGTATATGAATGATGTACCGATTATTTCATTTTATCTCGAGTTGCGAATAACTAAGCTGTTTGAAAACTCAATCATTTTCTCCTATGATGAGGCGGTAGTAGAAGTACTCAAGCATTTATATGACAAAGAATTGTCAGGTATTCAAGACCCAATGAAAGTATCAGGATTAATCCCGGCTACCAAAACTCCGAACCAACGTGAAACAGCTCTTTCAAAGTTAACTACTGCTTTGTCACGGGCTGAAAAAGCCGTTGCTGCAAGGAAGAAGGATAAAATTGATGACACATTCAATTGGTGGAATAAATTGTTTAATGAAAATTTCCCTGCGAGATGAATAATATACTCACAAAACAAAACGAAGAAATAAATCTTCAACGACTTGCAGCTCAAAGAGAGTTGTACTCTTCAGCAAAAAGAACACAATTTGTTCAATTACTTTTTACAATTATTATTCCCATTGGGCTTTCATTGCTTGGAATGTTCTTTCCTGAAACTAGGATTGCGGGTATAACTTTCGGTCTTTTTATGATGGTAATTAATATGGTTCTTTTTGAACGAATGATAAAGTTTAAAAGAGAAAAAGCAGCTAAAATTCAGGAAGTATTTGATTGCGAAGTATTGGAAATGCCAATTTCACCTTTAAAATCTGTCGATGGTATTACAATTGAAGATGTTTTAACGAATTATCATGCTCATAGTAAAATTGAATCAAATGTTGAAAAAATACGAGACTGGTATTCAAGGGAAATTGAAGGATTGCCAATTGAAGTAGCAAGATTAATATGCCAACGATCGAATTGTAGTTGGGATATAGGCTTAAGGAAGAAATTCCTACGTATTATTAGCATTCTATTTGGTACTGTTGTCATTGGCTTAGTACTAACTGGGATCTGTCAAAAACTAAAATTTATTGAAATTTTGTTTGTTCTTTCTGCTTTAATTCCTTTTTTCACTTACTGTATTAGGGCATATTTTGAAAATCATGATTCTATAATTCGGTTAAAAGGTTTGATGAAATTTTCAGATGATTTATGGAAAGAATCGTTAAATTCCCCAAATAATGATGGACTTACTGATTCTTCAAGAAGGTTACAAGATGAGATTTTTTCTAACCGTTCAAGAAATGCTCTTATTCCTGATAAATTATATGATTTTAAAAGAGATAAGGATGAGGAATTGATGAATAAAACTGTAGCGCAGTTAAGTAAAGAATATAAATTAAGCAAAGTTAAATGACGCTGTCACATGAAATAGAAATTATTAAATCAAGTAAACATGAAAACGTTTATGCAGCTAATGTTAGGGGTAATAACTCGTGATCCCAATAGGATTCGAACCTATGACCTACTAATTTGTTCCCTATTGATTTTCAAATATACTATTTTTTTTCTCCGCTTTTTCTGAAAGCTCTACTACGATGGATCGTAGTATCAAAGTTGTCAGTACTTGGTTGTCGGTTGTTGGTGGGTGTGGGAGAAATCTGCGTTCATCTGCGGCAAAAAAAAAGTAGGGACGAAGTCACAACTATGAAATCTGAAAATAAAAAAATCCGGCCCCTAAAGCAGAAGCTCGTTCCTCACTTCGCTTCAGGGAGCCTTTAGCACAAAAAAAATCCGGCTATAAACCGGATTTAATTTTTTTATAATAATATTTCTCGCGTCTAACTCCTTCATAATTGTTTTCAAAGGTGTCGTTGAACCCTAACGGGTTTCGCGTCTAACTAGTCAGCTAAATAAGTTTTTAGTAGTTTACTCCTTGAAGTATGTTTCAACCTTCTTACAGCTTTCTCCTTTATTTGCCTTACACGCTCACGCGTTAAATCAAATTTTGATCCTATTTCCTCCAAGGTATGTTGGTGCTGACCATTCAATCCAAAAAACAAACGTACCACATCGGCCTCGCGTTGTGTTAAGGTGGTGAGTGAACGCTCAATTTCTCTACGCAAACTTTCTTTGTTCAACATTAAATCGGGCATGGGTTGATCAGCCGTAATGTAAACATCCATCATACTGCTGCTATCGTCTTCACCTTCTTTTAAAGGCGCATCCATACTCACGTGGCGTCCGCTTTGGCGCAAGGCTGTACGAACTTCCTCGGTTGACATTTCAAGTACTTCGGCAATCTCCTCCTCGTTAGGTGGACGCTCATACATTTGCTCCAGTTTGGAGAATGTTTTGTTGATACGGTTAATGGAACCAATTTTGTTCAAGGGTAAACGCACAATACGCGATTGCTCGGCCAAGGCCTGCAATATGGATTGACGAATCCACCAAACAGCGTAGGAAATAAATTTAAACCCGCGGGTTTCATCAAAACGCTGGGCGGCTTTAATCAAACCAAGATTTCCTTCATTTATCAAATCGGACAGGGTCAATCCCTGGTTTTGGTATTGTTTTGAAACCGATACTACGAAACGTAGGTTGGCTGCCGTTAGGCGTTCAAGTGCGGCCTGGTCACCTTGCTTAATTCTGCGTGCCAGCTCTACTTCTTGCTCAGCATTAACCATTTCGATCTTGCTGATGTCCTGTAAATATTTATCTAAAGAGGCAGTTTCCCTGTTGGTAACCTGCTTTGAGATCTTTAATTGTCTCATTTTTAATATGTTTTAACGTGAGGTATACGTAGTAAACAGGAATATAGTTGCCTTTGTTCATCATTTATTTTCATCATTTTGTCAGTTTATGCCGGTTTTACGCCTCAAGTTGGTTTTTTACCCTGTATAGTGTTGACTAACAAGCCTTGCACAAATAGGCGTTTTACTAACATTTACGTAAGCCCGGTGTTGGATAACTATTTATGACCTATTAACAAATGTTAATAGCCAAATTTCATAACTTTTAGTAACCATTTAGACCATGGTGCCCCATGTGTTGTGCTAAGTGTATTTTAGAGGAGTATGGAAGAATTAAAAGATAAGTTTACAGCAGCTACACAATTGCTCTCAAAACGCAAACCTGTTTTGCAACCCATTGCATCGGAAACGGGTAAATTACCGCCACAAGCGGTTGATGTGGAAGAGGCTGTTTTGGGTGCCATGATGTTGGAGAAAAACGCCATCAATGACGCCATTGATATTTTACAACCCGAAAGTTTTTACAAGGAAACGCACCAAAAAATTTACAACGCTATACAGCAACTTTTTTCGGATTCGCAGCCCATTGATATTTTAACGGTAACAAGTAAATTACGTTCAAACGGACATTTGGAATTGGTGGGTGGTCCCGCATACATTGCAGGCTTGACCAACCGTGTTGCATCAGCCGCCAATATTGAGTACCACGCGCGTATTATTCAACAAAAATATATTCAACGTGAATTGATTGGTATTGCCTCAAGCACCATTCGCGATGCCTATGAAGATACTGCAGATGTGTTTGACCTGTTAGACAAGACCGAAAGTGGTTTGTACAGAATTACACAGGGAAATATACGCAAGGATTACCGCAAAATGCATGAATTGATTCATGAAGCCATTGACGAAATTGAAAAAGCCAAAAAGAATACCGATGGTGTGAGTGGAGTTCCAACCGGATTTCATGAATTGGATAAAGTTACCTCGGGCTGGCAAAAATCCGATATGATTGTTATTGCTGCTCGTCCGGGTATGGGTAAAACGGCATTCGTTTTATCCATGGCGCGCAATGCATCGGTTGATTTTAATCGCCCGGTTGCGGTATTCTCCTTAGAGATGAGTGCCATTCAATTGGTGAATCGTTTAATTGCCGGTGAAACTGAATTGACCAGCGATAAATTGCGTAAAGGAAATTTACAACCGCACGAGTACGAACAATTGCATACGCGCATTAAAAAAATATCGGAAGCGCCTTTGTTCATTGACGATACACCCGCACTTTCCATTTTTGAATTGCGTGCAAAATGTAGAAGGTTAAAACAACAACACGGTGTAGAGTTAATTATTATTGACTACTTGCAATTGATGACAGCCGGTGGCGAAGGAAAAGGAAATCGTGAACAGGAAATTTCAAATATTTCACGCTCCATCAAACAAATTGCAAAAGAATTGGAAGTTCCTATCATAGCCTTATCACAATTAAGCCGTAGTGTTGAAACACGTGGGGGTGATAAGCGACCAATGTTGAGTGACCTTCGTGAATCGGGAGCCATTGAACAGGATGCCGATATCGTAGGATTTATTTACCGTCCGGAATACTATAACATTACCGATATTGAAAACGTGTCAACCAAAGGCATGGCGCAAATTATCATAGCCAAGCATCGTAACGGTGCCTTGGAAGATGTGAACCTTAAATTTGTGGCTGAGTTCAGTAAATTTGACAATATGGATACGGGTTATGCGTTTAAAGACGAATATTCGCCCATGAATCCAAACCATGAGTTTGAAAATAACGTAAACACCCTTACCGTTAAATCGCGTATGGATGATATTAAAGACGATGATAGTAACAATGATTTTAATTTTAGCGTAGAAAGTGGCGATGATGCTCCGTTCTAAACATATATTGTTTTCTTTTTTACTGCTTGTATCCTTTGGTGCAAGAGCAGGGAATTCTATTTTAATTCCCATGGATGAATCGCAAAAAAACCATTTAAAGGCTTATGGTATTGCTTATTGGGTTTTGAAAAATGAAGTGGAAATTGAATGGTTGTTGAATTACCGTGGCGGAAGTTTTTTAATTAGCGGCATTAAAAAAGTGGAAGAGGAATGTGTGATACGCGGTGTTTCGTTTGAATTGATTACCTCGGCAAAAGCGGTTTCCATTAAAGAAGAAATTGCCAATCCCGAAGTAAACATGGAAGTGATTAAATTGGAAAAAGCACCCAAAATTGGTGTGTACGCTCCACGAACCAATCAGCCATGGGATGATGCTGTAACCATGGTTTTAACGTATGCCGAAATTCCGTACGATCAGTTTTACGATTCGGCTATTATAACAGGCGCATTGGTAAAATATGATTGGTTGCATTTGCACCACGAAGATTTTACGGGTCAGTATGGTAAATTTTATTCGCAATACCGCAACGCTGCCTGGTATCAACAACAGCAACGCGAAACCGAAGCCATGGCGCGTTTTTTAGGATTTGGAAAAGCCTCGCAAATGAAATTGGGTGTTGCCTTGAAACTAAAAGAATATGTAGCCGGTGGCGGATTTTTATTTACCATGTGCAGCGGAACCGATAGTTATGATTTAGCTTTAGCAGCACAAAACACCGATATATGTGCCAACGTATTTGATGGCGATGCAGCCGATCCAAATGCACAATCAAAATTGGATTTTACCCAAACATTGGCTTTTGAAAATTTTAAAGTGAACCTGGATCCCATGCAATATGAGTTTTCTAACATAGATGGGACTAACGCACATAACAACGTAACCGAAAAGAACGATATTTTTACCCTCTTTGATTTTAGCGCCAAATATGATATTGTGCCAACCATGTTGTGCCAAAACCATACACAAATAATTCCCGGCTTTATGGGCCAAACCACCGATTTTGATAAGAAATTAATTAAAAGCGAAGTATTGGTGATGGGTGAGAACAAAGCTTTGGGAACAGCGCGATACATTCACGGTTCATTGGGTCAAGGTACCTGGACATTTTACGGTGGCCACGATCCGGAAGACTACAGGCATTACGTAGGCGATCCTCCAACCGATTTGAAATTGCATCCGAATTCACCCGGTTACAGGTTGATCTTAAACAATATTTTGTTTCCTGCTGCCAAAAAGAAAAAACAAAAAACCTGATTCTTTATTCATGAGAAAATTATTTTCCGTTGTTGCATTTCTAATTATTTCAATCAATACATTTTCGCAGGACGAAATTGAAAAAGCAGCCACCATGATTGACAATGGTCAGTATGAGAGTGCTGTTTTGTTGATGAATGAATACATTCCTAAACATCCGTTAGATGAATTGGGCTATATCAACCGCGGCATAGCTTATATTTATTTAGCCGAACTGGCAAAAGGCTTGGATGATTTGAGCACCTATATTTCCATTAATTCAAAAAATGCCGATGCCTACAACAAACGTGGGTTTTGTTATATGAACCTGGGAAAAGAGCAGGAAGCAAAAGCCGATTTTGAAAAAGCCATATCGTTGAATGAAAAATACATTGATGCCTATGAGAATATGGGATGGATGGCAACTAAGCGCGAAGATTATACTACTGCCGTTGAATGGTATTCAAAAGCCATTAAAATAAATCCGGCATCGTACAATGCCTATTTGCAACGCGGAGCAGCGTATCGTTTAATGGGTGAAGAAGCAAAATCATTGGAAGATTTAAAATTGGCCATTGAAATACAACCCAAAAATTATGAAGGGTATCAATACCTGGCACAATTGTATCAGCAACAAGGTTTGGTTGACAAAACACTTGAGGCCATTGAAAAATGCATTGAACTTGATCCCAAGAACAGTGTGAATTATGTCAATGCCAGCAGTATTTATTTAGATGCGGGTAATTATGACAAGGCACGAAAATTTGCCGAAAAAGCAAAAGAAGTAAATCCGAAAAATTATGAAGCCGAAGAGTTTTTGATCATGATTGATTATGCGCAGGAAAAATATGAAGTGGCTTTGGCCAACGCTAAAAAGCTTCGCGCCATAAGTAAAGCCGGTGCAAAAACCTATAATGTATTGGGCTTGTATTATTGGCATATTGCCATGAATGCCGATTCGGCTGCCTATTATTTCAAAGAAGCCATTGACATGGATAAATTATATGTTTATCCGTACAAAAATATTTCCGACATTTTTGCTTACTATAAAATGAGCGATGATGCCATTGAAGGGTATAGCATGGCCATTAATTTAGCCCCAAAAGATGCGTTTATATACAATAAGCGCGGACTCGTTTACCTGGAGCAAAAACAAAATATTTTACTGGCCGAAGAGGATTTTAAAACAGCCATGAAATTAGCACCTGAAAATACCGAGTTTAAAAATAATTATGGCCGTATGTTCATTGGTTCAAATCCCGAAAAGGCCAATGGTGTATTTGATGAGATTCTAAAAACAAATCCCAAATACATTTATGCCTATTACAACAAGGCCGTGATACAAATCAATAAAGAGAATTATAAAGAGGCAATAGCCTTATTAGACAAAGCCATAAAAATTGAACCAAAATTTAGCGATGCAAATTTTATTAAGGGCTATTGTAACATTATGCTTAAGGATTATAAGTCGGGTAAGGCTGAATTTGAAAAGTACATTGCCATGGATGATAAAAACAGCACGGCATACAATAACCTGGGATTATGTTGCAGTGAACTCAAGGACAACAAAAATGCCACTATTTATTTCAATAAATCCATTGAGCTGGATCCAAAAAACTCAATGCCGTATTACAATCGAGGTAAAATGAAAATCAAGGCAGGTCAGGCAGCTGATGGTTGTGCTGATTTAAAAACGGCAAGTGATTTGGGAAATAAAGATGCAGAAGAAATGATGAAGGAGAATTGTAAATAAAGATGTGGGCTAAAAATCCTGCTCGGCACTTAGTACGAAGATTTCTTTACCTTTTTTGATATAAAGCCTGTTTTTTTCAATGCTGAAATCTTCTATTCCTGAAACTTTGGTTTCAATTTCTCCAAACGTAAATTCGTAGGTAGAGTAGAATTTAATTTTACCCTCTTCCAAATAATATATTTTTTGATTGCGCACAATGAATTTTTTTTCGGGTTTTACCGGTATGTTTTTTTCAAAATTGCAATATTGATTAAATACCTTTATGCCGTTTTCGGGAATATTGATGTACAATTTATTTTCATTCTCCATCATATAATTGGGAACTCCGCTTAAATCGGCATGGCTGTAAAAATTCACCGATGCATTGGTGACTTTAAAATTTTGATCCAGTTTTACCAATTGCATGTTAACCGCATCGTACACCCACATATTGTTGTTGAAATTGGAAGCGCATAAGAGCGAAACCTGATCAACAGGAATGCGGTCAAACGAAATGGGATTATTTTGAGCACTTAATGTATTGTCAAGAATGATAAGCGTATTGAAGCTATAATTCAAGGCGTAAATTTTCATGGCTTGCGAAGCATCAAAAAATTCAATGTTGCGAATGGTGTTAAAGTTTTGCGAAAAAACCGAATCGCCTTTTACATTGTATTTGTTTACGGTTGATCCGTTGATGAGGTATAAATTTCCAAGTTGATCGGTGGTAATAAAATCGGCCTGGCGATGAATGGTATCAATGGCTTTTAAGTGTAAAACCGAATCGGGTTGAACAAAAAGGGCATTGAATATGATGAGTAATTTTATCATGTATTCATTTCAAGCAATGTATCCATTATTTCACGGGTATTCAACAAGCGTGGAATTTTATTTTGTCCGCCCAATTTACCTTTGTTTTTTAACCAATCGTAAAATAAATTTTCGCGTGCAAGGGTTATAACGGGCGGGTGCATAATAAAATTGTGGGAACGTTTGGCTTCATAATCGGAGTTCAATGCTTTTAAGGCATTATCAAGAACCTCGCCAAAAAACGAAAGGTTTTCGGGCTGTTGCACAAATTCAATAAGCCATTGGTGTGCACCGGTATTTTTGCGGTCCATAAATACTGGCGATACGGTGTATTCCTTAATTTTTGCTCCGGTGCGTTCACAAGCGGTTTGAATGGCTTTTTCAGCATTGTCAATAATCACCTCTTCGCCAAAAGCATTTATATAATGTTTGGTGCGTCCGGTTATTTTAAACCTGAAGGGAGTGGTGGAGGTGAATTTTATGGTATCGCCAATCACATAACGCCATAAACCCGAATTGGTACTTATGATCATAACGTAATTGATGCCGGTTTTAACCTGATCAAGCCAAATGGTATTGGTGGTATTTCCGTTTTGAAAATCATCCAAGCTGATGAATTCATAAAAAATACCATAATCAAGCATGAGCAACATTTCTTCTTTGTCAACCTGATCCTGAATACCAAAAAATCCTTCGCTGGCATTGTATGTTTCAACATAGTTCATTCCCGGTTTTCGAATGATTTGTTTGAACTGATCTTTGTACGGAATAAAACTAACACCACCATGCATAAACAATTCAAGGTTTGGCCATACATCGGCAATATTGTCTTTACCGGTAATTTCTAAAATGCGTTTGAACAATAAAAGTGTCCATGAGGGAACACCTGCAACAATGTAAACATCTTCCTTGATTGAACTGGCAGCCATTTGTTCAATTTTTTGATCCCACTTATCTAATAAAGCAATTTCTTTTTTGGGAATTCTTCTGATCTCGGCCCAAAACGGAAGGTTTTTTATAATGATGGCACTTAAATCGCCAAAATACGAATCGCTGGTAATGTTGTGAATTTGTGCGCTTCCACCAATAATTAAATGTTTGCCTTTATACAATTTTCTATTGGGATGGTTTTGATAATACAAACACAATAAATCTTTTCCGCCTTTGTAATGGCATTCTTCCAAGGTTTCTTTGCTAACGGGAATTAATTTAAACTTATCGTTTGTAGTGCCTGATGATTTAGCGAACCATTTAATTTCAGTTGGCCACAACAAGTTTTGTTCACCATTAAAAATACGATCGATATAGGGCTTTATATCGTCATAATCTTGGATGGGAAAACGGGTTTTGAATTTTTCGTAATTGGAAATTGATTTATAATCGTGTTTTTTGCCCCACTCGGTATCTTGTGCCGTGGTAATTAATTTACTCATGAGTTCGGCCTGCACTTCTAACGGATACTTTGTGAAAAGTTCTATTTGGTGCATGCGCTTTTTTATAAGCCATGAGAATATGGAGTTGAAAGGCATGGGGTAAAGATACTAAAGAAATGAAATAGTGCTTACAGATGCACGTTCAGGAATGGTTATGTTTTAGGGTAAATCTACTGGAAGATGCGTAATTCAAAAATCAACAGCGTGCGTGTACTTTCTATTACATTGAACAGCTCGCGGCTATCACCAACGGCATCGTATAAAAACGATGAACAACGTACCAATCACCAAAAACCAAGCACTTTGCACCAAGAACTACTTTAGTTAATTTCCCACTACGTGGAAAAATCCATGAAATGATTTAGCCTCCGGTGTAGTTAAAACATAATAATAAACACCATCGGTTTCGGTTGTCCAGTTGTTCATGTACGAATCAGTTGTATACATTTCATTCCCCCAGCGATTGAAAATAGTAAGTTTTGAATTTGCCGGAAGTCCAAGAATATAAAAAACATCGTTCATGCCATCCCCGTTAGGTGTAAAAATATTTGGAATAATTAATTCTACGGTAATGGTAACCTCGTCAGTAGTACTACAACCAAATGCATTGGAAACCGTAACAAAATATGTTGTAGTTGTATTTATCGTGGCCACAGGATCAGCACAAATTGTACAGCTTAATCCGGTTGAGGGTGACCATGTAAATGGTGAATCGCCCACAGCGTATAATTGCACCTGAACGCCTTCTGCTGTAGTAATTCCTGTGATGAGTGTATCGTTTGAGGCAACAACCATTGGGGTAGGATGCACACAAATAAAGGTAGAATCCTCATCCATGCAAATGCCATTGGAATATGATACAATGAAAACCGAATCGGTAAGTGGAGATACCGTTATACCTGCACTCGTTTGTCCTGTACTCCATACGTATCCCGGAGTACCACTGGCCGTTAATGTAATTGAAGAACCTGAACAAATACAGGTATCGGGTGGTGAAACTATGGTTGGTACAGCCAAAATAGTAACATAAACACTGTCTTCGGCAATACAATCATGGTCATCGGTAACTGTTACACCAACATAACCGGATGCACCCGGAGTGTAGTTATTGGCGGCAAACGTATCTTCAACCCCGGTATCCCATTGGTATGAAATGGGTGCTGCTCCACCACCAACGGTTGTCATGAAATTAATGGAAGTGCCAAGACAAACTGAATCTTCTGATGAATAAACATTAACCGTGAAAGGAACAGGATTGGTGATCACAACAGAATCAATGTAAATATTTCCCAATGAATCGGTAACCGTTGCAATATAGGTTCCCGGTCCAACATTGAAAAGTGTATCGTTTGTTGATGCAATGGGTGACCAGCTATAGGTGAAAGGAGGATTACCACCCGTAATCATTGCAATGGCATTGGCATCGGCAGCCCCAAAGCAACTGATGGGTGTTGACAATACATTAAACGTAAAAAAGGTTGCAACACAAATGGGAACCGTTGGCGAAAGATCCGATAAAGGATACAAACGAACATCATCAATAATTGCTTCGGTGCAGGTTGAGCAAATATGCCCCCAATTGGTGAACTTAACGGTATGAGAAGTAGAAGTGGCCTTGAACTCAATAATGTAACGGGCACCAGGATCAGATGAACCGCCTTCGGTAGGGTGGTTGGCTATCATCATATTTCCAAAACCAACATCAACACCAAAAATTCCATCGTTGGCAAAATATCCACCACCTGATTCTCCACCCGACCAAAATTCTAAAATATACGTTGCACCAATGGTCAACCCTGTTACGGTTTGCGAAATACTAACACCGGTAGAACCACCATAGCCAGCATAAATACTTACCGGATAGCCCGGTGGAATACCAACGGTAGCACAACTATCTGAAAAGGTTACGCACGAAATATCATCGGTAGTTGGTGAACAAGGGTTGCAATAAAAATTTCCCAAATAAACGGCTTGAGTTCCCTCAACAATGACTGTGCTGGAAGCATCAAACATCATGGCATAAGTGCTGGGTCCGCCACCGGTACAGGTCCAGTTTAATATATCACATGAGTAACTGCTGGATGTCGGACAAAAATACCCGAATCCGGCACAGGTGGTATTTTCAAAACCTCCGTTAACAATATAGTTGGTAACGAAATCGCTGATTGAATCGCGTTGATCATAACAGTAAACGCAAATAACCTGTGAGCTCGCCCTGAATTGAAAAATAAAAAAAAGGGCGAATAGAAGAGTGTGTTTTTTCATAGTGAATAAGTTACAACAAATATAGGGTTATTTTTGAATAAAGATTGAGCCTTTTAATAAATCATTCACGCCATTGCATGCATATTCCAGCCGTTGAATACTTTAAGCAGTTAAAGGTTGTTTGCAGCCTACGATGGTTTTCATAAACATCGTATCTTCATCAAAAAAAGTAAGCTAAAATTAATCCTAATGTATGTTTGAATATTCGGGTCCCATCAGTAAAATGAAAACGCAATTGAACGAAACGGTTCAATACTCACTTATTTTAGGCGATGATCAGGTTCTCATGAACGACTTGATCGATAATGCAATTTCACTCACTCATACCGGCAGAATCTTTTGTGTTTCATGTG
>Ga0075156_10001299_pt1 | contig 13589 bp, 12 predicted proteins | sample JI81AbrownDNA_FD_70966 | JGI IMG/M metagenome (GOLD analysis project Ga0075156, IMG submission 70966) | Wastewater effluent complex algal communities from Wisconsin, to seasonally profile nutrient transformation and Carbon sequestration -... | ecosystem: Engineered > WWTP > Effluent > Algae...
TGGGCATCACATCCCATCCATCATCAACCTGCCGAATGGCGGCGTGGAGATTATCGTCAGTGATACTGGCGTGGGCGTAGACCCGAACCTGCGAGATATTATCTTCACCAAGTTTTACCAGCCTGGCGAATTGGGCAAACACTCGACCAGCAAGACGCGCTTCAAAGGCGGCGGCGCTGGGTTGGGACTGGCGCTCTCCAAAGGAATTGTTGAAGCCCACGGCGGACGAATTTGGGTGGAAAGCCCGGGATACGATGAGATCAATTTCCCCGGCAGTCAGTTCCATGTCATTTTGCCGTTGACCAAACTGGAAAATGGCGAACAGCAAAAGATGAGTGAGGTTATGAAGTTTGAGGTGGCAAAGGTTGTTGTGGAAAAGTGAGAAGTGGAAAGTAAAAAGTAACGAGCAGATGATTTCCTCATCTGCTCGTTTTTATTTTCGCACTGCGCTTCTTGCGAGGGCGGTGAGAAGACCCGCCACCAGAAGGATGAATTTTATTGTTGCGCAAAATGCGGCAATTTGTGGAAACATCGGATCAACGCTTCCTGTGAGTACACGCCAAAGGCCGTAATTCTCTATCATGTCAAAAAGCGCGGCGGCGAATGCGCCCCATCCCAACCATGCGGTGAGGTTGTAATACCATTTTATTTTTTCGCGCCCCGCAAGCAAGAGACCAAGCGAAAGCGCTACAGCGTAGACTGGCATAAAGAGGTAATCAAACCCCAGCCCAAAGGCGGCGATGAGGCGGGTATTTGAATCCCAGGATCGAATTATGGCTTGGGATGAATCCAATGTGCGGGCCAGTTCAAATGAAACAATTCCATTTGGCGCAGCGGAGGTTTGGAGCGGCGCATCCAGTGGACGAAAGATGGCGAAGATCACAAGTGTAAAAGCGAAGAAGAAATAGAACAAAGGTTTTCGGAAATAGATCGGGATAAATTCAAGAGGGTGCTGCATGGAAGTTCCTTGTCAAAGGTTGAAGGTCAAAGGTCATTGCGTGCGATTTTCGACTTTTGACCTGTTATAGCTTTTTTCGATAGACGCGATTATTCTTATATTCCACGCCGTTCAAATTCTTCAAGTCGGCGCGCATTTGCTCGGTGGTCTCGGCAACCTGAGTCATCTCTACATGCGCGAACTGTCCAAATTCCAGCAGGGTATTTCCCATCGCATAATACAGCAGGGCGTTGCCGCCATGCCCTTGAAACTCAGGCAAAATCCCCATGCCATTGACTGCGACCGTTTTCGTGCGGCGCATGTCCAACAGAATATCGATCAGCCCAAATGGAAACAACTTCCCTTTTGCGCGCTGCATTGCGGCAGACACATCATAGAAGGCGAATAAAAACCCGACCACATCCTCGCCATGCGTGATGATCTTGATTAGGCGATGGTCGGCAATCGTCATAATATTTTCAACGACAAAATCAATCTCCTTCTGAGAGAGAGGATAATATTCCCAGTTATTTACAAACGCATTGTTGTACGCTGTGCCAATACGATCCGCCCATTGCAGCAACTCCTTCTTATTTTTGAAACGCTTAACTTCAAGTTTTCCACGCGCCATCACCCGTTCTGAGATTCGTTTCACCCGCTCGGGCAGTTGGAATTTATCAGCAGGAAGATAGCAGGAGACAAAATCCACTTCTTTGATAAATCCCTGCGCCTCAACCAGTGACTGATAGTACGAGTGGTTGTAATTGAGCATGGTCATCGTCTGACGGTGTTCGTGTCCGAAGATCAGCGTGCCATATCCATCCAATGGACCCATGCCTTTCGGACCAATGACGGTATCAAGGCCGCGTTTTTTCGCCCATTCAAAAACAGACTTGAAGAGGGCTGTTGCGGCTTCCATATCATTTTCACATTCAAACAGATAAAAGTCCGCCGTTTTTTCATTATGATATTTATTGAAAGGCTTGTTCTCAATGGCGGCAATCCGTCCCACATCCCGCCCATCGCGCACAGCCATAAAAAAATCCACATCTGAATGTTCGTGGAAGGGATGCTTCTTGCGGTTAAGCTGGTTGTACGCATCCACATTCAGCGGCTGTACCCACTGCGGACAGCCCGCATAGATGCGCTGGGACAACTCCACAAAACGCCTGACCTGCTTCTTATTCTCGGTATCCACTTTTTCGATGGTAAGCATAAAAATCTCCTGAGAGAAGGAATAATAGCTTGCTTCAAGTATATAACACCACATATCAGATTGGTTGTTTTACAAAAAAACACAAAAACAACCTCCGTGCTATACTAGGGAAATCCCCTTATTTCGAGGCAAAATGACAGGCAAAACTCATCAGGAAATGCTGGCAAAATATGCAGAAGCAATCGTAAAAGTCGGCTTGAATATTCGAGCCGGACAGCGATTGATCATCTCTCTTATGGCCACCCGCGGCGTCCCTCATCAGTTCGCTCCGCTGGTGCATGAAATTACCAAAGCGGCGTACGGCGTTGGCGCAAAATATGTGGAAGTCCTCTGGGGTGATGAAGAAATGATGCGCATCCGCGCACAGTATGCGCCGCGTGATTCTTTCGATGAATATCCCAACCACACCGTCGACGCCATCATGAATATGATTAACAACGGAGATGCGCTGCTTTCCATCGCAGGTTCCAACCCTGACCTGCTTGGCGGGCTTGACCCCGAAGTTGTCGGCTTGATGCAGTCGAAACATTTACAAGTTGCAAGCAAAGTCAGCGAGAAAGTCACAACCAACGCCATCAACTGGTGCGTAGTGGCAGCGGCTGGAGACGGCTGGGCAATGAAAATCTTCCCAGACCTTCCTCTCGAAGAAGCGAAGGAAAAATTATGGAAAGCCATTTTTGAATCCACACGCATTGACCAGCCCGACCCAATTGCCGCATGGCAGAAACACATTGCAACCCTGCGCGAACGCGCTCGATATTTACAATCCAAACAATACACGGCTCTGCATTACAAAGCCCCCGGCACAGATTTCACCCTCGGTTTGCCCAACGGACATTTGTGGATCAGCGCTCAATCCATGGCGCAGAACGGAATCGCATTCACTGCCAACATGCCCACCGAAGAAGTCTTCACCCTGCCAGATCGCAACCGCGCAGACGGCGTCATCACTGCCACCTTCCCGCTCAGCTACGGCGGCACATTGATCGAAGATTTTCAAGTGACATTCGAGAATGGCCGCATCACCAAAGTCACCGCAAAGAAGGGCGAAGCCGCCCTGCAAAAACTGGTGGATACCGATGAAGGCTCTCATCGCCTCGGCGAAGTGGCGCTCGTGCCCGCCTCCTCCCCCATCGGCCAACGCGGACATCTCTTCTACAACACACTTTATGATGAAAATGCCTCCTGTCACATTGCGATTGGAAGAGCCTACCGCTTCACTCTTACGGGTGGAGAGGAGTTAAACGACGAGGAATTTACCTCCGCTGGTGGAAACGTCAGCCTGCAACATGTAGATTTCATGATCGGCTCCTCAAAAATGGACATTGACGGCATCAACAAAGACGGCTCGCGTGAACCTGTCATGCGTCAGGGCGAGTGGGCGTTCAAGTCATAACACGGGAATTGACCGATACAAGATATAAAAATAGTCCCGTGTAAAACGGGATTATTTTTATATTATCCCCATTAATACGCACAGGAAATTTACAGCCAAGGAGACAGCCTATGCCAACCAAGCCCAAACTCAATACCGATGAAATCCTAAAAGCTGAATACAACTACATTGCCAACACAGTTTTTCAGGCAAATGAAGACCGTTCTCGTGTTGCCTCTTTTTATTTTGTAACCGTTGGCTCTCTCGTTGCCGCCATTCTTGGCACCATTTTCTCAGAAGAGAATATAAAAAACTTTGCTCTGGCATTTGCGGGTTTATTCGCAATTCTTACGGCACTCGGCGCATTAACATTGGCGCAGCTTGCCCGTTTGCGGGCAGCCTGGCACGAATCTGTGGAAGCCATGAACCAGATCAAGGATTTTTATATTAAGAATAACAAAGAGATAGAGCCCGCCTTCAAATGGAGAAAGAAATCCATTCCGAATACTGACAAGCGGCATAGCATTGCAAATTTAATGGCAATCGAAGTCTCCATTTTGAGCGCCATTACCAGCGCCGCTGTTTTATATTTTCTGCTTCTAAAACTGGGCAATATTATATGGTGGGGATGGATATTGATCACTGCCGCCCTTGTCGTTGGTTATATTGCCCAATGGGCGTGGTACAAATCCCTGCTTGTTGACGATCAATAAAAAAGAGAGAATACAATGCCCCGCGATTATCAAAACCAATCTCCCACTGCTTTTCAACGCAGACCCCACCTGACAAAAGATGACGCATGGATTCGCGCCTTTCTCAAAGAAGCAGAAGTCGGGCATATTGCCACATCATCAAATGGGCAGCCTTTCCTCAACCCGAGCACATTCTGGTATGACGAGGAAAATCACCAGATCGTCTTTCACTCAAATGTTGCGGGGAGAATCCGCTCGAATATCGAGACCAACCCAAAGGTCAGTCTTGAGGCGAGCGAGTTGGGGAAAATGCTCCCGTCCAACGTGGCCGTCGAGTTCTCGCTCCAGTTCCGCAGTGTCATCGTTTTTGGTACGGCAAAAGTTGTAACCGATCCCGATGAAGCGCGTAGATTGTTATATGGGCTGATCCGCAAATACTTTCCGGCCATGAGTGTTGGGAAGGAATACCGCGAGATCACCGACAAAGAACTGCGCGCCACCTCTGTTTATGTTATTCAGATCGAAGAATGGAGCGGCAAGGAAAATTGGGAGCAGCGTGCAGACCAAAGCGACGAGTGGCCGCCACTCGATGAGAAATGGTTTGAATGAGAGGATGACATGTCTGAAAATACCCGCACGGAAGAATTCAAAATTGATGGCGAGAAACTGATCGCCAAGATCAAGGAACTGCTTCATGAAGGCAATATCCGAAAGATCATCATCAAAGACAAAGAGGGAAAAACATTAATGGAAATCCCGATGACGTTTGGTGTGGTGGGCGTGCTGCTGGCTCCGCAACTGGCAGCCATCGGCGCGATTGCTGCGCTCGTCACCGAGGCAACATTGGTCGTGGAAAAATCAGAGTAGAGGAAAATAAAATGGGATTATTTGGATTTGGAAAGAAAGCAGACAAGAATGTGCCCGTACTCTCTGTGAGCGAAGTCCGTGAGCGGCTGCTTACCCTGAACCGTGAAACCGCCCCGTACCAGATCATTGACGGCGCTTCTAAAAACGTGGATTTGATCGCCGAGTGGAAGATCGTGGATGCGAAATGGTATGAGTTGTTTGCGAAGGCAAATCTCACCAAGGTCTTCCGCATTTACATGAAATTCGACACGAACAAACATGAAGTCCGTGGGAAGGATGAAGAATTCACTGTGGAATGGCGCGCAGGCGTGCCATCACTTTCCATTGCCGCTTCAAAATTTCAGGGACAGATGACCTCGGTGGAATTTGGCGCGGCCTACGCTTTTACAGAAGAGCTGAAACCCGGCCTGGTCTACAATTACCGTTTCAGCACCAATGAGATCAAGAAGCCGATTCAGGAAGCCGTAGCCGCCTGTGGATGGGGATACAAAGGCGTGGCGTTCGGAAAGTTGTAGTTTTTTACATTCGTAATAAAGAGACCGTCACCAATGAGGTGACGGTCTCTTTATTTATTCGATCACAACCCCATCCAAATTTTCCTCAGACTCTGGATAGCTCATTTTCAAACCCTCCAGCGTATCAACCAGGACGGAGGAAATTACCAGATCGCGGAACCATTTGCGGTTGGCAGGGACAATGTACCACGGGGCATGTTCTGTGCTGGTTTTGCTCAACACATCTTCAAAGGCTTTCATATAATCAGGCCAGAGCTTGCGTTCCTCCAAATCACCGAGGCGGAACTTCCAGCGTTTTGTGGGGTCATCCAGACGGGCTTGCAACCTTTCCTTTTGTTCATCCAGATCAATGTGCAGATAGAATTTCAAAATGGTTGTGCCGTTCTCGGCGAGGCTGCGCTCAAACTCGTTGATCTGGTCAAAGCGTTTGCTCCACACTTCCGGCGAAACATAATTATGCACGCGCACCACAAGCACATCTTCATAGTGGCTGCGGTTGAAGACAACCAACTCCCCTTTGGCAGGCACTTGCTTGTGAACACGCCAGAGATAATCATGGTCAAGTTCTTCAGGCGTGGGCGCTTTGAAGCTCGCCACCCGCACTCCGGCAGGGTTCACACGGTCAAACACGCGGCGGATCGCGCCATCCTTCCCGCCGGTATCCATCGCCTGCAAAACGACCAGCACTTTATGTTTGTGCTCGGCAAACAACAATTCCTGCAAGGCTTCGAGCTTGCTGTTCAATTTTTCAAGTTTGGCAAGCCCTTCCTCTTTGCCGCCTTTGAAATCACCGGTGTCGTTTGGATCCCATTTGGAAAGTTTCACTTTTGTTTCAGGTTTGATCTGATAATTTTTCATGGCATGTCCTTTCTCTTATTATAACCAGTGAATTCACACTGGCTTCGTCTTAATAGGCGTTCTCTATTTTAAAGGTTCTGTAAAGGCCGTTACTTTTCATCTCCCAATGCGACAGAAAGAGTGAACAACATAATTTCAAAAGGAGATAAAAATGTTCAAGCTCATAGTTTCATTCATTACTTCATTGGGGTTGATGTTTGGCGGAGCCAACGCCATCATCAGCCAACCCGACGAGCCGATTGACAATGCCCAGGAGTGGAGCACTCAAACATGGACTCGCAGCCAACAGCAGGAGCGAAGCGCAGATATCCTCCCGACAGAAGAGCCGCTTCAAACCCAAACCCGTGACATGCTCCGCGAACAGACGCAGGATCAACTCTGTGACCCAACTCTGGACCCCACATGCGTACCTGTTCAAGATCAGCAGCGCGATCAAACTCAGGATCGTTTGCATCAGGACGCAGCCACCGAGCCATTGCACCTGAACCCTCAAAGTGGAAACAGCCACGGTGACGGCGACGGAACCTGCGACTCCGATTGCACTCCTGCAACAGAACCAAACCAGCACGGCAACGGACACTAGTCATTCACCTGCCCACCTCTTTTTGTCCACCTCGGTACGTGTACCGAGGTGGACTTTTTTATCAAAGCCGGAGTTCTTTTCCATATCGGATAATGTTTGCCGTATAATACCCGAATGCCAAATCGGAGCAGCGCGCTTTTTCAGTATATTCCCAGAATGGTGATCTCGCGCATTGCAGAGACGCCACAGTTCCCAAACCAACCAACAACAGAATCTTTTACGGCTGCCGCATTGTTCGCGGATATTTCGGGTTTCACATCTCTTACCGAGAAATTGGCAGCACGTGGGCCACAGGGTGTGGAAACTCTCAGCCGTATTTTGAACGATTACTTCGGCAGACTCACCGACCAGATCACCAGATACAACGGTGACGTTGTAAATTTTGCAGGAGACTCTCTGCTGGCAATTTGGAAAATCAACGATGCCAGTGAACGGGATGCTGTTGTTAAAACTGCGGTAGAGTGCGCCCATCAATTACAGAAGGAATTAAGCAATTACGATTCAGGCGTGGAAGCAAAACTTTCAATGCGCATTGGTGTCGGCACTGGGGATGCTCGTGCATTTTACCTTGGCGGGTTCAACAACCGCTGGGAGTTTTTCCTAACAGGCAGCGCCATTGAGCAAGCACACGCAGCAGAAAAAACTGCCTCCCCGGGAGAGATCATCCTCTCGCAAAATGTTTGGGAGCTTGTAAAAAACACCCTAGGGATTCAGTTGAGTCAAATGCGTCTGGTGGATATTCCACTCACGAGTATTCCTGAAATCGCCGACCTGCCGGTTCTTGCAGAGGGAGCAGAAACCTCGTTGCAGAGCTTCATCTCCCCTGCCATTCAATCCTGGCTGGCTGCGGAACAGATCGAGTGGCTGGCGGAACTGCGGCGGGTGACCACCCTCTTCATCAACCTCGGGAATTTCAACAGCCACACAGACCTCGACCACGGAACAAAAGTCATTCGCGCAATTCAAGAAGCGGCGGGCCATTTTGAGGGCAGCCTGAGCGAGATCGGCATGGATGAAAAGGGAGCCAGTCCGTTGGTGACGTTTGGCGTGCATCCGCTGGCGCATGAAGATGATCCGTTGCGTGGCGTGATGGCGGCGCAGGAAATTTCAAAGCAATTGACGGAATTGGGGCAGCCTCATTCAATCGGCATGACAACCGGACGTGTGTTCTGCGGCGTGATCGGTGGGGTGAGCCGCCGCGAATATGCCATCCTCGGAGATGCCGTCAACACGGCGGCGCGTTTCATGCAGGCGGCAGGTTCCAGCCAATACGCCATCCCAATTTTGTGCGACTCTGTCACTCAGCAGAGCGCAAGCTCAAAGCTAAGATTCTCCCCACTGGAACCGATTCAACTCAAGGGGAAGTCTGAGGCGGTGTCTGTTTTCAATCCCATGCTTGATCTGGATGCATCAAAGCAAACGCATCATGCTACCTCTTTTGTGGGTCGGGCTATCGAAAAGCAGATTCTTCACGATGCGCTTTTGCAGGCATCAAAAGAAGGAGATGCACATGTCATCGTTTTGGAGGGCGAGGCAGGTATCGGGAAATCTCGCCTTGTGGAATATTTGCAGGAAAACGCAAGCGAAGTTGGCGCAGCGAATTTTGCGTGTAACGGCGATGCCGTGGAAAAAAATACAAGTTATTTTGGTTGGAGAAATGTATTCCGCCAATTGCTGGGAGTCGAAACGGTTCGAGATGCAAATGACCGCAGGGAGAAAATCCTTGCGCGGCTTTCAGAAACATGGCGCGAACGCGCGGCGCTGCTCAACCCCATTTTGGGTGTGGACTTTGAAGAACCTTATTTTGTGCAGGAGATGAGCGGTGAAGTGCGCGCAGAAAATGTGCGTGCCTTGTTCATTAACCTGCTTCAAGAAGAGGCAAAAGGCAAGACGCTTGTTATCACGTTTGAAGATGCGCACTGGCAGGATTCTGCTTCGTGGGCATTGACTCTCGATGCAGGCAGGCTCGTCAAGCCGCTGCTGTTGGTGGTTACCACCCGCCCGTTGGATGAACTGCTGCCTGCTCATTATCAAAGCCTGCTGACGTTGAAGAACGCACAGCGTATATCTCTTGGCCCGCTGGCGCCTGATGAGGCGTTGCAGCTTGTCAAGCAGCGACTCAACGTGAACGCCCTGCCCGAAGATATGGAAAATTTGATCCGCTCGAAAGCCGAAGGAAATCCATTCTTCAGCGAAGAGCTGGCATACTCCCTGCGCGATTCGAGGTTGATCGAAATTGCCAATTCCACCTGCCGCATTGTCAAAGGTGTAGATTTGAAAGCCTTCTCATTTCCAGATACCGTGCAGGGAATTGTTACCAGCCGCATCGACAGACTCAAGCCGCAAGAGCAATTGTGCATCAAGATCGCCAGCGTCATCGGGCGCATCTTTACTTATCAGATATTGAACGATATTCACCCGATTCAAAATGACAGGCAATACTTGCTTCGCTATCTGGAAGAACTTGAGAAGCTTGACCTCACCCCGTTAGAATTTGTCACCCCTGAGTTGACGTATATCTTCAAGCACGCCATTACACAGGATGTAGCCTACAACTTAATGTTATTTGGTCAACGACAGGAGTTACATAAAGAGATCGCAGCCTGGTATGAGAAAAATTTCGTCAACGATCTGACGCCCTTTTACCCAGCGCTGGCGCATCACTGGCGTTTTTCGGGCAATCCTGAAAAAGCAATGCACTACCTTGAAGCAGCCTCGCAGCAGGCTCTGGATAACTTTGCAAATCGCGAAGCAGTGGATTTTCTAAACCAAATATTTAATATCGACGCACAGGCGCCAATCGCAGATCCGTTTCGCAGGGCAGGTTGGTACCGAAAACTTGGACAGGCGCACAAAGGACTGGGAAATATGGAGATCAGCAGCGGCTACTTGAAGGAAGCGCTGCGTTCAATGGGGTATCCTGTTCCTGCAAATCAGTTAGGATGGGGACTGGATATGGCAGGTCAGTTGTTGCGTAGAATATTTTTACCAACCCGCGAAACAAGCAACGACCCGATACAAAGAGCTCACTTGCAGGAAGCAGTGCATGTGTACGAAAGTCTCTCCGAAATTTATTATTACGCCATAGACCTGCCGCCGTTTTTAGCCTGCCTCTTGCACCTCATCAACTCGGTGGATCGTGTTGGCGGCTCAGCAGAGATGGCACGTTCGTACAGCGTGACTGCTCTTGTAGCAGGGTTGATTCCTCTGCATGGCATTGCGAAGCGGTACGAAAAATACAGCCTTGAACTCATCAACTCGCTTGGGCAGTTTGAAGACCTTGCCTTCGCGCTTTCTGCGTTGAGCTTGTACAACATGGGCATTGGCAATTTTCAACAGGCGCTGCGCAACATGACCCGCGCCGTGGAGTCCGTCACCTTTTTGAACAACCGCCCGCGCATGGCAGAAGTCTTCACGACGATGGCGCAAGTTTATCAGCGGCTTGGGCAATACAAGGAAAGCCACGAATATTTTGAACGTACCTATCAAGCGGGGCTGCGCGCTGAGAACCCGCAGCATCAAGTATGGGGATTGAATGGCAAGGCGGGCATTCTGCTTTATCGGGGCGGAATGGATCACGCGCACCAGGCTGTGGATCTGGTTCACGCTTCGCTCCCCCTGTTAGTTGGCAGCACAGACCACACGGAGGATATCCGCGCCTATGGTATTCTCGGCATTGCGCACCTGCGTCTTGGTCAGCCGGAGCTTGCCCTCGAAGCCGCAGATAAAGGCTTGCAATTCATTGCAACCACAGCCCCCACCGCGCACGATGCCCTCGAAGGCTATGCTGGTGTAACAGAAACCTATCTGCATCTATTGGAAGCCGACCCGAGCAATAGTGAACTTACAAAGAAAGCCCGTAAAGCTCTGAAAGGTCTGCTCAAATGCGGAAATTTATTTCGAGTGGCAATGCCAAGGTATTGGTGCTATGCAGGATGGTACGCATGGATCAAGGGAAAGAAGAGCAAAGTCAACAGCAATTGGGAAAAAAGCCTCGGGCTAGCCAGACACCTTGAAATGCAATATGAAACGGCGCTTCTTTATTTCGAGTCTGGCAGACATACAGCACAGCCAATGGACCTTCAAAAAGCAGCCATCGGGTTTGAAGCCCTTGGTGCAAAATACGATCTTGAACAAACAAGGAATTTATTACAGAAAATGACCACGTAAACTTTATTTTTTTGATTCCCCCATCCTGACAATAAAAAGATTTCCGAGTTGCAACTCGGAAATCTTTTTATATCAATAGACCTCTTGCATACGTTGTAGTGGGTGCATCTGAAAAACCATTTTGAGCCACTGAGATGCAGAGGCTCGAAGTTTTTGATTGGTATTCTCGGTGTCTTTGTGCCTCATCACCCTGCACGGACGAGGTTCCTGCCGTGTCTCTTTGCATAATAAAGAGCCACATCAGCACGCCTCAATATCGTCTTGAGATCTTCATCCTCACCCGCAAATGATGCAATTCCTAACGATACCTGAATGCTAATTTTCCGGTCATCAAAAGTGACCGGTGTTTTTGCAACAGCCTTGCGGATACGTTCGGCAGCCTCACGAGCCTGCTCTTCATGAGTATCCACCAGCATGATGATGAACTCATCTCCACCAAAGCGGGCAACCAGGTCGAAGACACGAACTTCACCAGGTAATATATCAGCCAGGTATATCATTACCGCATCACCGGCATCATGACCATACTTATCGTTGATGGTCTTGAAACCGTCTATATCCATGAGTAAAAAAGACAGGCTCTGCTCGTGGCGTCTGGCTCGCTCGAATTCGATTTCTGCGCGTTCAAAGAAATGACGGCGGTTGTGCAGCCCGGTCAATGGATCGGTCATGGCTAACTGCTCCAGTTCCAAACGGGCAATTTCCAGATCCAGTTCGAGGCGGGCGCTGTTCATGAAAAAAAAGTAGAAGGTCCATATCAGAATGGAAGTGATGCCAAACAAGGCAAACCAGGGACTCAGCGCATCAGTAAATAAGTCTATTGGCTGGGGCTGTCGCAAGGCATAGATGGCTCGGGTAAGCGGCAGAAGGGCTGTGAAAAGAAAGATGATGCCCGCGTTCTGTGTGGTGTTTTGCAGCCCGAGAAGAGGGCTGTTTATAAGGCTCATTCCCGCCCGAATAATAAGGATAAACAGCGCGAACGAGATAATGGCAATGCGGATGTTGATGTTTGGATCAAGATAGGCAAAATAGGTATGCAGCACAAAATATAGAACAAAGACGAATGAGTTCCATTTGCTAATGGCGGGTCGGCCAAAGAACAAACGAATGCCCTCGTAAACCAGTATTTCAGCATAAACTGTAGCGGCGTTTCCAAGAGTGATCGAGAAGAATACTGGAATGAAACCACGCAATGAAACGAGAAAATAGCCCACACCAAAAACAAAATTTGCCAATACCCAACGGAAAAATCCTCCATAGGTCTTTCTTTCCCGCCAATAAAGAACCATAATGAACCCAAGGACAACAGGCATTAAGGCTGAAATAATTCCCAGAGTGCGTACGTCCAGAATCAACTGCGCCTCACGCTACTACACTGATAAATATACAAACGCTGTCCATGAATCAAATTATAAGCGGTGTTCTGTTAATCGTTGCAGAAAACGCATACCCGCCAGTATTTGACCAACTCTCTCCTTGGACAGTGTGCCGATAAATTGACCCAACTGCGCCTGCTCTACGGTGGACACTTGCGAAACGACCACAACGCTTTGCTTTGGCAAATTGGCTTCTCCTGCTTCAAGCACTATATTCCCCGGCAGTTTGGCACGCTTCAGATTTGTGGTTAGCGCGACTACAACTACAGTATGGATGCGGCTGTGATTGAGCGCATCCTCTTGAATGACCACATGAGGATGTGCATAACCCGACTCCAAACCGTTCAGTTCATCCAAAGATACCCAGTAGATATCGCCTTGATTTACATTCATACTTCCTATTTTACCTGTCCTGTCAAACACCCATCCTCATTGAACGAGCCGGGTGGATGGTATATAATCTGGTATTAATCGAACACTTGTACTAAAAACAATCGGTTTACTCTGAGGAGATTCTACAATATGAATGCAAATGCCTTTCGCCACTTTTATGATTATCACTTTGCGGAGAATCGCAGCTTGTGGGACAGTTATATTGTCTCGTTATCTTTTGAACAGTTCACGCAAGCTGTAGGTTATTCTCATGGGTCTGTTCGAGACCAGATTCTTCATCTCATGAATGTGGATGACGCCTGGTTCAGTGGATTGCGAGGGATTGAAAACCCGGATTCCTATAATCCTGCCGACTTTGATGATCGGGAAATCATCCGTACACATTGGGATAAAGTTGAGAAGAATATGCGCGAGTATCTTGCCAACCTGCAGGAGGAGATGCTAACCGAAAAGCCATTTGCAGACGGAGAGGACAAAGACCTCATCCTCTGGCAGGTGCTGCTCCATGTGGCAAATCATGGGACAGATCACCGCGCGCAGCTTCTTAGGGTATTAAATGATATGGGGGTCAAAACGACCTCTCAAGATTACATCTTCTATGTTTATG
>Ga0075156_10001301_pt1 | contig 13579 bp, 10 predicted proteins | sample JI81AbrownDNA_FD_70966 | JGI IMG/M metagenome (GOLD analysis project Ga0075156, IMG submission 70966) | Wastewater effluent complex algal communities from Wisconsin, to seasonally profile nutrient transformation and Carbon sequestration -... | ecosystem: Engineered > WWTP > Effluent > Algae...
TTTAGGCAATCTAAACTGAATCTTTAAGCTACTATCTTCTGCTGCATTTAACAAATAATAATTTTTAACCTCTTTTTTGTTTGTTCCATTAAAAATAAATTTTCCAACATACAATTTAAGCAAATCAATAGTGATAGAATCATCACCATTTGGAGTAACGTACCAATTGTTTTTTAAAACTAATGGACTATTGTTATAGTAAGGCACAAACTGAATAGTTAGGTTTTTGTGTTGTGCATGCAAAAATCCAAAGAAAAAAAAACTCAATCCTACAATCCTAATTTTTTTGTTCATACTTTTCTATAGAATCTGCTTCTTACATTCTTTCTTTTAAAAATGCAATAGCTTTTGCATGTGCATCATCTGTAGCCTCCTTATTAAATACAGGATTACTTGGATTTGCAAACCCATGCCCTGCATCGTATTTATGCAATGTAATTTTTTTGCCTAATGTGTGCATGTTTGTTTCAAATTCGTCAACTAAAGTCATGGGTATACCTTTATCCTTTGTTCCAAAAAAACCAATAACATCACAATTTAAAGTGTTTAACTTTTCTGTGTTATTTTCTGGTCGTCCATAATACATAATACATCCTTTTGCTTGTTTGCCAGCCAATAAAGAAGATTGTAAACTCCATGCACCACCAAAACACCATCCAACTGTATAAATATTTGCCTTTCCGCCAGCATAAGCAATAGCTGCATTTACAATGGTTACTAGCCTGTCCGTTTTTGCACCACTCATATACTTCATAGCACTATCTCGGGTAGTAGCAATTTTACCATCGTACATATCAATAGCTAATACATTTACACTTTCTAATTCTGCAGCAAAAGCATCAGCTTCTCTTTTAATGTTATCGTTTAAGCCCCACCATTCTTGAATAACAAACAACCACTTGTTGCTTTTCTTTTTTGATTTGATAAAATATGCACCAGCATTCAACCCATCTTTTGTACTAAAACTTATCATCTCGCCTTTTGCATCTTCTAATACAAAGGGCGTTGGATTGGGGTGCAATGATGCAAATCCAGGCTTTAAAGCATCGTTTTGAATATCGTTTTTGCTATCTACTGCATAGCATGCAATATAGCTTTCAGTAGATAAAACATTATCTATGTTTGATTTTTTGGTATAACTAAGTAATGCTGCTGCAATAAATGCAACCACAAAAAGTAAAAGTATTTTTTTCATGAATTTTATTTATAGAAAGTAAATATACAATCAAATAAAAAATTCTTTAGCAATGTTTTAACAAAACTATTTTATAAAAAACGTTTTATGGTAGAATTATTGTTCACTTTTGTAGTAACAATGGTTTTATTTGTTCACTTTAAATTGTTTTATATGAAAAATGTTTTTACCCTTTTAAGTTTAGTTGCAGTTTTTAGTATTACAAGCTGTACAAGTGTTTATAAAAACACACAAATGCCCGATGATTTATACTATGCACCAACTACCCCTAAGGTAGAAGAGGAAAAAGAAAAAACCGAAGAGGAAAAGGAGCAAGAAAGAGAAGACAGGTTTATAAAACAAAAAGTTCAAAACCGTGCTCGTTGGAATAGTATTGATGATTATGCCTATTGGAATGATACAAGATATAATCATTGCAACTGCAATTGCAATAATAATCTTAATTGGAATAGCTACAATATAGGTTGGGGCAACACCTACAACAACTGGCTTTGGTACAATAGCTTTAATAATCCCTATACTTTGTTTATTCCTTATACTGCTCCTAACATTATAAAAAACACTAGTAGCTTTACTCCTATAAGGGCATTTGGAAACACAAATACAAGCAATAATAATTTTGTATTTAACCCTAAATTACAGTCGTTTCAAGGGAACAATAATAACTCTAACAAAACCAATAGCAATCAAACACAAGGTATAGGAGGAAAAATCATTAGATTATTTGGCGGAGGCAACAACTCCACCACTACACCAAGTAGCAGTGCTGGTGGCCAAAGTGGAGGCTTTAAAAGTACAGGAAGCAGTAGTAGCACACCACGAAGAGGCAGAGGATAAACTTAATGTGCAACATTTTTTATTAGATTCAAAAAACAAAAATTATGAAAAAATATTTACATATATTACTTATAATAGTATGCTCTAAACTTAATGCACAAACACCAGACGATGCACTAAGAAATGCTTGGCATATTGGTAATGGAACTGCAAGAAACATTGGTGCAGGAGGAGTTATGGCAAGTTTGGGTGGAGATTTGAGTGCAGCCCAGATAAATCCAGCAGGATTGGCATTTTATCGCACCAATGAATTTGCTCTTTCGCCTTCTTTTTTACTTCAAAGCAATCGTTTTGGCTATAGAGGCACAGACTCTTTAAACAACAAAAACATATTTAATTATGGTACAAGTGGTTTTGTTATTAGCTCACAAAAAATGAACAATAAAAAATGGTTGAATAATGCCTTTGCTTTAACAGTTTCACAACTGGCTAGTTTTAACAATAACATTCAGTTTAAAGGATTTAACAATGCAAGCTCTTTTAGCGAACAATATATTGAAGAATTAGTAAATGATGGTGCAGATACTACAGCAGCTTTAAGCAATTATATTTTTGGCTCTTCATTAGCATTTAGAACCTATTTAATTGATACTATTTCTGGCCCAGGTGGTGTTCTTAGGGGTTATCAAAGTTTAGTTCCAATAAATAGTGGCGTAAACCAAGTATTTAGCAGTAACAATCGAGGGGGTTTTCATGAAATAAATTTAGCATTTGCAAGTAATTATATGGATAAATGGTATTTAGGTGTTGGATTAAATATTCCTATAATTCATTTTAGTAAAGATGTTTATTATAAAGAAAGTGACGCAACAAATAATACTAATAATAACTTTAGTTTTTTTGAATACAAAGAAAATTTTACCAGCAATGGAGTTGGTGTTGGATTAAAATTAGGAGCCATTTACAAACCTGCTACTTACTGGCGTGTAGGGTTTACGTTTCATACACCTCAGTTTATTAGTTTCAAAGATAGAGTTAGAAGCGAAATGACTACCAATACAGAATCCTATGCAGGAACTATTACAGAAAGCAGTGATGCTTTAAATAGTGGCAATCCTGGATACAGAGATTATACTTTAACAACACCTTGGAGAGCAATTGCAAGTGCTAGTTATGTATTTAGAGAGGTAAGTAATACTAAAAAACAAAGAGCGTTTTTAAGTGCCGATATTGAATATGTTAATTACAGAGGTGCCCGATTTAGCAAAACAGATGAAGAAGGAAATGCTATTGATGGGTATTACGATGCTTTAAATACGGCAACAAAAAATTATTTAAGGGGGAATTTTAATATTAAATTGGGTGGTGAAATAAAGTTTGATCCAATAATGTTTAGAGCTGGTATAGGTTATTTTGGAAGTCCTTACAAAAACGATAATTTAGATGCCAACAGATTTACACTTAGTGCTGGAATTGGTTATAGAAATAAAGGGATGTTTATAGATGTTGCTGTAGTGCAACAAACTTTACAAGATGCTCAATTTGCGTACAGGCTGATTGATAAACCAAACACTTTTGCACAACAAAGAACAATACTTACAAACATAGTGGCTACTCTAGGTTTTAAGTTTTAACTGATACAAACATCAATAAATCGTAGAAAATTGTTTACCTAGTTCCTTCTGCATGAAAATTAAAATAATCTTGCAGAAGGTTGTTGTACTTTCTAGGTCTTTGGATTTTAAAAACGGGATATGATAACTTGAATAGTTTAAAAACTCACTTACTTTAATCAAAATAAACTAGTTTTTAAGTTTTTCATTAAACTAAATCAAAATTAAGATTGTTAATAACATAGAAACTGCGTTTTTTCGCAGTGCTTAATTTTTATGAATGATTTAAACAATACAGGAGTATACTCAAAAAAATTTTTAAGCTTTACTCCAGCCGACTTACAAAGTGAGGAAGCGAAATATTTTAAGAATACTTTACCTAAATTTTACAATGAATCTATTTATATATTCTCTTTTAGGCAAAATAAATTAATATATGCTGATGGCTGGGAAGATGTTTTAGGCTACAAAGACAATGAAGTATCCATTTTACAAATAACGATGAGTACAGTTAAAGAATACGCCATTTTTAGTAATGAAATTGATGATAAAGCCATGTTGTTTATACATAATTGCACTGAAAATGTTGGCGAGTATGCAATTACAAAAGAGCTTAAAAAATATCATAAAAACGGAACTGAAGTACCTATAATTTCTAAAGTTAGAATTAAAACTGTTGTGGATGGAAAAATGGATTATTTGATTGGAAGGTTTCAAGTAAATCACAGTCTTAATTTCGGGAAAATAATGAAGTTTGAATTTCATGGACCCGAAAAGGTAGAAATGTATAATATGCTTAACAAAAACATTTTTATACATTTAGATATTACCGAAAAAGAAAAAGAAGTTATTCGCCTTGCTTCCAAAGGCTTTTCTTTAAAAGAGATTGCTAAAGAGTTTAATGTAACACAATCGGCAATTGAAAAAAGGTTGTTTCCTTTATATAAAAGATTTGATTTGAAAAGCTTACCGCATCTGATAAGTTTTGCCTACGAAAACAATATACTTCCATAAAAAAAGCCTCGAGATTATCGAGGCTTTGTGGTGTGGGCCGGGATCGAACCGGCGACACAAGGATTTTCAGTCCTTTGCTCTACCGACTGAGCTACCGCACCATCCCTTTTGGGGTTGCAAATATAGGTTTTACAATATAATTTACAAGTTTTTATTTTAATTTTTAAACTTTTCCTTTTTTATATATTGGCACAGTACTACAAGGTTCGCCATACATAATACTTTTTACTACTGGCTTTAATTTTGTTGTAATGGCTACATAAGCTTTTGTAGAGATTGGATGCTCTCCACAACCTTTTACAACAACTCTTTTATCTAAATATTCTTCTGCATCGATGCTATGAATACTATTTACTAATAATTCGTTTTTAATTTCTTCTTCGTTGCCAAAGGCAATACTATTTGCTATTGGTTGCAAATATTGTGCAGCCAACATATAAGCCCACATGGGTACAATAGCATCAGCACTGCAGGTTATAGCTACATTTTTATTTTCGTAAGCTGCCCAATTATATGTTTCCAATGCAGCTCTATAGTCTTTTTCTTTTAATATTAAACCCATAAATAAAAAATCTTTTAAATCAAACATTTTGATGGGTTCTTTAGGCAAAAAATCTTCTAAATTCAAAGTTACAATACTGCTTTGGGCCACTTTATTAACAATAGTATTTTCCATAATGCTTACAAAAGTATTGTGTAATTAAAAATCAATGTTTCGGTTGTAGAAATTGTTGCAAAACAAAAGAGGCTGCCTTTTTACAAGCAGCCTCTTTTTCTATAATTTTCTATCTTTTTTAATAAAAATCTCCTCTGTTATCTTTAATAGTTGCTGCTTTTCTTAGGCCAGCAGAAATATTACTTGCACTACCTTTTACGCTTTGTAGTAATTGTTGTTTTAAAACATCAATAGTTAAAGCACTTGGTTTTGCACCTATTAAATCTGTTTTCAAAACAAACACACCTCCGTTTCCGGCTATTGGCTCAGTAACTTTTCCTTTGTTTGAAGCATTAAATGCAGCTCCAATAAACTTAGGTTCTGCATTGCCTAAAGCTGGTATAAATGGTTGTGAAAATTGTAAGCTATCTAATTTTTGTACAACTGTACCAGTACTAGTAGCAAAAGCTTCTAGGGTGTTGCCTTTAAATTTAGTTTCAATAATTTGTTTTGCTTTTTTCTCGTTTCTTACCAAGTTTTCTACTAATGGTCTAAGTGTTGTTGCAGAAGGAACACCAACTTTATTAATAGCAACTAACATTGCCACCACATATTTGTTATTTACATCAAAATAGCTTTTTGTAACATCTCCTACGCTACTTTCATAAGCCCAACGAACTAAATTTCTATTGTTGCCTAAGCTAGGTACCATTGCATCAACTTTCTTAAACTCGCCAGATGTAATCGCATTCATTTTATCTTTTGTAATGGCTTCGTCAAACGATTTTCCACTACCAGCTTTTGCTATAAAAGTAGATGCTTGATTTTTAACATTAACGTCTGTTTCGTTGCTAACAGTTATTGGTTTTGCCATGTATGCTATGTTATAGGCTGTTTGACTACCTTTTTGCCCTAAAACTTCAATATAGTGGTATCCAAACTCGGTTTGAACAATCCCTTTGCTTCCTACTGGTTTTCCAAAACAAAATTCGTTGAAGCTAGCAACCATTCTTCCACTTGGAAAGTAATCATAAATACCTTTTTTATCTTTACTTCCCTCATCTTCAGATTTTGCTAAGCAAAGGCTATCAAAGCTTTTACCTTTTGCAATATCCATCATTACCGTATCTGCTAAATGTTTGGCTGTACTATCATCTCTTACCATAAATGGTTGGCCAGTTTGTGGATCTCTATCTTTTGTTTTAAATAAAATGTGACGAACTTTTGCACTATCTGGCATTGTTTTAATCCCAACCATTTTAGCAACAACATAATTATTTCCATCAATGTATGGACCATAAGTTTGCCCTACACTTAGTTTAAACAAACTGTCTTTAACTGGTTGGTTTATTTGTGATTTGCTAATGTATCCATTAAAGTATGGCAAACTAGAATTGTTTTTTGCAAAAAAGCTTTCAGCGTCTGCTGTTGTTTCTAAGGTTTGTTTATACGTTAATAGCTTGGCATAAGTGGCTTGGCTATCAGATTTGCTAGGCTGAGCATCAAAACTCACAAATTTTATAATTCTTGTTTCTTCCTCTTTTTCGTATTGCTTAGCATGCTTATTTCCATAAGCTACAATTTCATCATCACTTACTTTAACTGTGCTATCTGCAATAGTATTGTAAGGTACTGCAACATAGCTAACATTTGCAATACTATTATTATCTGATAGTTGCTTTTCTACTAACCATTTTGGCACGTAGGCAGATTGTGATAAAATAGCATTGTATTTGTTGTTTAAAGTTTGTAAACGAGTTACATTAACTAACTCTGCTACTTGCTTTAACTCTTCTGCTTTTTTGCTTTTTTTAATTTGAGCTAAAACTTGTTTTGCTTGATCAACATTAGGAAAGCCTGTTTTTGGATCGGTAAACTGCTGCATTAGCTGAGAACCTGGTTTGTATAATTCTTCGTTTAGTTGTTTATCGCTAAAGCCTAAGCCCAAAGCTTCAAACTCTTCCTCTAAAAGCACTTTATTAATTTCCTGATCCCACAATTGTGTTCTTGTTTGTTCATACTGAGCAGCGTTTCCTCGAGAATATAATTCTACTTTTTTCTCAAATTCAGCTCTATCAATTGTAACTCCATTTACTTTTCCTAAAGTGGAATTGTTTGAAAATACACTTCCTTGTTTTCCTAAACCATCTTGTAAGATAAAAGCAATTAATGCTAATCCTAACAAAATAAATATAATCCAAGTGCCACGGTCTCTAATGCTTTGAATAACAGACATAATTATACAATATATTTTTTTAAAGGTTGCAAAAATAGGGTAATTGAAGTACCCACCAAATTGAGTATTTTGTTGGCTTTTGCTTATTGGCAAACAGTTTGGGCTTCTAGGTTATTGGTTTGCCTATTAAAACAACAAACGGAGCTACAAATCTTCCTAAGTAGCTGGTTTTGAACGACTTAGGTAGCAAATTAATTATTTTTAACAAAATACGCTTTAATAAAAAATGATGAACATTGTAAAACCCATTGTAAGATGTAAGCCTAAATCCATTTTGAAAATACAATTTTTTATATTGAAACTGGGTTAGCATTTGCTCGGTATAGCATGCTGTAATTGGATTACAAGTGTTGTATTTGTTTTTTGGAGGGCTTGGCAATTGTTGATTAATTAAATATTGTTCTACACAAGTTTCAATATCATTTTTATTTAATCCTCTAGTAGCAATAGACAAATCGTTTACTTGTTTTTGCTTTAATTCTGGTGCTTTTTGAACGATTAGTTGCTTACGTACTTCTAAAAAAGCTTTACCTGCATAAATACTTCCACCTTCGTTATCTCCTTTTAAATCGTAACCTTTGTACTCATCTTTATACATTATTTGGTATAACTGATTTCTTTTAATCATATTATCATACACCGAACCTGTTGAAAAAGCAATAACAATATTTGGGTTAACTATTTTCATAGCTTTTAAAAGAAAATCTACGCTATAAACATGCTCAATAACATCAGTTCCTATGCATATATTTGGTTTTTCAGATGATGCAGCATAGTGTTTTAAAACTTCGTTTTCATTACCCAAAATAAAGCCATCTATTGTAATTTTAAGTTTGTCACTTAGCTGCTTTATGGCATGAATAAACTCTGGCCTAATGTCACAAACTTCTACTTTTTTAACCCCACAAAACTTTGCAAAAAAAGCTAGTAAACCATTACCTGCACCAAAATCGAGCATTATGGTATTTTCCAAGGAAAGATTGGCTGTTGCAATGGTTTTCTCTAAAACAAAAGCATAAATTTCTAAATGATATGTTTTTTGGTTGATGATATATTGCAAATAATCCTTCGTATATCCTTCCATGTCAACCTCATCTAAATTTAAACTAGATAGCAGTTTGTAAAAAGACTTAATTTGGTTTTTAATATGCACTAGTTATTGATTAATTTTTTTATTAAAAAGAAAATAATGTTGTAGTAACTTAACAGTTTAGATGCAATATTTTATAACTCAGCAGGATTTACTGCATTTTCTTTTTAAAAACTACTTGTTTTTTTCTAGTACCAAAACCACTTTATTAAAATCGGCTGCAGCATTAATAACTTTTACAAACTCGTTGATTTGTGTAATGGGATATTTAGTTTGCTTATAGGTTTCTATAATTTTTATATTTACAATGTTTCCATCAATAGTATATGTACTTACAAAGCCCATTGTTTCTACAGCTTTATCATCTTTATAAACAATATTAAAATTTAAATCGTTTAAATTTTTTACTTGATACCCTTTTGGAATTTCAAATTTAATGGTTCTATCTAGCACATGAGGATATTCAATTTCAATTGGCAATTTTCTTTCTTTTTCTTGATACATTTGAACTTGTTCGCCAATTATTTCTCCAATTTTTAGTAAAATTTTACTTCCTGCATTTTCACACAAATCAGCTGTATGAATTGTACCACTTATTATTAGAGGATTATTTTTTGTGAGGTTATCGAAGCTGCTATTTTCTACTTTAATATTTTTAATATTTTCACTTTTTGCCAAGCTTTTTAAAATTTCTTTAGTTGTTTCGTCTTGTTTTTCTTGAGGTAAATACACATAAATTGGCCTATATGGCACCGAGCCATAGCCTTTAAATATTTGTTTAGCCTCTATAATTACGGTATCTAATGTTTCATCAAACTTTAGTGTAGCTTCTAAGTTGTGGGCATGCTTTTCGAATGGTTCCATAGCAATATTGCCAAAAGTGCCTATGGCAGCTTTAAGCTCTCCAATGGTAGTGGTTTTTAAAAATAGTCCACGAGTTGCCGCTAGTTGATCTTCAATAAACGGATATCGTAATGTTGGATTAAAAGGAGAAATATATTTTCCTGTTTTAGGAAAATAGAAAATTATCTCTTCTACATTTCGCCAATTTTCGAGTGTTTCATCTATTGGAGCATTTGACCTTTGGCTTGGAAAAACAATTTGATAATTTACTCCAAGTTTTTCAAAGCTATTAGCAAACATTTTTACCATTCCGTCTCTATTGGTAAGTTTTGTTTTAAGAATTTCTTCAACATCATCTGCATTTTCGCTAACTACTTTTTCTTCGCCATTTATAGTTGTTTTAATAAACTCTTCAATTGCTATAATTTTATTTTCATCGGTTGCTGTTTCATTTAACTTCAACTTTTTTAAATAGCTTTCTAATGCTTTTGTTTCTTTTGGGTTTAAAGTAGTATAGTAGCCATACATTCTTTTAGCAAAATCTTTCCATGTATTTATTCTGGCAGTTTCATTATTGGCTAAATTGTAGGCCAATTTATATTCTACCCTCATTAAATATGGATCTTTAAAGGCGTATTTTTCGGTTTGTAGTGTTTCAATATTTTTTTGTGTGGCTACAATATATCTTTTATCGTTTATTAAAGAATCTTTACTTACTTCAAATCCGTTGTATCCTTTAGCCTCAAACCTTAAATGACCTGGGGAAATTATATATAAGCTTGCCAATTGAATAGGGGTGTTACTGTTTTGAAAATACTCCCCTCCAAAAACACTAATTGGGCGTTTAATGCTATAATTATACTCCACTTCGGCACCAACTTCAACGCCTTCCATGGCAAATAGCTTATACATTCTACCTTCTTCTTCAATCTCTTTTATTTTGTCATCAGTTATATTAATTACCTTACCTGCTTTAGTAATTGTACGAGCCTTAATACTTACAATTTCTGCCATTCTGCTTGTAGGGATATAAATTTTATTATACATCTCTACGCCCTTATTATCATTAATTTTTATAAGTTTATAATTGGTAGTGTACATAAACACAGCTTCTTGTTTACCAATTTCTTCTACTTTATATTCTATAATTCTGGTGTCTTCTAAGGCTACAGCACTTTCCTTTTCAAATTGAGTATTTATAGTATGCAAAATTGGATTGCTTTGCCATTTGTCGGTTGGCACATAACTATTATTTGATTGTGACAGTGCAATTGTTTTTAGTGCAATAGCAATGCAGCCTAGCAGTAAATGCTTCATATTGTAAATATTATTTTTGGTAATAAAAATAAGGAGATTGATTTAAATTTCTTGTAAGAAAATACAATATTAATTTTAAAACGCTATAAACAAATCAGCGTTTGTGTGAAATTAAGTTGTGGCATGAAAATCGAACCAACTTAAGTTGTTTAATGGCTTATTTAAAGCGTGTTGATGAAAAGCTTCGTATTTGTTTTTGGCTTCCTCAAAGCTTAGCCATTTTCCATCAGTTTTTTCTGCAAAAGGCCCTGCACTTCCATAAGGATGCTTTAGGGTGATAAATTTTTGCATCCTTAGCTTAATTCCATTTTTTATGGTTTGATACATTGGAAAAAACTTGTTTGCTTCTGTTTGTAGATTAAGTGCCTTAAAATTGTTAAGCTGGTTAATAATTTTAAACTTTGTATAGCCTTTTTGATGCAACACTTGCAAACACTCAATAGTACTTGCCTCACAACTAATATATTTAGGCAAATTATTGCTTGGTATTGCTGATATACAAATTAAATCGAAGCCTTCAATGTCAACTTTAAAATAAAAAGGAACCCCATATTGAGCAATAAGTTCATCTGTTGGTACACACTGAACATTTACAGTTTCGCAGGTAGTATTACTTCTTGTACCCAAGTGATAATCAAAGCTGCTCCACTCACTTAATCTAGAATTTTTATAAAAAGGTAAAATCCCTTTTTCTTTGGCAATTCCTATGTTTAGAATAGTTAATCTTCCCTCATCAATAAAATGTTTAAATTTAATTGTAGCTTCCTCTACTAATATTGGATTTGCTTCAACTGCCAAAACATTATATCCACTTTTTAGGTAGTGTATTGCATCTTCGCCTTTATGCATTCCAATATCGAAAATTAAATTTGGGTTGATCATATACAGTAAACAAATGAATTGATTTTTTAAATGTAAATTTTAACTTTCAAGGTTACTTATTTCAGCATCATTTTCATTTTGCTCGTTTTGCGATAGAGCATTGGCTTGTTCTTCTGCTATTTCGGCGTCTCTATTATCGTTCCATTCTACTATAAAATTATTTTTTCCTTCGCCCATTACAATTTTCATAAACCTGCTTTGGGATAATTCGAGCAACGATAAAAACAAGAAAATGGCATGTATTCTATCTTCACAAACCTCAAAAATTTTCTCAAAACTTACGGTTTTTCCTTTTTGTACAAAACCTAACATATAATCTCTACTCCCCTCCATTGTATGATTATATTGTACTACAGTATGAATAGGTTTGTGTTGTTTATCGTGTACACGCTGCATTACTTTTTCAAAAGCTTTCATTAGCTTAAATAGAGTAATGTTATGTATTTCAGTTCCCTCGCTACTTAGTTCTCCTATATAAGCCAACTCTTTATGCAAATTGCCACGTTTTATCATTTGCATTCTTAAAGCTTCTAGGTTAGCCATTTCTTGGGCTGCTTCTTTAAAGCGTTTGTATTCAAGAATTTTATCAACCAACTCTTGCCTTGGGTCTACTTCGTTTCCATGAGCATCAATTTCTTTTCGAGGCAAAAGAAGTTTTGCTTTTATACGCATTAGTGTGCTTATAAATAGTATAAACTCGCTACTTAATTCTATGTTTAATTTTTCTTGGGAGTGGATATAATCTAAAAAATCGTTGGTGATTTTTGTAATGGGAATGTTGTAAATATCCAACTCATCTCTTTCAATAAAAAACAATAACAAGTCGAATGGACCTTCGAATTGTGGTAACTTTATTTGATAGTTAGGTGTACTCATTAATTTTATTTAAACACAAAGCCCATTCAATATTAGAATATAAATGGGCTAAAAGAAATTTCGTTTGTTTTATTTAAACTCTCCACACATTTCTGCTGGTATTACCCAAGCATCAAATTGCTCGCTAGTCATGTGTTCAAAATCTAAACCTTTTAGTTTATATTCTAAGGCGGCTTGCTTTAATGTAATGCTACGCTTATGGGCATCTTGTGCAATAGCAGCAGCATTATAATAACCAATTTTTGTATTCAATGCTGTTACAAGCATAAGGCTATTATTTACATGTTTGTTTATATTATCGTAAAGTGGTTCTATCCCAACAGCACATTTGTCGTTAAAGCTTATACAACCTTCGCCAATTAATCTTGCACTATGCAAAAAGTTGTAAATCATCATAGGTTTAAAAACATTCAATTCAAAATGACCCATGCTTCCTCCAATATTTATGGCAACATCGTTTCCTAAAACTTGTGCAGCAATCATAGTTAAAGCCTCACATTGTGTAGGATTTACTTTACCTGGCATAATGGAACTTCCTGGTTCATTATCTGGTATAAAAATTTCTCCAATACCCGCTCTTGGCCCACTAGATAACATTCTAATATCGTTTGCAATCTTCATTAAACTTACTGCTACTGTTTTTAATGCTCCATGAGCTTCAACAATTGCATCGTGTGCTGCTAAAGCTTCAAACTTATTTTCGGCAGTTACAAAAGGCAAATTGGTTAATTTGGCTATATGCTTGGCTACACAAACATCATATCCTTTTGGTGTATTAATTCCTGTGCCAACAGCTGTGCCACCTAAAGCTAACTCACTTAAATGTGCCAAGCAGTTTTTTATTGCTTTTAACCCATGATTTAGTTGAGAAACATAACCACTAAACTCTTGCCCTAAGGTTAAAGGGGTAGCATCCATAAAATGGGTACGACCAATTTTAACTACTTGCATAAAGGCCTTGCTTTTTGCAGCAAGGGTTTCGCTTAGTTTTTCAATGCCAGGAATTGTGGTTTCTATTAATATTTTATATGCAGCAATATGCATTGCTGTAGGGAATGTATCGTTTGATGATTGCGATTTG